>ENA-OPEE01000015-OPEE01000015.1-human-gut-metagenome-genome-assembly--contig:-NODE-15-length-138800-cov-6.401953_pt1 | contig 138800 bp, 106 predicted proteins | sample MGYA00241263_ERZ501506 | MGnify/ENA primary metagenome ERZ501506 (study PRJEB25962, sample SAMEA2042626) | human gut metagenome | biome: human gut; feature: human-associated habitat; material: faeces...
TAAGCCTGTAGCTAGCGTTCATCCTGAGCCAGGATCAAACTCTCCACTGTAAAATATCTTTATAATGTGACACGAAACCCGAAGGCCGTGTCCGTTAGTCTGTCGCTCAGAACGCCATCCGGTAGTATTTGACCGCGTATACATATTATATATATCACGGCAGAAATTGAACGGTTTTCATTCTTTACCCTCCCTGCAGAACAAGTCCGCAGGATGTTTCTTGTACTACTCTTGTCTCTGTATATTTCAGTATCTCAAAGATCTCTTTCTTCAGTGCTCAGGGAGCGTCAGCTCTCAAAAGCGGATGCAAAAGTACGGGGTTTTCACCAAACCGCCAAATGTTTTCTGAAAAAAGTTTTAATTTTAGACTGGTTTTAACAATCGTTCACATATTAAGTGCCAATATTACACCATTCACATTATTATATTTTACTAAAGAAATAGGCAGACTTGTGACACTGGAACGGGAAATAAAACCGGCAAAGATGGATGAAAATTATACGCTAATGGCAAAAACCAAAGACCGATGGCAGAATTTAAAGGTGTTTGAATTCCAAAGGAAGAAAACAGCCGGCCGGATGCCGGTTACGACAGCCAGTGCTACGGGCAGGCCTGTCATGAAGCATGATATATTCATGAACGGCAGGATTAATGCAAGGCTGTGCGGCAAGCCATACTGGCAGTCAGCAACGTCATAAAACGCTGACAGAATGGACGTTATAGGCTTTTAAAGCCGGCAGTATATCAAATGTAAAACACACCAATCTGAGGGCTGTCTGCAAAAGGGCACCTTTTAGGGGGCAAAAGCATACCTTTTACACGATAAAAGAATACCAAACGGAACGCAAAAGCATACCTTTTGAAAAAGGAAAGAAAAGCTGCCCTTTCTGAAACTTACGCAAACAGGAAAAAGAAACGCCAAAAGTCCATGAACATATACAAAAAAAGCGCATCATTTAACGATGCGCTCTACATAATGTAACAGGCGGTTAAGTCCGTCAACAAGCGTTGCTCTCGGGCAAGCTATGTTTATGCGGACAAACGGCCGGTCGGTTTCTCCATAAATATCTCCGCCGTTAAGCCACAGCTTTTCGCCGTCCTTCAGTTCGCTGATAATGTCTGAAGACGTGCGGCCAAGCGCCGTGCAGTCTACCCAAACGAGATAAGTGCCCTCAAGACGAAGAACCTTAAGCATAGGCATATGAGCAGCAAAGAAGTCGCAAAGGTAATCATAATTAGACTTGATATACGGCAAAAGCTCGTCGAGCCAGCCTTCGCTCTCATTATATGCAGCCTGAAGAGCCACCACGCCAAATGGACCGACATCACACACCTCGTTGATATTTATCGCGCGGTCGATCTTCTTACGGACAGTGTCATCGGCGGCTATGATGTTGGCTATCTGCAGTCCGGCAATGTTAAACGTCTTGGTCGGGGCCGTACATGTGGCCGAATTTGCAAGAAACTCGTCAGACAGCGATGCAAAAGGCGTATACTTATAACCAGGCATCACTATGTCGCAATGTATCTCGTCGGCAATAACGAACACTCCGTGGCGCAGACATATTTCGCCCATGCGGCGCAGTTCGTCGGGCGTCCACACCCTTCCTGCCGGATTATGAGGGTTGCAAAGCAAGAAAGCCTTTACCGAAGGATCAGCCACGCGGCGCTCAAAGTCCTCAAAATCAACAGAATACGTTCCGTTGGAATAAACAAGTTTGTTCTCCTCTATTATGCATCCGTTGTTACGGATAGACGAGAAGAAGCAGTTGTAGACAGGCGTCTGAACCAGCACTTTGTCGCCCGGCACGGTAACGGCCTTGATGACAGCCGACACAGCCGGCACCACTCCCGTAGTGTAAATTATCCATTCGGGACGGAAAGTCCAGCCATGACGGCGGGCAAACCAGCCAACTACTGCCGCATAATAAGATTGGGGCACATGCTCATAACCGAACACCCCATGAGCGGCACGGCGCTGCAGCGCCTCGATTATGGCAGGAGCCGTGCGGAAGTCCATATCCGCCACCCACATCGGCAGCATGCCGTCGACATCTGTCTCGTCCCATTTAACACAGTCGCTCCCCCTTCGGTCGACTATCTCGTCAAAATTAAATTTAGCCATAACATATAATATAATAAGGTGTAAACTATGCAGGGGCTCCATTGTCAGACGCCCGGAACGGGCCACTGACACCCCTTGCGGCATGGCACCGACTCCGCCTGCATTGCAGCACAAACAGCCGGTGCCCCAAGAAAGGCATGCCATAAACGGCAAAGCCTTTTGTAAGCATTGTTCAATGCCGCCACAAAATTACAAAAGAAAAACCAAACCGCATATACCTTTTTTACGGCATAATAAGGCAAAATCAACGAAAAGTATACAAAAATATATAAAAACCAATAAATCATAAAAAGTTTTTATTACATTTGCACAATTCAAACGAAAGGAACTGATTATAAAAAACAATAATAAAAATTTTTAAAAAGAAACAGAAATGGCAAACGTAAAACCTGCAGAAGGTAAACTGGGTATTTTAGTGGTCGGTTGTGGAGCCGTTTCCACAACATTCATGACCGGTGTTTTGATGGCCCGCAAAGGACTTGCAAAGCCTGTAGGCTCAATGACACAGTATGACAAAATACGCGTCGGAAAAGGCGAAAACAAGAAATATCTCGCATACGGAGACATCGTTCCGCTTACTAACCTCAACGACATCGTATTCGGTACATGGGACGTTTATCCCCAAAACGCATATCAGGCAGCAATGTATGCCGAGGTGCTCAAGGAGAAAGACATCAACCCCGTGCGTGAAGAGCTTGAGCAGATAGTTCCGATGAAGGCTGCCTTCGACAAGAACTATGCCAAAAGACTCGACGGCGACAACGTGAAAGACGCTGCCACACGCTGGGAAATGGTTGAACAGCTGCGCGAGGACATACGCTCGTTCAAGGAGAAAAACGGCTGCGCAAGAATCGTTGTTATCTGGGCTGCATCTACCGAAATCTACGTACCTGTATATGAGCCGGTACACGGCACGCTCGCCGCTCTTGAAAAAGCAATGAAGGAAGACGACCGCGAGCACATCGCACCGTCTATGTGCTATGCCTACGCCGCACTCGCAGAGGGCGCTCCCTTCATAATGGGTGCTCCTAACACAACTGTGGACATACCTGCAATGTGGGAAATGGCCGAGAAGACCAAGATGCCTATCGCTGGCAAGGACTTCAAGACAGGACAGACACTGGTTAAGAGTGGATTTGCTCCTATCATCGGTACACGCTGCCTCGGAATGAGCGGTTGGTTCTCAACCAACATCCTCGGCAACCGCGACGGTCTTGTGCTCGACGAGCCCGAGAACTTCCGTACAAAGGAGGTGAGCAAGCTGTCTACACTCGAAACAATACTCAAAGCCGACAAACAGCCCGACCTGTATGGCGACATCTACCACAAGGTGCGCATCAACTACTATCCTCCACGCAACGACAACAAGGAAGGATGGGACAACATCGACATCTTCGGATGGATGGGCTACCCGATGCAGATAAAGATAAACTTCCTCTGCCGCGACTCTATCCTTGCAGCTCCGCTGCTGCTCGACCTCTGTCTGCTCAGCGACCTGGCAGCAAGAGCCGGACGCTACGGCATACAGCGCTTCCTCAGCTTCTACCTGAAGAGCCCTATGCACGACTATACAAAGGGCGAAGAGGCCGTAAACGACCTGTTCAAGCAGTACACAATGCTGAAGAATGCAATCCGCGAGATGGGAGGCTACGAGGCTGATGAAGAAATCGACTAACAGAAAGCGAACATCACGTATAATCTTACAATCGCTGCCGGCAGTGCCGGTGGCGATTGTAGTTGTTATATACGTCATGTCATTAATGCCGCGCTCAACAAAAAAGATGGAACGCGGGGCAGCGCTGATTGAGCACAAGTCTTACTACGAACTCACGGTTTCGGGCAAGCCCGTGGCATGGTTCGACGCGCTTACAGACAGCTGCATGTCTGACAACATCATGCTTTCGGCCGACTCGTCGGTAACCAAGCGTAGCATAATCAACGGCTGCTGGGTGAACAAGTATGCCTTCATGCCGTCGTGCCACGGCATGATTCTGACAACCGACCCAGACAGCATGGCCTACAAGACACTGGCAGCTGCAAACAAGAACATCGGAAACGTGATAAAGAACACGGCCGAAAGACTTGAAAGTGCTATAAAATCGCTAAGCAAAAAGGACGAGGAACTGAGATACTATCTGAGCGTCCACAACGTAAACGACGACGGATACAACACGATGGCCTATCTTGACGGACGGCTGAAACAGCAGAAAGAACAGGCCGAAAAAGCCCTGGAAATCATCAGGAAAGCCAAAACGGCCAAGAATGCAGCCATAAGACTGGTGAGCAAATACACCCTGCTGCATAAAGACACGGCAGGACACACCGTAAGAATAGCCTGCAACACGATAACTCCTGCAAGCGAAAAGCCATTCAGAATAATACAGACATCAGACAAGCAAACGCCCGACAACGTATCGCCGACGTATCTTCATCAGTGGTTTACGCCTGCGACAGATGCAGAAAGAGGCATCATCGTGGCATCATATCCGGGCTGCATGCTCAACCGCTATGACGTCAATGGGGCAAAGGCGGCCACATTCAGCGGCAAGACAACGGGCAAAAGCCGCCACGACATTCCGCCGATGCTGGCTCCAGACGGGGCTGCCATATATACGTCGGACGGCCGCATGATGGGCATAAGCTATAACGGAAGAATAACAGGCACGGGAAACTTCGGCCTCGCACTTAAAAACTTGCTGCCATGAAGAAACTTATTTATATAGCTGCAACCGCAGCAATGCTGCTCATGTCGGCATGCTCGGTAAAGACTCCAGAGGGCACGGGCGTCGTGAAGAACGGCGACTACTGCTACCGCGGAGAACTTTCGGGCGGCAAATACAACGGCTATGGCGTGCTGACATTTAAGGACAGCATAGTCTACAGCGGACAATGGAAAGACGGAAAGCGCGACGGACTGGGCCAGACCACCGACTCGCTGGGACGCACAGTGACAAGTATGTGGAGAGCCGACTCGCTTGTCAGAGGCATCAGAAACGACTCGGCAGGCACCTACATCGGCGAGTTTAACGGCAAACTGGTGGAAGAAGGCCACGGCATATACTTCGGCAAGGACGGCAGCTTCTACAACGGCAACTGGAAAGACGGACTCTACAGCGGCTTCGGATGCTCCATGAGTGCTGCCGGAAAAGCCCGTACAGGCGAATGGAAGGCTGGAAAATTCCGCGGCGAGCGCCTGACCTACACGGCCGAAAGGATTTACGGCATTGACATATCGCGCTACCAGCACGGCAAGGGACGCAAGAAATATCCCATTCACTGGAACAAAGTGCGCATAACACACCTTGGGAAAATAAGCCGCAAGAAAGTGAGCGGAACCGTAGACTACCCCGTGTCGTTCGTATACATAAAGTCGACCGAAGGCACGAGCGTGCGCAATCCATACTATCTGTCCGACTATCAGCAGGCACGGAAGTACGGCATACACTGCGGCGCCTACCACTTCTTCTCGCACACTTCGCAGGCATCGAAGCAGGCATACTTCTTCCTGAAGCACTCGCGCTTCAGCAAAGGCGACTTCCCGCCGGTGCTCGACGTAGAGCCAACGCCGTCGCAGGTAAAGGCAATGGGCGGTCCGGCAGCCATGTTCAGTCGCATACGCACGTGGCTAAACATCGTAAGACAGCGCACGGGAGTGAAGCCCATACTGTATGTCAGCCAGCAGTTTGTGAACCAATATCTGCCCGAAGCGCCCGACCTCATGCGCGACTACATGGTGTGGATAGCGCGCTACGGCGAATATAAGCCCGAAGTGAGACTGGTGTTCTGGCAGCTGTGCCCCGACGGAAGGGTTAGCGGAATAACCGGCGAAGTGGACATCAACGTGTTCAACGGATACCGCGACCAGTTTAACCAATTTCTTATTAACGAAAGAATAAAGTAAACTTGTGAAGCGGCGGCATGGAGATTCCTGCATAAGACGCCGAAAGACAAACGCCAGACCGGCTCCGAGAGCATGATATGTCATAGCCATAAGATGCATCAACGACATAAACAGCTCCCGGAGCCGGTCATAAAGAAATCAGAATCTCTGGTCGAGAGTAAGACTAATCAGACTGTAACAAAAGCATAATAAGCATGCCACGCCGGCATGCCTGCCGCAAGACAGCGGCCAAAGAAACATATTCGCCCGCAGCCATTGGCCACGGGCGTTTTTTTATTTATACCTTATTATTATCGTAACCTTTGCGTGTCCGTAACTGCCGGCATGCGCACCGAAGCTGTAAGGCGAGTCGCATTTAAGCATATAGACACGGTTCTGACGCGGACGGCTTGTGGTAAGAATCATCGTGAGGCCCTTGCTGTCGCGCTTTTCCGTGAAGTCGCCGTTGGGCGATTCAGCCTTGAACGCATCAATGAGGGCCTTTACACCCTTGTCATAAAGCTCGAGCACCTTAACCACCTTCTGCACCCTGCGTGTGCGCGGATCGCGCTCCACTGCCGACGTAAACCTGCTCTGTCCTATCGCCGAATAGCGTTCCACCTGCCTGTCGATGCTGTTCTGAGCCATGGCGGCAAGCAGCGTGCCTAAGGTAAAAAACAATATTAGAATCAGTCTGCGTATCATGGTTACATTATTTTTAATCGTTCAACATCTCGCTTATGCGCCTGCGCTCTGACGGGTCGTCAATGCTGTTGAGCACCTCCTGCTCCGCATTATCCGCAACGTTTGCCGAACTGATGCGGCGCTCTATGCGTCCGGCATCGTCGAGAGCCTTCTCTATGTCGTCCTTTATCTCGCTGAGGTCGTCTATGCGGTGGCCGTTCTCTATGACATAACTGCCGCCGTAGAGCCTTGCCAGATGCCTGTCTTCACGATAGCCGGCATAAGCCACCACGGCAGACACCACTATAAGCACCACGGCCGCCGCGGCTGCCACACGCATAAGCACGCGGCGCAACTTCAGACGGCGGGGCTCTCCGGCCTGCATAGAGGCAAAGCCGGCAAACACTTCGCGATAGCCTTGAAGACGGGCGGGCACGCTGCGGCGGGCAAAAAACTCGTACAGCCGCTGCTCCTCCCTGAGCGTCGTCTCTCCGTCGAAGAATTTTCCGATAAGCCTTTCTATCTCTTTTATCTTACGTTCGTTCATATCCGTAGTTATGTATAAAGTCGTTACATATTATGCAAATACTGCTCTTTCACGGCCATTCGGGCCCTGCTCAGCGCCTTGCGCACCGCAGCTTCGGTTCCGCCCGTAAGCCTTGCTATGTCGGCCATCGACATGCCGTCGATATGGCGCAGGCGCAATATAATCTGCTGCGCAGGCGGCAGCATGCCCACTATGGCCATCATGCGCTCTATCCGCTCGATGTCGGCCGAGGCATTACTGAGGTCGGGCACGTCGGTAGTGTCGATGCTCAGCGTGTAATGATGACGTCGCAGATAGTCGATGCAGAGGTTATGCACCAGCACACGGGCCAGCGGAGCCATGGGGCTGCGCAGCTCGGCACACATAGCCCAAAGCTTCAGCATGGCGTCCTGCACGAGGTCTTCGGCACAGTCGGTGCCACCGAGCCATCGCGCGGCCATTGCCGTAAGTGCTGGTCTGAGGCTTAGGGCCTCTTTTTCGAATTCGTCTGCTGTCATCTAAACACTATTTTTGCTCAAACATTGCATCTGCCGGCATTGCCGGACATGCAGTCGCCATGTCAGTCGAAGTTGTTCAGCCGGCTCGTGTCTACCCTCGAAACACCTTTGCCATATATATCTGTCTTGTCGGCCGTGCCCGAAAGTGTTATACTCCCTTCACCGTTGACACAGGCACTGACACTGCGACAGTCGACGCCCATATTAATCTTAGCCTCACCATTGCATTCTACGCTAATAATGTCGCCATTGAACTTGCCGTCTATTTGCCCGGAGCCGGATATATTGAAGTCAGCATTTTTGGCCTTAATATCAACTTTACAATTATCAATAGCAGTAGAATTCCAATATATATTACGTGCGTCAATGCCACCGCTGATATCAACCGAACCGTTGTTGTTTAAATTCATATCATATGAAGCCTTCAAATCAGACTTGCTTTTGTATTCAGCGTAATTAATCATTGCAAACTTGTCTACTTCAAATATGCCGTTATTTGTCATGAATCCATTATTAATAATTGAATATGAGTCAGCCTTCAATTTATCAATAAACAAATCCATATTACCATTGTTGCATACAGCAAGGATGTGTGTCTTCAAACTTTTTGCATAAAAAGTTAAAAAGCCAGAAGTATGAAGTTGGTCAATATTCGGAGCTGTAATATACAAATTACATGATGAAGAGTTAAAGCTGTTAATACAAGTATCCTTCGAAAATCCTACGACAAGTATCCCGCCATGTACGTCAAAACTCAAGCCCTTCCACACACTCTCACGACCTTCAAACACGACCTTATATTCAGAACCTTGCGTATAGTACACCTGAGCATAACTTGCCACGTTTATTCCATGGAAGTCTTTCAGCGGCAAGGTCTTCTTTATAATTCCGGAATCAGAATCTTTAAAATTGTCATGCAGCTTAACACCGGTATTTTCCACTGCCATATTCTTGTTTGAACAGCCGCAGGCGATGAGCGGAATTGAGGCGATAAATGCCAAGAACAAATATAACTTAAACTTCATAATAATCTTATTTTAATGTTTCTATTCTGACATATGTACGCAAAACTATGCTGTTTGTGACATGAAACAACAAACTTTTTCTGTCTTTCCTGCCGCATGAGCAGGCTATACGCTGCGCATACCGGCATCTGTCGGCATTGCCGGACATGCAGTCGCCATGTCAGTCGAAGTTGTTAAGCCGGCTCGTGTCTATCCTCGAAATGCCGCTGCCGCCTATATCTATCTTGTCGGCCGTGCCCGAAAGCGCTATGTTTCCGTTGCCGTTTACGCTGGCGGTTACGCTAAGGCAGTCGACATCCATATTAACTTTTGCCGCGCCGTTGCATTTTATGCTCATCACGTCGCCCTTAAACTTTCCGTTAATTTTCCCTGAACCGTCAATATAGAAATCAACATTTTTGGCATTAATGCCTATTTCGCACTTGTCAGCGCCATAGCATCTCCAATACAGATTGCGCGCCTCGATGTCGCCACTGATACTGTTAGAGCCGTTGTTGCTTACGCTCATATCGCCTGAAACCTTCATCTGCGCGCTGCTGTTGTAGGCTCCGCTGTTGCTCAAGTCGAACGAGCCGGCGTCTATAACTCCGTTGTTTGTCAGCGCGCCGCTGTTTGACATGCGGCACGAGCCGGTTTTAAGCTGGTTAACATACAGCCTGAGTGCGCCGCTGTTGCTTACGGTCAGACTGCCGGTCTTCAGAGTTTTTGCCCTGAACGAGAACGAGCCGCTGCATGCTATGCGGTCGATGCGCGGAGCCGTGATATAAAGTTTGCAGTTGAGCGAACCGATGTCTTTCCAGTTGTTTTTCTTCGAGAAGCCAACAACAAGTATTCCGTCAGATACCTTGAAGCTCAGATTATTAAAGTCGCAGCTGCGCCCTTCGAACTCCACCTTATATTCAGAGCCTTGCGTATAGTACACCTGGGCAGCGCTCACAACGTTTATCCCGTGGAAGTTTTTCAGCGACAGGGTCTTTCTTACGGTCTTTGAATCATGGTTTGAGAACTGGCCTGACCACACGGTGCCGGCATCTTCGTATGATACATTCTTGTTGGAACATCCGCCGGAAATGAACGGCATTACGGCCAATATTGCCGAAAACAGATATAACTTAAACTTCATCATAATCTTATTTTTAATGTTTCTTCTGTTATCAGTACGCAGAACGTTGCCATTTGTGACATGAAAAACTAACTTTTTTTCATTCCGGCATGAATTAATTTGCATCCGTCCATGATGCGCCTTGCAACGGGGCGTGCAACAGCCTGACTGTCAACGCGTTGCAAAAGACCGTCTTTCAGCCTGCAAAAGGGCACCTTTTAGACGGCAAAAGGCCACCTTTCGGAATCCAAAAGGTGGCCTTTCGTAAAACTTGATGCCATATGCCCGGCGTAAGAGCCGTGCCGCAGGCAGCTGATACCGGCAAGCGGCAGCATGCCTGTGTGCGCTTTAGCGTGTTTATTGAGATGTTTCTTTATGTCGTAGCTAGCCTGTCGCCAGTTAAAAACCAAATGTCTTGACAACCTGACCGCCGTAAGTGGCAATGCTGACCTGCACCTCGTCGCCTGCCGACAGCTCTATGGGGATATACTCCATGGGGATGCTCATGTAGAGCTTGGCCGAATAGTATTCGGGCACTGATGCCTGGTCGTGATACAGCGTGAGGCGCACAAGGCGCGTGCCGTCGGTGCGCGTGTCAATGCCGTCGCATGCCATGCCCACCGTCTGCTGGCCGTACTCGCCGTCAACGGTGCCGGTCTTCACGCTCAGGTCGAGGTTGATGTATTTGCCGTTGTGGCTTTTCCATGCACTCTCGAACACCACGGGGTCGGTCTTCATGCCTCCCTTTATGTCGGCGGTTGCCGTAACCGCAGGCGTAAGCACCTGCGTCGCGCCCACCGGCTCGGCCACATACTGCCCGTTGCCGTCCTTCACCTTATTATAATATATAAGCGAACGGTAAGCCGTGTCGGGCTTTTCTGCCCAGTCGAGCTTCACGCTCCGCGTAAGCCAAAGCCTCTCGTCGCGGTCGGTTACGATGCTCACCACCTTTGCCGACGCGTCGGTCTCGGCCTCAACAAAGTCGGCCACCATATACGACAGGCTGCCGTCACCCGTGTCATAGCTGTCGCTGCTGCACGCCATGAGCAGTGCAACGAGCGGCATCAGCATAAAAAAACGTCTTATTCTCACTCTGAAGCCTTTATAAAGTTCCTGGCCGGATTGGCATACATCGTGAGCATCCGCTCGCGCAGATATGCCTCGTCCTTGTTCTCAATATTTATTTTGGCCATCTGTCCGTCAAGATATTTCTCAAAGGCAGCCCTGTCCTCGTCAGTATATTTGTCTGCATGAGCCGTGCCGCCGTCGAGCGTGTCGAGCGCCACATAGTTGAGCGGATAGAGCCTGTAGTTGCGGTGAATCTCGTGGTCGATGTGTGCCGCAATGACGTCAAACACCTCCGTCTTGGGCATTTCGGGGTCGAGCGTGTCGAGCCATTCGTCGATGCACGGCGCACAATGATAATGCACGCGGCCCTTGTTGCCTGTTATTCCGGTCTGCATGCTCACCACATCGTCCTGTGCCGACTTCTTCCAGCCTGCAATGTCGCGCTTAAGCTGAAACTCCTGAGCCTTCAGGAAGTCGCATGGATCGAGCTCATACGATATTGCCATCGGCACAATGTGCAGCCTCTTCAGCTTCTCCACCACGCTGCCCTTGCCTCCGCCCATGGCCATCATCTTCAGAATGGCCGGCTGCGTGCGGTCGTCAGAGTCCTTGGCGCGGCCTTCGCGCTGTGCAATCCAGATATTGTCGTGCTTCTGCTCCATCACGAAGTACATATAGTCAGACATCACCTTGCTCGCGGCAAGCGTCTCGCGGGGCGACAGTCCGCGCTTCACGATGAACGACTTTACCACCCTTACCAGGTCTTTCACCCACGGCAGCGACAGCAGGTTGTCGCCTATGGCTATCTCGCAGGTGGTCTTGAATCCGTTGTCGATAAGTCCCTTGCCGAGGAAGGCAGGGTCGATCACTATGTCGCGGTGGTTGCTCACAAAAGTGTAACGCCTGTCGACGCTTATGCACGAAATGTCCATAGAGAAGCCTTTCGTGAACGAATCGACAAGCTTCTGCAAGAAAGCATAGCAAAAATTCAACTGAAACTCAAAATTAGTCTTGCACGAGTACATCTTCTTCTCGATCATCTCAAACGGCACTCCGGGCAAAACAAACTCAATAACCTTCCTGAACTGCGGATTGGCCAGCAGCCTTTCATAAGCCTGAGGAAGCTCTTCCGGCTCAAAAGGCCGTATCTCGTCAAACTCAACCGGAACTTTCATAGTACGAAAAAATTTTATTGTTATTCTGTAAAACGGTTAAAAGAGCCTTCAATCCCGGCTCTCTTAACCGTATATTTAAAAAGTTTCAGAATTTTATCTGAACTGGTTTTCCACAATGTCTGTCAGCACATCCGTCATGTTAAGGCCGGCAGCCTTAACCTGCTGCGGAATAAAGCTGGTGGCTGTCATGCCCGGAGTGGTGTTGATCTCTATCATGTTCACCTTGTCAACCTCCTGTCCGTCGCTGCCCTTTCCGCGGCTGATAATGTAGTCGATGCGGATTATTCCGTTGCAGTGGAGTATGTCATAAATCTGGCTTGTAATCTCGTTTACGCGCTTTGTGGTCTCCTCACTGAGGCGTGCCGGCGTAATCTCCTGCACCTGTCCGTTGTACTTGGCGTCGTAATCGAAGAACTCGCGCTGCGTAACCACCTCTGTTGCAGGCAGCACCACGGTCTTGTCGTGAGTCTTGTAGCAGCCTATCGATATCTCTGTTCCTTCCATGTAACGTTCCACCATCACATCCTCGCTCTCGAGCATGGCCTTGCGTATGGCCGGAGCAAGCTGGTCTTTGTTCTTCACCTTCGACACTCCGAAGCTGCTGCCGTCGGCCGCAGGCTTAACGAAGCAGGGCATGCCGATGCGCTCCTCTATCTCGTCATCGCTTACAATCTCCTCATATCCCTTGCGTATCAGCAGGCTGTCGGCCACTCTTACGCCGTAGCCGCGCAGATACTGGTTAAGCACAAACTTGTTGAAAGTGAGCGCCTCAACAAGCACGCTGCTTGTTGAATAAGGCACATGCACAAGCTCAAAATATCCCTGCATGATGCCGTTCTCGCCCGGTGTGCCGTGTATGGTGATATAAGCATAGTCAAACTGCACCAGTTTACCATTCTCCATGAATGAGAAATCGTTGCGGTCAATGCGGGCTGTTGTGCCGTCTGGAAGGTTGACATGCCAGTCAAGGCTTCTCACAACAACAATATACACATTGTAACGCTCCTTGTCAAAAAAAGAGTAAAGGCCCTGTGCAGAGCGCAATGAAACCTCATACTCTGAGGAATCTCCACCGCACACGATGGCAATAGTTCTCTTTAAATTCTTCATACAATATTTTTATTTAAATTCATTTCCGTTTATATAAGTCCTCCAACGCCCTATCAGCTGTTCCATGTCGGCAGGAAGCTGCGAGGTGAAGTCGAGCTGCTTGCCGGTCTTTGGATGCACGAAGCCGAGCGTGCGGGCATGAAGCGCCTGGCGCGGACATATCTTCAGGCAGTTCTCTATAAACTGCTTGTAGCTGCCGCTGCGGTTTCCGCGCAGTATGACGGTGCCTCCGTAGCGCTCGTCGCCGAAGAGCGGATGGCCGATATGCCGCATATGGGCACGTATCTGATGGGTGCGGCCGGTCTCGAGGATACACTCAACCAGCGTTACATAGCCGAAGCGCTCTATCACGCGGTAGTGGGTTACGGCATGCTTGCCTATACCCGAGTCGGGCGAGAACACCGCCATGCGGAGCCTGTCCTTAGGATCGCGGCCGATGTTGCCCTCAATGCGCCCTTCATCTTCGGTGAAGTTGCCCCACACCATGGCGTTGTAGCTGCGGTGTGTAGTCTTGTTGAAGAACTGTGCGCCGAGCTTTGTCTTTGCGTCCGGCGTCTTGGCAATGACCAAAAGGCCGCTTGTGTCCTTGTCTATACGGTGAACGAGGCCCACTTCTGGGTCGTTGGGGTTATACGAAGGCAGGTCGCGCAGATGCCATGCTATGGCATTGACCAGTGTGCCGTGATAGTTGCCGCAGCCCGGATGGACAACAAGTCCGGCAGGCTTGTTTATCACTATCAGCTCCGAATCTTCATAGACCACATCCAGCGGAATGTCCTCGGGCTCTATTGTGTTGTCATACTGAGGGCGGTCGAGCATCAGGGTTATGACGTCGAGCGGGCGAACCTTATAGTTGCTCTTAACCGGAACGTCGTTGACATGCACGAATCCTGCGTCAGCCGCACGCTGAATGCGGTTGCGGCTTGTGTGCTGCAGCTTCTCGAACATGTACTTGTCGATGCGCAGGGGCATCTGTCCCTTGTCCACGACTATGCGCAGATGCTCATACAGCTGTTGCTGCTCGTCGTCCTCAAGTTCCTCTATATAATTGTCTGTCATATAAATATCTCGTTTTACAGAAGGCCTGCGGCATCATAACCCGCACGGCCATGGCAGCCATCATCATTCCGGACCGGTGACCACCTCAAACTCGTCGACATCGCCTCCCTGCGTCTGCACGCCCTGAACCGACGGGTCTGCCATGTCGTGATGCATGGTAGAGTCGGCACTGCCGTCATAATAGAAATCTGGATCAGCGTATATTATCGAGTCGTTCATGTCGCGCATGCCGTCTCCCACCTGAAGCACGAGCACGTCGTTTACCGACACTTTCTGTCCGTTGCGCAGGCTCTTGCCCTTCGACTTCAGCCCGTACACCCAGTCCTTCTCGCCCGGGATAAACTCCGTCGGGCCGACCTTAAAGCCCATTGCCATCAGCTTGGCGCGCGCCTCACGGTAAGAACAGTTGTCTATGATGTCGGGTACGGTCAGCATCGGCGAGCTCGAAGAGTTGATGACGACATAAACCACACGGCCAGACTTAACTTCCCTTCCTGCCTCGGGCGACTGTTCAAGGATACAGTCGGGCGGAAGCGTCTTGACGTATCCGGTGTCGCTGACAACAATCTGCAGGCCTCTGTCGTTGAGGATATGCTCGGCATCGGCAAAGAGCTTATGCCTCACGTCCGGTATCTTTATCTTCTCGCCATGATGGGTGTATATGTCGATGCCCATCTTCACGCCCCAGCACAGCAGGACAACGACCAGGAACATTGCAAGGAAGTTGGCCCAAAGCCTTAAACTAAAGATTTTTCCGAAGAAATCTTTTGTCTTCATCTATGTCGTAGGTTTTTCTGCAAAGGTATAAAAAAAAGAGAAAGAAGCAAAGATATTACTTTACTTCTTTCTCATTTCCCGTTTAATTTCTTTGGAACATTTGGTTATTTACCGTGGTTCTCGTCAGAAACTGTAAGCTTTTTACGCCCTTTTGCACGACGTGCTGCAAGCACGCGACGGCCGTTCTTTGTAGCCATTCTCTCACGGAAACCGTGCTTGTTCACTCTCTTTCTGTTGTGCGGCTGAAATGTTCTTTTCATCTTATTTAATTATTTATTGTTTATTTTATTCCTCGCTTTGGGCTGCAAAAGTACACATTTCTTTTTAAATAACCAAGAATTAAGCGTTTTTTAGGTCAAACTTTTATGTTTTTTTCTAAAAAAATCGTAACTTTGCGCCCTGAAAGCCAAACATTTACAACATAATGATGCTTTGGCACGGGGCAAAAGCCCGCAGCAAGAGACGAGGCGCCCGCCCGTCAGCAGTCAGGAATCAACAATAAATTCATATATTACGAACAATGATTAACTCACAGGAAATTAAAAAAGGAACATGCATCCGCATGGACAATCAGGTATGGATTTGCATCGACTTCCAGCACGTTAAGCCAGGTAAGGGTAACACCGTTATGCGTACAAAACTGAAGAACGTGACCGACGGCCGCGTTCTGGAGCGCACATTCCAGGTTGGCTTCAAGCTCGAAGACGTAAGAATAGAGCACCGTCCGTATCAGTATCTTTATGAGGATACAACAGGTCTTATCTTCATGAACCAGGAAACTTTCGAGCAGATTCCTATCGCCAAGGACGCTATCATCGGCGTTGACTTCATGAAGGAGAGCGACATCGTTGAGGTTGTAACCGACACTACAGACGGAACTATCCTCTATGCCGAAATGCCTGTAAAGACAAACTTGCGCGTAACACACAGCGAGCCGGGCATCAAGGGCGACACAGCTACCAATGCCACAAAGCCGGCTACACTCGAAACCGGTGTTGAGGTGAGAGTGCCGCTGTTCATCAACGAAGGCGACCTCATCCAGGTTGACACACGCGACGGAAGCTATCTGAACCGTGTAAAGGAATAAGCATGCTCAACCTGACGTTGAGAACATAAACAAACAAGGAGCCAGGGCTTCGGCACGGCGACCGCTGACACATCGCAATGCGGTTTCCTTACCGAAGGCTTGGCTCCTTCTCTTTTATAATCCTCCATGCAGAGGAGGTGCAAACATAAAGTAACCGTTAACCTTACAGGACAAATGAAATATTCTTTTATCATACCGGTGTTCAACCGCCCGGAGGAAGTTGACGAACTGCTGAAGAGCCTTACGGCACAGACCGTGAAGGACTTTGAGGTGATTATTGTTGAAGACGGCAGCACACGCACATGCAAGAGCGTATGCGAGGGATACAGCGGAGCGCTCGACATTCAGTATTTTATGAAGAAGAACAGCGGACCGGGACAGAGCCGCAACTATGGAGCGGAGCGCTCTAAAGGAGAATATCTCATTGTGCTCGACTCTGACGTGGTGCTGCCCGAGGGCTATCTCGCGGCAGTAGACGCCGAACTGGCCAAGACCGGGGCCGACGCCTTTGGCGGTCCTGACCGCGCGCACGACTCGTTCACCGACACGCAGAAGGCCATAAGCTACTCCATGACAAGCTTTTTCACCACCGGAGGCATAAGGGGCGGAAAGAAGAAACTCGACAAGTTTTATCCCCGCTCGTACAACATGGGCATACGCCGCAGCGTATATCTGAAGCTGGGAGGATTCTCAAAGATGCGCTTCGGCGAGGACATCGACTTCAGCATACGCATATTCAAGGCGGGCTGCAACTGCCGCCTGTTCCCCGACGCATGGGTGTGGCACAAGCGCCGCACCGACTTCCGCAAGTTCTACCGGCAGGTGTTCAACAGCGGAATAGCGCGAATCAACCTTTACAAGAAGTATCCCGAATCGCTCAAGATAGTGCACATGCTGCCGACGGTGTTCACCGTAGGCGTGACGGCCCTGGTGCTGACATCTGCCGTGGGGCGTGTGCTGATGGAATACGACAGCATCGACAAGTGGTATTGGCTGTGCGCCGGCCCCTGGCTTCCGATACTTCTCTACTGCCTGCTGATACTCATCGACTCGTCAATAAGCAACCGCAGCTTTAAGGTAGGACTGCTCAGCATCCCGGCATCGTTCATCCAGCTGTTCGGCTACGGATGCGGATTCATCACTGCATGGTGGAAGCGCTGCGTGCTGAAGCACGACGAGTTTCATGCATTCGACAAAAACTTTTATAAGTGAGAATTGAGAATTGAGAATGGATAAACAAAGTTCGGCGCAAGCCAATTATGATTACCTTTGAAAGGTATAATTTTGATATAGTCTGATTATTCATTCTCAATTCTTCAATTAAAGCAATTTGCTGACAGCAATCTGCTGCATATTTAATTCATGCAATCGGCATACGCATCATTCTTTTTACCTTTACAACCTTATTCTTTACCTTTATAACCTTAAAACAACACTAATGCTACAACGGAAAGAAAACATAATATTAACTAAGACCGAGGCCTTTTCTGCACGTATAGTCAATATGTACAGATACCTTGTCGAGGTGAAACACGAACACATTATAGCAAACCAGATACTTAGAAGCGGCACAAGCATCGGAGCCAATACAGCTGAAAGCAGAAACGCACAAAGCAAAATTGACTTTATACATAAGCTGAGCATTGCGCTAAAAGAAGCCGACGAAACGGAATATTGGCTGAAAATGCTTAACAGCGGCCATTATATTACGGACAGGCAACTGCAATCTATGATGAACGACAACGAGGAAATTATACGCATACTCACCAAAATTATAAAAACATCAAAAAGCAGTTTAGTGCCATAAGCAGAGATATTTACGTGCCCTGTTATTACCCCATTTCTACATTTTGTAACAATCTAACTTGTTTTGTACACGTCCAATCTGCAAACAAAGCAACACAATAATAATCAAAAAGGCAAATCATAATTTTCCATTCTCAACTCTCAATTCTCAATTAAAAACAATATGTCAAAACTAAGCATAAACCAATGGGCCGAGGACGACCGGCCACGCGAAAAGATGATGCGGCTCGGGGCACAGGCGCTGTCGAACGCCGAACTGCTGGCTATACTAATAGGCTCGGGCTCGCCCGAAGAAAGTGCGGTAGACCTCATGAAGAGAGTGCTCAACGACTGCAACAACAACCTTAACTCTCTCGGCAAGATGAGCATCGGCCAGCTCACCTCCGGCAACTACAAGGGTCTGGGACCGGCCAAAGCCGTAACCATACTGGCAGCCTGCGAGCTGGGCAAGCGCCGCCAGGCCGAGAAGGCTGAAGAGCGCAAGCGGCTCGACTCGGCAGCTGCAATCTACGAGTTTATGCACCCAAAGATGCAGGACCTGAGCGAAGAGGAGGCATGGATCTTGCTGATGAACCAAAACTGCAAGCTGATAAAAGACATGCAGCTGTCGCACGGCGGCATAACCGAGACGGCGGTGGACATACGCGTGGTGATAAAGAACGCGCTACTGTGCAACGCCACCATCGTGGTGCTCTGCCACAACCATCCGAGCAACAACCCCATGCCGAGCGGCGATGACGACAGACTGACGCAGCGCATGAAGAAGGCGTGCGAGATAATGCGCCTGCACTTTCTCGACCATCTGATAATCACCGACGGACGATATTACAGCTATTCGGAGGAGGGACGGCTGTAAGGAAAACACCTCCCTGCAAAGGCAAAGCGCGCAACCGCGCAACAGTCTGACATCCAGCACGTTACAAAAGGCCATCTTTTAGCTTCTAAAAGGTGGCCTTTTAGCGTGCAATATGTGGCCTTTCGGAAGGCGAAAGGCGGTCTTTTAGAAATCAGTCTCAATGGCAATACCATACAACAGCCTAAATCGCCACAATCTAAGTCTATGCAACGCCGGGGAAAGGCAGCAGAAAAAGGCCGGCAGAAAAGCATTGACGACGGCAGATGATGACAGAGTTTTCAGTGTAGAAAATATATTTTTACAAGTTTTAACCATACCCCCATGCAAGTTTTCTGTCGCCGTAACATTTACAATTACGAGTACTCACAAACAAAATAACGTAAAATTAAAAACAAAAAAGCAATGAAATCTTTGAAATTAATATTTGGATTTATCATGGGCTTATGCCTCACAGCAACAATGACATCTTGCGACGACGATGAAGACAACGGCGTAAGCGTACCACAGGAAGTACTCAGCGCAATGCCCGGCACATATGTAAACAGCATGGAATACGGCGAAGCTACAGCCGACTCGGCAATGACCGTAACTCTCGGAACAGCCGACATGCAGTTCAACCTGCCCGTAAGCAACATCATAAAGGACGTTGTTGCAGCAGAAAACCTCGAGCAGGCGCTCAACACATACAAGGCCGACACATGCAGCGTAAGCTACAGAATAAGCGGATATGCCAACAACATTGTAAGCATGACAGCCGACAGCTGCATCTGCAACTTTGAATACCAGGCCGGCGAGAACACCGTGAAGGCTACTGCCGACGTGGCCGTTACGACTGCATCATACAACGGGGAGGACAACAAGCTGACGCTGACACTCAACATCAAGAACGTGAAAATCGACGGAAAACAAGTTGAAGACTACACAGCAACAACTGTCACTCTGCCTGCAACCGAAAAACAGCAAGACAATCAATAATTACTACAACTGAATCCGCCCGGACGCCTTCTGCCATACGCTTGCGTCCGGGCTTCTTTTTGCGCAAAGTCCAATCTCAGCCAACACCACTCCGCTGCACAGGCAGGGCAACAGCCGTGGCACAACAGAACGCCGCACGGCACAAAAAAACGGCATAAATTTTGTAATACGCTTTTTTTCACCTATCTTTGTATTGCCCTATTATGCAACAGGCAAACAGGCACGGCACAAGCAGCGGCCTGCACACAGATGATGCAACTAATCATAACATAAGAATCATGACTCAAGAAGAAAAAACAGCTATAGAAGAGAGAATAGTAGATGTGCTCAAGACTGTATACGACCCGGAAATACCCGTAAACATATACGACCTCGGACTGATTTACAAGATTGACGTGAAAGACGACGCCACCGTGGACATCGACATGACCTTCACCGCACCCACATGTCCGGCGGCAGACTTCATCCTCGAGGACGTAAGGCAGAAGGTTGACAGCCTCGACGGCGTAAAGTCGGCCACGGTGAACCTCGTGTTCGAGCCCGCATGGGACCAGAGCATGCTCAGCGAGGAGGCACGCCTCGAGCTGGGATTCGAATAACAGCATATCTTAAATACTAAAACATCTGCACCATGAGAAAGAATGTCTACATACTGTCCGACGCACACCTGGGCTCGCTGGCCATAGCTCACGGCCGCACGCAGGAGCGCAGGCTGGTGCGGTTTCTTGACGAAATAAAGAACAAGGCCGCGGCAATATATCTGCTGGGCGACATGTTCGACTTCTGGTACGAATACAAATATGCCGTGCCCAAGGGATATACGCGCTTCCTGGGCAAGCTCTCCGAGCTGACAGACATGGGCGTCGAGGTGCACTTCTTCACCGGCAACCACGACATCTGGATGTACGGCTATCTCGAAGAGGAGTGCGGCGTAATCATACACACCAAGCCAACGACCGTAGACATATACGACAAGGTGTTCTACATGGCACACGGCGACGGCCTTGGCGACCACGACCCTAAGTTCAACTTCATACGCCGCGTGTTCCACAACCGCGTTTGCCAGCGCATGTTCAGCGCGCTGCATCCGCGCTGGGGCATCTGGTTCGGACTGACATGGGCCAAGCACAGCCGCATGAAGCGTGCCGACGGAAAGGAGCCGCCCTATCAGGGTGAGGACAAAGAAGCCTTGGTAAAATACACCAAGAAGTATATGAAGACCCATCCGGACATCGACTATTTCATCTACGGACACCGCCACATAGAGCTCGACCTCATGCTGTCGCGCAAGACGCGGATGATGATTATAGGCGACTGGATATGGCAGTTCACATACGTTGTGTTCGACGGCGAGCACCTGTTCCTCGAAGAATACGCCGAGGGCGAGAGCAAGCCATAAGCCTTCAGCAGCCCCTACGGCACTACAACGGCGGCATACTGCACAGCATCAGGCAGCAACAACAGCGACAACACGCACGGGGCGCAAGCCTCAACAAATAAAAAAAGGTGAGAAAGACGGCGTCATGACATATCAGACGCACATGCTTTCTCACCTTTATTATATGCTATCCGTGTGAAGCTTACAGCAGATTCATTGTGTCTGTTGCAATCATCAGCTCCTCGTCGGTAGGAATTACGCATACCGTAACCTTAGAGTCGGGAGTAGAGATGATGGCTTCCTCACCGCGGATGGTCTTGTTCTTCTCAACGTCGAGCTTAACACCCATGTACTCCATGTTCTTGCATACATCCTCACGCATAGAAGCCTGGTTCTCGCCAACGCCTGCGGTGAACACGATGATGTCGCATCCGCCCATGGCAGCAGCATAGGCTCCAACGTATTTCTTTATTCTGTAGCTGTACATGTCGAGAGCCAGCTTGGCACGCTCGTTGCCCTCATCGTTGGCAGACTCAATCTCACGCATGTCTGAAGAGATGCCTGTTATGCCGAGCACACCGCTCTTCTTGTTGAGCAGATTTGACATTCCGTCAGCGTCGAGACCGAGTTTCTTCTCAAGGAATGTAATGGCACCGCCGTCGATATCACCGCTTCGTGTGCCCATCATGAGACCTTCGAGCGGTGTGAGACCCATAGATGTGTCAACACATTTGCCTCCGTCAACGGCAGCTATACTGCCTCCGTTGCCTATGTGGCAGGTGATGACCTTCTTGTCGGCAGGATTTACGCCCAGGAAGTCGCACACTCTCTTTGACACATAGCGGTGGCTTGTTCCGTGGAATCCGTAGCGGCGCACGCCATATTTCTCATAAAGCTCATACGGTATGGCGTAGAGATATGAGTGTGCGGGCATTGTCTGATGGAAGGCTGTATCGAACACGCCTACCTGAGGCAGACCGGGCATAAGCTCGCTGACGGCCTTAACACCCTTGAGGTTGGCCGGATTGTGCAGCGGAGCCAGGTCGATGCACTCTTCAAAAGTCTTGAGCACCTCGTCGGTAAGCACCACGCTCTTGTTGAACTTCTCGCCTCCGTGCACCATACGATGGCCAACGGCGTCGATTTCATTGAGGTCTTTAATAACGCCGATTTCAGGATCGGTGAGCAGTGAGAAGATGAACTTCACTCCCTCTGTATGTTCGGGAATGTCGTGCATTACAGTTTTTTTCTCTCCGTTAGGCAGCTTCACTTTAACGAAAGCGCCGTCGAGACCAACGCGCTCTGCACCGCCTGATGTCATGACAGACTTGTCGTCCATGTTGTAAAGTGCATACTTGATAGACGAGCTGCCGCAGTTTAATACTAAAATTTTCATGGTTATAAGTTGTTTATCGGGAGTTAAAGTAGTTATAGTAGTTAAAGTAGTTAAAGTCAATAGCCCTGTTGGCCATCATCAGCATAGCCATTATTTATCACACCCTTGCAATATGCCTTAAGCAGCCTGCTTGCATCAGACAGAGCTCCCATCAGTTCGTTGAAAACCGGAGCATCAACATACCCAAGGTCTTTCGACAAATAAACATAGCATCTGCATTCTTCAATGCTTCCTTGCGCGATGTTATAGAAGCGCAGCTTGTCTGCCTTGCTGAGTTTTTTATATCCTTCAGCAATATTGGCCGGAACAGAAACCGCAGCTCTTTTAAACTGAGAGCAGAGTCCGAAGCGTTCACATTCGGGAAAGGTGTTGGCTACCTTATATGCCAGCAAGGTAAACTTGTAGGCCTTCTGCCATGCCACCACGCTCTCAAAGTTGTTCATCTGCAAGGCTATTGACTTTAACTTCTTTAACTACTATAACTACTTTAACTACTTAAATTATTAATTATGCTTTTGCATCCATTGCCTGGCATGCCGTGATGGCTACCAGCTTGTAAATATCCTCTACTGAGCAGCCGCGGCTGAGGTCGTTAACCGGACGGGCGATACCCTGAAGGATAGGACCAATGGCCTCGGCACCGCCAAGACGCTGAACCATCTTATAGCTGATGTTGCCTACCTCGAGGCATGGGAATACGAGCACGTTGGCCTTGCCGGCGATGTCGCTTCCGGGAGCCTTCTTCTCGCCTACTGAAGGCACGAGGGCTGCGTCGGCCTGCAGTTCGCCGTCAACCTTGAGAGACGGATCGAGCTCCTTAGCCAGTTTTGTAGCCTCAACCACCTTGTCTACCACCTCATGGCTTGCGCTGCCTTTTGTTGAGAAGCTGAGCATTGCCACGCGAGGATCAGCGAAGCCTGCAACTGATTTGGCTGTCTGAGCTGTGCAAACGGCAATCTGAGCCAGCTGCTGTGCGTCGGGCATAGGTGTAACGGCAACGTCGCCTACTACGAGCACGCCGTTCTCGCCATACTGAGGCTGCTTTGTGATGAGCAGCATTGCGCCGCTGACGCATGTAATTCCGGGGGTGCACTTGATGATCTGAAGAGCCGGACGCAGAGTGTCGGCCGTTGTGCTGAGCGCTCCAGATATCTGTCCGTCGGCTCCGCCAGTCTTTATAATCATACATCCGAGATAGAGAGGATTCTTAACCAGCTCGCGAGCCTGCTCGATGGTCATGCCCTTCTTCTTGCGGAGCTCTGCCAGCAGGGCTGCATATTCCTCGCTCTTGGGGTTGTTCTCCGGGTCAACGATAGTAGCCTTGTCGATATTTTTCAGGCCCCACTGCTCTGCCAGAGAGTTTATCTCACCGGGATTGCCGATAAGAATGATGTCAGCCACACCTTCGGCCAGCACCATGTCGGCTGCCCTTAAAGTGCGCTCCTCTGTGGCTTCGGGGAGCACGATGCGCTGCTTGTTGCTTTTAGCGCGCTCAATGATTTGCTGAACTAAATCCATAGTTTTGTAGTTTTTAAATATATATGTGTGTTTTGTAATTTCTACTTTGCAAAAGTAGAAAAAATAATTTGAATAACATTGGGCTATTCCTTTTTTTTGATTAATTAAACGATAATAATCAAAAAGCTCGCCATGCAGGCAGAAATCAAACTGCGGAGCCATGCCTAAAGGCCGCCGCAGGGCGTAACACGACGGCTGCGAGGGCTGGCTGAGGCTGCCTCATACGGGCACGGATTAAGGACCGAAAGGAGGCCACGGCACGGGGACAAGCCCTAACCGAACATTATTCCGAACATAGTTTTATCTACTTTGTCCATTCATGTTTTCAGCAGTCTTCTTGCTTTCTGCCGTCGTCTTTACGTCAGCTTTTCTTTACACAGCCTGCTATGCAGGCGAAAATTATAACGAAAATCTGCTCAACATAAGGCAAAAATACAGGCTGAACACTGATGCCGTATTTGAGATGAGAGCAGCGTCAGGCTGATGTCATGGCGCATGCTCTGTGCAGCCGTAATACAAAAGGCCATGTTTCAGGCTCTAAAAGGTGGTCTTTTGCATGATAAAAGACGGTCTTTTGGAGCGCAAAACATGACCTTTTGCAACGTACTGAATATCAATATGTTACACAAGCGTATTTTTCCTGCGTCACTGGAAACGCAGACTGGAGTTAGAATTCCACATAGGGGCGCAGGCGCTCGATGGCCTCGGGCGTGAAGTCCTTGCACAGCTTCAGGTCGTCGAGCGAATTTATTCTTCCGTGCAGGCGGCGGTATTCTATTATGGTCTTGGCCTGATAGAAGCCTATGTAGGGATGTCTGCGCAGACTGCTGAGCGGCAGCCGGTTGAGGTTGAGCCGGCTAACCACAGGATGCTTCACCACGAAATAGGCTATGGCCGACTCGGGAAAATTGTCAATCTCGCGCAGCTGCTCCACGCTGACATATCCGCCCAGCCGCCGGCCGTAGCTCACTATGGCGCGGGCAAAGCCGCTGCCTATGCCCGGCACGCGCTTCAGCTGCGACGTGTCGGCCGTGTTCAGCACGATATGTTCGCCGGGCTTTATCTTCACGGGATATCTCGTCGTGTCGCGTATGGTCAGGTCGGCTGTGCTGCCTCCATACACCTCAGATGCCGGACGATAGTCGCCCTCGATGCGTATGTATGGCTCCAGTTCCTTAAACTTCTGCGCCGTAAGTCCGTAAAGGCGTGCAAAGTCGGCCTTGGTGCGATATATTCCGCCCTTGGCCCTGTACTTATATATGTTTCTGACCTGCCACGGCGCCAGCCCGAGACTCAGCAGCTGTGTGCTGTCTGCCGTGTTAGGGTCGAAGTATGACAGCTCAATGCGCCGGCCATCGGTATATTCCGCATATCCGTCCTTCTTACCGGCAGAGCCTTTTCTGCCGCCAGACGCCACGGCAGGAGCATCTCCTGCCACGCCTGCAGGCGACTCGCCCGCGCCGTAGCCGGCACAGAGCAGCAGTCCCGCGGCTGCTACGGCCACAAGGAGCACGGCCACCACAACACGGCGGTCGGTGCGGTTAAGATAAAAGAACCCGCGCATTTTCCTGTGATGCTAAATGAAACCGAACGGCATAGCCTCACCAATCAGATTATGCCAAACTGCTGAAGGAATATAAGCAATATTCCTACGGGACACACGTATCTAACACAGAACAGATAGATGCCGAACAGACGGCCGCGCAACGTGCCATGATTGGTAAACTCATCACGCACCAGCTTATGCGGCAAGAACCAGCCGAGGAAGATACATGTAAGGAATCCTCCCACGGGAAGCATTATTTGTCCTGTAAAGAAATCGAACACGTCGAACAGCGTACGGCCAAAAACAGTCAGCAAATCGTATCCGCCCAAAGACATCGAACATACAAGACCTATCACCGAGCAGGCCACGGTTACGATAGTGGCAGCACGCTTGCGGCTGAGCTTGCACTCCTCCTCGAAGAACACGGTGCTTGCCTCGTGCATGGAGATTATGGATGTAAGGGCTGCCAAAGCCAGCAACGCATAGAACGCGGCAGACACGACATAGCCCACAGCCGGCATGCTTGAGAATGCCTGCTGGAACACGTTAGGCAAGGTGATGAAAACCAATGAGGGACCTGAATCGGGACTGATACCCACCGAAAACGCTGCGGGGAAAATCATGAGGCCCGCAAGCACAGCCACAACGGTGTCGATAAAGGCTATCTGGGCGGCCGACTTCATCAGGTCGGTATCCTTACTGAAGTATGACGCATACGTACACAGGCATCCCATACCAATACTGAGCGAGAAGAAAGCCTGGCCGAGAGCACCGAGAAACATGCTGCCGTCAACCTTGCTGAAGTCTGGTTCAAACAGAAACTTCACGCCCTCCATAGCTCCTGGAAGCATGCACGAAAGCACGACAATGACTATGAGAAGCACAAAAAGTATGGGCATCATCAGCTTTGAAGCCTTCTCAATGCCTCCGCGGATGCCGCGTATTATTATAAGGTGAGTAATAAGCATAAACAGAAGTATCCAGAAGGCAGGCTTCCAGGGATTAGTCTCGAAAGACGAGAAATAACCTGCAAAGAAGTCGGGCGACCCGTGCAGATGGCCCGCAACCGAGGCATATATATAATGCAGGCACCAGCCTGACACCACGGCGTAATATCCCGAAATCAGAAAACCTGTAAGCACTCCGAGCAGGCCGACAAGCATCCACGACTTGCCCCCGGACAAAATGCCGTAGGCCCGCGCCGTGTTGGATGCGGCACGGCGTCCTATCACAAACTCGCTGACGATGCAGGGAATGCCGAGCAGAAGCACACAGGCAATGTAGACAATAATATACACTCCGCCGCCGTGCTCTCCCGCCATATAGGGGAAGCGCCAGACGTTACCTAATCCTACGGCAGAACCGGCCGTGGCAAGAATAATTCCAAGCTTACTTCCAAAACTTGCTCTCTCTGATTTCATAATAGTAAATTTTCACTTTAATGTCTTATGTTACCATTAACCACTTGCACCCGCCTGTTGCCAAAAGTCAAAGCCTGCATAAGAGACGCTTCTTGTTTTCACGGCAATCGATGTCAGGTTTTCACAGAAATATGCTACCTTTGCACAAAAAGACTGACATTGATGAGACTAAGACAACCGCAAGTAAAGAAATACCCGTTTTCATATCTGTTTCTGGCCACGATATGGATTCTGTGTTTCTGCTATCCGCCACGCACTCCGCTTGACAACGTGGCATTCATAGACAAATGGGTACACATAGTTATGTATGCCGGAACATGCACAACAATATGGATTGAATACCTCAGACATCACAAGACACCTGAGACGATGAAGCTTTTTATATGGGCATGGCTCGCCCCTGTGATGATGAGCGGACTGATAGAGATACTGCAGGAGAACTGCACCGGCGGCAGGAGAAGCGGCGACTGGCTTGACTTTGCAGCCAATGCCACAGGCGTAACGCTGGCTGCCGTTATCGGAATTCTTCTGGCAAAGAGTCGCGCCAGGCACTGAACGGCGAGCGGCGCAGCGATGAGTTGTAGAAGCGGCGGTCGGCAGTTACCTCGTCGGCAATGAAGTCGGGCTTGACAAAAGGCTCGTCCTCGCTCTGCAGCTCCACCTCAGCCATTACCAGGCCTTCATTCTCTCCATAGAACTCATCTACCTCGAACACATGCTTTCCGCTGGCAACGAGATATCGGGTCTTGTCGATAATGCCCGGCTCGCACAGCTCCATAAGATGCGAGGCCTCGTCGAGCGTTATCTCCTTCTCAAACTCATAGCGGCTCATGCCTTTGCCGTCAGACGGTCCCTTGATTGTTATGAAGCCGCGGCCGTCGCGAATACGCACCCTGACAGTGCGCCCGCGCTCGCTGCAGATATAGCCCTGGCGTATGCGGCTCGACGATGTAGCCTGAGCCGCATACGGCCGGCCGGCCTTGTGAACCAAGAACTTGCGCTCTATCTCCAGACCACTCATATTACATCTGGCCTATCATTAGAACAACAAGATATATCACGGCAAAGATAACCAGTGCCGCAAATATCCATGTAACGACTTTCTTGCCTTGCTGTTCTTGTTCTGCCTCACGCTTAGCGCGGCGTAATTTTCTGTTCTGACTCATAGTTATTATCTTTAAAATTAAGGTTCTTCAAATATTTTCATATGGTCTGACGCATGGCCGAATGCCGCTGACGAGACAGCAAAATAAACTGCAACGCCTGACGGCGAGGCGCAAATGCGCATGCCTGAATAAAGCAACCGGACTGCATCCAGCATCATGTGCCGACGAAGAATTACCCCTCGTCGGTAACCGGAAACTCCATAAGGTATGCCTTGATGAAGCCGTCGATTTTTCCGTCCATCACTCCGTCCACGTCAGACGTCTGATAGTTGGTGCGGTGATCCTTGACGCGGCGGTCGTCGAAGACATAACTCCTTATCTGACTTCCCCACTCTATCTTCTTCTTTCCTGCCTCAATCTTGGCCTGAGCCTCGAGGCGTTTCTTCATTGCACGGTCGTAGAGCTGCGACTTGAGCAGGCGCATGGCGTTGTTGCGGTTCTCAAGCTGCTTGCGGCTCTCTGTGTTCTCGATGAGGATTTCCTCTTCTTCGCCGGTGTCTGGGTCGACATACTGGTAGCGCAGACGCACACCGGTTTCCACCTTGTTGACGTTCTGTCCGCCGGCACCTCCCGAACGGAACAAGTCCCAGCTGACCTTTGACGGGTCGACATAGACCTCAATCGTGTCGTCGACGAGAGGCGAAACGAACACACTGGCGAAGCTGGTCATGCGCTTGCCCTGCGCATTGAACGGAGAGACACGCACCAGGCGGTGGACTCCGTTCTCGCTCTTAAGATATCCGTAGGCATACTCTCCGCCCTCAATCTCCATGGTAACGCTCTTTATTCCGGCCTCGTCGCCCTCCTGCAGGTTGCTGATTGTAACCTTGTGGCCGTGAGCCTCAGCCCAGCGCATATACATACGCATGAGCATCTGTGCCCAGTCCTGGCTCTCGGTGCCGCCGGCGCCGCTGTTTATCTTGAGCACACAGTCCATGGGGTCTTCCTTCTGGCGGAGCATATTCTTAAGTTCAAGGTCTTCGATGGCCTTTATCGCCTTGGCGTAGTCTTCGTCTACCTCCTCTTCGGTAACCATATCGTCATGATAGAAGTCGAAAGCCAGCTGAAGCTCGTCGGCACAGGTGCGCACCTCCTTATATCCGTCGATCCAGCGCTGTATGCCCTTCACCTTCTTCATCTGTTCCTGGGCGCGCTTAGGGTCGTCCCAGAAGTCGGGCGCCTGTGTGCGCAGCTGTTCTTCCTCAAATTCTATTTTCTTCTTGTCTATGTCAAGATAATGATGCAGTGCCTCGGCACGCTCCATCACATCTTTCAGTTGATCACTTGTTATCATCTGGGTTACTGTCGTTTTTTCTGTTATTTAACGGGTGTTTCAGGCTGCACGGCGTCAGCGTCTTCATACATCTTGTCTATTACGCCGGCGTAGTTCTTGTTGAGCACCTTTCGCCTTATCTTGAGCGTATTGGTAAGCTCTCCGCTCTCCATAGTGAAATGTTTTGGCAGTATGGTGAAGCGCTTTATCTTCTCATAGCTGGCAAACTGCTGCTGAAGCGTCTCTATGCGGTCGGCCATCATCTTGTTGATGTGCGGGTCGGCGCACAGGTCTTCGCGGCAGCCAAACTTTATGTTGTTGTCGCGAGCGTATTCCTCGAGCAGGGCATAGTCGGGTATAACCAGTGCAGACACAAACTTGCGCTGGTCGGCTATGACGGCTATCTGGTCGATAAACTTGTCAACAAGCAGCTTCGACTCTATCATCTGCGGCGCTATATATTTGCCGTTGGATGTCTTGAAGAGGTCTTTTATCCTGTCTTTCAGGAAGAGTTCACCTTTACTTATATAGCCTGAGTCGCCTGTATGGAAGTATCCGTCCTCGTCGAATACCTCGCGGTTGAGCGCGTCGCGCTTGTAATATCCCCTTGTGATGGTGGGGCCTTTGAGCAGAATCTCGTCGTTCTCGCCTATCTTAATGTCAAGACCGCTGATCGGGCGACCTACCGACCCTACTGTGAAAGGCTCATTCTTATGGTCGCACGACACGGTGGCGAGGCTCTCGGTGAGGCCGTAGCCAACGATCATGTCGATTCCGATAGAATGCACGAAGCACTCCACCTCCTCCGACACCGTGGCTCCTGCCGTGGGGAATATGTTGGGATGCTCTAGTCCCAGCTCATTACGCACGATGCTGAAGAATAGCGTCCTGTTCATGAGCGCATACTTCATCTTCAGCGACAGCGGCGGACGCTTGCCGCGGCTGAGATATTCGATATTGTGCTTGCGCCCTACGGCAAGGGCCTTCATGAAGAGCTTGCGTCTCACGGGGTTGGCCCTGTCTATCTTGTCCTTTACGCCGGCATACACTTTCTCCCAGAATCTTGGCACGGAGCTCATGCATGTAGGATGAGTCTCGCGCATAGACTGCTGTATCTCCTTCGGATTGGTGTTGATTACAATCTCAGCGCCTTCGCTAAGACAGAGGAACAGCCATCCGCGCTCAAAGATGTGCGTGATGGGCAGGAAGTTCATTATGCGGTCTTTATCAGTTACCGGCACAACCTCGTCGTTAGCCTTAAGCGCGGCATGAAACTGACCGTAAGAAAGCATCACGCCCTTGCTGTCGCCGGTGGTTCCGCTGGTGTAGAGTATGTTGCAGAGGTCGTCTTCATTGGCCTCGGCATACAGCTTTTCCACTTCCGACTGCCGCGGACTGTTCTCGCCGAGCGTCAGGAAATCGTCAAAATATATTGAGTTTTTATCGTTCGGACTGATGACAACACGCTTGTCGAAGACTATTACGCGCTCGAGCGAAGGACAGTGGGAGAACACCCTGAAGGCCTTGTCGTACTGCTCCTGCTCGCCGACAAAGAGCACGCGCACCTGTGCGTCGTCTATCATATACTGTATCTGCTGCTCGCTGCTGGTGGCATAGAAGGGCACGCTGACGGCTCTTATGCCGAACGCTCCGAAGTCGGTGTAGAGATACTGGAGGGAGTTCTGCGAGAACACGCCGATGTTCTCCTGTACCTTGACGCCGATGTTCAGCAGGGCGTTAGACACATGTCTCACCTTACGCGAGAATTCTTTCCACGACACCGACTTCCACTGCGTGTCGCCAAAGTCACGGTAAATAAGTACGCGCTTGTTTCCATACTTCTTTGCTTGTTCGTGGATTAGAACCGAAAGATGACATCTTGTCTGCATAAGCGTATTGTTTTTTGTTAGATGCAAAGTTATATTAAATTATAATAAAAACAAAATAAAAACGGCTTTTTTACTTTAAAAGGAAATCTAAAACACGCCACTTTAACTGACAAAACGGACAATGCGGCGCCGGCTGCACGCAAACACGCCTCAGAGACCGCCCGGCGCGGCACCTGACACGGCATGACACTTGTGCCGGCATTATTTTGTTTTTACGTCATATTGAATTAACTTTGCAGCAAATAATTGCATTATGAACGGTCGGACGGTCTGTTGCAGGCCATCTGGCGACAACATTTTTTGAATGATTATGACACAGAAAGAATATCTCAACGACGCCATAGAACTGCTTAAGGAGCTGATAGCCACGCCGTCGGTGAGCCGCGACGAGAGCGCAGCGGCAGACGTAATGGCACGCGCGATAAGCGGATATGGCCACGAATACAGCCGCGAAGGCAACAACATATGGATTAAGAGCAGCGGATTTGACAGCTCGAAGCCAACGCTGCTGCTCAACGCACACATCGACACGGTGAAGCCGGTGAGTTCGTGGACGCGCAATCCCTTCTGCCCTGACGTATGCGGCGGAAGGCTGTACGGACTGGGCAGCAACGACTGCGGCGGCGGACTCGTTGCCCTGCTGCAGGCCTTCAGGCACATAACGTCGCACCCGCAGAGCTACAACACCATATGGCTTGCATCTGCCGAGGAGGAAGTGTCGGGCGAGAACGGCATAAGGCGCGCCCTGCCGCTGCTGCCTGCCGCAGACGTGGCCATCGTGGGCGAGCCCACGGGCATGCAGCCGGCCATAGCCGAGAAGGGACTGATGGTGATAGACGCCACGACCAGGGGCAAGTCGGGACATGCCGCCAGGGGCGAAGGCATCAACGCCATATATGAGGCTCTCGACGACATCTGCTGGCTGCGCGGCTACAAGTTCGAGAAGGTGAGCCCGCTGCTCGGCCCCACGGTGATGAACGTAACGATAATAAACGCCGGCACGCAGCACAACGTGATACCCGACGAATGCAGGTTTACGATAGACATAAGGACCAACGAATTCTACAGAAACGAAGACGTGTTCAGCTTTCTGTCATCCAAGATGAAGAGCGAGCTGAAGGCGCGCTCGTTCCGCCTGTCGTCGTCGCACATAAGCGAGGACAACCCTCTGATACAGAGGTGCAAGGCCATGGGCATGACGCCGTTCGGCTCGCCCACGCTGTCAGACCAGGCGCTGATGCCCTTCCCCTCGTTCAAGCTCGGTCCGGGGCAGTCGGCACGCTCACATTCTGCCGACGAATACATAGGCATCGGCGAGATAGAAGATGCCATAAACACATACATCAGCCTGCTCGACGGAGCCGACATTCTGCCCGCCGCAGCGCCTGCGGACGGCAGCCGTATAACGCTTTGACTTTCAGTAAGTTGCAAAAGGCCACCTTTTAGCGTGCGATTTGCCGTCTTTTACACGCCAAAAGGTGGCCTTTTGCAGCCCGAAAGCATACCTTTTACACGGCAGCAATACAGCCGCGCCACAATCACCATGAAGCACCTACATTCAGGTCATCTGACACAAAAAGACTACACAACAACATTCAGACATGTTAAATTAAACTACAAACCATAAATTTTATTTGGAAATAAAAACCAAATTCGTTACATTTGCAAGCTAAATAATCCCAATAAAAATATGAAAAAACTTTTTTTTACCTTATCGATGGCACTGATGTCAACATTGGTGCTCGCCGTACCGGCCAAACGAGGCATGTGGAAAACGGTGAAAATGGCTGACGGCACTGAAGTCAGAGTAGAACTACGCGGTGACGAATTCTGCAGCTACTGGCAGGCAGCTGACGGCCGCAAACTAGTACAGAACAACACTACAGGCTTTTACGAGCTTGCCGACATGAAGGCAATGACCGAAAGAGCCGACCAGATGAGGCAATCGGCACGCCGCAGCAAGAACAACATACAGACAAGAGGCTCGCTCGGAGGCGACCACCAGCCATACGTTGGTATGAAAAAAGGTCTTATCATACTCGTGCAGTTTGCCGACACAAAATTCTGGGCCGACCATACTCCTGCACTCTATCAGCGCATTGCCAACGAAGAAGGCTTCAAAGAGCTCGACTTCAACGGTAGTGTGAAAGACTACTTCAAGGCACAGAGCTACGGACAGTTTGAGCTCGACTTCGACATCGCCGGCCCTGTAACTCTGCCTAACGGATATGCATACTACGGCAAGCCTACAAACGGACAGAACGACAACAACACTGCACTCGGCGAAATGGTTATGGACGCCTGCAAGGCTGTTGACGAAAGCATAGACTTCACTAACTACGACTGGGACGACGACGGAGAGGTTGACCAGGTGTTCATCCTTTACGCAGGACACGGCGAGGCTTCTTGGGACGACAGAAACACTATCTGGCCTCACGAGTGGAACCTGCACTCAGCTCTCGGCAGAACACTCACACTCGACGGCGTAACCATCGACACTTATGCCTGCAGCTGCGAGCTCGGCGTCAAGACAAGCCAGGGTTATGCTGAATGTATCGACGGTATCGGTACTATCTGCCACGAGTTCTCTCACTGTCTCGGACTTGCCGACATGTATGACACATCTTACAGCGGCAACTACGGCATGGGCGACTGGGACATCATGGACCAGGGAAGCTACAACGGCGACAGCTATCTGCCGGCTAACTACACCAGCTACGAGCGTATGTACGCAGGATGGATTGAGCCTACTGAACTTAAAGAAAACTGCCAGATAGACAACATGAAGGCTCTGGCTGAAACAGGTGAGGCTTACATCATATATAACGACAACGACAAAGACGAGTATTATCTGCTCGAGAACAGACAGTTGAGCGGATGGGATGCAGGTCTGCCTAACTCAGGACTGCTCATCCTGCACGTTGACTTCGACTCCAAAGTATGGCAGCAGAACCTCGTGAACAGCACATCACGTCAGCGCTGCACCATATTCATCGCCGACAATGACCCTGAAAACAACGACGCAGGCGACATCTATCCTTATCAATACAACAACAGCCTGACTAACACTTCTACACCGGCCGCTACACTTAACAACATGAACAAGGACGGTTCTAAGTTCATGAACAAGTCGGTAAGAAACATCACAAAGAACAATGACGGCACAGTGTCATTCTCATTCGAAAACGAGAACAACTCTGACTCAGACTTCGATCTGCCGCAGTCATACATCTTCTATGAGTCATTCGACAAGTGCAACGGCAAGGGCGGTAACGACGGCAACTTCAGCGCAACGACATCAGGCTCTGTACAGTATGACAACACAGGATGGTCTTCAACAAGTTCTCGCAGCGCTTACCAGTGCGCACAGTACGGCTCAAGCATGATGGCAGGTAACGTTACAACACCTGAAATAACTGTAGACGGAACATACACACTGCAGTTCAAGGCTGCTCCTTACGCAAGCGAGGCTAACACTATCTACGTTGAGGTTAAGGAAGGCAACGGAACACTGTCTAAGCCTTCATTCGTACTGAAGAACAACAAGTGGTCTGCATTCAGCACAGAGCTGACAGCTAACGGACCGGTTAAACTCAGATTCTACGTTAACTCAGGCCGCTTCTATCTCGACAAGGTTTGTCTGAGCAACACATCTACAGGCATCAGCAACACCGTTACTGACAATGAGGTTAAGGACAACCGCATATTCAGCATCGACGGACGCTACATGGGCAAAGACCTTAACAGCCTGAAGAAGGGCATCTATATCATCAACGGAAAGAAGATTATCAAATAATCGTCATAACCTTCACCAAAAGGGCGGGCCAAGGCCTGCCCTTTTTTATTACCGCCACAGCCGCGGCCGGCAGCCACAAGACAGCCGGAAACGGACTGAAAGCAACAGCATTCAACAACAAAACAAAGATATCATGAAGCTATATTACATCTTCCACAGCTGCTTTATGCTTGAGGCCGAGCAGTGTGTCATCATCTTCGACTACTGGAAAGACTCGCCCGACGGCGACGTCAAACACATGCTTGAGCACACAGACAAGCGCGTCTACTTCATGGCAAGCCATTTTCACGAAGACCACTTCAACCCCGAAATCTTTAGTCTGAACGTGCCAAACGGACAGAAACGTATAATTCTGTCGCGCGACATAGTTAGACGCCGCAGAGCGAAAGAAACCGACGCTGACGTGCTTCTGCGCAGAGGCGACACCTACAGCGACGACATGATAAGCGTAAAAGCCTTCGGATCTACCGACGCCGGAGTGTCGTTTATGATAGAAACAGACGGAAAGAAGGTGTTTCACGCCGGCGACCTGAACAACTGGCACTGGGAAGATGAGTCTACTCCACAGGAAGTCAAAAAGATGGAGGGCGACTTCATGGCAGTGCTGCGCGACATAAAAGCAGAATACCCGGCAGTAGACCTTGCCATGTTCCCCGTCGACCCGCGGCTCGGCACCGACTTTGCACGCGGCGCACGGCAGTGGATTCAGACGATAAAGACAACCTATATGGCACCTATGCACTTCCCGCCGGCAAGAGAGAAGGCCATGACCTTCGGCAAAGAGGCAGAATTCCGCGGCACTAAGTTTCTCTACATACACCGCGAAGGCGAAGAGATAGGAACACTGTAATATACACGCAAGAAAAATAAGCGCCTCAAACTGTATTATTGACAGCTTGAGGCGCAGTGATTATGAATAAAAAGGTTGGTTATAAAAACACATTAATGTTTCACCTGGAACTTCATTGTCTTACGTGCGTTTCCGGCCTGAATCTCCAGCACATAGATACCATTCTTAACCGAAGATATGTTTACGACATTGCTTGTGTCTGTCACCTTGCTGCTATAAACCTTACGGCCGGTAAGATCGTATAGATTAACATGGGCGTTGCCGTCACTAAGCATATCAATATGAAGTTCGTCCGTTGCGGGGTTAGGATATACGGTAACGTCAGCTATACCTGTACCCTGCTCACGATCCTCAAGCCACTGCTTAAGGTCAAGCATATAACCGAATACATTCTGGCCTTCCATACCATAACCTATCACAAAGCGTCCGTTAGGCGACATGTCGTAAGCCGAACACAACGTACCGGTATACTCTGCACCAAGCACATTTCTTGCAAAGTTATTGATATCCATGATACCGTCTTCCTTTGTCCATATCCAGCCGCTCTCGCCTGTGCCATACCAGCCAATAGCGATATCACCTTCATTATTAATGTCAGACACAGTTCCGCCGACACCATTGTCTGTAAGCTCTACAATACCGGTTTCAATACTATAAATATACGGATTCTTTATTATAGAAGCCTCGCCACCTTTACCGCCTAGCCATTTACCGTCTGAAGATACACATCTCAGTTCAAGGGCAAGATTCTCCATTAGACTTGTTTCATCTTTAAAATTTATATCCTCTTCTGATACGCCTTCATGGCTAAACATTAATTCCTGAGTATATCCGTCTGCACCTTTGCGCCATACAGCCCCATACCAAGGTCCTATGAAGTCCTGCCATCCTACAACGACACTTCCGTCATAACTTGCACCATTAGCGCGGGTTGCCCTGTATTCAACACGTGTTCCAAGGTCAACAGGCACACCTGTTTCTGTACTCCATACCGTAGCATGACTACGGAATCCTCCATCAGACTCTTTCCAAGGCGCCAAACCTACTACATATTTACCATCTCCAGAAATATCATACGGTGAACCAAAAGAAATATCATTTACATAACCCGTACTCTTCAGCGGTGTCCATTCTTGTGTTTCCATGTCATAAAGAGAGGATATTGCGCCATTCTTTGTCTCTGCCACAGGCTTGCGCATAAGACATCCGTCAGTACCTCCTACCATCAAGGCTGTAGATGTTTGATTAACAGCATAAATGTCTGAACTTACTCCTAGATCTTCTCCTTCATTCACCCAGGTCTCTCCATAGTCTTCTGAAGAATAAATTTGCCCGTTGGCTCCTGCCACAACAAGTTTCTCTCCATCAAAAGCTACGGTATACCACTTATAATCTCCGCTTCCGTCGTCTACGTGCCTACGTTCCCAATAAGAGCTTCCGTCTGTACAAATATAGACATTGCCATTACCACACACAGCTGCAAGTTTTCCCTCACCTGAAACGGCTATTTTGGTAAACTTGGCATTACTTCCACCATAATAGATGCTTTCCCAAGTCTTGCCGTTGTCTGTAGACTTATAAACATTTCCGTCATTCGTTGCCATATAGAAATTTGTACCGTCATTGACTATGCTCGTTGGCATACCTGTGAGGCCTTTGACACCTTCTGTTACATCCGTAAACGAAATACCCGTAGTATAAATGCCCTCACCATTATCGCATTGCCATACGCCTGCCGTTCCGTCCTCATACTCAACGGCAATAACTCCGCAATAAGGTGCCGCATCAATAAAGTTGATAGCATGATAACTCTTCACGTTTTTAGTAAGGCCTTCAGGACGCGGATCTGCTTCATTCAACCACTGGTTGCCCAGGTTGCCCTGATAGAACAATCCGTTATCACCACCCAAGAGAATACATCCTCTATAAAATACAGAGAAAGTATTTATTGCTCCCTGCTTCAGACCGTTCTGTATACAATTATTATCGTATATCTTCCAAACCTCACCTTCGTTAACGGTACGCAACACAACGCTGTTACCTGTCTCTGTGTCAACACCCACAGCAACACCATAGAACAAAACGTCCGGAGTAGTAAGATACATATCTTTTATTTGAACCGTAGGCATATCAATAGTATTGGTCCATCCTTTACTTACCAATACATCAGCAAGAGTCACAGCAGAAATAATCTTTCCGTCATCTGAAAAGCGGCCATGTCCTCCAATACCATCACCTGGTCCAATACCGCCAATAAGCTCAAGATCTTCAGCACTCTGGTTTGGTCCTTTCTCAACGGCTCTCCACAGATAATAAGGAGTATTAAGGTCCGGAAAACCAACGGCAACACCGTCATTGTTAACACCCGTAAGGTTCATTTGTGTGTTCACCTTATAAATTGTCTGACCGACAACAGGTACACAACATGCAGAAAGAGCTGCTGCAAGTGTAACAATAGTAATACTTTTTTTCATAATATAAATATTTAGTTTAACTTACGAATCTGTGCGTAAAATTACAAATCTAAATAATATCTTTATACTTTTTCTACAGGACAATACGCCGGACACGAATGTTAAAAAAATTAAGATATAATATAACATTCTGATTTACAACACAATAAAGGGACCGGACAAATTTCAAAAAAAGTAAAAACCAATCATTATGAATTCTGACAAAACATTGTTTTGCAAAAAAGATTGTCGCCGCTTTTATGTAAACATGACAACCATGGCAATAAAAAAAGAAACAAGAAAAAGAACAAATAAGAATCTATACAACAGCAGGAACCATAAATCTGCCGATTAAAATCTAATCAGTCATAGACCTGCCAAAATATGATTTTGCAAAACAAGTACGTTGATGTTTCTGTCTTCTTTATGTTTTCTATTTCCATCAACCCTTTCTTTACATATCCATCATGGCAGCGAAAAAGCATGCAACGATTCTCTTTTAAATTCTGTAGGATTCTAATTACAGTTTATAAAGACAGATATAATGACAGATTAGGAATAAAAAAAATCCGCACGTAAAATCTAATTACGTACGGATTATATCTGAATATTTATTATTACGCCTTAAGCATCGATGTTTGCGTATGTGGCGTTCTGCTCGATAAACTGGCGTCGCGGTTCAACGTCGTCGCCCATAAGCATTGAGAATATCTCGTCGGCCTCGGCGGCATTCTCTATCGTAACCTGTTTCAGCAGACGTGTCTCGGGATTCATTGTCGTCTCCCAAAGCTGCTCCGGGTTCATCTCACCCAAACCTTTATATCGCTGAGTGTGTATGCTCTTGCCGTCGTCAACGCCGTTGCCGTACTTGTCGAGGAATGCCTGACGCTGCTGGTCGGTATAGCAATACTCCTTCACCTTGTTCTTATATGTGCAGAGATAAAGCGGCGGAGTGGCTATATAGAGATGTCCGTCCTGAATAACCTTAGGCATGAAGCGGTAGAACAGAGTCATTATAAGGGTGTCGATGTGTGAACCATCGACGTCGGCATCGGTCATTATGATAATCTTGTCATAGCGCAGCTTTTCGATGTTTGCCTCCTTGTCGTCCTCGCCGTCAACGCCGAAGCGCACGCCTATACTCTGTATGATGTTCATGACCGACTCGCTCTCGAACACCTTGTGCCACATAACCTTCTCCACGTTAAGAATCTTTCCGCGCAGCGGCAGTATGGCCTGTGTGTAGCGGTCGCGTCCCTGCTTGGCAGAACCGCCGGCCGAGTCTCCCTCGACGAGGAATATCTCACATTCCTTCGGGTCTTTGTTTGAGCAGTCAGCAAGCTTTCCGGGCAGACCGCCTCCGGTCATAGGATTCTTGCGCTGAACGCTCTCGCGTGCCTTGCGCGCCGCGATACGTGCCGTTGCAGCCAGTATCACCTTGTCGCATATCTGCTTAGCCTCCTTCGGATGTTCCTCGAGATAATATGTCAGAGCCTCTGAAACAGCCTGCTGAACGGCTCCGGTAACTTCGCTGTTGCCCAGCTTTGTCTTTGTCTGACCTTCAAACTGCGGCTCAGCCACCTTTATCGAGATAACGGCCGTAAGTCCTTCGCGGAAGTCCTCGCCTGCAATCTCTATCTTTGCCTTCTCGATCTGCTTTGATATAACAGGGTCGTTGTCGGCATATTTCTTCAATGTACGTGTCAGCGCCATGCGGAAACCTACGAGATGCGTACCGCCTTCAATGGTGTTGATGTTGTTCACATACGAGTGTATATTCTCGCTGTAGTCAGTGTTATACATCACAGCCACCTCGATAGGTATGCCCTGCTTCTCTGTCTTCAGATAGATAACGTCATCGAAAAGATGTGTGCGGTGACGGTCGATATAGCGCACAAACTCCTTCAGTCCGTCCTTGGCATGGAACACTTCCTGCCTTGTCTTACCTTCCTCGTCGGGACGAAGGTCTGTAAGCGTAATCTTTATGCCGGCGTTAAGATATGCCAGCTCGCGCATACGCTTGGCTATTATGTCGTATTTATACAGTGTCGTGGTGAATATTGTTGGGTCCGGCCAGAACTGCTGGCGTGTACCGCGCAGCTCAGTCTCGCCAACCACCTTTACAGGATACAGCGGCTTACCCTTCTCATACTCCTGCTGATATATCTTTCCGTCGCGGAACACCTGTGACAGCATGTGTGTAGAAAGCGCGTTGACGCACGACACACCCACACCGTGCAGACCTCCTGACACCTTGTATGAGCCTTTGTCGAACTTACCGCCCGCATGCAGCACGGTCATTACCACTTCAAGAGCCGACTTATGCAGTTTTTCGTGTTCATCCACAGGGATACCACGACCGTTGTCCTGCACGGTTATAGAGTTGTCTTCGTTTATCGTAACTTCAATATGGGTGCAGTATCCGGCCATGGCCTCATCGATAGAGTTGTCCACTGTCTCGTTCACCAGGTGGTGAAGACCCTTCTCGCTGATGTCGCCTATGTACATTGCCGGACGCTTGCGCACGGCCTCAAGGCCTTCAAGCACCTGTATGTTACTGGCTGAATAATTATTCTCGTTGATTTGATTTTCTGCCATTTCGCTTCAATGTAAATTAACGTGCAAATATACAAAAAATCTGCGACACGGCGAAGGCTTTTAACTATAAAAAAGTGAAATGACGGTGTTTAACTACACCATAAGCACCTTTGCCCACAATATTACGGCAAAAGCCCGAAACGGCAGCCAAAGCGGTGCCACACGCCGTCATGCACCATGCTTCATGACGTTCATGACAGCAATAAAAAACGCAAGAAAGGAAAGGAGCAAACCGGCAAACAACAAAAAAGGCTGCAATCTTTGTTGATCACAGCCCTTATTGTCTCTTATTTATAATTTAATTTATCCCAATTTGCTGATGTGGCACGCCAGCTTTGACTTAAGATTAGAAGCCTTATTCTTGTGGATGATATTGGTCTTAGCCAGTTTATCAAGCATCTTCTGTACACTAGGATACAGCTTCAGAGCTTCTTCCTTGTCTGTTATAGCGCGCAGCTTACGCACTGCATTACGCATTGTCTTTGCATAATATCTATTGTGCAATGTTCTTTTCTTCTCCTGACGGATTCTCTTAACTGATGATTTGTGGTTTGCCATCTTTGTTATTATTCCTTTTTATTTTGTTAGTAGTCCCTAGGAGAGTCGAACTCCTCTTTAGAGAATGAAAATCTCTCGTCCTAGCCGATAGACGAAGGGACCATTTGATAAATTTGCGGTGCAAAGGTAGTGGTTTTATTTTAAACCTCCAAATTTTTCTGCAACTTTTTTCTCAAAAACCATAAAATTCTTGTATTTTTGCAGATATGATAACAAAAACAAGGGCTTTAGTGCTGCATTCGTTCAAATATGGAGAGCAACAGATGATTGTTGACTTTCTCACCGAAACATGCGGCAGAACGTCGTGCATTATAAAGATTCCGACATCGGCAAGGGGCAAACTCAAGAAGCAATACTTCCAGCCGCTGTTCATTCTCGACACCGACATCGACATAAGACAGAACGCCAGACTGCAGCGGCTGAAGGACGCACGCATAGCGGTGCCCTTCACGTCGATACCGTTTAACCCATACAAAACGGCCATCTCGCTCTTCATGGCCGAATTTCTGCGCTGCACCACACGCCGCGAGCAGACCGACCCAACCACATTCTCATATATAGAGAACAGCATCAGATGGCTCGACGGATGCGGCGAGGGCTTTGCCAACTTCCACATAGTGTTCATGATGCGCCTGTCGAGATTTCTCGGATTTTATCCCAATACTGACAACTACGAGCCGGGCGACTGGTTCGACATGAGGAGCAGCTGCTTCTGCCGTCAAAGGCCGATGCACGCCGACGTGCTCAGTCCTGACGAGGCGCGCAAGATAGGACTGCTGCTGCGCATGAACTATGCCACGATGCACCTTTACCGCATGTCGCACTTTGACCGCAACAGGATGGTGGACACCATAATAAGCTATTACCGCATACACATGCCCGAACTGCCAGAGCTGAAGTCGCTGCAGGTGCTTAAGGAGCTGTTTGCTGATTGACAAGCCAAATCAGACATAGATTTAAATCATACGACACCTTTAGATTCTTCACTTACGGAACATCACTTCATGGTAAAAACTTAGGACAAAATATTTTTCCAATCTAGAAAAGCAGAGTATAACGGATGTTAATTAATTCAGACAAAAGCGGCGGAGCATTAACATACGTTCACAGGCAAGACTGAATAAAAGGCTTAAACATGAACTTTTTGAGGTGTAAAAGCATGGTCTACGGATAAAAAACAGGCATGTCTTACAACGTAAACGGGCCACTTTTGCACCGTAAACGGCAAAGTAATATTTTTTAACTGTTAAGCTTTTGTCTTCAAAACAGCATAAAGTACTGAACGACAACAGGTTAGCAAAAACACGCATTTTTCGCCGTTTTTCGCGCCAAATCACGGATTCGTGACGAGCATCGCCATTCTGAGAGCGTTAAGTGGACTGGATCATGTAAGAAAAGCTGACAAAAGACCATAATGAAGCAGAGCGGAAAGAACTAAAGAACAATGTGCGGCATTGCACTAACAGAAATTATGAATTGCGAAACAAAGTTAGGCGAAAGCCGATCGTGAATTATGAATTATGAATTGTTAATTATGAATTATAAATTAAGATTCGTATATTTGCATGCTCCCCTGCCCTGCCTCGCCATACGGCACGAAGAAGACAGGCATGAGAAAGCCGACATGCAGACGGAAAGATGCTTGCGGACATAACGGCTGAAACATCACTATGCACAAATAATATAATATTATGGAAAAACATTTTAAAAGGACTTTTATGGCATTATGCCTGGCCGCGTTGCTCATGCCGGGCATGGCGCATGCGCAAAAGACAGGCTACGTGCCGGCGCCCGAAAACATGAAGGCGCGCAAAGAGTTTAGCGACAACAAGTTCGGGATATTCCTCCACTGGGGCATCTACAGCCTTTTCGGACAGGGCGAGTGGTATCTCAACAGCGGCGGGCTCAACTGCCACGAGTATGCCAAGGCCGCATCGGCTTTCTACCCCTCGCGCTTCAACGCGAGCGAATGGGTTAAGGCCATCAAGGAGGCAGGAGCGCGGTATATATGCATCACCACACGCCACCACGACGGCTTCTCGATGTTCGACACAAAATATTCCGACTATAACATTGTTGACGCCACGCCCTTCGGACGCGACGTGATAAAGGAGCTGGCAGACGAGTGCCACAAGCAGGGCATAAAGCTTCATCTGTATTACTCTCATCTCGACTGGACGCGCGAAGACTACTATCCGCTGGGCAACACGGGCCACAGGACGGGCAGAAAGAACCACGGCAATTGGGAGAGCTACTATGAGTTTATGAACAACCAGCTGACCGAGCTGCTGACCAACTACGGCGAGATAGGCGCAATATGGTTTGACGGAGTGTGGGACAAGCCCGACTTCGACTGGCGACTTGGCGAGCAGTATGCCATGATACACCGCCTGCAGCCGGCATGCCTCATAGGCAACAACCACCACAGGGCGCCGGTTGAGGGCGAAGACTTCCAGATGTTTGAGCGCGATCTGCCGGGCGAGAACACCGCGGGCCTTTCTGACGAAAGCGAGATAGGCAGTCTGCCGCTGGAAACATGTCAGACGATGAACGGAATGTGGGGATATAAGGTGAGCGACCAGAACTACAAGTCGGACACAACGCTCGTAAGACTGCTCGTGAGGGCTGCCGGCAAGGGTGCCAACCTGCTTATGAACATAGGGCCGCAGCCTGACGGACAACTGCCGGCAGTGGCTCTTGAGCGCCTTAAGAGCATGGGCAAGTGGCTGTCTGAATATGGCGAAACGGTGTATGCCACCACGGCGGGCGACGTGATGACTGCCGAATGGGGCACCACGACGCGCAGCGGCAACAAGCTTTATGTGCACATCCTTGCCGACGACATGCCGAAGATGATATTGCTGCCGCTGAAAGACAAAGTGAAGAGCGCCGTATTATTTGATACAGGCAAAAAGATAAGTCATGAAAACGTAAGCGGCGGCGTAGTGCTGCACACTGCCGACCTTACGCCGGCGATAGACCGAATAATAACACTGACTGTGAAATAAGTGAAGAGGAAAAAATTAAGTGAAGAGTGAAGAACGAAGAGTGAAGAATTCAATAGTCTGTTGTGTGTTATAGAATGTCGTCAATGCTATAATGCTATTCAGTTTCATATGCTATTGAATTCTTCACTCTTCGTTCTTCCCTCTTCACTTATACTTATATTCCCACTCCCAAAGTAAAGAATGCGCCGTTGTATGAACCTATTCCGGCAGTGCGCGAACTCATGTGGCGGAAACTTACGCCGAAATCAAACTTCAGAGGACCTCGCCCAACCCTGAACATTACGCCAAGGTCGTAAGCAACATTCTTCCAGTCGGCATGACCGACGCTCGTCGACACCGTGCCGCGAAGGTCTATGGCCATAACGTCGTCCTTATAGAACGTATAGCCTAAACCTCCACCAAGATTCTGCGAAGTGGCGTAAGTCTTCAGTCCGTCGGCATCACAATGACCGTAAATGCTCTCGCCATGAACAAAGGCATACATACGCGGAATAAACCTGTAGCCTATGTCGGCATTGAGGGTAAGCGGATGCATGTTGTTGCAGCCTGTTCCTGCACTCACTCCGAGATTGATAACAATTTTATCGAAAAAACACTTTTCGTTCGACGCGTTCTGCGCTCCGGCTGTAGCCATGGCCATAAGAAAGGCCAACAAGAACAATAATTTCTTCATAGTAAAAAACATTTTTAGTTTGTGCTTTTTACTTTAACACGTACAACACGCCGTATTGTGACATCGTTTTTAGTAAATTAACATTAACGGCAAAAAAGATTCACAACATTTTTTCATCTTGAACACGTGGGGACTACGGAAATGAAGAGTGAAGAATTCAATAGTATATAAAAGCTGAGCAATCACAATATTGACAATCTTGATTGCGCCTTACAATACAAAACAGACTATTGAATTCTTCACTCTTCGTTCTTCACTCTTCACTTATTTCGCTCCTTTGGGCGCCGGCAGGAAATATGCAATGACTGTAAGGACAAGCATTAAGATCCAGAAGCTGCTCATACCGGCATCTACCGCATAACTCACAGCCACGCCTATCAGGCAGATAACGATGTCTAAGACCGAAAGAACCGACCTTGACGTATAACGCGAAAGGAAGCCGCGCGCATCCTTAACCAAATCTTTTATCATCAGCACAACCATCAGGACAAGACACAGAACTATTAATCCCCAGACGGCATAATCTGCCGCAGGCACGCCGCCAAACAGCGGCTCAAGTGCAAACAGAAGAAGAAAGATGCTGAAAATAATTTCAAGCTTGCCGGTCTTTAAATCTACTTTTCTCATAGGCTTGTTGTTAAAAATAATATTTATAGGTTTAAATCACAAAACATCAAACTTAAACAGCTTTTTCCGCATGGAGGAATATCTAACACTCGACACAAAGATTATCAGCGACAAAGCCGTCAGCACTATCATGCCGGCACAAACAGACATTCTGTAATGCCGTATTATAACGTGCAGATACGGTTCGGCAGCTCTTGTAGCCTTATGTTCACAAAGTTAGGAAAAATCCTGGACATTTTCAACTTTCCAGAAGTTTATTTCGGTTCATCACCGGTATCCATTGAAATATAAGCGTTCAGAGCAGCACGACAGACACAACGCAATAACCCGGCCGAATAATAACCGGTCGGATTATCACATTAAATTATTAATACTGTTCAAATTTTTCACAACGCTTTTCCGTAACCGTCAGAAAGGAAGCAGCATGAAAACAGTAAAATACACCATGGCCAGCAGAGCCAACACCTCTAATGCCAGTTCCAGCTTGTCAAAGCGGGTGCTTTCATTGTTTTTCAATAAAGACGTCAGTGTTACAAGCACCAGCGGCAAAATCATAAAGGAATACCTCAGTTCTATTCCAAACAACACAAAGCCCCACCATACAAGACCTATAAGGAGTATGAGGGAAAGAATTATTACTTTTGCTTTTTTCATAAGGCACTAAAATTAAATTTAACCACCATAATCATTAAAAACTTCAACGAATCTAAAAAGAGAGAGTAAAGCAACAAATGTAATTTTCTACAGATTTATACTCACAAAGAAGATGCGCAACAAACCATTATCATGCCTAAGCACGCAGGGACGTACCCCAGGTGCGTCCACCTTTACATCAATCATATATAACGCTTTCGGACGCACCTGGGGTACGCCCCTGCAATATCACGTTGTTTTCGTTCCCTTTGGTGTCGGCAGAAAATATACAGCAACAAAACAGATAAACAGAAAAATCCACCAGCTACCTGAATTTGAGCTGAACGCATAGCTTACAGCCAGGCCTATAAGACATATTACGGCATCAACAATCCAAAAGACCGACCTCGATGTATAACTCGAAATGAAGCCGCGCGCATCCTTAATCAGATCTTTCACCAAGAACACAAGCATCAACACAGCGCACACTGCCATCAACCCATAAATTAGATAATCTATCACAAGTATGTCTCCAAACACAGGCTCTACGGCATATAAAAGCAGAAGAGTGCTGAAAAGGATATCTAACCTGTCTTTCCTAAAACTTATTCTACTCATAGCTTATGATTTTAAGATTATTGCTTAAACATTTTTATATCACGCAAGACAAATTGTCAATGCAGTCAGAAATATTTTTATCGTTATGCTAAATAGTCCGTGTATTTGTTTGCAAATGTAGGCAAAAACTAAAGTCGTTATTTATTTTAGTAAGTTCTTTTCGGTTCATTTCTAATAAATTACAGTTTACGTAGGATTTATTCAGAGTCGTATGATACGGCGTAAAGTAATAATCCGACACGTTTCAATTTAGTCGGATTATTACTACTATTCAAAATTTTCACAACGCTTAATCTTATCAATAAGAATCAAAAAGGAAGCAGCATGAAAACAGTAAAATACACCATTGCCAGCAGAGCCAACACCTCTAATGCCAGTTCCAACTTGTCAGAACTACCATTTTCCTTGTTTTTCAATAAAGCCGTCAACGTTACAAGCAAAAGCGGCAAAATCATAAAGGAATACCTAAGTTCTATTCCAAACAACACAAAGCCCCACCATACAAGACCTATAAGGAGTATAAGGGAAAGAATTATTACTTTTGCTTTTTTCATAAGGCACTAATATTTAATTGCCATACTTATAGTAAACGCTCCAACCTTTACCATCTGCATCTGGTACGATTTTAAGATATACAACTCGACCACCTTCAATCTTGTTTGCAAGTTTTGTTGCCAATGTTACTGCTGCAACCCTACCAGATGCATGTCCTCCATAAATCCAACCAGAATCAAGACCATCACCTCGAGTTGACATTATCACCTTAGCACCAGTGGATGATGTATATGACACATAAACTAATCCATCTTCCGGATTGTTATTTTCAACTATTTCTCCTACCAAATCAGGTAATGATTTGTATGAAGATTCTTCACAATCATAATCATCATAAGACGAACATGAAGTAACCATTGACAAAGTCAATAAACACAAAACATAAAATAACTTTTTCATAATTAAAAAATTTTAGGATTAAACATAAGTTATAATTTTCACGTGAAATATCATTTATATTTTATTCTTTATAAAAAGAGCCCAAAACCTGCATAGAACCATCCGTTACTACATAAACGACATATTCTCCTTTCTTACATTCAGACATATCACACTCTATACCCTCATCTTCATTTACATTAAAAACATCCAATGCCACAGTTTCTCCATCCTTAGTTATTATTATCTCTGCATTTTCTTCACTGCAACAAAACCATACAATAAAAACTTTTCGAGTGGTATCGTAAAAAGATATCACAGGCTCTTTTTGAGAAGGAGCTTTATTTACAATAAGACCTTTTCCAATTCCTACTATTTTTCTAAAAACAGGTGCAAAATCATTATTTGCAAATACTTCTCCAAATGAGAATACCATCACCAATAATAAAAAAAATTTCTTCATAGTTTTGATAAATTTAATAACTTTCTGTTCTCAAAATTAGAAAAACAATAAAGTCTCTCCAAATTTTAAAGCAATTATTATTTTTAAATGTCACAATCATAAAACAATATAACAAGCTAAAAATCAAAAAGTTACACAACAATATATTATTTTCTATCTTTGAAAATTGTGACGCTTTGAATAAGTCTAAGGACAAAAACATCTTAAATCCATATGCTTTTCAACATAAATTGATTAACTTTGAAACAACAAAAAACAAGACATTAATGAAAAGACTTTTTCTATTCTCTATAGTAACAATACTTATCCTTTGCAGCTGTAATTACAACAGAGAAACACACAAAAAACTCGTTTTGGCAGATACATTATTGTACCAAACAAAAAACGATTCGGCAATGAAAGTGCTTAAAAGCATCAATACTGAGGATCTAAAGGACGAAAGCAACAGGGCATATTATAATCTTTTGATGACGCAGACACGTCACGTTTTGTATATGACGCCTATGCCCGACTCCATCATAAACGGATGCATTGAATATTACACAAAACACTACGATGCAGAGCAACTCGCAAAATCTTATTACTATAAAGGTGCAATACTACGCAACAAAGACAAAATAAAAGAAGCCATATTAACACTGAAGGCAGGTGAAATACATGCAAAAGAATCTGACAATAAAGTTCTTTTACATCACATAGCCGAACAAATTGCTTTCATTAACATGAAGGCAGACAATCTTAATACTGCCTTAAAATATGAATATATTGCGCTACAAAATTCCAAATTAACAGGCAATAAAGCATGGATTGTAGAGGATCTGTTCCAAATGGCGGCTATATTTAACAACAAAGACATGGACGACAGCTGCGAACACTATATGAGAGAAGCATTAAAATACACAAGTTATCTTCATAAAGAACTAAAAGCCGACTTCTATGCTAATGCCGGAGCTTACTATTATAATTCAAACAAGCCAGACTCTGCCGAGAAATATATATTAATGTCCATAAAGGCCAAGCCTACGACAAAGGCTAACTATATACTCGGAGTGATATACATGGAAAAGGGACGAAAAGCCGAGGCATGGAAACTATGCGAAAAGGCAGCAGCAGACGGCGACTTCGACATCAAGGCTGAAGTGCTGGCGTGGATGTCTGACATAAAGAAGGAGCAGGGCGAATATAAGGAGGCCATGGAGCTGGCGGAAAGAAGCAAGGCGGCTGAAGACAGCATGAAAGCAAGACAACAGACTGAAAACATGCTCGCGCTACAAGAGAATATTGAGAAAGAAGAGGCCGTGAAGAATGCCGGACAATGGATGCCGGCTGCAGCAGCGGCCATCGCAGCGCTCGCAATTATCATCATAGCTGCAGCCGTATACCACAGAAAGAAGATGAGCCGGGCAAGAAACCTGATGGAGGAAGACAGGGAGAAGATTGAGATGTACACGCAGCAGATGGAGAGCATGACGGCATCGGGTAAGGACAGGGACAAGGAAATAAAGAAACTGAAAAAGAAGATTGAAGACATCAGAAAGCATGAGACTGAAACAGTGAGCCGCGGAAAAAGACTGCACAAAGAGATTGCCGACGGCGGAACGACCGTAAAATGGAGTAAGGACGACTTTGAGGCATTCATCGAATACTTCAGAATTGAATATGCCGAAAAGGCAAGAGAGGCTGAAAGCAGATACGGCAAGCTGACAACAAACAGTCTGTTTGCACTCTCGCTGATAACCATAGGTTTCAGCGACAAGGACATTCAGCGCATTATGGCCATAACGCCGGGAGCGCTGAGAACTATCAAATACAGACTGAAAAAGCAAATCAGAATTGAGAATTGAAAATGGATAAACGAAGTTCGGTGTAAGCCAATTATGATTACTCTTTTTGTGTGGGGGATATTCTGACTTTATAAAAAAGGATTTATGTCATGGCAACACATTAACACCAGGAAAAAACATCGTAAATTCACATGCTTTTCAACATAAATTGATTAATTTTGAAACAACAAAAAACAACATAAATGAAAAGACTTTTATTATTCTCCATAGCAATAATACTCATTCTTTGCAGCTGCAACTACAATAACGAAACACGCCAGAAACTCGTTTTGGCAGATACTTTATTGTACCAAACAAAAAACGATTCGGCAATGAAAGTACTTAAAAGCATCAATGCTGAGGATCTAAAGGACGAAAGCGACAAAGCATATTACAAGCTTTTAACAACACAAGCGAAGTTTGTAGTTTATCAAAGCCCCATCCCCGACTCTACACTTAATGAATGTATCAGATTTTACACAAAACATTATGATGCAGAAAAACTTGCTAAAGCTTATTACTACAAAGGAGCAATGCTACGTGACAATAATAAAATAAAAGAAGCTATTGTACTATTAAAAAGAGGCGAAACACATGCAAAAAAATCAAACAACAAAATTCTTTTACACCACATAGCGGAACAGCTTTCCTTGATTAACATAAAAACAGGCAATCTTAATACGGCCTTAAAATATGAATATATTGCACTACAAAATTCTAAACTAACAGGCAATAAAGCATGGATTTTGGAAGATATGTTCCAAATGGCAACTATCTTCGATAACAAAAATATTGACGACAGCTGCGAACACTATATGAGAGAAGCATTAAAATACACAAAGTATCTACACAAGAAACTAAGATCCAACTTTTTTGCGAACGTAAGCGCATTTTATTATAACACAAACAAAATAGACTCTGCCGAGAAATATATATTAATGTCCATAAAGGCCAAGCCTACGACAAAGGCTAACTATATACTCGGAGTGATATACATGGAAAAGGGACGAAAAGCCGAGGCATGGAAACTATGCGAAAAGGCAGCAGCAGACGGCGACTTCGACATCAAGGCTGAAGTGCTGGCGTGGATGTCTGACATAAAGAAGGAGCAGGGCGAATATAAGGAGGCCATGGAGCTGGCGGAAAGAAGCAAGGCGGCTGAAGACAGCATGAAAGCAAGACAACAGACTGAAAACATGCTCGCGCTACAAGAGAATATTGAGAAAGAAGAGGCCGTGAAGAATGCCGGACAATGGATGCCGGCTGCAGCAGCGGCCATCGCAGCGCTCGCAATTATCATCATAGCTGCAGCCGTATACCACAGAAAGAAGATGAGCCGGGCAAGAAACCTGATGGAGGAAGACAGGGAGAAGATTGAGATGTACACGCAGCAGATGGAGAGCATGACGGCATCGGGTAAGGACAGGGACAAGGAAATAAAGAAACTGAAAAAGAAGATTGAAGACATCAGAAAGCATGAGACTGAAACAGTGAGCCGCGGAAAAAGACTGCACAAAGAGATTGCCGACGGCGGAACGACCGTAAAATGGAGTAAGGACGACTTTGAGGCATTCATCGAATACTTCAGAATTGAATATGCCGAAAAGGCAAGAGAGGCTGAAAGCAGATACGGCAAGCTGACAACAAACAGTCTGTTTGCACTCTCGCTGATAACCATAGGCTTCAGCGACAAGGACATTCAGCGAATTATGGCTGTAACGCCGGGAGCGCTGAGAACTATTAAATACAGACTGAGTATGTAGATGTTACTGGTTATCAGTTATTTGTAGTTAATACGATAGAAAAGTGGAGCGGTTTTTATTTGAAGACATAAGTAAAGCTGAATTTTAACGACTTTAACTTTTGTAAACCACAATAATTATATAAATGTGCAAGTTTTGTGCTGACAATATTGCTTGACCTTATATTTATACATTTTTATTTCAAAAACAGTTTTGTACATTATCATGCAATCTAATGAAGTCTCGATATCTCAAGTTCGATAGGGTAATTTATATAATAGAGTTAAAATACAGTTAAACGGTAATTTAATTACGAATTTTACAGAATATATTCCTTTATTAAAGAAAATAATTTGTAAATTTGCACCCAAATTACAATAATGATATAAATACATAATCCTATGATAAGAGATTTCTGGGTAAAGAATTATCTTTCCATTCGAGATAAACAAGAATTGAGTTTCTTGGCTAAGGGGCCTTCTTCGGAACTTATTACAGAAGTTGCTGAAGGAGTATTCTTGTATAAGTTAGGAATACTATACGGTTCCAATGCTTCTGGAAAATCCAATATGCTGATTGCCTTGAATGAGGTTTTTCGTCTGTTAGTTCTGCCAAAATCAGACACGGCTCAAAGAATAAACGGAAGTATTCCTTTCGTACTCACAAAGGATGAGCCAACAGAAATGCACGTTTCATTCTATGCCAATGGCATCAGATACGACTATGATGTGAAGTTCAACGATAAGTACATATTGAGTGAAGCACTGTATTATTATCCGAACAAATCAAAATCGTTGTTCTATGAGCGCACATTTGTCGGCGATAATGTACAGGCGGAGATCAAGTTTGGTTCAAGTCTCAGGCTGCTTGTAAAAACGCAAGAGAGCATTCGTGAGAACACATTGAATAATCATAGCGTTTTGTCTGTTTGCAGAAAAGCAGCTTTGAAAGAAGATATTGCACAATTCAATATCCTTCATAGTTGGATTATGGAAAACTATCATGATGTAGATGGGGACAGTGAGAAAGGACTTGTGGAAATTCTAAATGATACTTATAATAATTTGAAAAAGCGTAAGTTCTACAACACCATGCTTCAAAAGGCTGATTTGAACATCTTGGAATATAAACCTATCATAGAAGATCGCTTTGTGCCTAATGAGTTCCGTGAACGCATCCAAAAGGAAAATATCCCAGAAGAAATGAAGGAGGCACTGCTTAAACCTACTTCCGACTCCGTTGCATTTGTCAATCACTCTATAAATGGAGATTTTGACATTCCTCTAAAATGGCAGTCAAAAGGTACTCAAAAATATATACGCATTCTGGAGGCATTATACGATATGATAACAAGTTCTCATGTGTATTATCTCGATGAATTAGGTGAGGATTTACACAATGACTTGTTGTACTACTATCTCAATGTCTTTATATTCAACTCAGAAAAATCACAGTTGATTATCACCAGTCAGGAAACAACACTGTTGTCTCAAGACCTTATCAATGAAAATAGAGGTGTTGTGTGGTTTGTTGAGAAGAACAAGGAAACGGCCTCTTCCGAATATTCTCGCGGTGACTCTTTTGGGCTGCACAAGAATTTGTCTCTATATAACTCTTACCGCATTGGACGTTTGGGAGCAAAACCAGAGTTAGGTAGTATCTTTATAAATCTGGAGGATTGACATGGGAAAGTTACGACAAGCAGCACTTATCTTAGGTGAAGGACCTACGGAATTCTTCTACTTCAAGTCCTTATGCGATGTGTTCAAACGCTTGACCATCAAGCCGGACTATCCAAAGCATACCAATATCAAGGAACTGGATGCAAAGATAGCAGAAGGTGTGGCAATGGGCTATAGCAATATCTTCTGCGTTATCGATATGGACACGAAGGACGTGGAGCCAGAGCGTTCTCAATATCAAAAATTAAAGGCGAAGTACGCCAAGTCTATCAACAAACCAAAGAAAGGCATTTACTGCGAGGTGGAGTTCTTCGAGACACATCGTTGTACCGAGTTATTCTTCCTCTACTATTTCCGTTACACCTCACGTCCATACGGTACACAAGAGTCTTTGCTCAAGGATTTAAACCAATGTGTGGAATACAAGAAAGCCATCGACTTCTTCACCAAATCCAAAGGCTTACACGCCTACTTTGAACGCAACGGGGGAAGCCTTGAAAAGGCTATTGTAAATGCCGATCGTTCTATGGATGAGGTACAAAAGGGAGGTAGGGATTATACATTCTCGGAACTTGGTAGGTTGATGGAAAGGCTGACAACACTCTCCGAATAAATACAAATCGTCAAATTAATCAAAGATGAAAACAACAGACAATCATATTTTCATAGGTAAAGAAGACAAGTTAAATATTTGGGCTGATCATAAAGATGGCGAAGAATTAAATGAAGAAGAAATGAGTAAACTCACATACAAAGTGAAGGAACTTATAAAAAACTATCTTCAATTAGATAATGTCAACTTTTTATTTGGCACTGGCTCTTCCATACATCTTGGAGCTGCCAGTATTCAGAATATTCCATCGGAAACAGAGAAGTATATCATGGATCTAGAAGACGAAGATTTGAAGAGTGATTTCAAGTCTTACGTACAAAAATTACAAGATAACATGATGAAAAAATACACCCCCGTCAAGGATGTGAAATTTCAGGATGACAGAAATTGGGATTTAATATACGATGGAACATATATAAGGAATTACAAAGACATTGAAATTCCTGAAGGTGAAGATGATTCTCCAGAAAAGCATTATGGAGAAGTATTAGTTATGTTTGAATCTCTACTCAACTATCTTACTGCCATTACATATCAAAAAGATGCGGAGCATGATGAGATAGGTGCAAATAGAGTTAGAAAGTTAATTGATGCGTTGAAAGGTTCTTTGTTTTCAATATGTGATGTTCACAACAGAAAAACTTCAGAACGAGATTTGAAGCGAATTAAGGAGAAAAAGATGACTGATGCTTTTAAGAAAAACAAGTATATTTTTCATGAGAAGTTTCTGAAATCCTTAATGCAAAGACCGCTCAACTTACAGAGAGCAAACATCTTTACGAGTAATTACGACCTAGCATTTGAATATGCATTTGACAACCTTGGTATTAAATACATCGATGGTTTTTCTGGCTTTCATCATAGATATTTTAAACCTGAGACCTTTAATTATGATATTTTCTATCCAGGTTCAACTACAGCAGGAAAAGTACAACGTATAGAGAAAGTTGTAAGATACTTTAAGTTGCATGGGTCGATTAGTTGGGTAAGTGACAATAAACGCTCTGCTAATAATATATATGGCATAGAAGAAATGTCTATTGATCTGATTAAACGCAAAGCTGCAGATGTAGAAGAAAAAGATTTTGGTTATGGTAATTTGATGATTTATCCAACTGCCGTAAAAAAAAGCTACACTCTTGATTTACCATACTCAGAACTCTTCCGTCACTTTGCATATTGCACATCACAGCCTCAGTCCGTTCTTTTTACTATAGGATATTCTTTCTGTGATGAACATTTCAATGATATTATTTATCAAGCGTTATCAAATCCTTCTTTTACTTTGATTATTATTGATTTTAATGGTACAAAGAAATCTGAGGAGATAAAACACTTACATGACTTGAATGACCCTCGCATTATAATTCTTGAGGGTAACTATTTGGGGGATTTTCTGACATTGGCAAACACTCTAATGCCTGATTTTCTTGATGCATCTTCTAATGACGAGGTTGCAGAAACTCTTAATAAGTTGATTTCTAATAAAGAATAGTATGGCAAACGAAAGGAATATAGGTAGAATAGTAACAGTCGATAGTTTGTCTGTTTATGTCCGTTTGGACGATAATTTGAAAAGTTTGTACAAAAGTGGTTATGAAGAAATTTATCCTGTTGCTAGGATTAATTCTTATATTGTTATACCTGTAGGAGCAGACAAAATCGTTGCAATGGTAAATCGTGTAATGACACGAGAAGAAACGGATTTGACCAAAGCTTCAGGAACTATTTTTTTTACAGAATCCAATCGATATCTATCGGCGACTATGGTCGGAACGATAGAAAGTGGTCTTTATATACAAGGAGTATATAATTATCCTATTCTTGATAATCCAGTATGGTATGTGACTCGAGAAGATTTAGATATAATATTCGACCAAAAGGCAAATGAAAAAGTTGATTTCAAAAAAGACTTCTATTTGCCAATAGGCACTTCACCTGCATTTCCTGATTACCAAGTAAAAATCAACCCAGATAAGATGTTTGCCAAGCATGTTGCGATTCTTGGAAACACAGGTTCAGGGAAATCATGTACATTAACATCGATTCTTCAAAGTTTGTTCCAATACGAATATAATGGTGAAAAACTCAAAAGTAGTCATATTGTAATCTTTGACACAAATGGAGAATATAAAGACGCTTTTAACATTGAGCAGAACAATATAGTAAATCCATTTTGGATTAATGATAATGGATTAAAAATTCCATATTGGTTTATGAACTATGATGATATGGATTATTTATTTGAACCAACCACCGGAACACAAGGACCTATATTGAAGCGTGCTCTTGCCTTAGCAAAGAGTCATGTTGCTGCAGAAGAAAGAAAATTAATCCCTCAACTTTATGTAAATCACCTAAAAGTTTTAATTGATAATCTAAATGCTGGAGGTAATAAGGCAAAATCTGCAATTTTAGAAGACATAGAGTCTATATGTGATGCTTTTAATAAACTAAAAAACGAAAGACTCACAGATTTTGATGTAAGTGAGATTTGTAAAGCACTGAATGATATTAAGTCACAGAAAGCACCAAATAAAGTGTATTCGAATAATGGTTATCCAAAGGGCAGCTATGATGTTAATCTTATTCAAAACGCACTTGATACTATCAATCAAAACTTAGAAGAATATCAAGAGACTCTTGTAGAGAAAACATCTTCAGAAAATCGCAATATAGATGCTCCTTTATATTACAACTTTCATTCTTTGATATCCACATGCTTTGAGTATGCAATAAAAGAATCTGCTGTTTCGCAAGACAAAATGAATGAATACATCTCGACTTTAAAACTGAGAATGCAATCATTTGTTGATGATATCAGGCTAGCGAGTCCATTGCTTTTGGATAAGCAAAATGATGTAAATGATGTACTTGTCCAATTCCTTGCATATATACTTGGTGATTACTGTCAAGTATATAACACTATTGCGGACGCTTCAATGTACAAAGAGTATTATAATGGAAGTGGATGTGTTAAAGATGTCCATAACCAAATTACGATAATTGATATGTCTCTTTTGCCGTTTCAAGTACTTGAGACAATAACTGGACTTATTGGAAGGCTAATTTTAGAGTTTCTTTCTCGTTTTGACAAAGAAGAAAGAGGCAAGATGCCCGTAGTGATTGCCTTGGAAGAGGCGCAGAACTATATCCCTGAGAATAATCAAAAAGATAGAGATTCCATTTCAAGAAAGGTGTTCGAAAGAATTGCGCGTGAAGGCAGAAAATATGGATTGTCGCTATTAGTTTCAAGTCAAAGACCTTCCGAACTATCGAAAACCGTACTATCACAATGCAATAGTTTTATTGTGCATAGAATTCAAAATCCTGATGACCAAACGTATATTCGCAAACTTGTATCTGCAGCTAATTCTGAGATACTGAGTCAATTGCCTACATTACCGCAGCAACATGTTATTATTATGGGTGATTGTGTAAGGACACCTGTAGTAGCAAGGATGAATACTGCTAAGCCAAGACCGAATAGCAATGATCCTGAATTTATTGATAATTGGATTAAGGGAAGTGAAATCGATTATAAAAAGTGTGCAAATAAGTGGTTAGAAGAGGAAAAAGATAAGAAGAATGATTAAAGAATAGAATAAAGGACACTGTCCAAAATTTTGTGTAAATGTAAACAGGATTCAGTTGTAAGTTACTTCTTATATTTTGGACAGTGTCCCCTCTTAGGCTACCATTATATACACAATATTTCACATATTATTTTTTAAACATTTCATTAAGAATCTCTACTTTTTCTTTAAATTCGGATATCAATTTTGTTTCATCAATATGTATTCCTTTTATATCCAAAAAACATGATTGGCAGAACTTTTTGTCAATAGGATTTTTATGGCCGTTCTCACAAACGAATTTATCTTCTTCTTTTTTATTAAAAACTCCAGACTTAACTTTTTCAATTTTTCCAGTATCAGGTAAATTATCAAAAATATTATATATTTTATTCATCAAATTAAGATCCTCTGTGTCATAATAGTCAGATTTTATGGATAAGAACTTTATGCCTTCATGAATATTTTGATTGCAAATTTTTAAGATAGAAGCTGCATCAAATAAATTACATTTTTTTATTAATGACACAAGTAAATCTTTACGATCTGTTTCAAAATACAGATCATAGAGCAAAGGAACCATTAATGACTTTTGATATGTCGCTAATACTTTTTCTATCGTTTCTGACGAACTTATATATGAGTCTGAATTATTTCTAATATATAGATGTACGAGTTCTTTAATTATATCTTTTTGTGGATTTTCAATAAGAAATTGTACCCATTCTTCCTTTAGTTGTTTTTTATTCTGAAGCTGCCTTTGTATAAAACGTATTTTAATTTCCCTATCTAAATCTAATTGGCTTACTGTATCGGGTTTAGTATTGTTCTCATAATTAGGATTGTATTCTATCTTGCAAGCAGTACCAGATGCAGACACCATAAACATTGATTTATCTTTTCCTGATATTTCATCAAAATCAACCTTAAATCCAACAATTGCATTCGCACCAATTCTAATTGCTTTATTCTTCAAATCTTCAGAAGCTTCATTGTAAATGTATTCCAATTTTCTTCTATACGACTCTGACTTACCTCCAAAAAAGTCAGAAAAAGAAGCCGCAAAATCTGAAAAAACATTCGTTCCGACTACAACATTACTGCAAATCACATCAATATATTGCATAATAGTACCGTTTTCAATACTTTCTGTTGTTGAAACTATAAATCCGTCTTTCATATCATTAAAATTTTTACATTAATCATTTAATCTAATAGATTTCTCAAATGAGTAAACTTCAAATTCATTTAAATTTAACATTATGCATCATTATGATGCATATCTAAATACTTAAGAATAAACAATTTACATATCTTAATTATTTAACACTTGTCATTGATGTAATAACTCTTACAGATAAAATACATAAAACATGCTGATTTAGCGTACTCTATGTACGCTTTCATTTTATCTACTTATTCTTTTTCAAAATCTTTATATTTGCATTCTAATTTATATTTTGCAAATATACTCAAAAATAGACAGCAATTCAGATTTTCGCTATAAAATTTATGTTAACCACAAGCGGAAACTTTTGGATATATAATAGCAAGTTATAACTTTATTTTTAATAGCATCTATAACAAATCAGCCTGAGCAGACTGTTTAGTCCGTTCAGGCTGATTTATTATTTTATATCAGAAAGAAAATGCTTAGGCAAGCAGTTTCTTTACGATGCCGGAGATAATGCGGCCGTCGGCCTTGCCAGCCATCTGCTTTGAAGCCACGCCCATAACCTTGCCCATGTCCTTCATGCCTGCGGCACCTGTCTGGGCTATAATTTCCTTTACGGCAGCCTCAATCTCTTCCTCTGTCATAGGCTTCGGCAGGTATGCCTCAATGACGCTGACCTGTGCCAGCTCGGCGTCTGCCAGGTCCTGACGGTTCTGCTGCACGAATGTGGCAGCCGACTCTTTGCCCTGCTTGGCAAGCTTGGCAAGAATCTTCATGGCGTCGGCATCCTCGAGAGTGTCGTTGGCTCCGGGAGCAGTCTTTGCCTCAAGAAAAACTTTCTTAATGTTGCGCAAGGTCTCAAGACGCACCTTGTCGCGGGCCTTCATGGCCTCCTTTATATCGTTGCTTATCTGATCGAATAACATTTTAATTATGAATTAAAAATTATGAATTATGAATTGTCAATCATCCAAACTTTATTGTTCCCTGTATCTTGCTGTCCTCGCTCTCGGCCTTCTTTACCTGTCCCATAGACTGGTTGCGTATTTCCTCAAGCTCCTGACGTGTGCGCTTGTATGTAGGCGTCGACTCAACAGAAGATATCACGTCGTCGTTGTCGAGGTCTTCCTGGCGGAAGATGTATATGTGCGGACGGCGCTTGTATTTAGAGCTTTTTCCGTCGGTGCCGTAATAGTGTTCACGCTTTGCGCGGCGCTCGGCAGCCTTCTCCTCCTCCTCAGCACGGCGTTCGTTCTCCTCCTGAGAGTGCTTCTTGTAGTGCTCGTTCATGCCGTCGACATTCTCTATGCCGAATCCTGTGGCGAGGATGGTAACCTTCACTCTGTTGCCCAGTTCGGGGTCGGTGGCAAGTCCCCACTTTATCTCGAAGTCGTTGCCAAACTTGGCCATAAAGTCGTTCACGTCGTTCATCTCCTCCATCATGAGGCCGTTGTTGCTGTTCTTGTCGCTGCAGAACGATATGCTGAGCAATATCTTCTTTGCGTTGAACACGTCGTTGTCGTTGAGCAGAGGTGAGTTGAGCGCGTCCTCAATGGCACGCTTCACGCGGCCCTCGCCTTCGCCGTAGCCTGTACTCATGATGGCCACGCCGCCGTCCTTAAGCACGGTCTTCACGTCGTTGAAGTCGAGGTTTATCAGTCCGTGAACGGTGATAATCTCGGCTATGCTCTTGGCAGCAATGCTCAGGGTGTCGTCGGCCTTGCCGAAGGCATCAAGGATAGACAGTTCCGGATAAATTTCGCGCAGGCGCTCGTTGTTGATTACGAGCAGGGCGTCTACGTGCTTCGACATCTCTTCAACGCCGTCGAGGGCCTGGTCGATCTTGCGTTCGCCCTCAAAGCGGAACGGTATGGTAACGATGCCGACGGTAAGTATGCCCAGATCCTTTGAAACGCTGGCAATGACAGGAGCCGCACCGGTGCCGGTGCCTCCGCCCATTCCGGCTGTGATGAATGCCATCTTGGTGCCGTCGTTGAGCATTGCCTTTATGTCCTCAAGGCTCTCCTCGGCTGCCTCGCGCGCCTTTGCAGGCTTGTTGCCGGCTCCGAGTCCTTCCTTGCCGAGCTGCAGGTGCACGGGTACGGGCGAGTCGTTGAGTGCCTGGTTGTCAGTGTTGCACAGAACGAACGACACGTCGTGTATGCCCTCGCGGTACATGTGGTTAACGGCGTTGCCTCCACCGCCGCCTACTCCGATCACTTTTATTATGCTCTTCTCTTTTTCGGGCTCACCGAAATCCACTATTCTATGTGTATCAGCCATATCTCGTCTTTATTTTTTTTCGTAGTTATAAGTTTGTAGCAGCGCAGCCATGTCAATATTATTCGTCCTCAGAGACAAGGCTTCTGAACCAGTTCTTGAGCTTTGTAACATGAGGCTTCATGCCCTTCTTTTCCTTGTCGGCATCATCCTTCGGCTTAACTTCAGGCTCGCTCTCCTTCCTGGCAGCCTCTTCGGCAGCCTTGCGGCGCATCTCCTCAATCTTCAGCTTCTCGGCTTCGGTGAGCACTACGCCCTCGTTGTTGCGCTGCTGTACGTGAGTTCCGCCCTGCATGCCGGCAGCCGGCTTTGGCTTGTCGGCACCGAAGAGGTCGCTGTGCTCGCTGTACTCTTCGCCGGCGCAGTTCATGTCGCCCTTGGCCAGGATGCCCAGCACGGTGTTCATCATGCCGTTGTGGGCGTTGATGTCGTTGTTGTTAGAGTTGATGGTCTGCGTAACAAACTTCGCAATACGTATTTTCTCTATATGCGTGTGGTTTCTGAAGGCCATGTCGATGTTCTTCATGTTAGAGCCTCCACCGGTAAGGATGATACCGCCCAGCAGCCTGTCGGCATACTCGGCAGGAACCTGATACCACACGTTCTCGATAATCTCCTGAAGTCTGCCCTCTACGATCTCGATAAACTTGCGGCTCTCTATGCTGCGGTCGGCATCGATGGGGAACATCAGGGTGTTGTCTATCTCGTTGTTGTCAGTATAAGCATTTCCGTATTTCAGCTTCATCTTCTCGGCGTTCTCATCGTCCATCTGCAGCGAAGCGATATCCTTGGTGATGTTGTTGCCGCCGAGAGGTATGACAGCAAGATGGCGAAGAATATTCTTATAGTAAACAGAAACAGTGGTGGTATCGGCACCAAGGTCAACGAGCACGCATCCTGAACGCTTCTCAGAGTCGGACAGCACGCTGTCGGCCAGCGCCAGCGGCGCCAGATACATCTCGGCTATGGCAATGCCGGCAGTGTCGAAACACTTGTTGAGGTTGCGGTAGAAGGTCTTGCGCCACAATATGTTGAGGAAGTTGCCCTCAAGGCGGCTGCACTGTATGCCCACGGGATCGAGCTGCAGCTGGTTGTCGACCTTATACTCCTGTGTGGCCGCGTCAAGAATTTCCTGTTCAGGATAAGACATGTTACGGTTGGTGTCCATAAGCTCGTTTACCATCTCCTGCGTAACGATGGTGTCGCCCAATAAGTCTTTGCCTATCACGTTCTTCTCGCTTCTGATAGACTGGCCGCCCACGCCCACATACACCTGAGCTATCTCAGACTTGAGGGCGGCAGACAGTTTCTTGACGATGTTGGACACACACTGAACGGTCTGATTTATATTGTAGACGACGCCCTTGCGTATAAACGACGAAGAGTCTTCCTTCACAACGGCGAGCACAGAGATGCTGCCGTCAAGATTCTTCTTGCCCGCAATGCCCGTAACCTTTGATGAGCCTAATTCTATTGCTACTATAAAATCCTTTGCTGCCATACGTTATCAATTTGTTGTTTCTGTTTTATTTAAATATCTGCCTTTTTCTTCTTTTTGCATATTATCTGGTTGTCAAACTCCAGATCTATATAAGAATATTTGTTCCATCCGGCCTGACTGAGTCCGTATTTGTAAAACTTCTTCAGACGGTCCATCTTCTTCTGCACAAAACCTTGCACAAGAGCCTTGCGGCGGTTGACATATTTTGTCTGCGGGATGTTGCCCAGATAAACTATATGCTCGCCGACGCGCGGAACAAGCTCAACGCCAAGGTCGGGCAGTATGTTTATCTGCACTATCTGATTCTTCCAGAAGTCATCCTTCATCAGCTCGATGGCCAGATAAGAGAGATAGTTGCGGGCATACCAGCGGCTTATGTTGCCTGTGGCTATTATCAGGTCTGACGTATACTTTGAGTTGGGCATTATGCCGCCCTGATCGTCAAGATAATAGTCGTCGCCACGCGAGTTTTTCACCCTTACGATAGGCAGACGCTGCGTGATGCTTATAAAGACGTTGCCGTCCTTTGTCTTATAGCACTGTGCAGTGTTGACAAAGGGCGTGTCCTTCAGCTTGTCCTCGATGTCGCGAGGGTTGATGTCGGCAAGTTTCTTCTTAAACGGATAAAGGCGGCTCCGCTCAAGAATGCGCTTCACCTCCTTTGCACTTAGGAATCCGTTTGTACTTTCATCCTCAACATTAATGGTAACCTTAGTACACACGCTATGTGTCTCTGCCGGATGATTGAACGATGTCATCGCCATCACCAGGTAAACCGCAAGAAACACGTCGAGCGTTATGAATATGGTTCTTTTAAGTTTCTGATGCATTTACTTATACTTGTCTTGAAGTATTTTCTCTATCTGTGGCACATAATTGTCGAGGTCGCCGGCGCCGAGCACCACGAGCACCTCGAAATCATTGTCTTTGACGAACGAGAGGACATCCTCCTTGTGTATCATCTTCTTCTCCACGCCTTCCTTCAGGTTGTCGTAGATAAGCTGCGACGTAACGCCGGGGATAGGCTCCTCGCGTGCGGGATATATGTCGCAGAGCACAACCTCGTCGAGCATGCTCAGACTGTCGGCAAAGTCCTTATAGAAGTCGCGCGTGCGGGTGTAGAGATGGGGCTGGAAGATTACGGTTATCTTCTTGTCCCTGTAAAGCTCGCGTATGCTCCTTGCGCTCTGGTAGATTTCCTTTGGATGGTGTGCGTAGTCGCTGAGGAAGACAATCTTGTCGTTCTTTATCTTGAAGTCGAAGCGGCGGTCAACGCCACGGTATGTCTTCATGCCATACTTAAGTTCCTCGCTTGAGCATCCGTTGAGCTGTGCCATGGCCATGGCCGCAATGCCGTTCTCGATATTGATGGGCACGGGCTGACCGAGCTGCACTCCGCGTACGGTTTCTATGGGCGAGATGAAGTCGAACGAGATGTTGCCGTTCTCAATCACGACATTCTCGGCATGGAAGTCGCCGCTGTCAAGACTGTATTCATACACCTTAACACCGGGCTGCACCTGAGCTTTCATCTCGAGGCCCTTGTGTATGATGAGCGCTCCGCCGGGCTGAATCAGCGAAGAGTAATGGGCGAAGCTCTCAAGATAGGCCTCCTTGGTGCCGTATATGTCGAGATGATCGGGGTCGGTAGATGTTATGACGCTCATCCACGGACGGAGCCAGTGGAAGCTGCGGTCGAACTCATCTGCCTCGATAACCACGAAGTCGCTCTCCTTGCTCAGTATGTAGTTAGAGCTGTAATTCTTTGATATGCCGCCGAGAAAGGCGTTGCAGTCGACGTGGCTCTGATGCATGATGTGGGCGCACATGGTAGACGTGGTGGTCTTGCCGTGCGTGCCGGCAAAGCAAAGGCCCTTGTGTGAGCGTGTGAGCATGCCCAGCACCTGGGCGCGCTTCTCAACGTCGAAACCGTTCTCACGGAAGTAAACCAGCTCCTTGTGGTCTGCCGGTATGGCCGGGGTGTAGATCACGAGCGAAGACTTCTGGTTTCTGCAGGCATGCGGTATCTCGTCGATGTTTTCTTCATAATGAATAAGCATGCCTTCTTTCTCGAGCTGCGTTGTCAATGCAGAAGGAGTTTTGTCGTATCCGGCAACGACAACGCCTCTGTGCAGGAAGTAACGGGCTATGGCGCTCATGCCTATGCCGCCTGCTCCTACAAAATATACAGCTTTAATCTCTTTCAGTTCCATTATTTTATTATTCTCTACAGAAACGGACTTTTGTCCGCCAGGGCTGATTGCAGCCCTGCATCTGCTTTTGCAATTTATTTTAGTATTCTATATAATTATTGTCTGTGGCCTACTTACTTACCCTCCGCATCAGTGTCCGCGGCGTGCGAGCTTAACCACTTCGTTGGCTATTATGTCGGCCGAGTCGGGAAGCGCGAGCTTCAGTATGTTCTCGCTAAGTTCTTTCAGTCTGGCATCGTCTTTCACTGTCTGCAGCGCCAGCTTAACCACCTCAGCAGGAGCGTCAGCGTCCTTAACATACAGAGCAGCGTTCTTGTTGACCAGGGCCATGGCGTTCTTTGTCTGATGGTCTTCGGCCACATTGGGCGAAGGAACAAGGATAACCGGCTTGCCTATGAGGCAGAACTCTGATATGCTGCTTGCTCCGGCGCGGCTTATCACCAGGTCGGCGGCCTTGTAGGCAGCGCCCATGTCAGAGATAAAGTCGGTTACGTGAAGCGACGGAACCGTTCCGCGCTGCTTCAGTTCAGCCATTATCGACGCGTTATAGTATTTTCCGGTCTGCCATATAAACTGCACACCTGACTCTTTTATCATGTCGAGATTCTGAAGTACGCTCTCGTTGACCGTTCTCGCGCCAAGGCTTCCGCCTACGATGAGGATGGTCTTCTTGTCTTCAGACAGCCCGAAGCTCTTAAGGGCCTCAGCCTTTGTCAGCTTTGTGTCGAGCAGGGCCTGACGCACGGGATTACCGGTCTTGACAATCTTGTCTGCCGGGAAGAATCTTTCCATGCCGTCGTAGGCCACGCAGATACGGTCTACCTTTTTCGACAGTATCTTGTTGGTGACGCCAGCATAGGAGTTCTGCTCCTGAATGAGGCACGGTATGCCCATCTTCGTACACTGGTTGAGCATCGGACCGCTGGCATATCCGCCCACTCCGACGGCAGCCATTGGATTGAACTTGCGTATAATCTTCTTCGCCATCTGCTGGCTCTTCCATATCCTGTAAAGAACCACCACATTCTTAAGCATGTTCTTTCTGTTGAAGCCGCTTATAGGAAGTCCTACAATCTCATAACCGGCAGCAGGCACGCGCTGCATCTCCATGCGTCCTAACGCTCCGACAAACAGTATTTTAGCTTCGGGATACTTTGCCCTGATTGCGTTAGCTATCGAAACAGCCGGAAATATATGGCCTCCGGTGCCGCCTCCGCTTATAATTATTCTAAGTTCATCTTCCATATGTCCTTACACCTTATTATTTCGCAAAAGTAATCAAAATTTTTCTTTTCAGATAATTTTAAATAATATTTTTCTGGCTTATTAAAAAAATATCCGGACACTGCGCACGGCGGCAAGACCGACAAGCCGACACACAAACGCCAGACAGAAAATTATCTGACAAAAATGTGTCTCGGCTTTGTTGGCAGACCGTCGCAGCGGCCGTGTCTTACTAAATATTATCGCATTAGTACGATGGCTATCTTCCGAGCCATGACTCAGGATTCAGCTTTGCCGTTCCACGCCTGAGCTGGAACTGCAGTATGTTGTCCTCGCCTACCACGCCCAAGGCCTGACGGGCGCTGACGTGCTGTCCGCGGTGTACGCTTACGGAGCGCAGGTTGCAGTAGACTGAAATATAACTGCCGTGGCGCACCATGACAACCATCGTTCCGCCGAAGCCGAACACGGCACTGACTTCTCCGTCGAATATAGAGCGTGCCGATGCTCCGGGACTTCCGAGGATATTTATTCCCTTGTTGTCGAGCTTAACGTTCTTAAGTCCTTCAACATTATATTGTCCGAAATGACTCACAATGCGGTAAGAGCCCGTGATAGGCATCGGCAGGCGGCCGCGGTTGCGCTCAAAACTGCCGCTGAGCTTGCGGTCCTGCGAATCGAAGGCGACGGCCTCCTTGGCTTCCTTCTTGGCACGGGCCACCTCGTTCTCATGCCTCATCTCCTCCACCTTGGCCTTGCGTTCTGCTGCCACGCGGTCGGCCTCAGCCTCACGTGCGGCCTGTTCTGCCCTGGCTTTCTCCTCGGCGCTCTTGCGCTCGGCTGCTCTTGCTTCGGCTTTCAGGCGTTCCTCGCGTGCCTTAGCCTCAGCCACACGGCGTGCATTCTCGCGCGCTGCGGCCTCGGCGGCAGCCTTCTTGCGTGCCAGTTCCTCTGCCCTGCGCTTTGCGGCGGCTGCAGCGGCAGCGGCTTTTCTGCGGGCTTCAGCCTCAGCTCTTGCCTTGGCTTTAGCCACTTCTTCGGCTATGAGCTTGTCGATCTGCGCATTGAGGGCTGCGTCCTTCTTGCGCTGGTCGGCAATGATGGTCTGTATCGTCTTCTGCTGCTTCTGCAGTGTGTTCACCACCTGCTGCTGCTCGGCCTGCTTGCCTTGCAGCGCAGCCTGTTCCTGCTGTCCCTTATAGAGCAGGTTGTTCTTCTGTCCCCTGACCTTCTTCAGTTCGTTGTTCTTTGCCTCTATCTGGCTTTGCTTGGCTTTCACCATCTCGCCCTGGGCACGCTGATAGGCGGCATACTCGCGGACGAACCTCAGACGGCGGTACATCTGGGCAAAGTTCTTGGCGCTGAAGATGAACATCAGCTTGTCCTGTATGGTGCGGTTGCTGGCCATGTACCGCATCGACTTTATGTATTTGGCCTTGCGGTCCTGCAGCTGCTGCTCGAGCGTAGAGAGCTGGTTCTTGAGCAGCTGTATGTTTCCGTCGATGTGGGTAATGTCTTTCTGTATTCCGTCGATAGACTTCTGCCGCTGGTCGATTTCGCTGTTTATCATCATCAGGTTGTTGAGCCGCTTCTTTACGTCGGCCTTATTGGCACGCAAGAGGCGCTCCTGCTCCTTTATCTTGCGCTGAACGCTCGCGCGCTGGTTGCGGAGTCCCCTGATAGAGGCATTCGAATAGTTGGCTGTCTTGGCCGACTTTTTCGTGCTGCGCTTCTTCACCACGCGCTTCGTCGTGGTCTTTTTCTTGGCTGTCTGCTTTTTCTGAGCCAGCGAAGGCGCCACCAACGACAATGCCAGCAGAAATATTAGTATTCTTCTCATTTATAACTTTAAGATTCTGTTAATTACGTCCTGCGGATCCACCTTTTTATATTTATCCGACACAGAGGTGCGCGTCTCCCAGTCGGCCGACGTGTCGAGTCCGCTCATTGATATGTTCACGGCCACGCCGTTGGCTCTCTTCACCGCGCTGCTCTTCATCATCAGGGTGATGTCCGTAGGGAATTTCTTCGTACCGAGCGGCTTGAATGTTCCGTAGGTGCATTTCACTGATGTGCTGCCTGTAGACGGGCTGCTGTATGTTACGTCCACAGCCTTGATCTGTCCGCTCGTCTTGTCGGCCTGCCACACATAGTTCATGCTGCCGCGCTTCAGCGTAACGAGCGTGTTGGCCACGGCATCATTGAACGTAACGCCGAAATTCTTGAGGGCCGAGTCGGTTATCTTCTGCTGTCCGGGCACGAAGAGCTGATTCCACAGCAGTGCCTGCAGGGCGTAGAAGTCGAGCCCGTTGCGCTGCAGGAAGTCGACATCGCTGTATGAAGCCTTGATATATTCCTTGTTGATGCGGTCTACCACGAGCACGTAATCCTTTGTAAACTCAATGCGTCCGGCCTCCATCAGTCCGAGCGGAGTGAGCTGTATGCGTATCACGTCGTCCTTCTTCATCTTCAGCGAGCCCGACACCGACAGGTCTTTTGAGCCGGTGTTGATGCTGAACTTTATCTTAGCCGAAATGGCCTGGGCATACACTTCATTGTCGTAGACCTTGCGCAGGAAGTCTGTCTTGCGGGCCAGTATGCTTTCAACATCGTTATTGCCTGACGACGAAGACGAGCCGCCGGACATGGCGGCCTTCTTTGTGCCGCACGAAACCACGGCGAGGCACACAACCAAAAAGACGAGGCTGCGTAACAGCCTGCTGCTATTTCTCAACATATTTCTTCAGTTTTATTTTTCTTATAAGCACCTTATTCTCCTCGTCACTGTTCTCAAGCGCCTCGCGCCAGTATTCAAGGGCCTTGCCGGCGTCGCCGTTCATGTAGTAGATGTCGCCTGCATGCTCGAGAAGCACCGCACTGTTTGTGGTGTCGTTCTTGATGGCCATGTCGATATACGGCTGTGCGTCTTTATATTTTTTCTGCTTGAACAGTATCCATGCATAGGTGTCAAGGTATGTGCAGTTGTCGGGTTCGGCCTGCACCGTGCGATAGCTCATCTGCTCAGCCTTGTCGAGATTCTTGCCCGTTTCCGACAGATAGTAGGCATAGTTGTTCAGACAGCCGAAGTTGTCGTCCTTCCACTGCAGGCAACTGTCATAAGCGGCATAGGCTTCCTGCTCCTGCCCCTTGCTGTAAAGGATGTCGCCCATGATGGCATAAAAGTCTGACACGATGTCGGGGTTGCTCTCGTCGTCAATCTGGCTGACGCCCTTTCTGAACACTTCGAGGGCGTTGTCGTCATCGTCTTTCTGCACATAGGCAAGCCCGAGGAAATAATAGAAGGCCATCTCGTCGGGATTATAGTCGAGCGCCTGGCGCGACAGTTCTATAACCTTGTCGAAGTCTTTCTCGTTCCACACTGTCTGTATCAGCTGCAGACGGGCAGCCGCGTTGTCGGGCGAGATGGTCAGCACGGTCTCCAGCACCTTGGTGATAGAGTCCTGCGGCATCTTCTTCAGCGTCATGTATGCTGCATACAGCTCGGCCATGTCGGATGTCTCCTGCGGCTGTTTCAGTATTCTCTTAAAGAGGTTGAGCACCTGTGTGCTGTCGCCTCCGTTCTTCTCGTTGTCTGCCACCACCTGCCTCATCAGTATCATCTTTGTGCTGACGGGCGTCTTGGGATTCACGAGCATTGTCTCCTGTATCGAGTCGGCCTGCGCCGTGCTGCCCGTAGTTCTGTAGTAGTCTATCATCGACATGCGTGCCATGGGGTTCTCGGGGTCTTGCTTCAGCACGTCCATATACTGGCTGTATGCCTCGTCGGGCTTGCCGTTCTGCAGAAGCCAGTTGCCCATCATCACCCTGTAGTTCATGTCGTTGGGATATTTCTCCGACATCGACTTCAGCTCATTGAACTCTTCCTCCTTCTTGCCCTGCAGCGAGTACACCTGCATCTTCGACAGGGCTGTCTGCTCACTGCTGCCTTCAAGGGCTTCGATGCGTTCAATGGTCTTTATCACATTGTCGTAGTCTTTCTTTCTGAGATACAGCTGGTTAAGGATGTCGAGCACGTCTGAGCGCTCCGGACTGTTGTGTGCCAGCTTCTCGTATGCCTTTATGGCCTCGTCGAGGTTGCCTATGCGTATGTAGCCCGTGCCGAGACGCTCAAGATAGGTGTTGTTCTCGGGGTCGAGCTCGGCAGCCTTCTTAACGTCTTCAAGTGCGGCGGTGTCGCCATAGAGCACTCCGCTGTAAGACGACATCATAAAGTAGGCCTCTGCTGCGTTGGGGTTTATGTCGAGACAGTGGCTCAGCAGGTCGTAAGCCGCGTCGTAGTTGCCGGCCACCTGCTGCTTGACGGCCTCAAAATAGAATATCTTGAAGCGCATGCTGTCGTTATGGCTTATAGACGGAACCACGATGCCGCGCGACGCCGTGCCGCCTGCGCCTGTCTTTGTTGCCGTGCCGTGGCTGCAGCCTGTGATGACAGCCGCCGCCGAAAGCAGCACAAGGATGTATGATGTTAGTCTGTTCATCTGAATTGTTGAAATGCGAACGTTGCTGTTATTTCACTCCGGTGTGGCCGTAGCCGCCTGCGCCGCGCTCTGTCTCGTCGAGCACGCTAACCTCGACAAACTCTGCCGTCTCATGGCGAGCAATGACCATCTGGGCTATGCGTTCGCCGTCGTTGATCACGAAGTCGGTGTCTGAAAAATTTATCAACAGCACCATCACCTCGCCCCTGTAGTCGGCGTCTATCGTTCCCGGCGTGTTAAGCACCGTTATGCCGTGCTTCAAGGCCAGTCCGCTGCGCGGGCGCACCTGTGCCTCGTAGCCTTCGGGCAGGGCTATGTAGAGGCCCGTGGGTATCAGTCTGCGCTCCATGGGGCGCAGCGTTATCGGGGCGTCGATGTTAGCCCTGAGATCCATACCTGCACTCTGTGCCGTGGCGTATGCCGGAAGCGGCTGGTGCCCTTTGTTGATTACTTTTACGGGTATCATAGTCTTATTCTGCTTTTTAGGTTTTAACGGCGCATGCCTAGGCCTGACGCCACATGCCGACATCAGCCAGCCCACAGCTGGCATGCTGCCGGTTACGTTATTTTAATTTGTGTGCAAAAATAGCTATTTATATTTACATAATTGTATTTTTAGCGCTAAAAAGAAAGAATTTAGCCATTTTTAGATTACTTTTGCGCAGCTAACCGCCGTATTGTGCATACGGCCTTATTTTGCAGAAAGATGATGAACTGGAAACAACTTATATCGAACAAAAGACTCGGACAGGAGTCGCGCCACGCCATAAGGCACGACGACCGCTCTGAGTTTAAGCGCGACTACGACCGGCTGATATTCTCTGCGCCGTTCCGCCGCATGCAGAACAAGACTCAGGTGTTCCCGCTGCCGGGCAGCATTTTCGTACATAACCGCCTCACTCACAGCCTGGAGGTGGCAAGCGTGGGCATGTCGCTCGGCAACGACGTGGCCCACTGCGTTATGAAGACAAGGCCCGAACTGGCCGACACGCTGTTCACGCAGATCGGCACCATAGTAAGCACCGCATGCCTGGCGCACGACATGGGCAACCCTCCGTTCGGACACTCCGGCGAGAAGGCCATTCAGACGTTCTTCACCGAGGGCAAGGGGGCTTATCTTAAAGACAGGCTGAGCCCCGAACTGTGGAACGACATCACTCACTTTGAGGGTAACGCCAACGCGTTCCGCCTGCTTGCTCACCGCTTCAAAGGGCGCCGCGACGGCGGATTCGTGATGACTTACACCACGCTTGCGTCTATCGTGAAATATCCTTTTGCGTCGGCTCTGGCGGAAAAGGGGCACGGTAAATTCGGATTTTTCAGCACTGAAGCCGACATATTCTGCCGCATTGCCGACGATCTCGGCATAATACGCAAGTCGGCCGACGGCTGTCCGGCCGAGTATGCGCGCCATCCGCTGGTGTATCTTGTAGAGGCTGCCGACGACATCTGCTACGAGATTATGGACATTGAGGATGCCCACAAGCTGAAGATTGTAACGTATGAGGAGACAAAGCGTCTTTTCCTGGATTTCTTCGATGAAATGGGGCAAAATCATATCATGCAGAGAATTCACGACGAGGAGATAACCGACGACAACGAGAAGGTGATATACATGAGGGCCTGCGTTATCAACGCGCTCGAAAGGGCATGCGTTGACGCGTTCATGAGGCACGAAGACGAGATTATGAGGGGCGAGTTCAGCGGCAGTCTTATCGACAGCATCGACGACAGACTGGTTAAGGCTTACCGCAACTGCACCGAACTTTCGAAAAAGCGAATCTACAAGAGCAAGCCTGTACTTGACGTCGAACTGAGCGGTTTTAAGATTATGGACAGCCTGATGGAGGTCATGACCGAGGCGGCAGTCAATCCGCAGCGGTTCTACTCGCGCCAGCTTATCAGCCGCGTGAGCAGCCAGTATGACATCAGCGCGCCCGACCTCGAAACGCGCATCATGGCTGTTATCGACTATATCAGCGGCATGACCGACGTGTATGCGCTCGACATTTATCAGAAAATCAACGGAATAAGTCTGCCGATTGTATAGGCATGACAACCGGTAAGGGTTATCTGACGCGATAAACACATTCTGCCTCCATATCTTTTGCAACATTTTTTGCAGCAGATATGGAGGTATTTGTTTTAACATTCTGCAACAGTTGGATATCGTTTGGCACGCTTTTATTTTTCCGCTCTTCATCAACCGCATTGCAAAAGGATAGCTTTTGCATCGTAAAAGGTATGCTTTTATAAGACAAAAGGCCACGTTTTGCAAGCCAAAAGACAGCCTTTTGCAACGCACTGAATATCAAGTTGTTACACAACACAACAAAGACAGGCAAAAAGCTGCACTACATACGGCAGACAGCCGACGAAAAATTAGGCAAATGTTAAGTTAATATAAATATCTGTATGCGTTGCCTCTCCATGTAGCCAAGCGGCTAAAGACTTATCTGCGCGCTCAATATTATCTCGCGAGGGCGCAGGTTGTAGTATGTGGTCGACGACGACGCACTGCCGTAATATGTAACGGCATAGTTGCGCCTGTTAAAGATGTTGCGCAGCTCGGCTTGCAGCCTAACCTTCTTCAGGCGCCACACAACGCCTGCATCTACAAGCAGCGTGTTGACGGTCTGTGCCGACTGCAGTTCGTTGCGGTAGTGAACGGCCGATAATGTTATGTCTACGTTGCCTATCGTCTGCGTGTAAGAAAGGTTCTGACGCCAGCAGAACAGCATATTTTGTGCGGTTTCATCGGTGCTCATGCCGTTCACAGTGAATTGTCCCGCGTAATAAAATGTGCCGAAAGACGGCGAGAAAGTCACTTCGGGCGACATGGTAAAGGTGTGTGCCCTGTAGCCTGTTATGGTCGACATCGACAGCTGTCCGCCCTCCGAATAGGCATACTGCAGGGCAAGGAGCGTCTTTAGGTGCAGACTGAAAAAGCCCTTTGACACCTGAGCTTTTACGAAGGCCGACTGCCGGCTGTTGTCTCTTTCTGCAACATAATATCTGTATCGGCCGTCGGCTATGGTCATGTCGGTCATCAGGTTGCTGCGTGTATGGCTATAACTTGCCGTAAACGACCAGAAGAGTTCTTTCACGGGGCGCTTGTAGTCGTAAGTTATGTATGCGCTCAAGGTGCGGTCTACGGGCACAATGCCGCACGTTGCGTAAGTTGTGCGGTAGTCGAAGGCGTATTCATCGAGCACAAAATTGTTCCATTCTCCCGGTTTCATCGCATATCCGCCCCATGCTGTCAGTTCGCTGCGCATGCCAGTCTTGAGGCTGAGATAAAGCGACGGCGACGCATAAAGCTGGTTTATGTTCTGAGCCGTAAGCCGCTGCCATCTTACGGGCAAGCTTAAATTGAATCTCAGTCTGCCGCGTCGGTATTCGACTTCGGGCGTTGCGTAAACTTCCACTGCGGTGTTTCGTCCGCGCAGGTTGAGGTGTTCTATGGCGAAACCCACCTTATATTTCTGCGTGAAATATCTGCCGGGCAAAACCGTTTCAGCGCTGTTGTCGGTATGCCAAAGCAGATTTTTCAGTTCTTCCGTGGTGCCGTCAACGTTCAACGAGAACGGAGCGTAATGAAAATCTGCCGTCGAGCGCACCGTAAGAGTGTTGTCGCCGAGCGTAAAAAGGCGCGAAAAATCGTTCAAAAGGCGCATTTCGGGCGTTTTCACCGTCTGTGCTGTGGTGCCTTGTGCTGTTCCTTCAATGTGCGAAACGCCCTCACGCCTTGTGGCTTCTGCCAGGAAACACTCGTTGCCGTAGACTTTTTCGTTGTTCAGCGTACTTGTAAAATCCACGTAGACATTATCGCGTTTTATGCAAGAATAGTCGGTTTCATCGGTAGTTTCAACGGTGGAACCGCCTAAATAGTATGACGATGTGTTTGAGGTTGTCTGCTCCTCGTTGCTGTGGGCGTATCCCGCCGTGATGCGCCAGTCGCTGCCCTTGACAGTCTTTGCCGTGTGCTTCACGTTCAGACTGTATGAACGGTTGAAGCGCAGGCGGTCGTCGTCGATGGGTGCGGCAAGCTCCGGCTGAGCCAACCACTGCGGAACATCTGCCCCTGAGCCATATCCCGTGGTGCCGCCAACGGCAAGCACGTCGTTGCTGCGGCTGAGGTCGCGGCCCGAACGGTCGTATTCGGCATCATACAGGCTCTGCCGTTTCCGTCCAATCTGCAGCACATCGGCCCCGCCCATGGGTTCTGTGCCTTTCAGCGGAAATGCCACGTCTGCGGCAGGCCGTAGCGTTGCCATCCATTTGTCGCGTGCTCCGGGCTTGAGCTTTATGTTCATTGCCACGTCGTCGGTGAACACTTTGTCGCGCAGAGCCTTCACGGGCTGGTCGTGCTGTATCACCTCCGCGCGGTCAACATCTTCAGGCTTCAGCGTCTCGTTCAGTCTGTCGTAGCGTCCGCCCGTCAGGTCTAAGTCTTCAACGGTGAAACGGCTGATATCCTTTCCGTTGAAACTTATCTTGCCGTTTTTATCGACATCCACTCCGGGAAGTTTCTTCAGCACGTCCTTCAGCGAGTTGTCGCGCTTGTCGGCAAACTTCGACAGGTCGTAGCTTATGGTGTCTCTCAGTCCGGCTATGCGTCCGCTCTTAACCTGAACTTCTCTAAGCTCAAACGCTTCAGGCGCCATCTGTATGCTTACATGCTGCCCCGGACTCACCCTTACCGTGTGTTTGCGGTAACCGAGAAAGCTCACCGAAAGGCTGTCGCCGGCTTTTACGGCAATGGAGAACGCTCCCTTGTCGTCTGCATTGGTAAATGCCACCGGCTTTCCGCCACGCATCAGCGTTACCGCAGCCATGGGCAGCGGCTCATGGGTGGCAGAATCGGCAACAACACCTGTAACCGACTGCTGTGCCGAAACATACAGACTGAACGGCAGCAACAGCAATGTAATAAACATTCTGATTATCCCTTTCATAGCAAACAGCTTTACAACGGCTGACAGCAGACGCCCTTTGGCTACCAGACTATCGCTCTATCGGATTATACGGAACGCCCTTTGGCGGAGCAACTGACTTGCCGCTACGGTCTTGCATCTTTACCGTCACCTTGCCACCGGCAGTCATATATCCTACAGGATCAGAATAATAACGTCGATAAAGATCATCCAAATCTTTACGGTTAACCTCCTCATAGCCTTCACCTTTATAGTATATAGGGCGCAGCTCATCGGCAGTCTTTATCCCTATAGTCTCAAACACATAATGGCGTTGGCTGTCGTAAGCCCGCAATATGAGTCCGGGCAGTCCGCAGAGTTTCCACGGCCCATGGTAGAGAGGTATGTCCTCAGCATACCATGCGCTCCACAGGCGGCCCTTATAGCTGGCTGTGGCAAGCCGGCAAGGATAGCCAAGAATGGTGGCGGAGCTGTCGGGACAAAGCTGCCACTGCGGTTTTTCCACGCTTTCAACGCAGACAAAGCGGTCGAGACCAAGTTTTTCGGTGAACGACGAGCGCCCTGTTTCGGGATAATTGGCATACAACCGCCACGGTATTCGGCCGAGAACGCTGTATTGTGTGGCGCCACGGCTTAGAAGTCCGGCATTGATCGAGTCGCTTCTGAAGGCGTCGTAGCTGTAGAAAGCTGTAACCTTGCGCCCCGTTTCGAGCAGCATCGTTTCGTGAGCCGCCTTCATCGGCACTTGCAGCGTGTCCTCAACATAGGCCATGTCATAGGTTATGACGTAGCGCAGAGTGTCGCACGGCTTTCCGGGCAGAAGGTCTTCAGGCGTAAACACATTGATGTTAGTCTGTGCGCTGCCCAACATTGCGCTGACGGCGAGAAGAGATATGGATATAATTCGTCTCATAGTAACAAAAATTTTGGTTAATGCCGCAAAATTAGCGAAGGCAGACCGATGAAAAGGCACATTTCTATTACTTGCGTATTACCGGGAATATTACTAAAATATTATCGTCGCCACGCAGTTCACCTTTATTTACTATATTTGCATACACATTGCCACGCCATGACACGGACGGCAATATGGCGCAAGGCTCGAAGGCAAATCCGTAAACAAAACATAACCGCAAGATGAACCGAAGGATAAAACATGTCTGGACTATAAGCATCGTGGCGATGACTGCAATATTCGCCATGCAGGCTTACTGGCTCTACAACCAATATGAATACAGCAGCATGGTTAAGGCCGAAGAACTGAAGCAGGCCTGCACCAAGGCGCTTGAAGAAGAAAAGGACATAAGGCTTGACAAACAAGAGGACGGCAAAGACGACAGCAGCTACGTAAGAATGCAGATTGTGCTGAAGATCGACCAGAGCACAAAGAAGACAAAAGAAAAAGACAGACTGGTGAAATCTACGATAAGATACACCCTGCCCGACACAAAAAAGCAGCTGAAGGTGAGGAACATTGACATGACTGAAGGTGTGGAACTTACATCGAGATACATGGCCTCTCAGGAAAAGCGGTTCGACCGCAACATATTCGACTCGCTCCTATATGCTGCCGAAGGCATAAAAACAGACAGCTTCAGGTTTGTCAAGACAAACCGGTGCATGATAAAGCCGGCATTCAGCGTGAGCGGCGGACTAAGCAAGACGCTGCACATGAGATATTCGACCAATCCGCTTGAAATGGAGGCCGTTGAAATGACCGTCCACGTACCGGCATCGCATATACTCATGCTGATGAGCCGGCAGCTTGCCGCAAGCATCGCATTGCTCGTCATACTGGGCTTCTGCATGATGTATCAGATCAAGACGATAATGATTCAGCGCCGCATAAATGCCATAAGGCACGAGTTTATGAAGAACATGATCTACGAGATGAAGCAGCCGCCCGCCAAGGCTGCCGACGACGCCACGGCTATAAAAATAGGCTCAACGCTGTTTTTCTACGAGCTCAACGAGCTTCGACACGGCAACGAGAAGGTGATTATCACCAGCCGGCAGGCAGAACTGCTGCGCATTCTTGCCGATAACCTGAACAAGGTTGTAGGGCGCGAAGTGCTGCTGAAAGAAGTGTGGGGCGACGACTCCTACTCTAACTCCATGGCGCTCAACGTGCAGATAACATATCTGCGCAGGGCACTGAAGAGCGACGCCGCACTAAGTATAGAGGCAATTATAAGAAAGGGATATGTGCTGAAGACCATGCAAAGCCAATAATAAGACAAAGACGTAAGTCATTATTACAAGAACGAGCCGGCACGAAAAAATAGCTATACGCCCAACAGGCCAAAACACAAAACAGCCAACAGGCACAGCGACGCATGCAGGCTACATAAAACAAGACATAAAAAAATTCCGCCGTCAGACTGCCTAAACACGGCTAAAGTCTCACGACAGGAATTTTAATGTGTATGTATAATATCAGATTTTATTTCTCCTTATATATTATCTTGTTGGCTCCCGAAGTAATGTTCAGAGCCTCAGGATGCTCCTTTATGAACGAGTCGATATGGCGTATGCGCTTCTCCTCGAGTATCTCGTCGACGGCAATAAGTATGCCCGTCTCCTCAACATCGCCGAAACCATAGTTGATGGCCGTGCCAAACATCTTCATCGTAGGACTCAGACCCATGTATGCGTTCACCAGCGGCGGGATGTTATAGCCCATCTTGCGCACCTCGCGGTTGAGTATGCGGTAGTCGTCCTTGAACGATTCCTCACAGAACAGCTGCTCCAGTTCCTTCTCGTCGGTCTCTATTTTCAGCGGTTTCATCGGTATGATGAGATTGTCAGGGTCGTTGAAATGCTTCTTAAGGAAGTACAAGATCATGTCGCGTCCCTTGCGCACGTATGATGGATACATGGTCATTTTGCCGAAGAAATACTTCACGTTGGGCATCACCACGGTGAGCGCTCCCAGTCCGTCCCACAGGTTGTCGAGCGCAAAGAGGCTCTTTGCCCCCATCTTAGAGCTCTGATATTCGAGAGATACGAACGAACGTCCCAGCTCAATGGTCTGCGGCATATAGTCCTTCATGAACTTATCAGAGAAATGGAACATGTGTCCCGTAGCAAGTATGGGCTGCCCGTTTTCGTCAAGTTCAACGTCAGTTCCAAGCAGATAGCGGTATCCGCCGATAATCTCCTCAGCCTCGGGGTTCCACACGATAAGCTGCTTGTAGCAGTTGTCCATCGTGTCAAACTCGTCGATGTCCATGCTCTTGCCTGTGCCGCCGCCTGCCTCGCGGAACGCAATCTCGCGCAGACGTCCTATTTCCTTCATAACGTTGGGCGAGTTGTGAGCCGTTATAACATAAATCTCATTGTTACTCTTGTTAGTCATTCTGAGTTGACGCTCAGGCGTAAGCTCACTTTTAAGCAGTTCTTTGTCAATCGGCTGGATAATCTCTTGTTCCATCTTATAAAAAATTAAGAGGTTTATTTGTTGAAGTATCTCTGTTTTAAACCTGTTTCATTATAGTTTGTAGACCTCGTCCTGCACATACTGCGCCCACTGCGCCGGTGTCCTGGACTTGTCGAAAGTCTGCCAGGGAATAGGCTTTCCGATGGCTATGCGGAACGACTTGTGCACATTTTTGTACATCTCGTCGACCAGAAACAACATCGCTATGTTGAACTTTATGCCAAGGGCCTTGCAGACGTTGGCCAAAGTGTAGAAGAAGTCAGAGTTGCGCCCGCCGAAATGTATGGGCACCACGTCGCGGTGGGTCTCCACACTCTTCGTTATGAACGTCTTCTTCCATGGCAAGTCGCGTATCTCTCCGTTGATCCTGCGCGAGCAAAGGCCCGCCGGGAACATCAGCATGTGGTTGTCGCTCCTGAAGCCGGCCTCGACCATGGCCGGGAAGCTGCGGCTCTGCGAGCCTGTCTTGTTTATAGGTATGCACAGCGGAGCAAGCCCCGGAAGGTTCATCAGCAGGTCGTTTACCAAATAGCGGAAACGTCCGTCATAATGGCGGCCGATAACGGCACCCAGCGCAACACCGTCTTCTCCGCCGAGAGGGTGATTGCTCACAAAGGTGTAAAGCTTTCCGTCATCCTTGTCGGGCAGGTTCTCCTTGCCTACAATCTCGAGCGTCATGTCAAGATAACGCATGCAGTCCTCGAGCCATTCTACTCCGGTGAGATGTCTGCTGTCCCAAAGATATTTGTTGACTTCGTCCTGATGTACGATATGCTTAAGCCATTTTACCAGCGGCGAGGGCACAAACTTAGCCTTGCTGCCCATTTTACCCCTAAGAATATCGCTGATGTCAATCGTTTTCTCTGTGATACTATTCATGCTTTCGATACTAACTCAATGCAAAAATAATTCAAGTTTTTCAAAAACATACTTATTTTATGGAAAAATATTGGTTTTTTCTCACTTTTGTAACAAAAAACGTATAAAAATCAAACAAAAACAAAAACAGACATGCCAAACAATGTAATATATATGACACAAAAGACCGTGCGCCCCACCCTCACAACAGGCGCACATGCCTATTAAATAATGTGGCGGAAGCAGACAAGAGCACACGCAAGCGCAACTATGCATGGCAACGCAACCCACCATAGCGCATCAGAACAGCCACAACGAATGGCTGCATTTTGTAAAGAAAAACTACAGAACGCATGACAGTTGACGCTCTCAGAACAGCGATGCTCTGCGCTGACACGTGATTTGGCGCAGAAAACAGCAAAAATCACGCTTTCACGATAATACACTGACAAACAGAAACTTACATCATTTAAAAGAAAAAAGGCGGAGAGTTAAAAAATATTACTCTGCCATTTACGGTGCAAAAGTGGGCCGTTTACGACTCAAAAGCAGTGCATCTACAACATAAAAGCGCTGTTTTTAGACACAAAAATCAGACTTTTCAGGCTATTCTAGCCGTCTAATTACAAACAAAAGTTAACGCACATACTTATTTAACGCCATAAATTTAACATCCGTTACACATTCGTTTTCTAGATTGAAAAAATATTTTGTCATAAGTTTTTACCTGCACCGACAATCTTACATCGCTAAAAATTAAACCCCAATCGATCATTAGACCGCACATAGCTTTATCAATTTTGTGTATTTATGCTTTCAGCCAGCCTTTTTGTTCCTATTGGCGTCTTTTTGTTCGCTTTTTCTTGACATAGTCCGCTATGCCTGCAAAAAACAACAAAAAGCCGCTCAATATAAAGCAAAAACACAGACCGAATCATAACAACCGATTGGGGGTAAAAGCGGAAATGAATAATTTGAGCATAATGTGCATATCCTTCTTTGCTATAAAAATATAAAGTGCGACAAGGGCTTAAGCCACAGACATCAACACAGATGCGGCCTTGCACCTGCTAATGCGCAAAGCCGCCTGAACGTTATAACCGTCCACGGTAAATCCCAACGCCTCTATCCATATCAGAAGCCGAAACCTATCGTCCCGAACACGCCGTTATAATTGTCGATGCCTGCCGTGCGCGAGTTGATGTGGCGATAGCCTATACTGACATTAACGTTAATCAGCTTGCATCTTTTTATCCTGAACATAAGCCGTGCGTCATAAGTTACGTTTTTCCAGTCTGTATGCCCCACAGAGGCGCCAACCTTTCCGTAAAGGTCGATATCAATATATCCTACGCGCCCGAGAGTATATCCTAAGCCGCCGCCTAAATTTGTTGTGCTCAGATATGAGTTTTCCGGATTGTCGTATAGAGCGAGCATTCTTTCCGCCGTTGCAAACATATAAAACTTTTTGGTTATTTTAAATCCCAAATCAGCCCCAAACGACATAACTTGTCTTTCCTTCTGCTTGTATAATGCCGTGCCAAAGTCAAGGTTAAGCATCATTCTGTCAATAAAGCTATTATTACTGTTATCCTTTACATTCTGCATTTCAGCTTTTACATCCTGTGCCCATACTGCCGGCGCAAAAATAATTGACAGCACCAAAATAAAAATTTTTTGTTTCATAATAAAAATAATTTAAGTTTAAAATTTAGATTCGTCAACGCAAATATAATCAAAGTGCACACAGCACGTTTAAATATTCCATTTAATCTTCATATCATGCGTTACATGTTCTTCGGGCGCTTGATATATCAGAAGCTACTGATTTTCAAAACATTACACCAACTCTAAAAATTCAGACAAAGCATAAAATGTAACGTTAGAAACCACAGCAAAGCAACAAACACAAGCAATAATAAAATGAAATAATCATATTTTATTTATCTTTGCAATGCTAGAAAAACAGAAACAGACAGATGAAGAAACTTATATTTATACTGATACTTTTGCCCCTTATGATTAGTTGCACAGACAACAACAATAAGGCAGAAAAGATATTGTCAAATGCCGATTCGCTTTTACAAGCAGGAAATACAGACAAGGCTATTATGTTATTGGAAAGAATAAACGGAAGAAGTCTAACAGGCACTGATGCCAAAGCTAAATATTGCCTGCTGTTAACAAAGGCATATAACACATTAGGGAAAGTACTTTCTAACGATTCGTTAATAGATTTCAGTATAAAATATTTTGAAAAGACAAAAAATCATACCGATTTAGCCCGCTCGTATTACTATAAAGGGATGTGTATGTTAGACCGTGGAGACTTTGAGAACGGCGTGATTCTATTGAAAAAAGCTGAAAGCGAAGAAAAACGCTCGTCCGACCCAAGCCTTAGACAGTATATTTATATCAACCTCTCACACGTAAATTTAGAATCCGGAAACTATAAAACAGCATTAAGATATTCACTAAAAGCACTTGAAAATGCAGAAAAGCGCAATAACACCATATGGATGTGCGTATCTTTAGACAAAACCGCTTCATGCTATTATTTCATGAACAAAAAAGACAGTGCCGAATTGTATATGTCAAGAATAATCCCGTTGCTTGAAAAAATCAACGACAAGGAAATGTCGTCAATGTTTTTGAATAACATTGGACTAATTTGGTACGAGAAAGGACTTTACGAAAAAGCGGAACCGATGTTTAGACAGGCATTCAATCTGCTTGATGTGCCTACCACCCGCATCAATCTGGCAAAGGTTTGCTATGCTAGAGGAAAAACAAAAGTATGTGACACCATCTTAGCCAAAGCTTTAGAAGGAGCGAACTTCGAGGAAAAGGCAGAAATCTACCAGTTTATGGCGGAAAAAGCGGAAAAAGAAAACCGCCCGGAAGAGGCCAACATATTTCATAAAAAAGAAAAAATCATGCAGGACAGCGCACTGGCAAGAAAAAAGACAGAAGAAATGCTTTCGCTGCAAAACGAATACGACAACATGAAAAAGGATGAGATGACAGGACACCGCATCGGAATGATTATCATCATTTCCTCATCAGCATTGCTGTTTTTCACCATTTCATCGGTGGTTCTGTTTCGCAGACGCGCCAACAGAACGCGCCGTCAGATAACCGAAATACGCAAGGAGACGGACAAATATCAGCGCGAGCTTGAGAATGCTGAGCGCACAAGCCGGGGCGACAAAAAGGAAATTGAACGGCTTAGAAAGAAGCTTGAGCAGGGCGAGGCACGCCTAAGCGCGATACTAGACCGCGGAAAAGATCTGTACGACAGCGTAAAACTCGATGGAAACGTGTCAAGATGGAGCAAAGACGACTTTGAAGCCGTTGTAGAATACCTTAGGGCGAAGATGCCCGACGAGGTGAGGATGATAGAGGAAACCCACACAAAGCTAACTGCCTATGCCACGTTTTTCCTGCTTCTATCAGCCATAGGTATGGACGCAGCAGACACGGCACGCATTATGGACATATCGCAAGGAGCCGTCAGAACCATGCGCCACAGACTGAAGAAGAAGGAAAACACAGCAACATCATCATACAAGGCCAAAATGTAACGCCTTTAACAAAAAGGAGAAAGGATATTATATTGTTATGGAGTTTATTTATACATTTGCATAACACAAAAAACAAATATTATTATGAAATACATATACTTCATTTTATTGCTGATAACCATAACAGGTTGTAAAAATTGGAATGGAGACAAAACCATTGACAAGTTGAAAAAAATAGACTCTTTAGTTATATCCGAACAATATGACACTGCATTTGCCTTAATTAAAGGCATAAAATTAAAGGATATAAAAAACGATAAAGAAAGAGCATATTACGGCATCATTAAAACGCATATCAACATAGGTAAGGATATTGAACAGAAAAACGATTCTTTATTAGATAACAGCATACGATATTATGAAAAAACAGGAGCTTTAAACGAACTCGCACGCGCTTACTATTATAAAAGTATAAATGCCTTTGAGAGAGGTAATAAGGAACAAAACATGTATTACATGAAAAAAGCAGAAAATTTAGAAGAACGAATAGGCATTCCTTGGCTTCGTTATTATATATACATTAACATGTCTTACATAAACTTGGAGGCAAATGCTTATGACTTAAGTATGAAATATGCTAAAAAAGCTCTAGGACATGCACAAAAGCACAACAATGTAAACTGGAAATGCTTAGCATATAATCATATAGGAACAATATTCTATTACAAAGGGAATAAAGATAGTGCGTCATATTATTTTACAAAGATTCTTCGGCACTTAAAAAGAATTACGTCAAAAGTTGAACGTGTTGCATACATGACCAACATCGGATATATTTTTTATGAATATGGAGAATATAAGAAAGCTGAACCGTTGTTTAGACAGGCATTCAATCTGCTTGATGTGCCTACCACCCGCATCAATCTGGCAAAGGTTTGCTATGCTAGAGGAAAAACAAAAGTATGTGACACCATCTTAGCCAAAGCTTTAGAAGGAGCGAACTTCGAGGAAAAGGCAGAAATCTACCAGTTTATGGCGGAAAAAGCGGAAAAAGAAAACCGCCCGGAAGAGGCCAACATATTTCATAAAAAAGAAAAAATCATGCAGGACAGCGCACTGGCAAGAAAAAAGACAGAAGAAATGCTTTCGCTGCAAAACGAATACGACAACATGAAAAAGGATGAGATGACAGGACACCGCATCGGAATGATTATCATCATTTCCTCATCAGCATTGCTGTTTTTCACCATTTCATCGGTGGTTCTGTTTCGCAGACGCGCCAACAGAACGCGCCGTCAGATAACCGAAATACGCAAGGAGACGGACAAATATCAGCGCGAGCTTGAGAATGCTGAGCGCACAAGCCGGGGCGACAAAAAGGAAATTGAACGGCTTAGAAAGAAGCTTGAGCAGGGCGAGGCACGCCTAAGCGCGATACTAGACCGCGGAAAAGATCTGTACGACAGCGTAAAACTCGATGGAAACGTGTCAAGATGGAGCAAAGACGACTTTGAAGCCGTTGTAGAATACCTTAGGGCGAAGATGCCCGACGAGGTGAGGATGATAGAGGAAACCCACACAAAGCTAACTGCCTATGCCACGTTTTTCCTGCTTCTATCAGCCACAGGAATGGACGCAGCAGACACGGCACGCATTATGGGCATATCGCAAGGAGCCGTCAGAACCATGCGCCACAGACTCAAGAAGAAGGAAAAAGGTGGAAATAACAATTAGGAATGCCACAGAAATAAACCATCGGAACAGGCATCAGACATGCCCGAACGGCTATATCAGCTCATGCCCCTTAAAGCGCAAATAATGCCGTTATGGCAGTTGATGTAGAGGCATTATTGACTTTAACATATTAAATTTGCATTTTTGTGGTGAATTGTGGTGAATTGTGGAGGAAAATACTTACCTTTGGCACCGGATTCCTATTATAGATGTACGCATGCGATTTTTGGGAAGTATAGAAGCCAAGACCGACGTAAAGGGGCGTGCCTTTTTGCCGGCGATATTCCGCAAGGAGCTACAAGACTCTTATGAGGAATATCTCGTCATGCGCAAGGACGTGTTTCAGCCCTGCCTCGTGCTTTATCCCGCATCCGTATGGAACCGTCAGACCGAGGCCCTGCGTTCGCGTCTTAACCGCTGGGACAGCAGGCATCAGCAGATATTCCGCCAGTTTGTGGCCGACGCAGAAATCGTTTCGCTCGACGCCAACGGGCGTTTTCTTATCCCCAAGCGCTACCTTAAGATGGCAGGCATAAGCCAGGAGATAAAGTTTATCGGCATGGACGACACCATAGAGATATGGAGCCGCGACAACGCCGACAAGCCTTTCATGGAGCCGGAGGAGTTTGGCGCGTCGCTCGAAGAGATAATGAAACAGGACATCAACGGCAGACAGGCCGTATGATGCATGCTGCCAAGGGATCTTTTTTGTAACTCAACTAATCATCACTCAAATATAACGCAAATGGTGACCACCGCAAAGACATACCACATTCCTGTCTTGATGAAAGACAGCGTCGACGGTCTGAACATAGGTTCGGCCGGCATCTATGTTGACGTAACCTTCGGAGGCGGCGGACACAGCCGCGAAATTCTGTCGCGTCTCGACGCCGACGGACATCTGTACAGTTTCGACCAGGACGCCGACGCCGAAAAGAACATCATAAACGACAATCGTCTGACTTTCGTTAGGAGCAACTTCAGGTATCTGAAAAACTGGATGCGCTATTACGGCGTCGACCACATTGACGGCCTGCTGGCCGACCTCGGCGTATCGAGCCACCACTTCGACGACGAGTCGCGCGGATTCTCGTTCCGCTTCGACGCCCCGCTCGACATGCGCATGAACAAGCGCGACGGCACAACGGCGGCCGACGTGGTGAACACATACGACGAGGAGCGCCTGGCAGACATATTCTACCTGTACGGCGAACTGAAAAACTCGAGAAAGATAGCCGCTGCGCTGGTAAAGGCGCGCGCTGCACACAAGATAGAGACCACACAAGACTTTATAGGCGCCGTGGAAAGCCTGTTCAGGCGTGAGCGCGAAAAGAAAGACATGGCAAAACTCTTTCAAGCCCTGCGCATAGAGGTAAACAACGAGATGACAGCCCTGAAGGAGATGCTAAGGTCGGCAACGGAGCTGCTTAGGCCCGGCGGCAGACTGTCGGTGATAACATATCACAGTCTGGAAGACCGCATCGTGAAAAACGTGATGAAGACAGGCAACCCTGAGGGGAAGATGAAGCAAGACTTCTTCGGACGGATAGAGACGCCATTCACCCTCATAAACAACAAAGTGATAACGCCGGACGACGAGGAACTGGCAAACAACCCGAGAAGCCGAAGTGCAAAACTTAGAATAGCTGAAAAGAAAGATGACTGAAAAAGAAGATTTGGAAAAGAAGATGAACGGAGTGGCCGGTGACGACGGCCCCGGAAAGAACGAGAATGAGGAGAAACCGTCACTGTTTAAACAAGTGATGAGAGAGCAGGCCATAGAGGAAGAAAGGCCTCAGTCGGCCAACTTTACGCTGCGCAAGATTCTCGGAGGCGACTTTCTGTCTACCGAGATGCTGAAGAAACAGATTTGGGTGATAGTGCTCATAGCAGCGTTCACGCTGGTATATGTGTCCAACAGATACAGCTGCCAGAAAGACATGCTCGAGATAAACGAGCTGAACGAGCAACTTAAAGATGCAAAATTCAAGGCACTGGCAAGCTCGAGCGAGCTGACCGAGATGTGCCGCGAGAGCAATGTGCTGGAGATGCTGAAGAACAACAAAGACAGCATACTGCACATAGCCAATCAACCACCTTACATAATAAACGTACCCGAAAATGAGCAATAAGTTCGACAGAAAAAAGATAATTCCGAGATATAAGATCATAGCCTACGTGATGGTTGTGATCGGAATAATAATCATAGGCAAGGCCATGTGCATTGCCACCGTGGAGCGCGACTACTGGCTGAAAGTGGCTTCACGACTGAAGAAAGACAGCGTTGACATGAAGCCCGTAAGAGGCAACATCCTCAGCTGCGACGGCCGCCTCATGGCAAGTTCACTGCCCGAATACCGCCTGTTTATGGACTTTAAGGCCGGCGGCGAAGAGAAAGACTCGCTGTGGCAGGTGAAACTCGACAGCATCTGCATGGGCCTGCACGAGATATTCCCCGAGAAATCGGCAGCCAAGTTTAAGGAAGACCTCGAGAAGGGACGCAAGAAGAAGAGCCAGCACTGGCCTATATGGAAATACCGCGTAAGCTACGACGTATATTCCGAGGTAAAGAAACTGCCGGTATTCAACCTCTCTAAATATAAGAGCGGATTCCATGTAGAGACATACAACGCACGTCAGCGTCCGTTCGGCTCGCTGGCACAGAGAACAGTTGGCGACATGTATGGCGACAAGGACTCGGCACGTTGCGGACTTGAGCTATATTACGACACCATTCTGCGCGGAAAGATGGGAAAAATAAGCCGCAGGAAGGTGATGAACAAGTATCTTAGCATCACCACGCGCGAGCCTGTCAACGGCGCCGACATCGTAACCACAATAGACGTGGGCATGCAGGACCTCGCCGAGCGCGCGCTTATCGACGAGCTGAAAGAGATCAACGGCAACGTGGGCGTGGCCATCGTCATGGAGGTTAAGACGGGCGACGTGAAGGCCATCGTGAACATGACGAAATGTGCCGACGGTGAATACCGCGAGATAAAGAACAGCGCCGTGTCAGACCTGCTCGAGCCGGGCTCGGTGTTCAAGACGGCATCAATAATGGTTGCGCTCGACGACGGAGTGGTTGACACTACATACAAGGTGGACACAGGCAATGGTATATGGGACATGTACGGAGCAAAGATGCGCGACCACAACTGGCACCGCGGAGGCTATCAGATGCTGACGCTGCCGCAGACACTCGAATACAGTTCTAACATCGGCGTAAGCCGGATAATAGACAAGTTCTATCATGACAAACCGGAGAAGTTTGTTGAAGGCATCGACCGCCTCGGCCTGCGCACCGACCTGCATCTTCCGATCGTCGGATACGCAGCACCGAAAATCCGCATGCCGAAGAAGAACGGCAAGGGCCAGTATGTCAACTGGAGCAAGACGGCGCTGCCGTGGATGAGCATCGGCTACGAGACTCAGGTGCCGCCGATATCTACGCTCACATTCTATAATGCCATAGCCAACAACGGCACAATGATGCGCCCGCGCTTCGTAAAGCAGATTGTAAAAGACGGCGAGGTGATAGCCGAGTTTCCGCCAGAAGTGATAAAGGCGCGCATCTGCAAGGAGAAGACGCTGCGCGAGATACAGACCATACTTGAGCACGTGGTAAGCCAGGGCCTCGGCAAGCGCGCCGGTTCTACATCGTTCAAGGTGGCAGGCAAGACAGGTACGGCACAGATATCTAAAGGCGCCGGAGGCTACAAGTCGGGCAAGGTAAACTATCTGCTCAGCTTTGCCGGCTATTTCCCTGCCGACGATCCGCGCTACAGCTGCATCGTATGCATACAGAAATCGGGCCTCCCCGCATCGGGCGGCGGCATGAGCGGTCTGGTGTTCCACAACATAGCCGAAGGCATCATGGCACAGAGCCTTAAGCTGAGCGTTGAAGACGCACGCGACTCGCTCTCTATACTCATGCCCGACGTAAAGAGCGGTAACATCCTTGCTGCCGACTATGTGCTCAGCCATCTCGGCATCAGCACCAACAAGAACTGGAGCGGAAGCTATGCCAACGGCAATCCTATATGGGGCAGCGCTAAGAGAGAGGCATCATCGGTGATGCTCACTAGAGGTCCTCACTATGAAGCCAAGATAGTGCCCGACGTAATAGGCATGGGTGCACGCGACGCCGTGTATATCCTCGAGAGCCGAGGCGTAAAAGTAAGACTCAGCGGCCGCGGAAAGGTAACGCAGCAGAGTCTGCCTGCAGGACATATAATAAAGAAAGGTGAGGTATGCTCACTAAAACTCGAAATATAAAAACAATAAAGATATGACACTAAGTGAACTGATAAAGAGCATTGACACGGTTAACATAACCGGAAGCACAGACATAGAAATAAAAGGCGTGGACATCGACTCGCGCCGCGTAGCCGAAGGCCATCTGTTCGTAGCCATGAAGGGCACACAGGTAGACGGCCATACATTCATCGGCAAAGCCGTGGCTCAGGGAGCAGCCGCAATACTCTGCGAGGACATGCCGGCAGAGGTTGCCGAAGGCGTAACCTACGTTCAGGTAAGTTCTACTGAAGACGCCGTCGGAAAGGTTGCCACACAATTCTACGGCGACCCGTCGAGAAAGCTCAAGCTGGTGGGCGTTACCGGCACCAACGGCAAGACAACCATTGCCACCCTGCTCTACAACATGTTCCGCAAGCTTGGCTACAAGTGCGGACTGCTGTCTACGGTGTGCAACTATATCGAGGAAGAGAAGATTCCTGCCGACCACACCACCCCCGACCCTATCGAGCTCAACGCGCTGCTCAGCCGTATGGTTGATGCAGGATGCGAGTATGCCTTCATGGAGTGCAGCTCTCACGCAATAGCACAGAAGCGCATAGGCGGACTCAACTTCACAGGCGGTATATTCACCAACCTTACACGCGACCATCTCGACTATCACAAGACTTTCGAGAACTACCGCGACGCTAAGAAAGCCTTCTTCGATGGTCTGCCAAAGACAGCTTTCGCCATAACCAACGCAGACGACAAGAACGGCATGGTGATGGTGCAGAACACCAAGGCTAAGGTTAAGACATATTCTGTCAGAAGCATGGCCGACTTTAAGGCTAAGATACTTGAATGTCACTTCGGCGGAATGTATCTCGAGATTGACGGACGCGAGGTTGGAGTGCAGTTTATCGGCAAGTTCAACGTCAGCAACCTGCTCGCCGTTTACGGTGCAGCCGTAATGCTCGGACAGAGTCCGGAGAACATACTCATAGCCATGAGCACGCTGAAGAGCGTCAGCGGCCGTCTCGATCCGGTTCACTCACCTCTGGGATATACAGCAATAGTAGACTATGCCCACACACCCGACGCCCTTGAGAATGTATTAAAGGCAATACACGAGGTGCTCAACGGCAAGGGACACGTGATAACCGTGTGCGGAGCCGGCGGCAACCGCGACAAGGGCAAGCGCCCGATTATGGCTCAGGAGGCCGTAAAGCAGAGCGACAAGGTTATCATAACAAGCGACAATCCGCGCTTTGAGGACCCGCAGGACATCATCAACGACATGCTGGCCGGACTTACTCCGCAGCAGATGACCAAGGTGGTGAGCATCGTAGACCGCAAGGAGGCCATACGCACAGCCTGCATGCTGGCACAGAAGGGCGACGTGATACTCGTTGCCGGCAAGGGACATGAGGACTATCAGGAGATTAAAGGTGTGAAACATCACTTCGACGACAAAGAGATAATCCGAGACATATTTGAAAATCAGAAAGCATAACCCCCAAACTTAAAGATAATGTTATACTATTTATTCCGTTTCCTTGAGCAGTTTGGCATTCCGGGAGCTCACGTGTGGGGCTACATCTCGTTCCGCGCGCTGCTGGCGCTCATCCTTGCGCTGGTAATATCAGCATGGTTCGGCGAAAAGTTTATCAAGTATCTGAAGAGCAAGCAGATAACCGAAACCCAGCGCGACGCCAAGATAGACCCCTTCGGCGTAAAGAAGATAGGCGTGCCGTCTATGGGCGGCATCATCATCATCGTGGCCATCCTCGTGCCCGTGCTGCTGCTAGGCCGCATGCGCAACATCTACATCATCCTGATGATAATAACCACGCTGTGGCTCGGATTCCTCGGCGGTCTTGACGACTACATCAAGATATTCCGCCACAACAAGGAAGGACTGCCCGGACGCTTCAAGATTATCGGACAGATAAGCATCGGCCTCATCGTGGGACTGGTGCTGTGGTTCAGTCCTGACGCCAAGATAAACGAGAACCTGGCCATCGAGAAGCAGGACGGCAAGGAAGTCGTAGTGAAGCACAGGCCCGAGGCCACCAAGTCGCTGAAGACAACAATACCCTTCGTCAAAGGGCATAACCTCGACTACGCCAACATCATGAGCTTCTGCGGCAAGTACAAGACTGCTGCAGGATGGATACTATTCGTGGTGATGACCATATTCGTTGTAACAGCCGTGTCAAACGGTGCCAACCTCAACGACGGAATGGACGGCATGTGTGCCGGCAACTCGGCCATAATAGGCGTGGTGCTGGGCATATTTGCCTATGTGAGCAGTCACATCGAATATGCCGCTTACCTCAACATCATGTACATCCCGGGCTCACAGGAGCTTGTGGTGTTCCTATGTGCCTTCATCGGTGCGCTTATCGGTTTCCTGTGGTACAACGCCTATCCGGCGCAGATATTCATGGGCGACACCGGTTCGCTAACCATCGGCGGTATCATTGCCGTGTGTGCCATCATCATACACAAGGAGCTGATGCTGCCTATACTCTGTGGAATTTTCTTCGTCGAAAGCCTCAGCGTGATAATGCAGGTGTGGTATGCCAAGATGGGCACCCGCAAGGGCGTAAAGCAGCGCATGTTCAAGCGCGCGCCGCTGCACGACACCTTCCGCACGCAGCAGGAGCAGCTCGACCCGGAGATTAAGTATCTATTCAAAAAGCCCAAAGGAGCGGTGCACGAATCGAAGATAACCATACGCTTCTGGATTGTCACCATCATCCTTGCGGCACTCACAATCATTACACTGAAAATAAGATAAACAGACGAGTATGAAAAGAATCGTTATATTAGGAGCCGGTGAGAGCGGTGCCGGAGCCGCCGTACTGGCAAAGAAGGAAGGCTTCGACGTCTTCGTTTCTGATATGTCGTCCATCAAGGACAAATACAAGGACATGCTCAACAGCCACGGCATAGAATGGGAAGAGGGACACCACACAGAGGAACTCATCCTGAACGCCGACGAGATTATCAAGAGTCCGGGCATCCCTTCAGACGCCCCGATGATAAAGAAATGCGTGGCAAAGGGCATCCACCTCATCAGCGAGATTGAGTTTGCTGGCCGCTACACCGACTCTAAGATGATCTGCATAACGGGAAGCAACGGCAAGACAACCACTACATCACTGATATACCACATCTTCAAGAGCGCAGGCTACGACGTGGGCCTGGCCGGAAACATAGGCAACAGTCTCGCACTGCAGGTGGCCGAGACGCCGCACGACTATTATGTCATCGAGCTCAGTTCATTCCAGCTCGACAACATGTACGACTTCCGCGCCAACATAGCCATCCTGCTGAACATCACGCCCGACCATCTCGACCGCTACGACAACTGCATGCAGAACTATGTAGACGCCAAGATGCGCATCTTGCAGAACCAGACCGACGAAGACTCGTTTATTTACTGGAACGACGACCCGATAATAAGCCGCGAACTCGAGAAATATGACATAAAGGCCATACGCTATCCGTTCTCGGAACTGAAGGAGAAAGGGTCTATCGGATACATCGAGGAAGGCATGTACAAGATAGAGAAGCCCACACCCTTCAACATGGAGCAGGAGGCCCTGAGCCTTACAGGCAAGCACAACATATACAACTCTCTAGCAGCGGGCATTGCCTCTAACGTGGCTGGAATAAAGAAAGAATTTATACGCAAAAGCCTCAGCGACTTCCCCGGCGTTGAGCATCGCCTCGAAAAGGTAACTACAGTGGCAGGCGTGCTTTACGTAAACGACTCTAAGGCCACCAATGTGGATGCATGCTGGTATGCGCTCGAGAGCATGAAGACTCCCGTAATACTTATTCTCGGCGGAAAAGACAAGGGCAACGACTATAACGCAATAAAAGACCTTGTGAAGGAAAAGTGTGCCGGCCTGGTTTATCTCGGCGCCGACAACACCAAACTTCACAACTTCTTCGACGGCATGGGTATACCCGTTCGCGACACCCATTCAATGCGCGACTGTGTAAACGCATGCTATGAGATGGCAAAGCCCGGACAGACAGTGCTGCTTAGCCCCTGCTGCGCCAGCTTCGACCTATTTAAGAACATGGAAGACCGCGGTGAACAGTTCAAGACACTCGTAAGAGCTCTCTGACACATCGCCGCCACATCAAGGCCGTCCGTCACAGCACCGCCTCACGCCAAGCAATGACGGACAGCCTCTTCATCAACAATAGCAAACAATAATATCAACAGACAAACATGGAAGAAAAAGCCGCAACCGGCAAATTTAAGGGTGACAGAGTGATATGGACAGTGTTCTTCTTCCTCTGCATCATCAGCATCATCGAAGTGTTCAGCGCATCGAGCAACCTCTCTTTCAAGAGCGGCAACTATCTCGGCCCCGTACTGAAGCACGTTATGCTGCTCGTCGTCGGCGTCATGGCCATGATAGCCACCATGAACGTAAAGTGCAAATACTTCAAGATGGTTACGCCTGGGGCCCTGATTATCTCGTTCATCGGCCTTATAGCCGTATTGTGCTTCGGCGAGAGCACCAACGGCTCGCAGCGCTGGCTGTCGGTTATGGGCATACAGTTTCAGCCCTCCGAGCTTGCCAAAGGCGCCATAATACTTGCAACGGCACAGATACTCAGCGCCATGCAGACCCCCACCGGAGCCGACAAGCGTGCCTTTAAATACATCTGCATCGTATGCGCCTTCATCGTTCCTCTCATCATGGTAGAGAACCTCTCAACGGCCGTGCTGCTCTGCACGGTGGTGTTCCTGCTCATGTTCATCGGCAAGGTTCCAAAGGCTCAGCTGGGCAGACTGCTGGGCATAGTGATGCTCTGTCTGATCTTCATCGTGTCTATGGTAATGATACTCGGACACGATAAGGAAAAAGAAAATGCCGACGGACAGAAGATGGCCATGACCGAACAGGTGGAGAAAAAAGACGAAACCGTGGTAGAAAAAGTTTTCCACCGTTTCGACACATGGAAGGCACGTATAGACAAGTTCCTCGACAACAAGGAGATAGCTCCTGAAGACGTAGACCTTGACAAGGACGGCCAGACAGCACACGCCAACATAGCCATTGCCTCATCAAACGTAGTAGGCAAAGGCCCGGGCAACTCCGTAGAGCGTGACTTCCTGTCGCAGGCATTCTCTGATTTCATCTACGCCATCATCATCGAAGAGATGGGCATAGCCGGCGCAGCCTTCGTGTGCCTGCTGTACATCATACTGCTCTTCCGCACGGCAACCATAGCCAACCGCTGTGTCAACACGTTTCCGGCACTTCTTATCATGGGCTTTGCCCTGCTGCTCGTCATCCAGGCCATGTTCAACATGGCTGTAGCCGTCGGCCTTGTTCCCGTCACCGGACAGCCGTTGCCGCTGATAAGCAAGGGAGGAACGTCAACCATAGTGAACTGTGTCTACATAGGAATCATCTTGAGCGTAAGCTACTCGGCCAAGAAGAAAGACGAGGACGGCGACATGGACGAGACTAAAGCTGACAAAATAAAGCCAGCTGCAACGGACAAGAAAATAACTTCAACAACATCAGCATCAGCCGTGCCCCTCGCCAAGATAGGATAAACCTGCCGCTAGGGCCTGACAGAAAAAAAAAACAAATAACTAAATCCGAATGTCTTTTGTGTAAAAAAGACATTCGGATTTAATATTTTATAGTTACGCAAAATATATAATCCCCCCTGTATAGCATTAAATCAAATATATTTTTATCTCTAGTATGTATTCATTCTTTCAGGCACCTTTTTGTTTTTTACTGGTATATTTTCATCAGTTTTTACTTGAATAGCACACTACACTTACGATGAATCAAACTGAACCCAACTCAATATAAAACAAAATATAGACTGAATTTTAATGTCAGAATGAGGCTTAAAACATTATATCATATAAGAACCCAGTAAGCCAATAATATAGTCAATCCGAAAAATACAGACCTATAAGGGAAACAAAGCATCAAACATTAAATCTTTATCAAAATTTGGTAAAATAAACAAAAAGCCGTACCTTTACACTCTGTAATTCTTAATATAATTTACAAGCCTTGGCTACCAGAGACAAATCAGCAAGTCTTACGATGCTTTCATAACTCGATATTAACCATAAAATCATGCTATTCCAAAAAAGAAACCACATAATCATGCAATGCTTCATTATGCTTATGGCAATAATACCATACAGTAGTATTCTATACGCACAAAAAAGCATTGATAAAAAAATCGATCAAACTATAAAATCAGGAGAGGAGGCATACAATTCAGGCGATGCAGCAAAAGCCATAAAACTCTTCATGAAAGCTAAAGAACTGTCAACAAAGGCAAATAGTCCACAAGACATATGCCTCTCAACATACAACATCGGTGTCTGCTATTTTGTTATCTCAGAAAATGGAGAAGCACTGAAAAACTTTTACGAGGCTTACAGTATATGCAAAAAAAACAAATTAGACTGGCACAAAGAAGCAAACATCCTCAATGGCATAGCAGGCGTATATTTTGAAGAAAGAAATTATAAAAAGGCAAGAGAAATAGCATATAAATGCTACACTACGGCTACAAGCAATAAAGACTCTTCCCTGTCATATACCTGCGCTTTGGACATGGCACTTATAGCCAACAAGGAGAAAAAATTCAATGAGGCAATAAAATATATAAAAGAAGCACAGACGTATGAGAAAAGAAACTACAAAAAAAGATCAAGGTCATTAGCTGTGGAGGCAGAAACTATGTTCTTGCAGAAAAAATATGATAACGTTATCAACATTGCCGAAGAGCTGCTCAACGATAAATATGCAGACAAAGATAATAAAAGCATTGTTCTTATATACCTTATAAACATATACACCGAACGGAAAGAATACTTAAAAGCATACAACTGCATTAAACAGGCTGAAGACCAGACTGGACTAAAGAACAAGCCATATTTATTTGAGTCTGTTGCAAAATTATATAAAGCAACTGGCAACTACAGGCATGCATTAAACTACATGGACTCAGTAATAGTCTATAACGACTCCATAACAACTGTGACTAACCGTCAGCTTACAGAAAACAGCAAGATTAAAATTGAGATAATGAAATTTAAGGCAGACATGGACAAACAACTTGCCCGCATGCAACAACGCCATTATACATTAATACTTGTGATGTGCATACTTGTACTGCTTATAACAATAGCCGTAATAATGATGCGCAACCAACGTATAAAAAGCAGAAATCAACATAAAATGATGGAACTACAGCTGGAAAAAGAGCAACATGAAAAGAGACTGGCTGAGGAACAGGCAAAATCGGTAGAAATGGAAGCACACTATCGTCAGGAGATAATGAAACATTCTTTGGAACAAAAACAAAAGGAACTGTCTATAACCAATATGTTCATATCATCACGCAATGAGCTCATAGGAGATCTTCTCAAACATCTCACCGACATAAAGGAGGTGCAAGGCATAACCGGCGTTCAGACACTAGTGCAACACCTTAAACAGCTGCTCAAGACAAGCAACGAGCGGGATAACTTTATCATAAACTTTGAATCTGCAAATCCAGACTTTATACGGACACTCAAGGAGATGCATCCAGACCTGTCATCATCAGACATACGCTTTCTGTCATACATACGCATGAACATGTCTACAAAAGACATAGCGTCACTGACAAACATCAATCCGGAATCATGCAAACGCAGAAAGATAAGAATAAGCAAAAAACTTGGAATTGAGAGTTCTGCAGAATTATATAACTATATCATCAAAATGTAAAATTTCATAGCAAGAAATATGTTCAGTGACAATATCTTATGACATGATTTATCGTCAGGACATGTCTGCACATACAAGGTCTAAAAAACAGTAACATTTTAGGTATATTTCAACTACATTCTAAATATTTCTATGACATAGCAGAGCCAATTATTAAGATAAACATCAATTTTAGTTCCAGACTGTTAATGGCCCGTTTACGTGTCGTAAACGGGCCACTTTTGCATGAAAAGTGGCCTATTTATTATACGCAAACAATAAGGATATTTTATAAAACATAATATTAATAAGTAATTAATCCACATTACAGCCATTTCAACCTTTTCATTCATGCCGTTGTTCGCTTAACGACACTCTGCAAAAGTCATTTCTCAAGTTTCTTTGCTGCCATGACCTTATGGTCTTGCAAGAAACGGACAAAGAACCAGCACATACAAAATAAAAAGATATATCAGTATTCTTATTATCTACATAATTTATAAGAGAAAGACATCACAAATTACTCACAAAAAAGGGAATGAAACGAACTTATGAACTTACAATAATGCTACAAAACAAAACAATGACATCACAGTGATTTAATAACAAAACTTCACCAGCAAAGACCTTAAACTATAAAAAAAGAACAGAATTAGGCCTAAATATCATAAAATGCAACATTTTAACATATTTGTCACCCTTTTGTCACCTTCACAAAAAGCCCTTTCTAATATATGAATTTGTATTTTTGCAGTATGATGCATCACGAATATTAACCCATAAAATGGTAATGCTTATGAATGTGAAACTAATACAATTAATGTTGCTTAGTTCGCTGACGGCAAGCCCGACAATGGCGCAGTCGCTTAACAAGACTATGCAAAAACAAGTAGCACCAACCTCAGAAAAGGTGCAAGTAAGTAAGGCAAAAAGGGGAAGCACAACATTCAAGCTAAATCCTTCAAACAAATTCAACGTGGCACCAAAGGATGTCTACAACCATCTAAAAAATGCCAGAAATATCACTACATCTATTAATAAAGCGCGAGCAAAAGAGAACAAGACAGAACGTATTGCAGCTCAGGCCAACGTGGCAGACAGTCTTATTCTCTATGGCCTTAATTATTCAGACGGAACTTGGCAAACGTTATCTCCATTAGCAAGCAAAGTATACTCTTTTCAGGCAGCACCTGTCATAAACTATACAGACGAATCTTCTATAGAGATACCAAGACCTATGGCCGCATTTTATGCCAAAGGTAAATTCTATGCCCTGAACAGCGCCATGGATGAAGATGGACTGACCAATACATCCATCACTACATACGATGCAGAGACATGGCAAGAATTAGGCACAAAAATGTTGGCAGAAAAAGATCCTACCATGGAGATGTATCTAAGACAGATTGGTGTCTATGATCCTACAACGGATAAAGCATACACCATGTCGTGGGGCGACGGCAAACCGCTCATCTCCATCGACCTGAACACCATGGAGACAAAGAACATAGGACAAGTCAACCTATTTATCCAAACTCTTTTTGTCGACAATGCAGGACAGCTGTACGGAATAGCGTTCAACGACAAGAAACTGTATAAGATCAATAAGGAGAACGGTACACCAACAGAAGTCGGCGAACTGGATGTTCCACATGCACTGACAGCCGACCAGATGTCTGCCGTGTGTGACCCTGCAACAGGAAAAGTCTATTGGATTGGAGTAAACAACAACACAAAGGAATCTGCACTTTACACTATTGACCTAAATACGGCACACACTACAAAAATCGCAGACCTGCCTGGAGACGAGCATTTTCTGGGACTATACATACCGTATATTGAAGCCAAAGCACCAGGCGCCCCAACAAAGATCAGTTATGCTGACGGAAAACTGTACTTCACAGCACCGACTAAGACATACACATCAGACGAAACGCTATCAGGAGAACTGACCGCCAAGATATCTGTTGACGGCGGCAATGCTACTGAAGCCAAGGTGAATGCCGGAAGCAATGCAGCTATAGATCTGAATCTTTCCGAAGGGAAACATACCGTAAGTATCATATTGTCAAATGCTGCCGGCGACTCACCCGAACGTCGCTTACAGACTTTCGTAGGTCAGGATGTACCGAGCGCCGTAACCAATCTTTCTCTTTCAATAGATGACGGAAAAACAGTTGTTCTGACCTGGAACGCACCGACGACATCTGTAAACGGCGGTCCAGTAGACGACAACTCTATAAACTACAAAGTTGTACGCTATCCTGACGAGACTGTTGTTGCCGAAGGCCTGAAAGAAACAACGTTCAGCGAAAGCGTACCTGAGGCACATGCCCGCTACTACTACACAGTAACAGCCTGCTCAGACAACCGTGAAGGAGAGACAGCCACATCTAACAAGGTGACAGCCGGTTCAACATGGTTCACGCCATACATAGAAACATTTGACACACAGGCAGACTTCGACTCATTCAAGGTCATCGATGCCAACAACGACACACATACATGGTCGTTCATGTTCCCCTCTGGCGTAGAAAGCGGATATGCCTACTTAACAGGTAATGGAACTGCAGACGTTGACACAGGCATATATGAAGGCAACGGAAATGATGACTATCTGATTTCTCCTTCAATAAGTCTCAAGAAAAATACAGACTATAGACTCACATTTGATACATACGATCAATGGATGGCCATAGAACACATGACAATATTGTTGGGAAACAAACAAGAAGTCACCGGAAATGAAACAAAAATAGCATCACTCGACATTGTAGCAGACAAGAATAAATATGAAGTAATTTTCAATGTTCCAGAAGATGGCTTATATAATTTATTGTTCCATGGTGACTCGCCCGCACAAAGCGTAAACATCAGCATGGACAACATCTCGCTCGACGTTTACTCTACATTCGAAGGTCCGGACTGCGTTACAGATGTAAAAGTTACCGCAGGAGAAAAGGGTGCACTGAACAACACTCTGACATTCGCAGCTCCTACAAAGACATACAAAGGCGAAACACTCAGCGATATAGCATACATCAACGTATACCGCAACGGCAGCAATAAGCCGGCACACGTGTTTGAAACACCTAAGGCAGGCGAGACTCTCACCTGGACAGACACTGATGTTGAGCAAGGCAACGTAACATACCGCATCGTTCCGTTCAACACATCAGGCCAGGGCAAAGAGGCTGTCATAACCAACTGGGTAGGACTCGACATGCCTGCTAATGTAACCAACCTTAAAGTCAAGATGAACGAGAACAACAAGGCCGTTCTGACATGGGACAAGGTTACAGAAGAAGGACTCCACGGAGGCTACGTAAATCCTGACGACGTACAATATGTATTATGCCGCTATAATGAATACAACTGGACAAACCCATGGGAACCTGTTACAGACTATACATCTGACCTGACAGTTACAGACGAGACATTCTCACCGTTGTATGGTGCACAGCAGCAGTATGTTGACTACCTGCTCGTTGCAGTAAACAGCGCCGGAACATCTGAAGGTACAGGAGTCGGCATCGTGCTCGGTGAACCTTACGAACGTCCTTACGATGAATCGTTTGCATACGGATTTGCAAGCAAGGATCCATGGACACTCTATGCAACATCATATAATTATGCATGGAATATGAGCACTGGCTCAGGCATCGCAGTTAAACCTTACGACGGAGACGAAGGTATGCTTCAGTTCTCATACGTCGCAGAAGATTCTAACGACCAGGTGATTACAGGTCCGCGTATCTCTCTTAATGGTTCAGAAAGTCCCGAACTGTCATTCTTTATGTATCACGGATTTGAGGCTGAGCCTGAAGACCTTACACTCAAGGTATATACAAACTATGATGACGAGGGTTGGGAGAACTCTGCAAACGTGGCTTATAACAATGGCGCAACAGGATGGGTACGCTATTCTGTTCCTCTTCGCACTGACGCCGACAACATCCAGATTGCTTTCGGTGCCAATGCAGCTGACGCGAGTGCCTCTATCTATGTAGACGCCATCAGCATTGACGAAAGCACAGAAAACGACCTTGCATTAACGTCGATATCAATAGACGAAAAGAGGATTGAGGCAGGAGAAAGCACAACTGTCAATGTGGGCGTAGCAAACTACGGCACAAACAAAGCTGAAGGATACAAAGTTGTATTGCTGCGTGACAACGAAGTTATAGATACAAAACAAGGCGAAACTATAACTCAGAACGCTATGGCACAAGTGGCATTCGAAATAAATACCACAAAGGCCGAGGCTACAAAGACATACATATACCGTGCAGCCATTGAATACGAACCTGACACATACACAGACAATGATTCTACATCTACAGTACGCCTGTATGTTCACGGATCTAACCTGCCGGTAGCAGAGAATCTTACAGGTTCTACAAGCGGAAACAGCGTAACCCTTAACTGGGAGAAACCAGCAAAATCAGAAATTGCAGACAACGTAACTGACGACTTTGAAGGATACGAGTCATTCATAATTGAAGGAATAGGTGACTGGAAGACATACGACGGCGACGGAACACCTACTGTATACTTCGGAGGTCCGACCATATCACACGCATTCGAGGCTAAGGCATGGCAGGTATGGGCTCCTGTTGAGGCAGGATTCTCACTCGACAAGTTTGAGGTTCTTACTCCTCACTCTGGTGACAAGTATCTCACTTGCTGGGCTGCATCAGACGGAGTTTCAACAACATTGCCAAACGACGACTGGTTGATTTCTTCAGACGTCATAGGCGGAACAGACGTGTCGTTCTACTATAGGATGCCTAACGAAGGTTCTGATCCTCAGGTATTCGAGATGATGTACTCAACAACAGACCAGGAGCCTGAAAACTTCATAGCATTCGACCGCGACTCTATCGTTTCAGGAACAGACTGGGTATTGTTCGAATACACATTACCGGCAGATGCTAAATACTTCGCCATCCGCAGCTGCAGCAAGGGTTCTTACACCGTGGCACTGCTTGACGACATCACATACACCCCACTCTACGGTTCTACATCAGAAATAACTCTCACGGGATATAATGTATACCGCGACAACCAGCTGATAGCAAGCAATGTTACAGGACAGACTTACACCGACAGCAATCCTGGCGAAGGCACTCATGTCTACAATGTTACAGCCGTATGGAAAGAAGGTGAGTCTAACTATTCTAACAGCTATGAGAGCAGCATTGGCAGCGGCATCGATGCTTCAACTGTCGAACAGGGCATAAAGGTATACGCTATCGACAATGCCATCGTCATCAATGGAGCTAAAGGCTACACTGTAAACATCTATACACTTGCCGGACTCCAGACGTTCAGCTGCAAGGCTGAGGACAGCACTACCGTCAGCATACAGCAGGGTATTTACCTTGTTAAAGTCGGCAACAAGACATTCAAGATTGTCGTAAAATAACATAGCCATTATCATCAAGGACAACTTCCGTTTCATACGGAGGCTGTCCTTGTTTTGTTAAATCTTAAAAAGATGTCTATGATCAGAAACATTATTACTTCGTTATTAGCCATGCTGGCTGTCTGCAGCACATATGGTCAGGTGGTTATGCGCTATGGCCCGGAGATTGACAACGGATGGGGTGATGCCTCAGCCGTGGTAACACCTTACGTAACGTTTCCTGCCACATTTGTAAGCCCATACAAAGGCAACAGTATAACCAAAATACGCATAGGCGTGTGCTCTGAAGGTACAAACGTATATCTCTATATCAAGCAGAAGCCGCAAGAAAATACATACATATACAGGCAAAAGCTCGACAACCTGAAGGCAGGTTGGAATGAAATTACACTTGACACTCCGTTTACAATCAACGGAACAGACGACATTGCCATCGGATATAAAGCATCTTTTGCCAAATCAGAAGGTGTGGGATACAGCTCAGAAAAGCATACTGATGCCGACGTTGTTTATTATAACAGCAAGAACAAATGGACGACAACCGGCGGATCTATATGCATACAGGCAGTTGTTGAAGGCGAAGACATGCCGCAAAACGAAATGCTCATCGGAAAGATGAGCGACCAAACAGCATCCTACGACGCCTCAACCGCTACATTCAGCGTGGCGGTGCGCAACGTTGGAGCTAATGACATCAACTCATACACAGCAATATGCAGCTATGACGGAGAACCTGAAACCATCACCGTAAACAAAAGTTTGTCAACAAACGAAAGTGACACTATATCATTCGAGGTTCCGGCCAATAGTCCGGGTACACACGACATCCGTATCACCATTGACAAAGTGAACGGACAGGCAGATGCCTATTCTGCAAACAACACAGCCACTGCGATACTTACGGTACGCAACAAGGCATTCATGAAGCGTGTGGTATGCGAGGAATATACAGGTACATGGTGTGGATGGTGTCCTCGAGGCCTAGTAGGTCTGGAAATGATGAAAGAAAAATATCCCGAGCAATTCATAGCAGTCAGCGTACACGGAGGAGACCCATTAGAGATTGACGAGAAGCAAGAATACAGCTACAAGCCATTCATCAGTTCTTGTACAGGTGCGCCATCATGCAGTCTAAACCGCAAATTGTCTGGCGACCCTTATTATGACATACAGAATCTTTTCAACATGGAGACTTCGTCAGACAGCCCAATAGCCTACAGCCTGACTGGTGAATGGAATGAGGACAGCACAGCCATAACACTCCGCTCTGTTTACTATTCTGACATTGACATCAAATCACCGCAATACAATATCGCCTACACAATAACAGAAGACTCCGTCACCGGATATCCGCAGACCAACTATTATGCTGACGGCAAAAACGGCGAGATGGCCGGATGGGAGAACAAGGAGTCAATAACTACCGACGTCTGCTTCAACGACCTGGCACGTGCCATTTACAGCTGTTATTCTGGCGACCCATGCAGTTCTGAAGACATGGAGGCCGGTAAAGAATATGAAACAACAAGCACAATACCCGTACCCCCCACAGTAAAAAACAAGAAGAACATACATGTCATAGGCCAGATTATTGACAGAGCCTCAGGTTACATACAAAACGCCATGAGCATCGTTCCTATTGCTTCTGATGATACTGACGGCATTTCATCTGTCACGACCGATGCAAACTACGACATCGGCATTTCACGCATCGGCAACACCATAGAGATTATTGCCGGCAATGCTGAAAACAAGGATATGAAGGTATGTATATATAATGCATCCGGCATGTGTCTCATGTCAAAAGCACTAGTCAATGGCTCTGCACGCATAAGTTTGTCAGGCAAAGGACTATGCATAGTAAAGGTATACAACGACAGACAGGCAATTTACACTACAAAATTAATATATTGAATATGAAAATACCAAATATTTTTATAGCCATCGCATCATTTCTGTTTGCCGTGGCAACAGCAAACGCCGTACCAGCCTATCCCGGACTGCTGAAAATAACACAACCGGACGGAAGCGTGCTTACATACCGCATTGTCGGCGACGAACGTTTCCATGCATTCACAACAACAGACGGCCACATGATAAAGGCTGATGCCAATGGCGTAATGCGTTATGTAGAGTCAATATCTGAAGACGGCACACCCGTTATGGGCATGATAGCACATAATCCTGACATGCGACAGGCTGCAGAGGTAGAGCGGCTGAAAGCCATAGGCACAGCAGACTTCAACAAAGCTTACGATGAGAACGTAATGCGTAAAGCGCCCATGCAGAGACTGCCAGGACCGACATTCCCGACAACCGGCAATCTTAAAGGAGTGATTCTGCTTGTTGAATTTGCCGACAACTCTATGCAGGAGGGACATGACAGCAAACTGTTCCATTCTGTAATGAACGAGGAAGGCTTCAGCCTCAACGGGGCTACAGGAAGCGCACGCGACTACTTCATATCACAATCGATGGGCAAGTTTACTCCTGATTTCGACGTCTTTGGACCAATCAAGCTGAAGAAAAGCATGATGTACTATGGTGCCAACGACAGCTACGGACAAGACTCCAAACCCGGACTGATGGTAAAAGAAGCCTGTGAATATGCCAGCGAAGAACTTGGAGTTGACTTCACAAAATACGACTATAATGACGACGGTATTGTAGACTTTGTCTACATTATTTATGCCGGATATGCAGAAAGCTACGGAGCATCGAGCAATACTATATGGCCACATGCCTCAAACCTTGTATCACTAGGTATAAGCTGTAATGTCAACGGCAAGCAAGTTCAACGTTATGCATGCTCAAGCGAGCTTAAATATGTATCGGGAACACAGCTTGAAGGCATCGGCACATTCTGCCACGAATTCAGCCACGTACTCGGTCTTCCTGACGCATATAACACACGAAACCAGCAGATGGTACAGCTCGGCGTATGGGATGTCATGGACACCGGCAACTATAACAATGAGTCACACACTCCCCCTGCCTATTCGGCTTTTGAACGTTTCACCGTAGGATGGCTCGACTTCGTTGAACTCGACACTCCTGCAGACCTTGTTACATTGGACGAACTTACCCAAAACAACGTGGCATACAAGATAAGCACGGCTGATGAAAACGAATTCTTCACATTAGAGAACAGACAGCAAAAAGGCTGGGATGCTTACCTTCCCGGACGCGGACTTATGATTTTCCATGTTGCATACGACCAGTCTGCATGGGACGGCAACTATGTCAACAGCGGAACAATACAGCGATATGACCTTGTTGAAGCGGACGGAACACAGGGTATCACAACGGAAAGCGACCTCTACCCCATTGCCACAAATAACATGTTTACAGACTACTCATCACCAAGTTCGCTGTCATGGGATGGAACGCCAACTGAAAAAGGAGTAACTAACATAACTGACAATAATGGCGTGATTTCATTCTCGTTCATGAAAGACCGTCTGAAACGCCCTGTTGCAGAAGAAGCCTCTGATATAACATCATCGTCCTTCGTGGCTAACTGGCAGGAAGTTGAAGAAGCTGAAAGCTACAGGCTCAACCTGCGCGAGATACTGCCCGACTCCATCAATCCTGTCATCACCGATGAAGACTTCTCGCTTATGACCAGTGGCGAATACCCAAAATCTGACATAACAGACATAGGCGAAGACCTTGACAGCTACATGGCCCAGCAAGGGTGGTACGGATCAAAGATTTACCAGTCAGGCGGATATATGCAGGTGGGTTTCTATGGGCAAAATGGTATGCTCAGATCTCCCGTGTTCGAGTTTGCCGACTGTGACGGTTACGCAACGATGGCATTCAATGCCGTGTCGTATCCGGGCAAAACCGTAAATTACACCATAAGCCTGACCGATCCTGACACACAGGCAACTATACAAAAGCATAGTCTGAAGGCCAACAAAACCGAAAGTGAGGTTGTCATTTACTTCAAAAATGTTCCGCAAAAAGCCTACTTTGTCATTGAGACCAACAAAGAACGCGCATATTTCAACGACCTGCGCATACTGAAAGATTCTATAGGAAAGGATGATGTATGGAATGCAGGTCCTCAGGAATGGTCTGTTGACAGTATCAGCGGAACCAGCTATATGGTAGATGGACTTACCGCCAACCGTACTTATATTTACAACGTACAGGCATTATCCGCAGAGGAGCTGAAAAGTTCTCTACCATCTGCAGATATACAAGTTACCACGACAATAGGCACCGGCATCAAAAATTTTGAATCTTCAGCCACCAGAAAGATTGCATCCGTATCTTTCTACGATCTGTCAGGCAGGAAGATATCTGGAACAGCCAAAGGCATTATTATACAGCGTATAACTTACGACGACGGATATGCTGAAGCAAGAAAGTTGATTATACCATAAATTTTAAAACCATACAATACATTCTTTTACACAATAGCAAGCCTCGAAATATCAATAATGAATTTCTTGGGCTTGCTATTGTTTTATTACAATTTCTAATAACCGGCTGGAATTATTTGTCAAGACAAGACCTGATAATAACCATAAGTCAAAGCTGGCGTCCAGGCGCTCAAAAGCATATTATTTGATAAAACTGATATGTTCGCCACAAGGCACCAAGGGTGACATTAGCCCCCCTTACCTGCCTGCGCAGACACCTGTCTTTGTCTGTTCAACATGCTTCATCGTTCCGTCTGAATTATAGTGCAGCTCGTCTACACAGACGCTGCGGCGGCCTATGGCACCGCGGTGGCCGTCTAATGTCAGTACGGCATTGTGATAGAACAAATACCAGCGGCCGTTGAACTCTATTATGCCGGGATGTATGGTGTAGCTGTTTTCTGCCGGACCGGTCAGTTCGCCGCGGTATGTCCAAGGGCCGGCCACATCAGGCGCCGTGGCATACGAAATGGCTTCCTTACCGCCGCCGTCAGAAGCATAGGTCAGATAATACATGTCGCCGCGCTTGTGCAGCCACGGACCTTCCATGTATTTCGGAAGATCAATCACCTGTATTTCGCCGTCAAGCTCTGTCATGCCGGGCTTCAGCTTTGCCATGAAACACGTGCCGTTGCCCCAGCAGAGCCATGCCTGGCCCTTATCGTCTACAAGTACCGTTGGGTCGATGTCGTTCCACCAGCCGCGCTCGCCATTTGACGTCATAGTGTCGCACACCAACGGCTTGCCTATCGCATCCTTGAACGGACCTACAGGTGAGTCGCCAACAGCCACTCCAACAGCCTTGCCCGTATATGGCGCACCGGCCTGCACCGTGGTAAAGAAATAAAACTTGCCGTCTTTCTCTATAACCTGTGACGCCCATGCCTCGCCTACAGCCCAGCTGAAGTCGGCAGGACTGAGCACAGCGCCATGGTCTGTCCATGTCTGCATGTCAGCTGTAGAATAACAGAGCCACTCGGTTATGTTAAACTCTTTTCCGCCTGAAGCCGTGTCCTGACCGTCGTAATACTCATCATGGCCTACATAGAGATACAGCCTGCCGTCATGAACCATAGGGGCTGGGTCGGCCGTAAACTTGTCTTTCACAAGCGGATTGCCTGTGTTCGTGAATGTTCTCACTGCCTGGACGTTGTCCTTCGTGCCACGCCGACAGCATTCCGAGCCGGCTACGTCTTGCGCACAGGCACACGTTGCGCCCATCAGACCAGCCGTAATTAATGCTAAAAATGTTTTCATAATATTTGTATGTTTTTGTTTTTTAAATCTCTTCTTGTCAGCACCTGCTTCCATCATGGCAGGCACGCCCATGCCTCACTGCACGTCTGCCAGATGCAAATATAAAATTTTGTTTTTGCTGACAGACATATAAAAGAATAAAATATACGCGCATGACAAGAAAAGGCATACATTTGAAACATAATAAAATAACTGGTACGGATACTGCCTTACGGACCGGTATGACAACAAACATACAGTAATTGTAATGAGGATGGACGGACCAAGTTACGCACAGTGAATTATGAAACAAAATTCAGCATTTGCCAATTGTAAATTGTGAATTTTCAAAAAACCTCTTTACGCATTTTGCTGTTAACGACAAACTTAGTAACTTTGCGCCGGAATTCTTACATTATATAATATAAACTATGGCAAAAAAAGCATTATTGATGATACTCGACGGATGGGGTATCGGAAAGCATGGCGCAGGAGACGTAATTTTCAACACACCGACGCCTTATTTGGATTATCTTTACGCCGTAAGCCCTCACTCACAGCTGCAGGCTTCAGGCGAGGATGTAGGTTTGCCTGACGGACAAATGGGTAACTCTGAGGTGGGACACCTCAACATCGGTGCAGGACGCATCGTTTATCAAGACTTGGTTAAGATTAACCGCGCATGCAAGGACGGCTCAATACTTAACAACCCCGAAATAGTTAACGCATACAGCTATGCCCGCGACAACGGCAAGAAGCTGCACCTGATGGGTCTGACCAGCAACGGCGGAGTGCACTCTTCACTCGACCACCTGTTCAAGCTCATCGAGATATCAAAAGAATACGGACTGAAGAATACATACGTTCACTGCTTCATGGACGGACGCGACACCGACCCGAAGAGCGGTGCCGGCTTCATCAAGGAACTGACTGAGCAGTGCGAGAAGAACGACGCCCACATAGCAAGCATCGTAGGACGCTTCTACGCAATGGACCGCGACAAGCGCTGGAACCGCGTAAAGGAGGCTTACGACCTTATCGTTGAAGGCAAGGGCAAGAAGGCTACCGACATGGTTAAGGCCATGGAAGAGAGCTACGCTGAAGGCGTTACCGACGAGTTTATCAAGCCTATAAGCAACGCCAGTGTTGACGGCACGATACAGGAGGGCGACGTTGTCATCTTCATCAACTTCCGCAACGACCGTGCAAAAGAGCTTACACAGGTGCTCACACAGCAGGACATGCCGGAGGAAGGCATGCACACAATAAAGAACCTTCAGTATTACTGCATGACTCCGTATGACGCATCGTTCGAGGGCGTTCACATCCTCTTCCCGAAAGAGAACGTACAGGACACCCTGGGCGAATATCTGAGCAAGCAGGGCAAGAAACAGCTGCACACAGCCGAGACAGAGAAGTATGCTCACGTAACATTCTTCTTCAACGGCGGACGTGAGGCTGCATTCGAGGGCGAGGACCGCATCCTGGTTCCTTCTCCAAAGGTTGCTACATACGATCTGAAGCCTGAGATGAGCGCATACGAGGTTAAGGATAAGCTGGTTGGCGCCATCAACACTCAGGAGTATGACTTCATCGTTGTCAACTTTGCCAACGGCGACATGGTAGGCCACACCGGCGTTTACTACGCCATTGCCAAGGCCGTTCACGCCGTAGACAACTGCGTAAAGGACGTTATCGAGGCTGCCAAGGCCAACGGATATGAGGCAATCATCATAGCTGACCACGGAAATGCCGACAACGCCATCAACGAGGACGGCACACCTAACACAGCTCACTCGCTGAACCCTGTTCCGTTCATCTACGTTACAGACAACAACAGCGCAACCGTAAAGGACGGCCGTCTGGCCGACGTTGCTCCTTCAATCCTCCACATCATGGGTCTGGAGCAGCCGTCTGACATGACAGGCGAAAACCTTATCGAGGACAACAAGTAATAACATTCCGGCTGAACAGTCAGCAGGAAAATATAATGAAATAAAGGGACGAGCATTTTTTGCCCGTCCCTTTATTTTTATACAGACATCATCTACTTGCATTTACCCCATCAGAATCAAACAGAACATTTCCCCCAAAGCATACCTTTCATGATGCAAAAGGCATGCTTTTACACTGTAAAAGGTGGCTTTTCAGAAAGCAAAAGGTGGCATATTGCAAATTATAACTAGAAGAGCATAATTCGGACGATAACAGATGTGAATTTTACCCTAGTCAACTTTAATCATGGAAAGATCTGCTTACAGGTCAACCGAAATCAGAAGTTTAACGATAAAGATATAAATAAAAAAGTTTTTATAAGAAACTCATCACTCGTCACATCTAACCTTAACTCTCTGTATTCCAGGTGATTAAAGCGTGATGAGTTGAGATTTCGACTCATCACACTCAGAGAAAATCTACTGTAAGCTTCTGATTCCGGTTGACTTCAATCAGGGTTTTAGCAGACATGTGACGAGTTGAAAAGGCAACTCGTCACACCATAAGTAACACATTTACAGCACTTTACATTGAGATGTGACGAGTGACGAGTTTTCTGCAAAAACTTTTTTATACCGCATTTAGCCAAAACAAGTCCGGGCAATGACCGGAGTTAACAAGCAATGACATGCATCACGGCTGATTTTCTGAGCCGATGACGGCAAACTGAGCGCAAGGCGACGGCACAAAGATTGGCGCAAAAATTTGACTTTCAAAGAAAAATATGTATTTTTGCATTGGTTAAAAAATTACACTTTGAATTATGGAAGTAAAGATAGAAGAGTCGTGGAAACAGCATATTGGCGGTGAGTTTGAAAAGCCTTACTTTGCCAATCTTATCAACTTTGTACACGACGAATACCGCAACCATACTTGCTATCCGCCGGGACGACTTATCTTCAACGCCTTCAACCTGTGCCCGTTCGACAAGGTTAAGGTGGTGATACTCGGACAAGACCCCTACCACGAACCGCGGCAGGCTGAGGGACTGTGCTTCTCGGTGGGCGACGGAGTGCCGTTTCCGCCCTCGCTTATCAACATATTCAAAGAGATTGAGAACGACCTCGGCACGCCGATGCCGCAAAGCGGAAGCCTTGTGCGCTGGGCACAGCAGGGCGTGCTGCTGCTCAACGCCACGCTGACCGTACGCGAACATGCTGCCGGAAGTCACCAGCGGCGCGGCTGGGAGGAGTTCACCGACGCTACTATCAGCGCACTGAGCAGAGACCGCGACAACCTGGTGTTCATCCTCTGGGGCGGTTATGCCCGCAGCAAGGCACAGCTCATAGACAACTCGCGCCACTTGATACTGCAGTCTGTCCACCCGTCACCGCTGTCGGCCAACCGCGGCGGATGGTTCGGCAACCACCACTTCAGCCTGACCAACCAGTATCTGCAGCAGCACGGCATGGAACCGATAAAATGGTGAAAAAACGACATTATATCACAATAGACAACGAATATGGATTTACCGATAATACAGGTGGGCGACGTGCTTGTGTCGCCCGACATTATAACAGAGCAGTTCTGCTGCGACCTCGATGCCTGCAAAGGCGAATGTTGCATTGAAGGCGACGCCGGAGCGCCTGTAACGATGGACGAGATAGGCGGCATTGAGGATTCGCTCGACACGGTGTGGACCGACCTTTCAGCCAACGCACAAGCCGTGATAGACCAGCAGGGCGTGGCGGACATCGACCCGGAAGGCGAACTCGTAACGAGCATTGTCAACGGCAAGGACTGTGTGTTTACATGCTACGAAAACGGCTGCTGCCTGTGTGCCTTAGAAAAGGCTCACCGCGCCGGCAAGACAGAGTTCTGCAAGCCCATAAGCTGCGCTCTCTACCCTATCCGCGAAAAGAAACTTTCCAACGGACTGACAGGCCTCAACTATCACCGCTGGAGCATCTGCGAGGCTGCACGCGCCAAGGGCAAGGAACTGGGAATGCCCGTGTATAAATTTCTGAAAGAGCCGCTTATCCGCCGTTTCGGCAAGGAATGGTATGCCGAATTAGAGACAACCGTCGCCGAACTGCACAAGGCAGGAATGATTTAACAATATAATAAAAGACATAAGCGTCCGTGTTTCTAACATCAGAAGCACGGACGTTTTCATATATAGGCAATAAATGCAATACGCTCTGCAACGGTATTAACATCAAAGAATGCGTCAACAGCCGATGACATAAGAAACTTTCGGATAACAGAATATAAGGTACATTAAAATAAAAGGCAAAAAGAAGGCCCCGCCGGACAGCAGTTCCGGGCGGGGCCTCACCATAAATAAAAGCCAGACAAATTTACTTCACGATAGTTTTTGAAACCACCTTGCCGTCGGCAGTCTTGCCTGTAACGATGTTGACACCCTTGCGGTAGGTGTTGAGCTTAACACCGTCGGCAGAATAGATGCCTGTAACAGTTACGGCCTGACCGGCCTCAACGCCGTCGATGCCTACAGTTCCTTCAGATGCCTTTCCGGCCTTGCTCAGTCCGCCATACTCGTTGACAGCCTGAATAAGATATTCGTCGCCGTCAGTATAGCTGCAAGATGTGGCAGTGGTGAATCCTTCCACGCTGCCGTTCTTGGTTATAACGTAGCAGATAGCGTAAGGCACGGCATCCCATGTGATGGTCTGCTCAGACTTGCTGATTACCGGAACAGGAGCGTCGCATGCCTCTGTGATAATCTCCGGCTGCCAGTTGTCGTCGCCTGAAAGCACGTTCTTAACAGTGTATTGTGCTGCCTCTTCATCGGTCAGAGAGTTCTTTGCGTATCCCTCCACCTTCTGAGTCTTGTCGTCGTCGGTATAATAGTAGTAATAGCTGCGGCGCTGTGACAGGTCTACGGGGTTGCCTTCGCCGTCAACGGTGTTGTAGTCGGCAAAGATAGCCGGTATTGCACCCATTGTCTCATACCATCCGGTGGCAGGTATGGTAACCTCAGCCTTGGTGTTGATGAACACGGTCTTGGGCTGGTCGTGCCACGGGCGTCCGAGCCATACAGAAGTTTCTGAAGGCACGCCGGGAGCGGTAATCACGTTGTTCATGAACACATAGCCCCACTTAGAGTCGCTGTTGTGCGACGGAGCAACGATGTATCCGCCGTCCTTGCGCACGATGTTGAGCGTGTCGCCGTCGAAATAATAGTCGCCGTTGTTGTAGATAAAGTCTACCGCACCCTCTATGAAGCAGTTCTTGACATAAGCACGGCAGTGAGAGTCGCTAGGCGTGATCCATGTATCCTGATAGCTGTACATGCCGCAGTTGTTGAACACAAGGCGGTCGTTCTTGGTGTTAAGGGCCAGAGCCTGCGGTCCGGCATTCTGCTCAACGCCATAAGAGTTTACGAAGCTTATGCCCTCGAAGTAGAGGTTCTCGGCACGTGCCACGAACGTAGCGCCTACGTCTACGTGCAGCGCATTGTCGCCTCCGCACAGCTTATCGTCGCTGATAGACACCTTGTTGCGGTCTTGTCCGATGAAATGGAGATAAGGCTTCGATTCAGGCACATCTACATGCTCCTTGTAAACACCTTCCTTGATGAAGATGAGCCACGGCTTAACGCGTCCCTCGGGAGCAGCGTCTACGGCAGCCTGCACGGTTGTGTAGTCGCCGGTTCCGTCCTGTGCAACCACAGCATCGTAAACACGTGCCTCGGGCTGCTTGCGCTCCATTGTGGTGAAGGTGAGGCTTACGCCCTCGAAGGCGTTGCCCGTGCGGTCTTCAATGGCTCCGGCAGGCAGTGTGAACGTATAGTCAGTAGAATATTTCAGACCAGTATATTTATATACAACTGTCTTTCCGCTTACGGTAGGAACAATCTCCTCACCGTCGAGAGTTGCCTTTCCGTCGTTGGCGGCAGCCACAACTTTCTCGTTGAACGTAAGTATCACAGAACCGTTGGCCGTAACGTCCTTAGCCTTGTCGGCAGGAAGTGTAGACACCAGTTTGGGCGCCTCGCCGTCGTCAACGATGTTTCTGTCAGCCAGCACGAATATTTCTGCAACGGCTGTTCCGTCGAGATTGCTCTCGCTGCCCACGAGCTCTGAAGTCCAGTCGGGCATGAAGCGTATGTAAACGCGGTCTTGTCCGGCAGCGTCGGCAGGCAGGTCGAACTCGCCTTCTGCCCATGCGCGGTAAGGCAGAGTGTATGTGCCAAACTTAGTGTATGTCTGTCCGTCAATGCTGTATTCGGCATTTACAATGCTGTGAGCGTTGAAATCGTCACCAACGGCAGCCGAAAGCTTGATGTTAGAATATTCTTTTGTAGAGAACGATATCTCGAAATAATATTTCTCGCTGAGATCTCTCCACACGCGTGCGGCATACTTGCCGTTCTGTCCGCCCTTCTCTGATCCGCATGCGAGCCATGAAGAAGTGAGGCCCTCGGCATTACGCAGCGACAGCAGTCCGGCGTTGTCGCTCTCAGCCTTATAGTCGGCAGCGCGCTCCTTAGCAGGAGTATCGCTGTAAAGGTCCCATCCTACGATATAGTCAGCGCAAGAGAATGTGGCAGTAACCTGCTTGTCGCCGTCCATGCTTATCTCGCGCACTGCGTCGGTAGAGTTGTCTTCCCAGTTGGTGAATGTCAGAATGCGGTTGTTGAGAACAGTGAGCTTCACGTCGGTTCCTTCCTCATAATAGTGAACGCCGTCAACGACATTGCCCTCAGGACTGAACTGAACGAGGTTGGTGTTGGCTCCGCCTTCAAGTGTGAGGTTGAGCGCATAAACGTTGTTCTTGGTGTAAACGGCAGTGAGCGATGTGTTCTCTGAAATCTCGAATGTATAGGGATTTTCGGTAGAAACCACCTCACCCTTGTCGTTGTTCCACGACTGGAAGTGATATCCGAAGTTCTCTGTGGCAGTAACAGTGATGCTTGTGCCCTCGTCGAACTCTGTTCCTGAAGGATTAGAAGATACGTTGCCGGCACCTTCCATGCCCGACTTAACCGACAGGGTGTATACGGGAACGGCAACAGGAGTGCCCTCAAAGTCGGCAGTGATGCTTACGTTGTTGATGGCGAGCTGCTTGCCTGCGTTGAGGTTATATACATAAATGAATATCTCGAGCTTGTCGGTGAGCGTTCCGAGCTGCGAAAGATCGTAGTCGTAGCTTGAGAAAGCCGGGTTTCTTTCAGGATTTACATTCGATGCAATGGCCACTTTCTGGTCGCCGCTTACGGCATAGATGTCCATTGTACCGCCGCTTGTACCACATTTTGCAGCGTTGAACGTAATCTTTTTAGGTGTGAAATTGATGCCTTTCTTGGGCACAACGGCAAAGCTGATGAACGAGTTTTCGTCCAGAGCGTTATTGATTTTCTCGGTGGGTTCGAGCTTTGACATCACCTCAGGGTCGCACTTCTGTGTGCCGTTGAGCGTAAGTTTGCTGCCGAGAGTGTAGCCTGTAGACGACAGAGCCTCGGGAACAGAAGCCTCGGCAGAGGTGGGATTAGACGCACCTTCGTTGAAAGGCCATGCCACGGTGGCATCCTTGGCGCTGATGCCCTGTGAGCTTTCGTCCTTTTCAGCGCTCACAGTGAGCTGCTTCAGGTTCCAGTTGCTCACCAGTCCGTTGCCGGCTATGAGACGTACTATCACCTTGTCCTTGTTGTTGGCCGACAGCTTCACGGTGTTTTCGTTGTATATCCACCAGTTGGGAGCTGTGGTGCCCTTGCCGGCATCAATCCATGTCTCGCCGCCGTCGGTTGAGAACACGGCCTCGATGGCTGCCTCAGCGTTGCCGCCGTAGCCTATGGCATAGGTAAGAGAGATGTTCTTGTAGCCCTTTGTGGGGAAAGACACCTCATAATATACATTGTGCTGCGAGGCATCGGTGTAGTCGGTGATGTTGTTTGCCTCGCTGTTCTCAATGCGCATCACCTTGTCGCCGTTGCTGTCAGATACCTGCCAGTATCTTGACTCCGACTGTGCCGACAGCATGTAGCTGCCTTGTTCGCCCTCGAATACGTTGGGATAGAAGTAAGGTGCCTGGTCTTTAAACCATGTTGCACTTATCTCAGCCCACTCGTTGCTGTTGGGCACGTAGACCGTCTTGCCGTCTACGTCGGTTTTGTCATAGCCGCTTGCAAATGTCCATTCTGCGAGCTTAGCTTCCGTCTGCGCCAGGGCACCGGTCGGGAAGCACAGCGACGACAACATGACGAGCAAGCCGCATAAGCTGATCTTTACGCTTTTCATAATTGTTTACTGATTGTTTTAATATAGAATTTTAGTTGTTTCAACCTTTCCGTCGGCATATTCCTTCTTAACGATGTTGAGTCCGGGACGCATGTCCTTGCGCATTGTGCCGTCTGTGCCGTAGTAAACCGTGCGCACTGGAGCGGCATTCTGTGTCAGCTCTGAGCTGATGCCTGTGGTAGAGTCGACGGCGATGCCGTGTATCGTAACGTCGCTCAGACAGATGGTCTTGCCTGTTGCGGCATTGTTATACCAGGGATAAACGCGTATGCGGAGAGTTTCGCCCTCGTTGACCGACAGCACCGGCATTGAGCATACATACTGCATGTTGTTGGCGGGCATGCTCTTCATCTCGAAGATGTTTACAGGATTGGCGAAGTTTTCTTCCTTCGAATAGTATATCTTGCAGCACATGCCGTTGCCGCCGCAGCCGCATACGAACATCGACATGGAGTCAACCTTGAGCGTAGTGCCCTTTGCAGGCTGAACGGCAAATTCGATATAGCGGGTTGAAACTTCGTCGATTTCACCGGCAGGCCAGCTTTCGCCCTCGATGACATTGCGCTGTGTCTTGCGTGATGCGTCGAAACCTGTCCACTCGGGCCATGTGGTGTTAGTGTTGGGTGCAGAATATTTCTGAAGCGTCATGCCGCTGTACGACTGTCCGAGAGTGTTCATCGGACCTGTAACCTCGCATTCATCGTCTTTCTCAAGGCGCCAGTATGCCTGAACGGGCACGCCGCCCTCGAGCACGATGCTTGTGCCTGTAACGGGTATGGTGATGGTCTTGTCGCCGCTGGTTACGGTTATTTCTTCGTTAATGGGGCCTTCTTCGGCAAACTCGCAGCGTGCGTAGAACGTGCCGATCATGTTGCCTTCCTTATAGCTCATGCTGATACTGCCCGAATAGCTCTCTCCGTCGGCAGACACCTGCAGGCCCTTGCTTGCCGTAATGGTTACGTTGCCTTCGGCCGGCTGAAGGTCGAAGCCGCTGATCTGGAATTCTTTTACAACGGTCTGTCCCTTGTAAGCCTCGCCGAGGTCGGCCTTCGACGGATTGACGCTGAGGTCGCTCGTCAGGTTGATATACTCGGTCAGGATGCCCTGCTTCTGCAGAAGCTGTGCGCAGAGGCGCGCAATCAGAGTGGCTCCCATGGCCGAAGTGTGGGTGCTGCCGTCGCCGTCGAAGAGCAGTTCGTTGGCCTTGGCGTCGCCGTAACTTTCGTAGAGTTCCTTCGTTGCGGTGGTCAGGTCGATGTAAGAAACGCCCATTTCATCGGCAACCAAGCGCATCTGATAGGGATAGTCGTATGTATGGTCGTCCTCACCAACCTTGTTTCCCTCCTTGATGCCCGATGCAGTGAGCAGCGAGAAGTCGTCGCCCAGGTCGTGACGGCCGTTGCGGCGGATAGTGCTGCCCGTGAAATATTTGCGGCAGATGGCGCCTACGAGCACCGGAGTGGCACCGAGGGCGCGTGTCTCTTCAACATATTTGCGCAGATATTCCTTATAGGTTCCGCTGGCAGTGGTGCCGCGATAGTCGGTGGCATCGGCCTTGGCCTGGTCGCCTATGCTCTCGTAGTAGGCTTTAACCTCGTCGCCGTCCATGCCGTCGTTCTTCTCGTCGTTGTGTGCAAACTGTATCAGCACGTAGTCGCCGGGCTGTATCTGCTTCTTGACCGACTCCCAGTAGGCGGCCTCCTCATAGAAACTCTTGCTGCTCGCGCCACTCTTGGCACGGTTGTTCACCGTTACAGCGTCGGTGAAAAACTGCTGGAACATCTGTCCCCAGCCGCGCGTAACGGTTGTCGACTCGCTGTATGTGGCCATCGTTGAGTCGCCGATGGTGTGCACCTTTATGGCCATCATCGACGTTGATACCAGCATACCGGCTGCTAAAAGCGTAGATTTAAAAAGGTTCATAAGTGTAAGTTATTTTTTAAGGTTATAAATTTCGTAGATAGTTTGACGTAGATTTCGGCGGCAAAGATAGTTCTTATTTACCGATGAAATGGGATAAAAATTGTTTAGAAAGGTGGACTTTTCATCATTTCGGGCCTATAAACGCCTGATTTCGGGCGTATTGTTGGTGTGCGGAAATACTGCTGATATTATGCGGGAAATGGCGGACGGCTTATAACATAACGAGCAAGGGTTTTGTAAAAGACCACGTTTTACAATGCAAAAGGGCATGTTTTGGCACGCAAAAGGCCGTCTTTTAGAAGGTAAAAGACGGCCTTTTACAACGCGCTTATTATCAGATAGTTACAGAGGTGATGTTGATATAGGCTGAAAACACTGCAAATCAGCCGCGCTGTGAATATTTTTTGCGATAGTCGGACGGCGTCATGCCGGTCTTGGCCTTGAACGTGCGGCCGAAGTATTTCGGGTCGGTAAAGCCTACTGAATATGCAATCTCAGAGAACGACATGCGGCTCTCAACTATCAGCCGCTCTGCCCTGAGGATACGCATGTGGCGCACGAAGTCGATGGGCGACATGCCGAAGAGCGACTTCACCTTGCCGTAGAACACGGTGCGGCTAAGGGCCATGGCCCTGGTTATGTCGTCTATCTTGAGTTCGGGGTCGGATATGCGCGGCTCGAGATAGTCGACAAGCCGGCGCGCAAACTCCTTGTCGGCATCGGCAATGCCCGGTGAGTCGGCCTTATATATAAGGTGGCCGTCGCCCGCGGCATTGAGTTTGCTGACGTATGCCTGCTGAAGCTGGCGGCGCTGGCGTATGATGTTGTCGACACGCGACTTCAAGTAAGACACGCTGAAAGGCTTGGTTATATAGTCGTCGATGCCCTCGTTAAGGCCTTCTATGCGGTAGTTGATGGCGGTTCGGGCCGACAGCACCACTATAGGTATGTGGCATGTGTCGGGGCATGCCTTTATCTTGCGTATCATGGTCATGCCGTCCATCACGGGCATCATGATGTCGGTGATGATAAAGTCGGGCTGGCGGCTCTGCGCCATCTCGAGTCCTTCCTGCCCGTTGCGTGCCTCAAACACATTGTAGCTCGACGAAAGACTGCTTACAAGGAAGTAGCGCAGCTCAACGTTGTCTTCAACCACGAGCACGGTGATGCGTCCTGAAGCAAAGTCGAGACCGCTTACGGTGGCAGCAGACTGCGGCATATTGTCAGAAACGACCATTTCATCGGAGTTTTGTGGCGCTGCATCCACATCGTCGGCAGCGGCATCGAGCTTCTTCAGGTCGAGCGACTTGTTCACGAGTTCGAGCATGCGCACGGAGTTTTTCTTCACAAATTCGAGATATGTACGGGCCTTGGCCGACAGCGGTTCCTCGCTCAGCACCTGACCAACGGGGCCGTCGATGAGCGTCAGAGGGGTGCGCAACTGGTGGGATATGCCCGTGAAGAAGCGCAGCTGGCGCTCCTTGAGCCGCTTTTCCATTGCAACGTTGCTGCGCAGACGCCACACATAGAACAGCGAGAATATGACGGAAAGGCCAACAAGCACATACAGGAGCATGGCCCAGCCTGTCTCCCAGAATGTGGGATGAACATATATCTTAAGCTCGCGGGCGTTGTCGGTCCACACGCCGTCGGAGTTGGTGCTCTTCACCACGAGCGTGTATTTTCCTGCGGGGATGTGGCTCAGCGAGGCGCTGTGGCTCATGCCCGTGTAGCTCCACTCGCTGTCGAGCTCCTTTATCCTGTAGGCATAGCGTATCAGGCGGTTGCCGTCGTAGTCGAGCGCCGAGAAGTAGACAATGGCGTTGCGCTCGCCTGCCGGAATCTCGAGCACGGTCTTGCCGAGTATTGGCGTTATCTGCTGTTCGCCCTGAAACTGCACACCGCTGAACACTATCATGGGTTTGTAGCGACTCTTCTTTATCTGACCGGGGCGGAACGACAGGTAACCGCCGATGACACCGAGGAAAATCTCGCCGCCACGTGACGACACATAGGGCTGCGCCTCGGTGAAGCCGATGTCTTCTTCCCAGTCGTTGGAGCCGTAAATCTCATATTGACCGGTCTTCTGATACAGCTTGTCGAGACTGCTCTCACGCACAAGCCACAGATTGCCCGCAGCGTCTTCGACAACAGCCTGTATGGTGCCTTCCTCATGCTCTATGCCCTCAACGCGCCTGAACGGGATGTTGTCGCGAAGCAGACCTGACGCCTGTGCAACCTGAAAGCCGCCGCCCATGGTGGTGGCATATATCCGACCCGACGACCTGCTGACATAAGTGTTGAGCACGTCGGAGGCAAGCAGCGACGTGGTGTCGCCCTGAATGTGCGTCGTATAGTAATATCGCATCGACGAAAACTTGTCTACACGATGCGACATGGTAACTATGCCGCCGAACGTTGACGCCACCATTATTCCGCCGGGGGCGGCTGATATGCGGCGCATGCGGTTGTAAGCCTTGTCCTTGAAGGGCGTCATCACGTTGTTGCCGTTGATGAATGCCATGCTGCCGCCGGGCTTCATGGCTGCAATGTTGATGCCTCCTCCATAAGTGGCCACCCACATACGGCCGGCGTCGTCTTCGCAGAAGTCGTATATGCTGTCGCAACTCAGCGACCATTTGTCGGTGTAGCTCCTGGCATAATGTGCCAATCCGTTTCCGCCACTGCCTCCATACAGCACATATATGCCGCGGCCCTTGGTGCCAATCCACACATTGCCGTAGCGGTCTTCGCGCAGGGCGTACACGCCCTCGTCGGTAAGACGCACCGGCACACCGGTCAGCCGGCCGTCGGGCGAGAGATACATCATCCTGCGGCTTACGGCATCGGTAACGGTTACATAGCCGTTGTGCATGCCTGTCCATATCCGTCCGCTGCGGTCTTTCATCACCGAGCGCACGTCGGCATCGCGCACCGTGGGCGTAAACTTGAAGCGATAATAGTTAAAATTAACAAGCGTAAGATTATGATTGCCCGTAAACCAAAGGTTGTTCTGCGCGTCCTTCTTATATTTCAGGATGTAGCTTACGGGCAGACGGTTGCTGTTTTCGGCATTAAGATTGTAAGGAACGAGACATCCGCGGGCTTCATCATAATAAGAGAATACGCCGCCGTTGGGTATCACCCACACCGTGTGGTTGTCGTCTTCATGAAAAACAGGATAACGGCTCGTGGTGCCCATCCATCCGTCTGCTTCCGACTGAAGCCATCGAACGCTGATTCCGTCTGGCGAAACAAGACTAACACCCGGTCCTGAAGAATATGCCCAGGCACGGCCCCGACTGTCGGTAAACACCTTCTTCACATCGGCAGACGGCTGCGAAGGATGCTGAACGGACACAAGACGAAAACCTGACGTGCGAGTGCTGAACACGAGCAGTCCTTTATCACAGGCCAAGGCAAGCTTGTCGGAACCGAAGCGGAACATGCCGTTTATCTTTGTTACCGGTGCAGGAACGCTGATCATGCGCAGCCGGTCGGAATAAACGCCGAAGCGGCCGTCGCGCGATGCGAAATAGACCTTGCGCCCCACATGGCACATATACTCAAACTTGAAAGGAAGAAGCACCTTGCTGCCGTAAAGCCCTACGCCGTTGTCGGCAAACACCCACTCGCGCCCGTTTCCGTCGGCCATTACTTTTCGTATAGGCCCCCGATATATCGTCTTGCGCGTGTCGATAAGACTTACGCCGCCGTGGTTCTTTATCTTGCCCTCATCTATGCGCAAGTTAATGTTGCCGTCGCCAAGTACCCATGCATGGCCGTTGGGCAGCGATATAATGTTGCGCACCGGAAACTTATGTCTGACAGTGTTGCCGACAAGCACGTCGAGGTCAATATAGCGGCATGTTGTACAGTCGAACAGATAGGCCTTGCCGTCATAGGTGGAACACCAGATGTCGCCGCAGGAGTTTGGACGGATAAACTTAAGGCGGTTGGAAGTAAGCACCTGGCCCGCGCCGAAGTGCTCGCGGAAGCGGCTGAACTTATAGCCGTCGTAATTACATAGTCCGTTCCATGTTGAAACCCACATCATGCCATCGTCCGAAAGCCCAAACTCCGATATGTTGTTGGCAGGAAGTCCGTCGTCGATGGTAAACGTCCTGACCTTGCAGTATGGCTGCGAAAAACAAGACGAAGCCGTGGCCGCAAGCAAGAATGAGGCCGCAAGAACATAAGTAATGATAGGTTTTAAGTAGATTTTCAACATATTCGAATTAAGAAACAAGCGCTGCAGGCAAGTAGGACAAAGCCATGAAGGCGGCCGTCGGCCGCCTGTCCATTACGACTTACGGTAGGACATGGGCGACATGCCGACATGCTCCTTGAAATATTTTCCCATGAACGACTGGTTCGGGAAGCACATGTCCTGCGATATCTCCTTTATGCTCTTTGTCGTGTTCTTCAGCAAGACACGCAGCTCCATCACAACGTAGTTGTCTATCCAGTCGTTAGGAGTGCGGCGGCTCACCATCTTCACCGTCTCAGAAAGATACTTGGCGGTTATGCACATCTCATGGGCATACCATCCCACCCTTCTCTCCGAGCGGTAGTTCTGCTCTACCAGACGGATAAAGTCAGAGAATATGGCTTCGGCACGCGTGGGCTTCTTGTCTGACCTGAGCTGTATTCTGTATATGGCATTGCTAAGGTCGTAAATCATGGCAGATATGAGCATCCTGACCACATCACGGCGGAAAGGCCTGCTGCCGTCGTCAACCCTATTCTTTATCATTGTGAAATAGTCGACCACATCTTTAACCTCGTCGGGCTGAAGCATGAAGACAGGATGACTGCGCGAGAAGAGAAACAGAGAAGACAGCTCATGAAAGCCCTTAACAATCTCATGAAAGAAATCGTAAGACATCATGATGGCTATTCCCTCAACATCGTCGCTCCTCTGATAGTTGTCAACAACCTGACCTTCGTGTATAATCATGGCCTCACCTGCATGCACACACTGTTCTACGGTGTCGGCAGTATAGCGGAAGCTGCCCTGCAGGCATAGTCCGATAATCAATCCCATGTTGCGGCTCGGCTCACACGGGACCGGCAATTTTCCAAAATTGTCGAACAATATAATATCATCGTCAATACGGCTGAAGTTATATTCCTTAGCAACCGAAAACGTTGAAACAGATATTAATCCCTTTTGTCCCATTTTTCCAAAATTTTGTCTTGCAAAGATAACAAAATATCAGCCACCATCAAATTAAAATCAAAAAATAATCATTGTATCGACAAGGTTTATTTTTTCCATAATATAAGGTGTCAACACCCTTTGCCAAAACCTTACCGGGCATTACACAGATAAAAAATCTTGACATGGTCATACATCACCCGGAAACTGACATGAGAAGCAAAAGCAACAACTCACAAACAGACGGCTTCACAAGAAAATTATATTCAAAAAAATATAGCAAATGCCCGTCACGGCACAGCGTGAAAAAGGTAACAGCCTTAACAAGGCTTGGTAAAGGAAAGGGTATCTTCTTATCTCACCAAAAACATATCTCCATAAAAACATATACAAAAGCCAAGATTTTATATGCAAGCCGCAATATGAACACATTACATGTTAAAGAATATTTACATGCGTTTCATTTTGGCATCTATTTTGCATTACGCCTCATACATTCATATACAATGTAATATTAACACTTATTTGCGTTATTCACACAAAGCCCAAAAGCCAATTTATCTTTATTTTTGCACGAATAAGGACTACAATATTGTCATTTTGTTTTTACTTTTACCATAAGTATCGTTATTTATTGTGATATTACCATTTTTTATAAATCAGTCAAACTTATTAAAATAATTTAATTTTATCATATTTATTACAAATAATCAATACTTTTATAAAATAATTTTGTATCATTGCAAACAGAAACTAAGAGCAGCACATAAGTTTTATATTCTTGTTGCTGCAAATCTACGCAAATTAAAAACCAACTAAAGTGCTTATGAAAAAATTACTACTTTTAGCAGCAATGGCAAGTTTAGCTTGCGGTGCATCAGCCCAAGAAGAGGCAACCCTTTACAACTTTAACGATGCAGTTTTCATAATCGAAGGCTATGAAACACCGGTTTGCGGTGTATTTAATCATGTGTCAAACAATGGCAAATATGCCGTTGGCGTGGACGATTTGATTTCGATGACGAGCTACTACTGGAATGCCGACGCACCAGACGTCATCAATATGGCCTGGGATTATTCCAGAGGATATTCAACTCTTAACGACGTAACCAACGACGGACTTATGGCAGGTAGCGTTGACTCGCTGCTGACAGGTGAGACTTATGTAAGACAATGGCCTGCAACATTTACGCCTGACGGAGGATGGAAACTATTGCCTGTACCTGAGAATTATTCTTCTGACCAGTCGAACGAGTTCAGCCCAACGCGCACACTCAACTGCGTACGCGCCGTTTCATCTGACGGAAAATATATGGCCGGACAGGTTTATGTATCAACAGGAGAGATTGACGAAGACTTCGGCATTGAGAAAGTCTATTTGCTGCCTGTCGTATGGGAGAACAACGAAATAAAAAAGGTTTATGACGACCTCGGAATAAGCACCTTCTATGTGTACGGCATCAGTGAAGACGGTAACACCGTTGTAGGTGTCAATACTGCTGAAAACGGCGGACAGAATCCTGCATACATCAAAGACGGCAAGCTATACAACGTGTTCAGCTGCGACGACCCTGAAACAAATACATTCAACGGAGGAATACTTTGCAGCATCGATGCAGAAGGAAACATGTACGGCTACTTCCTTGATGACAATGACACTTATAAATATTTCAGCGTAAAGGCCGACGGCAGCATCGTATATTTCGACCAGCTGGTTACTTGCGCAGGAGGCGGATATAAATTCGGTCCGTCTGTTGCCTATGACGAGAACGGCGAGGCACAGGCTGTTCCGGCAGGCGGCATGTATTCACTTCTCGACTGCAGCACTGACGGAAAGGTTCTTGCCGGCGGCGAGACTATAGACATTGGTTTCGGTGTTGTAAACTGCCCCGCTATGATCGTTTCAAAAGGAGCTACCGGCATATCTAAGCCTGAGGCTGTAAAGAGCGATGTAAGCATCGACTACCGCAAGGGCGGAACACTGTACGTAAACGGCGAATACAACAGCGCTGAAATATATGGCGTTGGCGGCAACCTCGTAATGAAAGGCGGCCAGGGAGAAGCATTCAACCTGTCATCTCTGCCTTCAGGCACTTATGTTGTAAAGGTTTCTTACAACGGCGGTTCTAAGACATTCAAGGTGTTACGCTAAAACAGCACTAACATCAGGCTGATATAATGTCGGCTGAAAATCATTTTTACATAATGTGACAGGCAGTGCGTCCTGTCACATTTTCAGTTTTGTCTGCAAGTTAAATCATAATGAACATTTATGCATAATTATATTTTATCGTCAGCAACGCGCCACGTCAGCAAGATTGTCTTAACGCTGGCACTGATGCTGGCTGCTACACAAACGATATATGCCGACAGCATGAAGCTGGGCTACTGCGAGGGCAACGCCGTGTCTTTCTACCCCGCCACCAAAGAATCTCCGGCTGGCGGCTCGGCGGTATTCTTCCCAGAAACGCTTATGCAGGCATATAGCGGCACGGACATCGTATCGTTCCACATTTGGTCAAGCATCATGGAGCCTTCTACCGTACACTTCGCCATCAGAAGCAGCCTTGACGGAGGCGAGGCACTTTATGAACAGACAGCCACCCTTGAAAAATACGGATGGAACGAGGTGCGTCTTGACAAGCCGTTCAGGATAGACGGCAAGGCGTTTTATATGTCTTATCTCGTAGAAGGCATACTGAACATTCCGTATGCCCTGAGCCTTGTGGACGGCGAAGAGTATATCTGCACCGACGGCTCTGAATGGAAGCCGAGTGTCGAGGGATTCAGCGCAGCGTTTTATGCCACAGTAGAGAGCGACAATCTGCCGCGCTGCAACGTCAGTTTAGGCAACATTGTCATGCCGGGATACGCCCGGCTGGGCGAGCCGATGACCTTCTCGGGCGATTTTATCAATCTTGGTTCCGTGCCGGTTGAGAGCCTTACGTTCACCTATCACGTTGGCGACAGCCTTGCCACAGAGACGGTAAGCGTGACGGAAGTGAAGCCGCGCGGCACAGGCACCTTCGAGATGAACGGACTGCGCATCCTGTCTGAAGGCGAACCACAGGTAAGCGTGGAAATATCGGCTGTAAACGGCGAGGCCGACTTCGACCCGTCTGACAACACATCGCGCACAAAACAGGTGCTCTGCCGCTCCGTAATGCCGCAGCGAAAGGTGCTGCTCGAGGTGTTCTCTACGGAACGTTGCACCAACTGCCCTACCGTTCACAAGCAGATTTCTGCCGTTGCCGACACATGCGAAAGAATCATAGAACTGGGCCATCATGCCGGTTTCTACGAGGACAACTACACCATAGCAGCAAGCAAGGAGTATGAGTGGTTCTACAAGGAAGGCAGACTCTACGCTCCGGCAGTGATGCTCGACCGCACGGAGATGTCGGACAACTATCCCGACATTTATTCAGACGGAGTGCCTGTGGTGAGCGTTGGTGCATCAAAGCTAAAGACTCTCTATGCCGAACAGAGCTGCGCACCGGCATTCGTATCGGTTGAACCTACGGTGAAAACGGACGAAAGCGGCAACATACTCATCCATGTTGAGGGTGAGCAGCTTATAGACACTGACGTAGAATCGCCACGCCTGTTTGTCTTTGTTTCTGAAGACAGCGTCTACTCTACCAACCAGAGCGGTGCATCCGGCGGATATTACCATCGCCACATGGCAAGGCAGAGCGTAACGCCGACATGGGGAGAGCCTATTGACATAAAAGGCTATACAGCCGACTATACTGTTCCTGTGCAGACCGGATGGGATGCGGCCAGACTAAGCGTTGTGGCGTTTGTAGCCAACTATGATGCTGAAGACAAGAACAACTGCCGCGTGCTCAACGCTGAAGAGGCAAAGGTGCCTTACGAGGGCGTTGCAGGAATAGAAAGCGCCGTTGCTAAGCCCATGCACGTGTCATGGGACGGCAGCACACTCATAGTAAAAGACGGATTCAGCCGCCTTACTGTATGTGACATGTCGGGCCGTCAGGTCTACTCCGCCACAGCAGACGACACTGCCTACCTCGGTTTCCTCGACCGCGGATATTACATTGCCACAATCGTCTGCGGCAACGGACAGAAGGTGATGAAGCTTATGGCCGACTGATTATGTTATGACGAATAACAAAATCAACGAAGACAAGCAGTCTCGCCACAGCGGATATAATCCCGCAGCAGGCAGCATTTCTATGTCGGACATCATGCAACTATCCTGATGTAATAGTTGGCGTACCAGATGCATCTACAGAGGAATGTCGCCAGTATGGTGCGTGAGCATGTTAAACAACAATATAAATGGCACGCTTTGCAGATGCGATTATCGCGGACGCCAACTTAACACTACGAACCACATACATCAAACATATATGCCGCCATGCGCAACAAGCCGGACCGATGCCGGTTCGACAGCGCAGGGCGGCATTTCTTTTTCACTATTTTACAATGCCGATAACGCAAAGCATAATACAGCACGTGGACAATGCTGCATGAAAGCATCATTGAACATCTATGACGCAGGCAGAAACAAGTTTATTGCAAGAATTTCTCACACGGCATATGCACCGCAAAAGAGGCATAGCTTCAAACAGCAAAAAAATCGAAAGGGAAATGCGTCTTTTTAATTAATAAGCAATCGCCTGAACAGCGATTAAGACATAAACCGAAAGCAAAACACAACGTATTGGTTTCAAATCATTAACCTATTGTTTTCGGGTCGTAACTCGGCCACTTTTGAAGCAAAAGTGGCCGAGTTTTTATGTCTAAACCAGTGGTTTGTTTGTCGGCAACAAGACATCTATACGGCAGCTACAGCGCTGACGAGCTACAGAACGGCTTTAATTCAGCAATGCAACCCCTTTCATGATGCTGCCGCCGGCATACATTCAGGCTGCATCACTTCAGCAAAGAGCAGCATTTCTTCAGCGACATGATAAACCATATGCAGGCTGCCAGATGCAGCAGTATGGGCATCTCAACCGGAAGTATGGTGGCAAAGAATGCCATTTGGGCTTCTGTTATGGCCTTTGTCTGGCGCATGTCCAGATCGCGCTCTATCACATATGAATAATATCTGCCAAGAAGACGGAGCGGAGCGTTAAGCATACTGGTTGCCCTTTTTATCATTGAATTAATCTTGCCGCATGCAGTGCCGGCTTGTTCCAGTGTTATCTGCTTTTCCATAATCGTATGTTTTAAGTGTTTTTTGTTTCGTTGTAAACATTGTTTTTATATATGTGCCACGCTTTGGTGTGGCTTTCCGTGTGCAAAATAAATGCTTGTTTGTGCACAATAAGTTCAAACTCGGGCCGTTATCTGTTAAATAAGCGTAAAATCTGCACCTAATGAACGGCACATGGCTGCCTGCCAACTGCACATGACGGCCTAGCCACATGGCTGCGGAACATGGCTTATAACAATAAACTGAAAATAAATATGCTTAAAAGTTCGCTGAACAAAGGATTGATTGAGGCCGGATGCGACGAGGCCGGGCGCGGATGCCTGGCCGGAAGCGTGTATGCGGCGGCCGTTATTCTGCCCGAAGACTACAGGAACGACGACCTGAACGACTCGAAGCAGCTTACGCCGCACAGGCGCTACGAGCTGCGCAAGATAATAGAGCGCGACGCCGTGGCATGGGCCGTGGGCGTGGTTACACCTGAGGAGATAGACAAGATTAACATACTTAATGCCAGCATCCTGGCCATGCACAGGGCGCTTGACGGACTGAAGGTGCGCCCGGAGGCCATCATCGTAGACGGCAACCGCTTTAAACCTTACAACTTCATACCCTACACCACGGTGGTAAAGGGCGACGGCAAGTTTATGTCGATAGCGGCGGCAAGCATCCTGGCAAAGACTTACCGTGACGACTACATGGACCGTCTGGCTGAGGAATATCCGCAGTATGACTGGATATCTAACAAGGGTTATCCCACGAAGAAGCACCGCCAGGCCATTGCCGAGCACGGCATTACGCCATATCACCGCAAGACGTTCAGGCTGCTTTAGTCAAACGTCTGAGTAGGCCATCAGCATCTGAAGCGCAGGACAAAGCAGACAATGGCACAAAAGGAAAGCGGCAAAAGCCATTTATGCACGTTCTGACGGCTTATGACGTATGTAAGGGCAAAGACACGCACCGGCAGGCAACAATGCTTATGCCGCAAATTACCACGTTAATAAAGAATTTATGCGACACGACAAACTCGAACGCGAACTGTATCTGCTGCAGCTGCTCACCGAAAACCGCACATACACCATTGAGCGGCTGTGCGAGAAGCTCGGCATATCGCGCCGCAACCTGTATTACTATCTTGAGTTTTTCCGCGACAGCGGATTTAAGGTATACAAGCACGGCAACTGCTACAGTATCGACCGCAATTCGCCTTTCTTCAACCGCCTGATAGAGCGGATATCCATAACGGAAGAGGAGGCGGTGATGATAAGGCGCCTGCTGGACAAGGCCGGACAAGGCGACGTGCTGGCGGACAACCTCAGAAAGAAGCTTGAGCGCTTCTACGACTTCGACATCATAAACAACGACGAGCTGCGAGAACAGAAGGTATACAACATCGGCGTATTGTATGATGCCATAAAGCTGCAGCGTCAGGTGGTGATACATGGCTATGCGTCGCCTCACAGCCGCACCACAAAGGACAGGCTCGTTGAGCCGTTCCTGCTGATGAACAACAACAACGAGGTTCGCTGCTATGAACCGTCGTCGAAGCTTAACAAGACCTTCAAAGTGAGCCGCATGCAGGAGGTAGAGCTGCTCGATACGGAGTGGGCATACAAAGACCGCCATCAGCAGATGTACACCGACGTATTTATGTTCAGCGGTGAAAAGATGATGCCCGTAAGCATGCTGCTGGGCCAGTTGTCTTACAACGTGTTCCGCGAAGAATATCCCGCGGCAGAGGCCAACATGACCACATGCAGCGACGGGCGCCACAGACTCGATCTGCCGGTGTGCAGCTATGCAGGCATAGGACGCTTTGTGCTTGGCCTGTTCGACGACATTGAGGTGCTTGGCGATGAAAGTTTCATATCATATCTGCAGCAGAAAGTGGCAGCCATGGCTTCGTCATACACCCATAAGGAGCAATAAGCCGGGCTGATCAATGCGAGTCAATTTACATATAGGAGCCCTGCCCCGTCCGCTGTTTATCACCAACTGTTTCAGACAGCAACTTTAAAGTCATTAAGTTTCTTGCATACGCCAGCTTTCAGTAGCCATACTTCATGACGGATGAAAGCTGAGGGACGGCGGAACACATCAGCGTGATGCACATAAGATGAAGTAGGCATATAATGCATTATTTGAAATTCATCCTTTTTTGCTATTTCTGCCATCTAAATATCATAATTTATTACTTTTATAGCGACAAACAATTAAAATGTATAAATTATGGAAAGAAAAACTATCAAAGAAGTCTATCTCGCATGGCGTGAGATGAAAGTAAGACTCGTCAAGGAATCGACGTTTGCCACTTATGTAACCAATGCCGAGAAGCACATTTTGCCGGTGCTTGGCGACATGCACTCGGTAAAAGAGAGCAACGTTCAGCAATTTGTTCTTGACAAACTGAAGGCAGGCTTAAGCCAGCGCACAGTAAGAGACATACTGCTCGTGCTGAAGATGATAGTGGCCTATGGGACACGGCAAGGATGGCTCGAACATTGCGAATGGGACATCAAGTTCCCGACAACAGCAGAGAGACACGAGTTTCAGGTTCTTACTATTAACGAACAGCGAAAGCTTATGACATTTCTGAAATCACATTTCTCGTTCAAGAACCTTGGTCTGTATATCTGTCTTTGCACCGGACTGCGCATCGGAGAAATCTGCGCGCTTAAATGGAGCGACATATCCGTAAAGACTCAGACCATCTGCATACGCCGCACCATTGAGCGGGTTTATGTCATAGAAGACGGACATAAATACACAAAGCTCATTATAAGCACGCCAAAGTCAGCCAGCTCAATACGCGACATACCCATAAGCGGCGATTTACTACGGCTGCTGAAGCCGATTATTGGTCTTGTCAACAGCACATACTTCGTATTAACTAACACCGAAAAGCCGCTTGAGCCACGAATTTACCGTCACTACTATAAACGCTTCATGAGCAAGCTGAACTTGCCCGCAATGAAGTTCCACGGTCTGAGACATACCTTTGCTACACGATGTATAGAGAGCAACTGCGACTACAAGACTGTAAGTTCAATTCTCGGACACTCTAGCGTAAGCACGACGCTTAATCTGTATGTCCACCCGGACATGGGCCAAAAGCGCAAATGCATTGACAAGATGCTAAAGTCTGTAAGATAATTCTTGACGCATCAGCAAAGACCGATGCCAACAGACCCAACGTACAGAACTGATTAGTATGTCAAGCGTACAGTCTGAATCCCAAAGGATTACTAGAATATTATTAAACCCCTAAATTTATTGATTTCATAATTTGCCTTGGTAGACTGATTATCACGGCCGCTAACATTAAGCCAAATCTAATATGTGTTAAATTAAATATAATAGTAAATTCTTATATTTAACATGCGTCAGCAAAAATATTTTTTCCTTCTCATAAATAAGTTTTTATGAGGAGAGACTGTCGTCTGTCCCATCTGAAAGGGCGAATCAAAAGGCGAAAAAGCACATATCTGATGAGATACAAATACTAAAAACAGACAAATTCTTAACATTTATAGCACTATATATCTCACTCATCTGAGAATGTTTTATCCCGAATGACAATACTTGTATTATTATAATTATATCAAAAAACAAGAGGCCCTGCCTCGACACATTGGTCAGGCAGGGCCTTTCTTGTTATTTAATGATGTCTGTAGTATTGTCAAGTCTTACAGTGAAGAACTTGACTCACAGCATTCATCACATTATTTCTTGATAGTCAGTCCTCTGTTGCTGAAGAACTTAGAGTCATAGCTTCTGTCAACTTTAGCATTGAGCACTTTCTTAACACCCTTGACAGCCTTATAACTCTTAACACCTTTCTTAGCAGCCGGCATCTTAATCATAGAAGGAGCACCGCTCTGTGACGGAGTGAATGTTTCTGTTGCACCACCCATCCAGCCTTGCTGGCCGTTCATGTTAACATAATACATCATACCGAATGCGAAGATACCTTCCTCAGCATAGAAGCTGAACGGATAGTTAGGATTATCAGCGAACATGTCGTTAGCGTTTACAACAAGCACATTACCGTAACCTGTCTGAGAGTCTACGCCTGTATCGATGACATCGAATGAGATGATACCTCTATCGTCGAGAGTGAATTCAAGGCTACCTTCCTGTGTCAGCCAAGGCTCAAGTTTGTAGTGAGTCTGGTCGTTACCGTCAACATAGAGAGTTGTTGAATATGTACCGTCACCAAACGGGTTACCTACCGGCTGACCGCCCTCGTCAGTGATGAAGTTCGGGAAGTAGTTCTGGTCGTATGTACCAGAAGTTACAGGCTGCCAGTTAGCAGCACCTGAACCGCCACCAGTGCTGAATGTGAATGTAGTAGCAGAGTTGCTTCTCATGTTGCCTTCAGCATCGAATGTAACGATAACCATTGTATACTTACCACCTTCTGCTATCTGGATGCTTACATCACCGCTTTCAGTGATACCTGTTGCCTCGAGAGAACCGTCAGCGATAGCTTCAACAATAGCATTGATATCGTCACCGTCAGCAGCCAATACATATTTTGCGTTAGCTACATCCTCACCAAGAGTGATAGTACCCTCAGCGTAGTTGTTGCCTGCAACGTCAGTGAAACGGCCTTTGTATGTGAACGAAGAAGAGTAGTCAGTAAATTCGCTGCCCGGCAGAGCAATTGCCCAACCTGTTGTGTCAAGATAGCCAAGCGGAGTGAATGAATCGTCGAAGTTTACATAGATGCACACTTGAGGCAGAGTGATCATACCGTCTTTCAGAGTTCCGAAGAGATCCGGTTTAGCTGCTTTGATATCCTCAAGGCTGTTACCCTCCTTAATATACTCGTCAACGATGCTGAACAAGTGCATTACACCATATCCCTGAGAAGCCATACCGTCGTCTGTGCCAGGATAGAAGTCGCCTGTTACATAAACGAAGTTAGGATCTGTTGCGTTGATAACCAGGCTTGTGTTATCCTTGTTAGCCCATGCCATCATACCTGTAGCAACATAAGTGTTATAGAATGTTGTGCCAGGTCCATAAGGAGTTACGATACGGTAGTAACCCGGTTTCAGGATGTTCTCCTGAATCTCTACGTTGTAAGTCAGCTGATCTGCGCCATAGAAGCCCGGATAGATTGCATCGCGATAAAGTCCTGTACCGACTGATGTCCACTCAGACAGTCCGATAGTGAATGTATAAGATGAACTTCCGTAAGGAGTTGTATAGTTAGCATCTGCAATAGCTACAGTAACATCATCAAAGTGACCCATCTGTATTGTCTGAGGATCGTAAGTAACAGTCAGATATGCTACAGAGTCGCCGTCAGCAAATGTTACAGAAGAAGGAACACTAACTGCACAGTTTTCAGATGTAGTTACATTGAAGTTTACAGTGAGTTCACCGGTACGCTGGATGCGGTTTACCGGTATTTTCACCTCACTGGCATTAGGATCAAGGTTCACGGTTGAAGAAAGCGCATTGCTGAAATACACCTGCTCTCCTTCGATCGTTGCTCCTGTGTACTCAAACTCTTCGGTACATGAGCCCAGCACGAGTGCCAGTGCCGAAAAGAGGAGCATCATGGAATGTTTGAATATCTTGTTCATGATATTTTCTGTTTTATTATTACTTATTTATTAATTTATTTAGCATAAGGCTGATCTGCGAGTGTCGGGTTGTTGTATCCAGTTACTCCGCTGTTGTTCATCTCTTCCATACGGCTCAGCTGCCAGTTCATCCATGAAGGACGAGTTGTTGTGTTCCACAGATAAGGTGCTGTATGGTTGGTTCCGGTGTAGTCCTTTGTAACAGTCTTGTTCAGACGCTTAACATCATAGAAATACTGACCTTCACCCCAAAGTTCAACAGCCTTCTGGAATACGATTTCGTCGATAACATCAGCAGCGCGGCATGTGTAGTTCGGGTTGCGGTGACGCTTCATGAATGACTCAAGAAGTTCCTTGCCTCTAGCCTGGTCGCTGTGTGCAGCAGCTTCAGCCTCGATGAAGTACATTTCCTCAATACGCATGAACGGAACACCTACAACGTTACCTACAGTGTAGTCATTGATGCTACCACCGCCCGGACGGAACTTCAATGAAGCATATCCAGGAAGCTGAGCTCCAACCTCAGCGCTGATAAACTGGTTCTTGCCTTCGAGAGATGTTCCTTCAGGAGCTTTCCACAGGAGTTTACGCCAGTCGCCGTCGCTGATACGGTTATACATGTTAGCGTCAATCTGAACATAAGTTCCGAGCTGAGTACCTGTATATCCGTAGCTGATTTCGTTACACATATTTGCTGTCCAGCAGTATAGGTTGTTAACGTAACCTGTGTAGTACTGTGTACCCCACATCCACTGGCTCAGGTCGTTGAAACCAGATGTTGTGTTAAGAGCCTGTGCCTGTGTTACAGGTGCAGATGTTGAGTTGTCGATAGCCAAACGTGCATATTTCTCAGCGTTAGGATAATCCTCAAGCCACATATAGCAACGTGCCATCAAACCATAGATACAGTCGAGATGAGGCATTGTCTTGCTTGCGTCGTCAAGATAGCCAATCATGCTTGCAGCCTTCTGAAGGTCGCCAAGGATGAAGGCAGCCATATCTGCTTTATTTGCACGAGGATTGTTCTGCCACTGCTCCTCTGTCATGCCTTCCTTAACGATAGGCACAGTAAGACCCGTGATGTCATTTCCTTCGGGGCTGACACCCTGAGTGATGTCATTGGGCAGCCACTCATACTCGCGTGCCATATCTATATAAAGCATTGCACGATAAGCCAGAGCTGCAGCATAGTAACCCTTGTTGGCATCGCTGGCAAGAGTATCAATCTTTTCAATAGCGTTAGTAGCAGCGCCAGCATACTGTGTCTGATAATACCACAAGAACTGGTTTACCAGATACTCACGTGACACATAGGTATCACCAAGCCAGTTAAGGAACAGACATCCGTTGGCATTATCACCATAAGCAAGTTCACCTGACTGAATGTCACGGATTATCATCAATGCAGGATAACCGAAACTTGCGGGGAAGGTTGATGTGTTCCAAATATTTGTAGCGTATGAGTTAAGACCGCTAACCAATGACGCCACCGCTGATTCAGAGCCTGTAACCTGACCGTCTGACGCTCCGTCTGTGGGCTCAACCTCGTCGATACAGCTTGTGAATGACATTGAAGTCATCAGAGTTAAAGCTGCACCAAGGCATATTGTCATGAATCTTTTCATAATGTTCAATTTGTTTTTTAAATGTTTTTAGAATGTTACAGAAATACCACCTGAAATTGTGCGCATTGCAGAGTAATATGCAGAAGAAGCACCACCAGTAATGCTCTGGCGTGGGTCAAGTCCCTGACGCTTAGACCACAACCACAAGTTTGTAGCTGTAAGGTAAACACGAAGCTTGCCTATACCGATCTTGCTTGTCATCTTTGTCGGGAATGTGTAACCAAAGTTGAGGTTCTGCAGGCTCAGGTAAGAAGCACTTGTCAAGAAGCGGTCTGAAGTGGTTGTTGCACTTGTATCGTCGATAACCAGCTTAGGTATGTTTGTATTAGGATTCTCTTCTGTCCAAGAGTTCAGCAAGTCAGCGTGGATAGCATGGCCTCTACCGCTGCTAGTGATACCCATCATGCCGGCATAGTCTGAATCGTAGATCTGACCGCCAAGCTGATAGTTGAAGTCAACAGCGAGGTCGAAGCCTTTGTAAGAGAAGCGTGTTCCGAAACCTCCGTATGCCCATGGAAGAGCTGTACCACAGAGATAGTATGTAGCTTCACCCGGAGTTGTTGTTGTCTCACGGCCAATTATGTTTCCGTTTTCATCCAGCTTGTCTTTATAGAACATAGACTTACCGTTCTCGTCAACACCTGCATATTTAGGCATGTAGAATGTATAGAGTGACTCGCCTTCACCATAGAAGTAGCTACCGCTTGCATAACCTTCAGAACCCTCAACAGTCTGAGTCTTGTTCTTATCAGCGATAGATGTGATTTCGTTCTTATAAGCAGTGAAGTTAAGGTTGAGTCCCCACTCGAAGTCCTTTGTACGGATCAGTGTTCCGTCGAGTTCAACTTCAGCACCCATGTTCTGCATGTTACCTACGTTGTCATAGTATCCGCTCCAGCCTGAAGAAGCAGGAAGTGCGAAGAATGCCAACATATCGCTTGTACGACGATAGAAGTACTCGATGCTACCGGCAAGACGTCCGCGGAAGAATGAGAATTCGAAACCTGTATTGAAGTTACCGTTCTTTTCCCAAGTAATAGTCTCGTTTCCCTTAGTTGAAGAAGGTTTAACGCCTGCGCCGTTACCAGAAGGAACGATGCTGTATGTATCTGTGTAGAGGTAGCTGCCGATGTTGTCGTTACCCTGCTCACCATAAGAAGCCTTGAACTTCAACTCGTCAACCCAAGGAGCATTGAACCATTTTTCCTTGCTGATGATCCATGCACCACCTAATGACCAGAAATTACCCCAACGGTGATCCGGGTGGAAGCGTGAAGAAGCATCACGACGATAAGAAAGTGATCCGAAGTACTTGTTGTCATAGTTGTACTGAACGCGTCCGAACCAACCCTCAACGTTGTAGTCAGTTGTGTAAGAGTTCATTGTACCAGTGTTAACAGCACCTGCCAACTCATCGTTGAATACAGAGAACATATTGTTCTTAGATGCTGACAAATAATAATAACGTGTACGGTAGTACTCATGACCGAGCATAACCTCTACATCATGCTTGTCGAACAGGTGATGCCAGTTCAAGAGCTGCTGGTAGTTGTAAGCCCATGTACGTACATGTGTTTTCTGAACTGAACCGTTGTTGGCAGCGAACTGACCATAGAACGGGTTCATCGTATTTGTAAACCTTGTCTCATCGAGCATCACAGTGTTAGCTGATGTGAACTTGAAGTCCTCGAGGAAACGGATTTCAGCTGTACCTGTAGCGTCGAGGCTGTTACCCTCATTCTCATTCTTGTCGAAGTTATTTGCGAAGATAGGGTTAGAACCTGTCATTACAGGACGTGTAAGACCAGTTACAGTGCCATCACCCCAGTCGTACATAGCGAGACCTGTCTTAGAATCCTGCAGGATGTTGCCTGCTGCGTCACGGACGTACAGAGGATAGATAGGAGCCATATCCTTAACCATAAACACGTTTCCTACTGTGCTTTCACCATCTCCAGACAATGAGTTAGCCTTATAGTGAGCATAGTTGAAGTTACCAGAAAGTTTCAGCCAAGGTCTGAGCTGGTAGTCAGCCTTCAGACGGCCTGTGAAACGTTCATAGTCAGAACCGATACTGATACCTTCGTTCTTCAGATAACCTGCAGAACCATAGAAAGAACCTTTGTCGTTGCTTCCTGTAGCAGTAACGTTATACTCCTGACGTACACCTGTCTGATAAGCAGCGTCGCGCCATGAATCAGGATAGAGCAGGTATTCTGTGCCATTAACGTTAACAACGCGGCCGAGTGTTGCGTTAGGATTCAGTTTTCCGTTCGGGCCGATGAAGTCCTGTCCTTCAGGAACAGTGTAAACGTTATAGCCAAGGTTGTAACCGCCTGCAAACATATTGTCCAGAGCCCATCTGTGAGCTGTTGCAGCATCATCGCCGAGATTTGTACGATAGTTCTTCAATGACTGATAGTATGCCTCATAATATCCGGCAGGACTTTCTACTGTATTGTAGAACTCTACGCCACGTGTGTTAGCACCCCACTTAGCGTCAACAGTGATTGAAGAAGTACCCTCGCGGCCGTTCTTTGTTGTGATGATGACAACACCGTTGGCACCACGCGCACCGTAAAGAGCTGCAGAGGCAGCATCCTTCAGGACGGTCA
>ENA-OPEE01000038-OPEE01000038.1-human-gut-metagenome-genome-assembly--contig:-NODE-38-length-103079-cov-5.133911_pt1 | contig 103079 bp, 89 predicted proteins | sample MGYA00241263_ERZ501506 | MGnify/ENA primary metagenome ERZ501506 (study PRJEB25962, sample SAMEA2042626) | human gut metagenome | biome: human gut; feature: human-associated habitat; material: faeces...
CGAAATAACCGAGTGACGGCATGGACGCCGTCACATCAGAAATTTCGCTCGTTGACAGACGAAGATGGTGTGCACTGCACATTTTCGCTCACATGAGGTTTTTAGAGGTGACCTTATACCATATTCACTAAAAAATGCCCAGCTTTCGCTGGACTTTTTCGACAAGCTGAAACGGGCAGGCGCTGAGCCTGCCCGTCATTTTTAAATACGCCGCCGGTGGCGACACCGAAATTCCGAATTCTGAATTCATAATTCCGAATTACTTAAAAGCCTTCTCCGCGGACTTCCCCGTCCACGATCTGCCTTGTCAGTTCATCGTAAGTCCTGCGGCTTTCCAGCCGGACTCGGTGTTTACCGCGTATATCGTGTTGTCCGCGGGATAGCTGTAGGTCTCGCCGCCGTAGTACACGTTGTGAACGTAGCTTACGCGCACCGCGAAGCAGTCGGCGGAGTACTGCGTTACGCGCCGCACCTGCTCCTCCGTGAAGTCGTAGCCGCTGTGGTAGGTGTAGAACTGACCCTCGTAGGTGCTGAGGTTGCTGTAAAGCTCGGTCCCCTGCGGGATATACCCCGATATCGACGAAAAGTACACGTCGTTCGCAATGTACTTCGAGTACAGCTCGGAGAACTCCAGCGCGAACTCCTTCGCCTGCTCAGCCGCGGCTGAATCAGTCACCGGAAGCCCGCATCTATACGCGCCGTTTTCGTCCCGGAGCGTCTCCAGCGGCTTCCCGGAGCCGTCGGAAAACTCCACCTCCGGCGGGTACATCAGCCCGGTAACTGCGTAGCTGTCCATCTGCGGGGCGCTCGTCAGGTACTCCCCGAACTCCGCCGCTTCCGGAATTTCAGCCGTTTCGTGCTCCGACCAGCTTGACAGCTCCACGCCGTTTATTTTCGCCGTGCAGCCCGTCGGAAGGCTCAGCCTTACGCTTTCGTTCTGCACCAGCTGAACGCCGTAGACCTGCTCCACGCCGTATATCTCGAAGCCGTAAAGCTCGTCCGCGCCGGTCTGAGCAAGCCTTGCGAACGCCGCAGGCTCCCCGCCGCACAGCACCGTGTACACCGGGTTTTCCTTCGTGCTCTCCTTGATGTTCTTTTTCAGCGTGAACTCCCCGGTGAGCCGCTCGGAAAGCTGCCGCCGCGCCGCTCCCTCGCCCTCGTAGGGGGAGATATCGCCCTCGATACCGCTGTAAAGCAGGCCGAGGTTTCCGGAGTTCAGCTCCTCCGCCACCGCGTCGATAGTGTGGTAGATCTGGCACGCCTCGTAGTGCTGGAGGAACTCCCACAGCTTCCCCAGCCCCACAACTGCCGCCGACAGCGCCGCCGCAAGCAGCACAAAATAAATCGAGTAGAACACGACCGTTCCTGTGCTGCGCGTCCTCCCTGAGTAATGTTCGCCTTTCACTGCTGCTCACCGCCCTTCACGAGTATCGCGGTGCACATCTTGCGAAGTCCGATGAGGCTTGCGTTCTGGTTTATCATCTCGCCGTTGTATATCATGCTGGTGGACGAGCCGCCGTCCAGGTTCGCGGCGTTGACCGCTCCGAAATCCAGCATAACATCCCGGACGTCCGCCAGGCTCGCGCCGATGCTGTTGGACTGCCTTCCGTCTATCGTCAGCAGGAGCATCGCGCCGTCCGCCCGCTGACCTATCGCCGTGCGCGGATTCAGCCCGCTGCCGTCGCCTAGAGCCTCCACCGGTTCGCCGTTGACGATGAGGATAGGCCCGAATTTCACCGCGTCGCGCACGCCCATGTCGACCGCCTCCTGCACGGTCATCCTGCCGACTACGAGCTTGTTGTCGCAGGTTATGCCGATGGTATCCCAGGTGTAGTACATCGGAGTTCCCCACAGCACCTCCCCCTGCGACATCACTATGCCCCATGGTTCGCCGCCGGTCATGTGACCGGGGCGGTCGTCGAAGCCGCCGCCGTTTATCGCGCCGACTATATTATCGTAGGAATCGTATATCTCCGGGAGAGTCTTGCCCTGCTCCTCAAGCCCGAATTTCCCCGAAATGCCCACGAACACCCTGGAGGGGTCGTATACTACCATCATCTTGCCCTTGAACGTGGAGCCGCTGACGTCGATAATGTCTATCCCGTCGCCGTCAGGGTCGATGTCCGGGTCGGAGCCTGCGGCTTCCTTGATGTCAGCCGGAGCGGGTATCTTCACAAGACCCGGGTCGGTGATGTCGTCGGTCTCCTGGATAGCGTTCTGCGCCGCTATCAGCTCCACCTGCTCGTTTGACAGGAAGATGTTCGGCACCCACTTTATCGCGCTGGTCTCTCGGCAGGATATCACGAACAGGTTCCGCGCCGTTTCCGACGGTCCCTTCTCCATGACGTACACCACGCCCAGCAGCGCAGCCAGCACCGCGAGTATCACGGTCAGCAGCACCAGCAGAATCCTACGGATAACGCAGGCGGCGAAGCTCTTCTTTTTCTTCTTGAACCGCGGCTTGCTGCGCGGTCTCTCCTCTGAAACTATATTGTCGGTCAAGCGTAGGCTCCTTTCAGTCTGCATAGACCCAGTCGCGCTGTATTCCGAAGCTGACGAAGAACAGCGCTGTATCCACGATTATTTTTATAACGGTCTGCCATACGCTGACTCCGCCGCCGAAAAGCAGCGCAAGCCCGTTCACGCAGAGGTACGACGCGATGAGCTGGCACGCCGCAAGCGTGTAGTACCTAACGGCGGCGCGCCTGATGTTCTTCCCGGAGCGGAACACCCCGCTCCTGTTCAGAAGGAAATTCACCAGGGAGGATACCACCCGGGCGCCCGCTGTGGCGGTGAGTATCCGCAGCTCCGTGCTGCTGAAAAGCGGAGCAGTCAGCAGATTTATCAGCGTGAACAGTCCGATGTCGATGAGCGAGCAAAGCCCGGAGCTGAGCATAAACCGGAATATCACGGCGTATATCTTGATGGAATCCCTCAGCGGGTGAAAATGCGAACCGCTGTTTTTATCGTTGTAGATGGTCTGTATCCTGACCTCGTCGAACGGAAGCCCCAGCCGCTTCATCTCAAGCAGCATGTTGGTCTCGTACTCGAACCGCTCACCGCTGAGCTTCGCAAGCGCCGGAAGATAGCTTACGGGAAGCGCCCTCAGCCCGGTCTGGGTGTCGGTTATCCTGATGCCGCAGAGCGCCCGGAACACGAACCGCGTGCAGTTGTTTCCGAACCGACTGCGGGGCGGGACATCGTCCCCGGTGAAATCCCTTGCTCCCAGCACTGCCCTGCCGGACTGCTCCATTTTTTCGGCGCAGCGCAGAATGTCCTCCGGGGAGTGCTGACCGTCGTCGTCGGTAGTGACGACCCCGCAGCATTCCGGCATGTGCTCCAGGATATACGCGAATCCGGTCTTTAGTCCGCGGCCCTTTCCGCAGTTCACGTCATGGTGAAGCAGAGTACACTGCGGTATATCCGCAAGCGCGGCAAATATCGGGGAGCACTCCGGACGGCTGCCGTCGTCGACGATTATCAGCCGTTCGAACCCGGCGGAGATAAGGCTCCGTACCACCTCGATTATACGCTCTGTCGGGTTGTATGTAGGTATCAGCACGGGAACATTCACGGCTATTTTCACCCCTTTTTCGAGGAAATCGTATATTTTCTGACAATTCTGTCAAATCTATTATAGCACGCCTGACCGCCTTTGTAAACTCATTTCATGGTATTGTAACCATTTTGTAACATTGCGAATGTCTCGCAAGCGGCTCGGCGAATTTTATCCTCTGCATATAAAACAACCGGAACCGAGAAAATGTTGCATTTTTAAATAAGGTCACCTCTAAAAAAAATTCCTCTGTAACAGGTAGTCATTGGTAACATAGGAAAAGTTTCAGATGATTTAATTTGTTTTCTCATTTTCACGGCGCTGAGCCTCCTGCTTTGAGAACACGCAGCCGCAGTAGTTCTGGCGGTACAGCCCGTACTCCCTGGAAAGCTCGATGGAGCGCAGGTAGCCGCCTTTTTTCTTGAAGTCGGAGGGCAGCAGCTTCACTGGGTATAGCTCGGAAAGCTCCGCGCCTATCTCGTTGAGCTTGGCGGCGTTTTTCATCGGGCTTATCGACAGCGTAGAGCAGAAGTAGTCGAAGCCGTGCTCCGCCGCGTACTGCGCCGACCTCTCCAGCCGCAGACGGTAGCACACGAAGCAGCGCTCGCCGCCCTCCGGGAGGGACTCCATGCCCTTCACCGCCGAGTAGAATTCCTCCGGGCGGTACTCCGGCACCACCACCTCGGCGGGGTGCTTCATCGGAAGCTCCCTTACCAGGCGGCGCAGCTCCTCAACGCGCTTGCGGAACTCCTCCTCCGGGGAGATGTTCGGGTTGTAGTAAAGCAGCGTTATCCGGAAGTACTGCGACAGGTACTCCAGGCAGTAGCTCGAGCAGGGAGCGCAGCAGCTGTGAAGCAGCAGCTTGGGAGCTTCTCCCTCCGGGATAGCGGCTATTATGGATTCAAGCATTTTCTGGTAGTTTGGTTTCTGCATTGCGGCTCCTTTTCAGTCGGACTGCTTTTCAGGGGTGCTGCGCTCGAAATTCACGATAAATATACCCAGGCACACCAGCGCCAGCGCGCCGGCGGAGCGCAGACTGAACGCCTGCTCGGTCTCGCCGAGGAGCAGAGCCGAGAGCAGCACTCCGCACACCGGGTTGAGGAATCCGAACACGGCGACCCGGCTCACCGGGTTATGCTTGAGCAGCACCGCCCACAGGCTGTAAGCCGCCGCCGAAACGAACGACAGCCACATCAGCGTGCCGAATCCGGCGCCGGTGAAGCTCCACTGCTCGGAGGCTCCGCCCATCAGCAGCCCGAGGAGGGAAAGCACTATGCCGCCGAAAACGAATTGCAGCGATGACATCATAACGGGGTCGGCACCCTCTCCGGTGAATCTCTTGATCAAAATGGTCGACCCGGCGTAGCTGAGTACGGTCATGAAGATAAACCCCTCGCCGTTCCAGGCGAACCCGGACATATCCCCGCCGAGGTTTATCAGGATAATTCCAGCAAAGCCGAGAATGCAGCCTGCGAGCTTCTTCCAGGTCATTTTCTCCATGCGGAACACCAGGGTAGTCAGGATTATCACGACGAACGCCCCGGAGCCGTTTATTATCGAGGATTTCACCCCGGTGCAGTTGGCAAGCCCGAGGTAGAAAAAAAAGTACTGCAAGATGGTCTGGAACAGGCTGAGCAGCATTACTCTGCGCCAGTCTGCGGCGCGCCTGCCCTTTTCCGGGAGCAAGGGTCTTTTCTGCGCGAGGCTCCCGGCGAGCCAGGCGAGAACTCCGGCGATTATGAACCTCACCCCGGCGAAAAGTATCTTGGCTCCGGCGCCGCTGTCGGCTATGCCGAACTGCCCGTATCCTATCTTTATCATCGGGAACGCGCTGCCCCACAGTGCGCAGGATATAAACGCAAGCAGCACGACCGCCCATATTCTGTTAAGGTATCTGGTCATTTTGTCACTTCCCTGTTTTTTTCAACATTAAATATTATAGTACTATTACGCGGTATTGTCAACCGGGGAAGGTTTTATCGCGAAACTTCCGGTTGCATTTTTTGGCTTTTTGTTATATAATATGTGTATCAAAAACAAATCAGGAGGTAACACCATGACTGTATTATTAGTAAATGGCAGCCCGCACGAGCACGGCTGCACCGACGCCGCGCTGAAGCACGCTGCTTCCGTGCTTGAGGAGCAGGGAGTACATACCGAGATATTCTGGATAGGCAGCAAGCCGATATCCGGCTGTATCGGCTGCGGAGCCTGCAAGAAGGGTCTGGGCAAGTGCTGTATCGACGACGTTGTGAATGAGTTCGTACTCAAAGCGGCAGAGGCTGACGGGTACATTTTCGGTTCTCCGGTGCACTACGCAGCTATCGGCGGAGCTATGGGCGCGTTCATGGACAGGGCGTTCTACTCTGGCGGGAAGAGCATGGCGTTCAAGCCGGCTGCGGGAGTCGTAAGCTGCCGCAGGGGCGGAGCCTCCGCAGCGTTCGACCAGCTCAACAAGTACTTCACCATCAATAACATGCCGGTGGTAGGTTCGCAGTACTGGAACCAGGTTCACGGAAACCTGCCGGAGCAGGTGCTCCAGGACGCAGAGGGTCTCCAGACGCTTTCCACGCTTGCGAAGAACATGGCGTGGCTGCTGAAGTGCATTGAGGCGGGAAAGAACGCGGGAATTGCCTGTCCGGTTCCGGAGAAGGTTATCCGGACTAATTTTATCAGGTAAAAACTGTAATTTACATAAGGGAACCTCTAAAAACCGACAAAATTTCAGACAAATAGAGGTATTGAGCATAATCGGTCAAATCTTGACCCGTAGGCAAAGCTTTGGAACAGAAACTTTGCCTTGATCGTTACCTTTTCCGTTTCTGCAAGGTCATTCTTGAATTTCCGGACCGTCTTTGCGTCAGGGACTTTATCGCAAAGGTTTATTCCCGGAAATCTCATAAAGCTCATTCTGTCTGATCGTCTGAAAGGTTATACAGCCGCTGCAATACCAGTATCCTGAGCATCATTACCACGTCATACGGCTCACTTTTCTTCTTTTTCATAGGAGTTTTTAGAGGTTGCCATAATGTAGATGCGCTATATCTTGTGCCGCAGCCTCTGGTTAGCTCTATATAACTGTATTTTTCACGAAAAAAACACAAAAAACCCTTGACAAAACAATTCAGTTGTGATATAATTTAATCAAGGAAATCAAGAATAATTCCTAATTTAAAATTCATTAAAATCAAATCAACGGAGGTAAATCATTATGAAATTTGTATGTCCTGTATGCGGCTATGTTTACGAAGGCGACGCAGCTCCTGAGAAGTGCCCGCAGTGCGGCGTTCCCGGCTCCAAGTTCACTGTTATCGACGACAACGGCAGCAAGCTGGTTTTCGCTGACGAGCATAAGATCGGCGTTGGCAAGCTCGAGGGCGTTCCCGAGGAGATCGTTGAGGGTCTGCGCGCTAACTTCACCGGCGAGTGCACAGAGGTCGGCATGTACCTTGCAATGGCAAGAGCCGCTCACCGCGAGGGCTATCCCGAGGTAGGTCTCTACTACGAGAAGGCTGCATGGGAAGAGGCAGAGCACGCTGCAAAGTTCGCTGAGCTTCTCGGCGAGGTAGTTTCTCCTTCCACCAAGGAGAACCTCACAAAGCGCGTAGAAGCTGAGCACGGCGCTACCGCAGGCAAGCTTGACCTTGCAAAGAAGGCAAAGGCTCTCAACCTCGACGCTATCCACGACACCGTTCACGAAATGGCAAAGGACGAAGCAAGACACGGAAAGGCTTTCGAGGGTCTTCTCAACAGATACTTCAAGTGATCCAGGAAACCGCCTGAATAAAGGCTTCACAGGGGCAGTCGCAGAAATGCGGCTGCCCTTTTTGATTTATTTCAACAGGCGGAAAACATGAAATTTTGGAAGCAGGTTACAGCGACTTGAAAATCAAAAAGGGGCTGAACTCAGCCCCTTATAATTATAGGGCAATACCGCGTACAAAATCCAATAAATGGTCTTGGTGCGGTTGCCATAGATCTTATCTTTTCCACGCAGCCCGTACGGTCATCTTGTCGTAGGTATCGCGGACGGAGATTATCTTCAGCAGCACGATGACGAATACCGCAGCGCAGCCGAGGGTCACGGGAATGCTTCTGGAAGTCAGCAGGATAATTCCGAACGCCGTTGAGTATGTGAGTATCAGGCGGTAGAAATGCGGATTAACCTTGAACACGAAAGAAAACAACAGATAGGTGAGCGCCAGCGTCAGCACCGGAAGCATATTCGGAGCAAGCCCGAGCAGCACTCCGAATGAGACCGCGATTCCCTTTCCTCCGTCGAATTTATGCCAGATGGGGAAGATATGCCCGAGCGCCGGAGCAGACATCACAAGCACCAGTCCAAGCGGAGTTCCGCCGCTTACCCTGATGTACAGAAACACCGGCAGGAATCCTTTCAGCAGGTCGCATACGAGGGTCAGCGCACCGCACCAGAATCCGCCGTAGGTGTATGCATTGTAGGTGCCGGGGTTGCTGTCGGGTGTGTCAACGGTGACGTCCTTTCCGCAGAACAGATTTGAAAAATAGCGTGCGAAAAGCAGACTTCCCGTGAAATATCCAAACAATATGAAACCGATCGTCGTGAGCATTTTATCTTCTCCTTTCATAGGAATCTGAGAGACTTTGAGTCTTTACACTTCTTTAATAATATTGTACTATAACCCGGCTTTTTATACAAAGGACAAAACGGTTAATTAGTCCAAAAAAATACCCTCCGCACGACATTTTTCACATAAGAGCAAAAAGATGAGTAAATCAGAGCCGGGCGGCTCATTGCTGAACCGCCCGGGATAATTGTCAGATAACGTTGTATTCCTTGAGTATCTTCTCTATATCAGTGTCCTTTATCTTGCCGAGGAGCTTCTTTACAACCAGTTCCTGGGCGAGATTCATCTTCATGTCGGTAGCCTTCTTGCCGTCGCGGAGCTTAACTGTAGCGTCAAGCAGGGCGCGGATATCGAACACGCTTCCCCATACCTCGGGTACGCCGCGGTCGACGTTGAGCAGGGTGTAGACCGCTTCCATACCGGTGCGCATGGAGTACTCAGTGGTGAAGATGGTGTCGCGGGGAAGTTCGGCGAACTGTCCGAGGAACGCGAAGTTTACAGCGCCGTCCGGAACTACTTTCGGTCTGTCCTCGATCGCACGCGGCATGAAGAACGCGTCGATATATGGCATCATTACCGGAACTGTATTTGCGGAATGCTCTGCCATGTCCTCGATCTCATTCTCGGGAACTCCGAGGTGATACAGCCACTCCATGCAGATCTCCTTGCCGGTGCATTCGCGCATAGGCTTCTTGATATAGTCGCCGGGCTTGTCGCTGAACAGCGCGTATACCCACACGAGGCAGTGATCCTTGGGCTGCTCGCGGAACTGCGGCTGGCGGTTGATCGTCCAGCTCAGCAGCCAGGAGGAATCCTTGACGGTGACGATGCCGCCGGTGACTACCTTACCGGTGAACGGGTCGCGCTTGCAGATCTTCTTGATATAGGGGATTATGCGCTGATCCAGGGTTTCAACGGTGGCGCTCATCCAGTTGCAGAGCTCAGGATTTCCGCAGAACTTGTCGGGGTTGCCGAACGCGGGATCCTGCGCGGCGATCTTACGCCACATATCCCAGCCGCCGCCTGCCCTGATCTCCGGGCGGAATTCAGCGGGCTTGTTCTGGCTGCCCATCGTGGAATTCTCGACGCAGCCGCCGTTTGTGATGAACACGAGATCGTTTTCGGTGAGGTCTATGCTTTCCTCCTGACCGTCACGGATAACGTCGATGCGGGTCGCGAGCTTGCGCTCGGGCTTGCAGTCGAACTGTACGTTCACGACCTTAACGCCGAAGTGGAACTGTACGCCGAAGCTCTCGAGGTACTTTATCATCGGCAGGATCATGGACTCATACTGGTTGTACTTGGTGAAGCGGAGCGCCTTGAAATCCGGCAGACCGCCGATGTGGTGGATATAGCGCTGAATATAGCGTTTCATCTCAAGAGCGCTGTGCCAGTTCTCAAACGCGAACATCGTGCGCCAGTAGAGCCAGAAGTTGGAGTTCAGCACCTCGTCATCGAAGAAATCGGTTATCTTCTTGTCCTGGAGATCCTCCTCAGGGGTGAAGAACAGCTTCATGATCTCCATTGCGCCCTTGTCAGAGATGTCGAACTTGCCGTCGGTGTGGGCGTCCTCGCCGCGGTTTACGGTCGCACGGCAGAGGGAGTAGTTCGGGTCCTCCTTGTTGAGCCAGTAGTACTCGTCGAGGACGGATACGCCTTCTGTTTCGATGGAAGGAATGGAGTGGAACAGATCCCACATTACCTCAAAGTGGTTGTCCATCTCACGGCCGCCGCGCATTACATAGCCGACGTCCTCGTACTTCCAGCCGTCGCAGGCGCCGCCCGCGAGCTGCTCCTTCTCGAGAATGTGGACGTGTTCGCCCTTCATCTGACCGTCGCGAACGAGATAGCACGCAGCAGTCAGTGCAGCAAGACCGCTTCCTATAATATACGCGGACTTATTGTCAACGCCCGCAGGCTTCTTAGGTCTTGCAAATGCTTCGTAGTTACCGCTTGAGTAGTACATATGATCTCCTCCTTGAAAATACCCTTTCGGGCGGTGGTTCCTTGTTGTGATTATATTTTAACTCATAATCGGTAAATATACAATAAACAGAATCGCCGCCGTGTTCAGTTTTTCATCACGGCGGCAAAGGTGTATAATTTTTTATCAAACCTGCTGGAATGATAAAACTACGAAATGCTGAAACGCTCCAGCGCGGCTGAGACATTCCCGTGCATAAGCGTGGACAGGCGGTCGATTATCTGCTTAGGATCCTCCTTCATATCGTTCTTGACCCAGTCGAGCATTACTCCGACGAACGCGTACTTATAAAAATTCGCGATGAATTCCTTGTCGTCCTCCCGGACGTTCAGATCCTTGGAGCATTCGTTCACTACGCCAATCAGGAGATCGTAAGTCAGCTTGTAGAGGTACAGCTCCACCTGCTCGCGGCTCACTGAGCGGTAGACATTGATTATAAACGGCTTATTCTCCTGCACCGCTTCGAAAATCTGGAGGAATCCCTGCTGCCAGGTGTCGTAGGTTTTTTTGCCCTCCAGCGCCTTTTTGGCGTCCTCGGCGCAGGACCACTCCACCAGGTCGTAAATATCCTTGAAGTGGTAGTAGAAGGTCATGCGGTTAATCCCGCAGTCCTCGGTTATGTCGTTTATTGTTATCTTGCTCAGCGGCTTTTTCAGCAGGAGGTTTTTCAGCGAAGCCTCCAGAGCGCGTTTAGTTACCTGTGACATTTCAGCACCTCCGGGTCTTTATGGTAGTATTATATCAGTTCCCGGGTAAAAAATCAAGTGAAAATGTCGTGAAGAGGTGAGGGTCGATTTACTTCTTCTTTTTCCCGACAATAACCGCAGCTGCAGCTCCTGCCGCAACTACTGCTGCGCCAATTCCGATTCCAGCTGCTGCCGGGAATCCGCCCTTATTCTCGGAATCACCCTGCTCCGCGCCGCTCTGCTCGCCGGTTGTCTGACCCGCCTGCACCGCGCTCTGAGCCTCTCCAGTTACACCGGAAGGCTCCTGCTCTGCGGAATGCTCCCGCTGAGCCGCTGTGTAAACTTCCATTCCGGTGACTTCCGCGCCGTCTACATTATAAGTGCCGTCGGTCACTGTAACATTCAGATGATGCTCGCCGTTCTCAAGACCCTTCAGCATGAAATTGACCTCGCGCATTCCAGTGCTCGGAACAGTATACGCGACTTCCTCGCCGCCGTCAAGCGTGTAGGTCACGGACGCGTCCTTTCCGCCGCCGGTGATGGCAATTCCTGTTCCGGTGAAATCCACCGCGAACGAACAGCCAGCCTTCGCCGAGGAAAGCGTACGCTTGTAATTCTTGAAGCTGGACATTGTGTTGTGATTCCACTCGCCGGTGTAATCAAACATCAGATCAGTATTGTCGAAGCGGGTGATGTAGGTCTCCGCGCCCTCAGCCGGAGCTATCACGAGATCGTCAAACCCGTTGCGGTCATAGGACGAGAAGAACGCCGCACGGCCAGCGCCAAGGAAACTTCCCTCTGCTGTATAGTCGCACACCTGCTCGCCGTTTATCCAGCACTTAACGTTGTTGTCGACCGCCTCTATCTTCAGCTCCACAGGCGCGGAGGTGTCCGCTGGGCTCTTTCCGCTCCGGAGGACGTCGCTGTTTTCCCACAGGCTCCAGTCGCCGCTCTGCGTGAGTTTGAGCCAGTAGCCGCTCGCTCCCGCATGACCCTGAATGTAGCGCAGACCAACGCCGGTGTAATTCCCCGCCGCATTGTCTGAATCGACAAATATCACCTTCGCAGAAACGCTGTAGTTATACCAGCGGTCGTCGCCGAAATTCGTGGTCGGGTCAGGAGTCCAGCCCCACTCGTTCGCCTTCTCAGCGGCGGTTATCTGCTGAACCAGAACGCCGTCGTTTACCTCGAACGCTCCGCCCTCGTCGGTCGTGTAGCGCGGGGCGTTTCCGCGGGAGGCAAGGAAATCATCGCCGTAACCGGCATAGCTGAAATCGTCGCTGTACGGAAGCTCCAGAATAGTGCGCTCAGATCTTTCCGGGTTCTTGTACTCCGTCTCCGGAAGGTCGATCGTAGAAACTGTAAGTATAGAATAAGGCTTCACAGTTACGGAGTAGGTGTACTTCCCGCCGTTTTCCTCCGGTGTAACGCTGCCGATATTCTTAAAGTAGTTCTCGTTATACGCGCTGCCGTCAGGTCCTCTTGTTTCCCAGAGGTGGACTTCGCTCCCGGCGTTGGCAAGCTCCGATACCTCAAACTCGTATGTCAGCGGCTCGGCGGTGGTGTTTGTGATGACCGTCGAATAATCCGACTTGTCGGGACTGCACGTGGTCATGTAGCTGTACTTTGCGTCAACCATCGCGTGGCCGTCGCCGCCGGGAACTCCGTCAGCGTAGCAGGCGCCGTCAACGAAGCTCCAGCCCTTATCCATAAACTGCGTGAACTGAAGCATGGTATAGAATCCGCTGTCAAGCGTGTAGTAGCCGCTCCACGGGTCGCAGGCGTTGATGAACTGCTTCTGGCAGTAGCACACGCCGTCATAGTACGCGGCAACCACCGGCTGGAACTGGCACAGCGTCATGCCGCCCTGCGGATACATTGAAATGTAGCGGTTGGCGATGTCCAGCGCGCCGTTAATCCCGGTCAGACCGGAATTGCCCTCGTCAAACCGCCACGCGCCCTCGGAGTACGCCATCGGAGAGCTTCCCTCGCTGAACCACAGTTCCTTGCCGTACTCCCGTGCAAGTTCCTGCGCATGGTCGGTGGAGCTGCTGGTGTAGTGGCTTCCGAGAACGTCGATGTTGTCGGAAAGCGTGGCGTCGCCGTCGCGAAGCCCCTTGAGGACCTCAGCCGCCGCCTGCCAGGTGCAGACCTCCTCGCCGGCAACTATTTTAATAGCGGAATAGTCGTAGCGGGAATCTGGCTCGCTCTTGAGGTGCTGCGACAGGTACACTATCCAGCCGTTGTCGCGGCCGCGCTCGTTCTGGGTCGCGGAAACGTAGTCGAACTTGATGCCGTAGGTGTCGTACGCCGCATCGAGCGTGTTCTTATACCACTTGTAGCGCGCCGCATAAACGTCGTCGGAATCGGAGATCCAGCGTGGTTCGCTCCACCACAGCATGTCAAGCGTGAGATCCGGGTTTATCGTCTTTGCGTCCGCTGCGAGCTGATAGCCTGCGCCCCTTGTGACATCGGCGGTCTCGTCCTCGCTGCGCATTACGGAAGGCTCCGTACCGGAGGAGGAATTGATATCCGAGCCCATTTCGAGCTTCAGGTGTGCGACCTCAAGACCATTTTTTCCAAAGATGTAGTTCATTATCTCCCAGTAAGCGTCCGGGTTTTCCGCCTTGTAGTCGAGAAGCAGGCGTGAGGAGTTGTTTCCGCTCACCATTCCTACTCCGCGGTAAAGCATGTTTTCGAGGGTGTTGGCATTGCCGCCGTTTATCACTATGTTCAAAGGATCCGCCTCCGTTTCCGCCGTCTCCGCACATGCGGGAAGTATTACTGAATTTGCCGCTGTGACCGCGCATACAGCCGCCGCAGCCAGTTTTTTAATATCCATTTCAATGCTCCTTTCGATGAGTTTGCAATTCATCTGTTGATTCAAGTATAGCGCAGCGGGAGCATTTTTTCAAGATTAAATATTTGCCGTATCCTTAAAATATGAACATCACAGCATTCTTGTTCTGCGGTACTCTGTCGGGGTGGTTCCCTCGTATCTCCGGAACACCGCGCCGAAATAGGTAGGGTCGCGGTATCCGATAAGCTCCGCGATCTCCGCCACGCTCCGTCCGGTGGAGCTGAGCAGCCGCTTTGCCTCTGATATCCGCTTGCGTGCGAGGTACTCCATCGGCCGCATTCCCGTCTGCCCACGGAATATCCGGCAGAAATGCTGAAGCGACACCCCGGTCATCCCTGCGAGCTGATCAAGCGTGATATCCTCGCTGAAATGCCGTTCGATGAACTCCACCGCGCGGTCTGACTGACCTCCCGGGCGCTTTGCGCCGCCGAGAAGCACCGAGCGCGCCTCCAGAATATATTCGTACACAAGCAGGGAGCAGCGCTCACCGCCGTTCAGCGGGTCTGACGCTGCGGAAAGCAGCCTTGCAAAGATCCCATCGCATCCGGAAAGCTCCGCGCCGCTGCGCTCGTTCCAGTTCCCAAATCCGAGATTCGTCATAAGCTCGCGAATGCAGGCTCCGCGGAAAACCACCCAGGCGGTCTCCCACATGCCCTGCTGCGGGTAGTACTCGTGCGGGACTCCCGGAGCGACGAGAAATATGCTCCCCGGAATTTGCGGGAGCTTCCTGCCGTCTATCTCAAGCACCCCCGCTCCGCTTCTGGTATATAAAATCTGGTAGGATACCAGTCCGGAACTTCGAACCACGTGGTACTCCGGGTCGGAGATACCCACGCCGGAAACATAGAACGGAAGCTTCATCTGAGCGCCGAGCACCGGGTAAATGCTGTTGTTCATATCATCACCTCATCAATATTTTAGCATTTCAGCGGTTGGTTGTCAACCGGTATCCTCTTTGCGGCTGAAATTTTGCAGTATCTTCCCTGATTCTATAAAAATTCTTTCAATATCATGGAGCAAATTGTGAAAATCGTGAAACACACTTGCAATTTGAGAAAAAATGTTGTATAATATAGCTTGTGTAAACCATTACATAAGTTCAGACCAATGGAAAACCGGGCTGAAAATGTAATACGCCACGTAAGATACGTAAGCTATGTAAGCAACATACGCAACGAAATTAAGGAGAAATCTATGAAGCACAGAAAAATTTTAAGCATACTGCTTGCGGCTGCGACAGCGGTCAGCGTTGCAGGCTGCTCCAAGAATGAAACCAGCGGTTCTGAAAGCAGCGCTCCGGACGACAGCAGTTCCCCCGCGGGCGAGCCGACAGCCTCCAACATGTCCGCAAACGGCTGGGAATTCAACCAGGTAGCGATAGGCGGCGGCGGATTCGTCAGCGGCGTTTTTGCGACCAGCCAGGAAGGGCTCTACTACGCCCGCACCGACGTCGGCGGCGCGTACCGCTACAATAAGGACACACAGCTCTGGGAGTCCATGTCCTACGGCATAAGCGAGGAGGACCAGGGATTCCTCGGCATCGCTGGCCTCGCCTACGGCGATAAGGACCCGAACCGCGTTTACCTCCTCGCAGGAACAAGCTACCTCAGCGGCGGAAGAACGGCGCTGTTAATCTCCAATGACTACGGCAGCACCTTCACCCGCACTGAGCTCACCGACTACATAAATGTCGACGGCAACGGAATGGGTCGCGGAAACGGCGAACGCCTTGCGGTCGACCCCAAGAACAGCGACATCGTATATGCCGCGGGAATGAGCAGCGGCGGTCTGATAAAGTCCACCGACGGCGGTCAGACCTTCAGCTACCTCGACCTCGGCACCGATACCAACACCAATAACAACAGCGGCATCTGCAGCATCCTCATCGACCCGCAGTCCGGCGATGATTCTTCCTGCTCCACGATCTACGCCGCCATCTCCCGCAAGGGCGACTACAACCTCTACAAATCCACCGACGCGGGCGCTACGTGGGCTCCCGTTGAGGACGCCCCGAAGGGTCTGATGGTCCAGCGCATGAAGTACAACGGCGACGGAAAGATCGTGCTGACATACGCTTCCACCGAGGGTCCGTGGAACAATCCCCGCGGCAACGGCGGTATCCGCCTGCTTAATATCGCTGATGATTCCATTACTGACATCACACCTGAAAAGAACGGCTACGGCGACGTTGTTATCGACCCAGCCAACCCCGACAGAATGGTGGCAGTGACCGAGAACGTATACGACAAGCAGGCAAACGGCACATTCGGCGACGACTTCTACGTTACCACCGACGGCGGCAAGACCTGGAAGAACATCAACCTTGATATGACGATGTCCGGCGGCGATGTAAGCTGGCACAACGAGTCCTCCATGCACTGGTGCAGCTCCCTCGCTATCGACCCGCACAACACCGGAAAGATCATGGTGGTTTCCGGCAACGGTATCTTCTCCTGCGACAACATCTGGGACGAGCACCCCGCGTTCTACTTCTTCGCAGAGGGCATTGAAGAGACTGTTCCCTACGAGCTTGTCAGCATTCCCGGCGGCGAGCTTGTGACAGTGGTTGGGGACTACGACGGCTTCACCCAGGCTGACGCCGCAGAATTCGGAACCCGCCACAGCAGCAATGCAGGTTCCATGACCGGACTTGCGGTCGCAGCCGCCAACACCGACGTATGGGTAAAGGCTGCAAACTCCGACACCGGCAACGACTTCTGGTACTCCGAGGACCGCGGCGTTACCTGGAGCAACAAGGTAACTGCTCCGGTGAGCGGTCAGAACGGCCACGGCGGCTCCGTTGCGATATCCGCTGACGGAAGCACCTTCTACTGGGCTCCGGACAACATGGCGTTCGTGTTCTGGTCTGACGACAAGGGCAAGACCTGGAACCAGTCCGAGGGCGGACTTTCCGCAAAGCGCCTTATCGCCGACCCCGTAAACCCTGACTACCTCTACGCAGCAAGCGGCAGCACCTTCTACTACAGCGACGACCGCGGCAAGACCTTCACTGCAAACAGCGATCTTTCCGTGTTCACATCAACAAGACCGGTAGTAGAGGCGGGCGTTGAGGGCAAGATCTACTACCCTGCAATGGGACTTCAGGTCTCCACCGACCACGGCAAGACCTTCACGCATCTCTCCACGGTTTCCAACTGCCAGATGGTAGGTCTTGGCAGAGGCAAGAACGACGGCGACCCTGCCGTTATCTACATCTGGGGTCAGCCGACCTCAGACGATCCGGTAGGTCTCTACTGGTCCACCGACGAGGGCGCAACATGGAGTCGTATCAACGACGACAACCACCAATTCGGCGGAACCGGAAACGGCAAGTTCGTCTACGGCGACTGGAACAAGTACGGCAGAGTTTACATGAGCACTCTCGGTCTGGGCGTTGTTTACGGCGACCTTATCGAGGAATGATCAGAATAAACGTAAATCCACCGGCATGACCGGTGGATTTAGACCGTTGAAAAGTCCCTAAAGTGACTTTTCCGACGAACATCCCAGCCGCGCGCATGTCTTGGCGGCTTTGCCGCCAAACCAGCGTAAGACCGAATGTCGTCGCCTAGACGCTTGCTGGGATAGAAGTATTTTTTGACCCGGCAAAGGCGGGGGATTTTTGCGTTTTAATTTTATATGAACAAAACCTCCGCTTCTCGGCGGAGGTTTGTTTTAATTTAACCCGTGCTTTACGCGGTCTGCTTCCTCGGCGCGCTTGGCGTTGTTGAAGCGGTCAAGCGTACCAACAAGGTAGCCCGTGATCCGCCTGATACGCTCAAACGGCTGGTCGTTGAAATGGTATGTCGCGTTGACGTACTCTCCGTCGACGTCAAAGTCGATGGCGGTTATGTTGCGGTTCGGGTATTTTTTCAGCGCGGCTTCCGTGTAATAGTCGATTTCCTGCTGGGGGAGCGTGCCTCCTGTAACGTTGATTTTCATGAGTATCACCTCTTATCTGTAACAATAGTATATCACTATATCTTGCGTTTGTCAACCGGTTTTTGTACAATATCTCTGTATTTCTTTCCGGATTGCAGCCAGTAAACAACTACGAATCCCACGACTGTGCACAGCATTCCGGCGGAGGTCTGGACGGGTCCGGCGCCGTGCGGGAGCAGTTCCCGAAGCGAGCCGAGCATGAACCCGAGTATCACAAGGTAAGTTCCGCGGGGGTGGAGGTCGAGAAGCCTCTCAAGCACCTTAGCTGTCAGGAATACGCCGACTGCGGCTCCTGCCGCAAGCGGAACAAGAGCCAACAGCTCAAATTCTCCGAGCTTTTCCATAACATCATCGTAAATCCCGAGCATAAGCAGAAAGTGCGACGCGCTTATCCCCGGGAGCACCAGCGCCGCCGCAAGCAGAAGTCCGCCGAGAAACTGCATTATCACCGCAGCGAATCCGGAGGTGTCAGGCGAGAATATCCTTTCGGGGAGCATTGAGATCAACATTACCACTCCGACCCCGGCGAGGATAAGCGCAGTGGATCCGGCGGTAAGCTTCCTGATCTCAGCCTTGCGGAAAATCATGGGAATCCCGCCCGCGACCGCCCCGAGAAACAGGAACCTCAGCGGAACTTCCACCGGGGTAGTCAGCAGGAAAGTTATCAGCCTTGCTATGAGAAGTGCCCCGGCGCAGGCTCCGACGGCGAATTTCAGGAGCATCAGGAGATTTTTCCTCGGTTCGGAGAAGGCGCGGCTGACCGCCGTTATCAGGTCGTCGTAGATTCCGAGGATCATCGCCGCGCTTCCGCCGCTGACGCCGGGAATGGTCATTGCGCCGCCAACCGCAAGCCCGCTCAGAATTGTCTTTAACGTATTCATAAATGCTCCTTTCGCGTAATCGCGTATTCTATATATTATAGTATGTCCGGGGTTGATTAAGAACCTCGTTTTCCGATTGAAATTTCCGTGGAAATGTGCTATAATCTTTATGAATGGAGGGATAAAATGAGAAGATCAGACAGGGAGATCACAGACGAACAGGAGCTGCTTCAGGTAATATCCGAATGCGACGTATGCCGTCTTGCGCTGAACGACGAGGAAGTGCCGTATATACTGCCGCTGAATTTCGGCGAGGAGGTCAGCGGCGGAAGGCTTTATCTGTACTTCCACGGCGCGGCAGAGGGCAGGAAGTACGACCTGATTAGCCGCGACCCGCAGACCGCGTTCGAAATGGACTGCTCCCACAGGATAGTGTTGGACGAGAGCAAGGGATACTGCACGATGGAGTACCGCAGCGTAATAGGCAGGGGAGTACTGACCGAGGTTCCCGAGGAGGAGAAACTCCACGCGCTGACGCTGATAATGAGGCACTACCACCCTGAGCATACGGATTTTAACCCCGCCGCCATACCCAGGACCCGGGTGCTGAAGCTGGAGGTCACATCTATGACCGGTAAGCGCCGTATGACTTCAGCAAAATAATTTCTCCGCAAATAAAAAAAATTTCAAAAAGGACTTGCAATTTCTGTGATTATGTGGTATACTTGATTAGTATGATATCACTTGTACATAAATGTACATATTTATATGGAGGAATATTAACCAATGGGTATTTTCGAAATAATCAGCGCAATAGTTCTTATAATTGCATGCGTGTTTATCGTTATCGTTGTTCTTATGCAGGACACCAAGACTCAGATGTCTCAGACAATCTCCGGCAACACCGGCGATAACTACTTCGGAAAGAATTCCGGCAGAACCAAGGAAGCTCAGCTCAACAAGGCTATGATCACGGCGGCGATCATATTCTTCATTCTTGCGATGGTTGTTAATATTGCAAATGCTTACTTCGGCGGTTCCAAGTCTGACGACACATCAAGCTCCGTTACTTCTTCCGTTGTTTCCGAGGTTTCCACCTCCGAGGGAACCGCTGACGATTCCGGCACTGCTGAGTCAGGCGCGGCAGGAAGCACGGCTGAGTCCTCCGGAACAGCTCAGGCTGGCGAATCGTATGCTGAAAGCACAGCTTCCACTGCTGAACAGTAAAAAAACGGGACAGGCATTACCGCCTGTCCTTTTTGTTAATAACAGGTGAGTTCGTGGATAAAATATAGTAAACCGATGAGAAAGGATAAAAATGAACAAGCTGAAAATATCAATACTGCTCATGCTTTACGACGCAGGCGAAAAGGGGCTGACCGACAAGCAGATCGCCGACCGTCTGGATATCAATAAAAAGGGATTCAAGAAGCTGGAGACCGCGCTTTCCGAAATGAAACAGCACAACGACATTGCCTACAAAAAGGGCATGTGCTGGATAAAGCACCCGGAGCAGTTCTTCAAGGCGGAGGTCACCCGGGTAACGCCGAAATCCGGTTTTATCAGGCAGCTCGGAGATATGCCGGTCGAGTATTTCGTGCGCGGCCGCGATCTCATGGGGTCTATTCCCGGAGATATCGTGCTTGCAAAACAGACCGCCGAAGCTGACGAGCGATTCTCCGCCGAGGCAGTTGTGGTTTCCGTGCTGGAGGCGAACAATGGACTTCAGACCGGAGTTATCGTCGCTGAGGGCAACAAGCTGATGGTTCTTCCGGATAAGCTCTGCAACGACCCGCTCGTTATTGCGAAGGTGTCCAAAGCGGCTGCTATGCATGTCGGCGATAAGGTAGTTTTCTCAATAAAGAAGCGTGGCGAGCGCCACATGGATCATACCGTCAACATCGTGGATGTGTTCGGCTCCTGCGATACCGCGAAGGCAGGCGCGGACGCCTACATGCTGTCCAACAATCTGCACGTGAACTTTCCGGACGATGTGCTGTACGAGGCTTCCAAGCTTGACATCGACGAGCCGGACCCCGACGAGGTGCTCCGCCGACTGGATCTCCGGGGAGAGCCGATTTTCACCATCGACGGTGCGGACACCAAGGACATCGACGACGCGGTGAGCATCGCAAAGACCGAACGCTGCTACAAACTGGGAGTGCATATCGCGGACGTTTCACACTACGTTACAAAGGGCAGCAAGCTCGACGAGGAGGCGTTTTACCGCGGAACCTCGATCTACTACGCCGACCAGGTGGTCCCCATGCTGCCGCGCCAGCTTTCAAACGGAATATGCTCGCTGAATCCGCAGGTGGACAGACTGGCGTTTTCCTGCCTGATGGACGTCGGGTTTGACGGAAAGCTGCTGAGCTACCGCTTCGAGAAATCCGTTATCAGGAGCCGCGTAAAAGGCGTTTATTCCGAGGTCAACAAGATAATCGACGGCACCGCCGACGACGAAATAAAGACGAAATACGCCCGGGTGATCGACCGTATCCCGATAATGAAGGAACTCGCGGATATCCTTGTAAAGAACCGCGTCGACCGGGGCGCTCCCGAGATAGATACCTCAGAGACCAAGATAATCACTGATGAAAACGGCGTGTGCATTGACGTTAAGCCGCGCACCACCGGAATTGCAGAGGGGATCATTGAGGAGTTCATGCTGATGGCGAACAAATCTGCGGCGACTCTTGCGATGAAGGAGAAAATACCGTTCGTTTACCGTGTGCACGAGGCTCCGACGACGGAGAAGCTCGACCAGCTGCGGGAAACGCTGACCGCGCTGGGGATAAATCCCGGGGCGCTCGGGGCGAACGCTCCCGCCTCCGAGCTTGCGCGGATACTCCGCGAGAACAAGGACAGCGACCGCGCGATGGTGATTAACAGGATAGTCCTGCGCACGATGATGAAGGCGCGCTACAGCGAGGAGCCCCTCGGACATTACGGCCTGGTAATGCCGGAGTACGCGCATTTCACCTCGCCTATACGCCGCTACGCCGACCTCTCGATACACCGCATACTGACCGACTATGTGTACTCCCTTGACCACGAGAAGCTGTGCAGGAAGTACGCTGCGTTCTCTGCTTCTGCGGCGCTCCAGGCGAGCAACACGGAGCTTTCAGCGGTACGCTGCGAGCGCGAGTGCGAGAATTTCTACATGGCTGAGTACATGAAGAACCACGTCAACGAGGAGTTTGACGGAATGATTTCCGGCGTCAGCGCGGGCGGCGTGTACGTCGTACTGCCTAACACCATTGAGGGTATGGTGTCGGTTGCGACCATGCCCATGGGCGACTACGAGGTACAGCACGGCGTTATCCTCACCGGAGCGATCGACGGCAGCGTATATACTGTTGGCGACAAGGTTCGCGTGAAGTGCGTCAGCGTGAACGTCAACGGCGGGTTCATCGACTTTGAGTTCGTTGGAAATCCCGGAAAACCTGCGAAGTCTGAAAAGGCTGATTCTTAATAGTAAATCCCCGGAGTTCTGCTCCGGGGATAATTCTACAAATAAAAAGAATCCACCGGTCATGCCGGTGGATTCAGCTTGTAGAAAAAGTGTCTTTTGCCCCAGCTTCTGACGGGGGATAATCTGTTTATTAGCCCTTAACAGCGCCAAGAGCAACGCCCTTAACGATGAACTTGGAGAGGAACAGATAAACGATAACAACCGGAATGATGGATAACAGGATCATCATGTAAACTTCACCCAGGTCGCCGTTCTGAGAGTTGAGCTTAGAACGCAGAATGGACATCATAATAGGAAGTGTCCAGTTGTCAGAGGAGTCAATAACCAGCGCAGGTGTGAAGAAGTTGTTCCAGGACGCAACGAATCCGAAGATAAGCTGTACTGCGAACGCAGGCTTCAGCATGGGGACAGCGATAGCGTTGAACGTTCTGAACTCGTTGGAACCGTCAACACGGGCAGCCTCGATTACCTCAAGCGGCATGGAGCTTTCGATGTATTGCTTCATGTAGAAGAATATTGCCGGAGCAGCGATCGCCGGAATTATCAGCGGCCAGTAGGTATCGTTCAGATGAACCTGGTTAACGAGCTGAATGAAACCTGCTGCGGAAACCTGTGTTGGGATCATCATTACAGCCAGAATGAATGTAAAGATAAACTTCTTCCCCTTGAAGTCGTAAACATGAATGCCGTACGCAGTCATTGCAGAGAAGTACGTTGTCAGGATAGCGCTGGACGCAGCAATAAAGAAGCTATTCCAAAGACCGCGAGGAAGCGAGAACAGAGCGTTATCAGTGATAGCAGTGATAAAGTTATCGCCAAAGTGTGTGCTCGGAATCAGTGTGAAACCTGCCTGCAGTTCTGCATTTGAACGTGAACCGTTGATGATCAGCAGATAGAAAGAGAACAGTGAAAGGAAAGTTACAAAAACAAGGAAGATATAAGCGAGCACTCTCGTTACCATCTGCTGTGCACGATAGCTCTTGGATTCTTCCTTGTACTTTGCTACATTAGGATTAGCCATTCTTTACAGCCTCCTTTACCTTCTTTGCCTTTTTCTTCGGCTTGTCGTCGCTTGTAACCATTGTCTTGAATACGATCATGCTGAGCGCACCGGTCAGTATAAAGATAACAACGGAAACAGCACCGCCCATACCATAGTTCTTGGAACCGCTGCCTATCAGACGGTTAAGATACATGATAAGAGTCATACAGCTGTTATTCGGGCTGCCGGAACCAGCAGTGATGATCTGCGGGACATCGAACATCTGAAGACCACCGATGAGAGATGTGATCGCAACATAAAGCAGAATCGGCATCAGCAGAGGAAGTGTGATCTTGAAGAACACCTGACCAGAAGTAGCACCATCAATAGATGCAGCCTCAAACAGGCTCTGGTCGATACCCATGATACCAGCCATCAGCAATATCGTAGTATTACCGAACCACATCAGGAAGTTGATAAACGCGATTATGCAACGCGTCGATACAGGATTCCGGAAGAATTCGAATGTATTATTCGTCATTGCGAGGATGATCTGATTTATAGGTCCAACATTTGAGAACAATGTGAAGAACAGCATTGAGAACGCCGACGCCATTACCAGGTTAGGCATGTAGATAACTGTCTTGAAAAAAGTCTGGCCTTTGATGTTAAGTCTTGCGCTCGTAAAAATGACTGCAAGAAGTAACGAGAAAACGAGCTGAGGGATAGCACCAATGATCCACATGATCATTGTATTGCATGCATAGTTGACTATGTTAATAGATCCGCTCTTATTAGGAGTGAACAACTTGATGTAGTTATCAAAACCTACAAAGTTCGGTCCAATCTGTGCAAGTCCATCTCTGTAGTTTTCAAAAAAGCTGTTGTAAAATGTGTTGAAAAGCGGTATCAGCTGGCAAGTAATAAAAACAATGAGGAACGGTATTATAAATATGTAACCCCATTTTGCATAACTGATCGACTTATGTTTCTTATCCATTCCTAGGTCCTCTCCTCTTAATTTTCCTAGTAAAAAAGAGGTGAAGCAAGACTGCCCCGCCTCTTTTTTTAGGACTAGATTACTTTGTTAAAACGCCAACTTAAGGAGTTACGATTGCAGGATACTTGTCGTTTACAAAGCTGTAGAAGTTAGCAAGTGCCTCGTCCTTGGTAACTTCGCCAGTGAAGTAGTCAAGCATGTACTTAGGCAGACCTTCACTGAGGAGCTGATCGTACTGAGTCTTGTTCTCAAACTTGATGTTCTTAGCAAGCTCAACGAAGATAGCGGTATCGTTCTGGCCGCCGAGGAATGCGTTGCCATAGTTCGGATCCTCAGCAAACTTCTGGTTTACGTTGGTGTTGTTGGTGAACTGGCTCTCGTTCTCAACGAGCTTGGTGCAGATGTCCTCGTTAGCGGTGAATGCGTTGAATACGTCTGCGAGCATCTCGGGGTTATCAGAGCCCTCTGCTGCGAGCAGCCATGTGCCGCCCCAGAAGTAAGCCTGCGGACCCTGGATAATAGCCCAGTCGCCAGGGCAGCCCTTATCGGGATCCTGTGCGTTGCCCATGGAGAAGTTGTAGTACCAAGCCGGGCCAAAGAAGCACATTGTCTTGCCATCCTTGAACATCTGAGCATTCTTCTCATCGCCCCAAATATCGGAGGTCAGAGTGTACTCGTTCTGAACGAAGTCGTAAGCCTGGTCGATCCACTGATTGAATACATCGTCGATAACGAGGTTGTTATCAGCGTCTACCCAAGGAGATGTAGCGTTGTTGGAGAAGGTTCTGAAGGTCTCAGCATAGGAAGCGGTCATGTAGTAACCGAGATCCTTAGCCTGCTTAGCAACTTCGTTGAACTTTGTCCAGTCGGAGAGCTTAGCCTGAACCTCAGCGGGCTCGGAAGTACCGAGAACAGCCTCTGCGATGGAGCGTCTGTAGATCAGAGCAGCAGGGCAGCACTGGAAGGAAACACCCTTAAGCTGACCGTTTCTTGTATCGGTAGCTGCGTCTACGGTGTACTTATACTCAGTGTCGAGTGCGGAAACGCCGATCTTGGAAACGTCCATTGTGTAGTCGGAGTTTACATACTTGATGATGTAGTCAGCCTCTGCAAGGAACATATCAACCTTGTCGTCAGCAGCTGCGGTAGCCTGAGCCTGGAGAGCAGCGTCGAGCTTATCCTGGTAAACGCCGTCGTCAGAAGGATTGATTACCCAGTTAACGGTGATTCCCTCAGGAACGGTATAGTACTTCTCGAAGAAGCCCTTGAACTCTTCGTTCCAAGCGTAGATGTTGAATACCTTGCCTTCGCTCTCGCTTACGGTGATACCGGTACCAGCAGTCTTAGCGGAATCATCAGCCTCAGCAGCGGGTGCGCTGGACTCCTCAGCAACGGAGCTGGACTCGTCAGCAGCAGGTGTGCTGGAATCAGCAGCAGAGCTGTCAGCAGCGGAGCTGGAATCAGCCGGTGTGCTGGAGCTTGTTGTGTTGCTGGAGCAGCCAGCAAAGGACAGAACTGCAGCAGATGCGAGCAGAGCTGCTAAAATTCTTTTCTTCATAGATTTTTCCTCCCAAAATAGGTTTCATTTTGTTCCCGAGGGAACTGAATTAATCATCAAGGTTCTCGGGTAATTATACTCTGTCTGAAGCGTTTCAATCACCGCCCCTTGATTACATTTGTAAGTTTATCATAAATCATTTCATTTTTCAACCCCTTTTTTAGAACTTTTTAAACAGAAAAAATGGGAAAACGTTTTCAATTTTCACCTCTTGTTCATATTCACAATACAAAGGCATGAATTGATAATTTCAGTTTATTTTTTTTGTTAACTAAATTTATCCGCGAGTTAATGCGATTTCCTTGACGTTCATGCCTTGTTGTTACTTTGCTGTTACCGAATTTGTAACCGTTTTGTAACCGCTTTGTAATCATTCATTTGTGCAAATCGCCGAAAAATCAGCAAAACCGCAGTGTAAACGATATCATCGCAATTTTCCTGTATTTCCTATTACAATCACGCTCGCGGGTGTTCCCTGTTCCATTCATCGCCCACTCCGCTTTCACATCAATTACACACTATTTATGCATTTTCGACAATCCGCCGATTTTCATGTTAAAAACAAAATGTCCCCGCAGCCGTAGCCGCAGGGACATATAATTCAGTTATCAGACGGGGTGAACCTTGTTGGTCTTGTCAGCATGGTCAGCGTCGATGCCTACCTGTCTGTCGCGGCGCTTCTCGAAGAACTTCGGAGCAACCTTCGGGAACATTGCGTAAGTGAGCACATCCTCAACGGAAGCGTTCTCAACGTACTGCTTGACCTCTTCCTTCATTGTGTCGAACTCGGGCTTGAGAAGGTCGGCAGGGCGGCAGGTGATGGGCTCCTCTGCGCCGAGGATCTTCTTCTGGAACTCAGGATCGATTGCGACAGGAGTCTTGCCGTATTCGCCCTTAACGAGACCCTTGAACTCCTTGGTAACAGTCTTGTAGCGCTCGCCTGTAATTACGTTGAACACAGCCTGAGTACCAACGATCTGAGAGGTAGGTGTAACGAGGGGCGGGAAGCCGGAATCCTTACGAACACGCGGAACTTCCTGAAGAACAGCCTCGAGCTGATCAGCCTTGCCAGCCTGCTTAAGCTGAGACAGCAGGTTGGAGAGCATTCCGCCCGGAACCTGATAGATCAGCGCGTTGGTATTGGTAGCCAGCATGGAGGGATCCAGCAGGCCGTTGTCGATGTACTTTTTGCGGAGCTTCATGAAATAGTCACGGATAGAGTTCAGCTTCACGAGATCAAGACCGGTGTCATACTCTGTGCCCTGGAAGGTAGCCACGATGGACTCAGTCGGAGCGTGGGAAGTACCCAGTGCGAGCGGGGACATAGCGGTATCGACGCCGTCAACGCCTGCCTCAACAGCCTTGATGATGCACATGGAAGCAAGGCCGGAAGTATAGTGGGTGTGAAGCTGGATCGGGATCTTAACGGTAGCCTTCAGATCCTTTACAAGGCTTGCAGCCTCATAAGGAGTCAGCAGAGCTGCCATATCCTTGATGCAGATGGAATCTGCGCCGGCATTCTCGATCTGCTTAGCGTAGTTCATGTAATACTCGTGAGTGAATACCTCGCCGAGGGTGTAGGAAATAGCTACCTGTGCGTGACCCTGCTCCTTCTTGGCTGCCTTGATGGCGGTCTCGAGGTTGCGGATATCGTTCAGTGCGTCGAAGATACGGATAATGTCGATACCATTTGCGATGGACTTCTGAACGAAGTACTCTACCAGGTCGTCAGCATAGTGACGGTAACCCAGCATGTTCTGACCTCTGAACAGCATCTGGAGCTTGGTGTTCGGCATTTCCTTTCTCAGGATACGGAGTCTCTCCCACGGATCCTCGTCCAGGAAGCGTATGCAGGAATCGAAGGTCGCGCCGCCCCAGCACTCAGCGGAGTAGAAGCCGATCTTGTCCATCTCGGAGAGGATAGGACGCATTTCGTCCATAGACATTCTTGTGGCAAGCAGGGACTGGTGCGCGTCACGAAGAACGGTTTCAGTTATCTTTAATTTTGCCATTTCTGTTCTCCTTAATAATTACGCGTTCAGTGTAGCAACAACAGCGCCGGTCTCAACAGCGTCGCCCTTGTTAACGTTAACGGAAGCAACAACGCCGTCCTTATCGGAAACGATGTCGTTCTCCATCTTCATAGCCTCGAGAACTGCGATAACGGTGCCGTTTGTAACCTTATCGCCTACCTTGACCTTAACGTCGACGATAGTGCCGTTCATAGGAGCGTTAACGGTTGCGTTGCCCTGTGCGCCAGCGGGGGCAGCAGCCTTCTTAGCGGGAGCTGCCTTCTTGGCAGCGGGAGCAGCAACGGGGGCTGCGGAGCCGTCAGCCTCGTCAACAGTTACATCGTATGCATTGCCGTTTACTGTGATGGTGTATCTTTTCATGTCAAAAACCTCTCTATGTTTTAATTAAAATACGAAATTAACGTGCTTTCTGGTGGGAGCAGCTACTCTCTTGCTGGAGCAGAGGTCAACAGCGGAAGCAACTGCCTGCTTGGTATCCTCAGCAGCGATAACGCCGTCGATCATGCCGAGGGAAGCAGCCTTGAACGGAGTGGTGTCAACCTCTTCGCCCATGAATACCTTGACAGCCTCGGGGCTCATCGGAGCGATAACAGCCTTCTCCCATGCGTAGGAAATGTCAGCGCTGTCGAATGCAGCGTAAGCCGCGCCGATTGCCTTGCCGGTGATAAGGTTGATCTTGGTCGTGGTAGCTGAAGCGTAAACCTGAGCGAGCTTAGCGGCGTCGCGTACGGAGCCTGCAAGCTCAGCAGCGCTGGAAGCCTCGAAGCCCTCGGTGTTTACAACTGTAACTACCGGAATGGAGAATACGTCAGCGAGCTGAACGAATCTTGCAATCTTAGCGCAGTCAGCAGCGGTGAGCTTTGCAGCCTTATCGGTAGCTACGAAAGCTACGGTTGCCCAGTTAACGCTTGCGAATGCGGTGTAAGCAGCGGTGCCGAACTCAGCGCCGAGCTCTACAGTGGAGTTCTTGTCAGCGAGAGCCGCAACAAGATCAGCGCCCTTCATGGAAGCGGAAACCGCAGCGTCGTTCTCTGCGAAATCATCGTTGCCTGCGAGGGAGATGTTGTTTGCAGGAAGGATAGCAGCCAGCTTCTTAGCCTTTGCGATAGCCTCTGCGTCGTCCTTAGCAAGGATATCGGCAACGCCGGACTTAGCGGCGTTTGCAGCCTTGCCTGCGCCCTCGAGCTTGCCGTCGGGTGTGTTGAACGGAGCGTTCAGGAACAGCTCAGCCTTCTCTGTCATGATCGTAACGTCAGCCATGGAAGCGATGACGGCAGCCGCGCCTGCGCATACGCCGGTGATGACCGCGATCTGCGGAACTACGCCGGAAATAGCAGCGGAAGCCTTGATTATGTCGCCGTAGTCAGCGAGTACTTCCATACCCTCGTTGATGTCGCCGCCCTTGCTGTCGAATACTGCGACAACGGGAGCGCCGTTCTTTGCAGCGAGCTCATACAGCTTCTTGATCTTGAGAGCCGCGCTCTTGTCAACTGCGCCGCCCTTAACGGAAACGTCCTGTGCGTAAGCGTAAACAGTCGCGCCGTTTACTGTGCCGTAGCCGGATACTACGCTGCCTACAGCTCCGTCAGCCGACAGGAACTTGTCGAGCTCGTTAAAGCTGTCCTCGTCGAAGAGGGCATTCAGTTTCTTTCTTGCGTCGCTGTCAGGAACGTTCTGTTCCATCTCAGCCAGTGTCTTTGAAAACGCCATTTTTTCTCCTCCATACCTGCTATTGAGATCGGTGCAGACATAGCTGCCCCGTCTTAATTAAAATTTATCCACAATAATTATACTACATTGAATATGAAAACTCAAGCGAAAATCTGAGATTTTTGCATTTTTTATCTTATGCATTAAAACCATTGCATGAAATGGTTAAATTTTTGTCAATTTCAACAAATCTTTATAATTCTCAAATCATCGCTTGAATGCAAAAATCATTTGCCTCTCCTGTTCTGACCTTTTCCGACAGAAGCACGCAGAGAACGCAGCTCGTCCTTGGTCAGGTCGCGGTAGGCGCCGGGCTTGAGCATTCCGAGCTTCACACCGCCGATGGCGATACGTCGCAGTCTGCCGACCTCAAGGCCTACTGCGGTGCACATGCGGCGTATCTGGCGGTTTCTGCCCTCCTTGATGACGAAGCGGAGCACCGTTCTTTCCGGGGATTCGGACAGCACCTCCACCGTGCAGGGGAGCGTCTTTACGCCGTCGTCAAGCTCCACGCCGGACATCAGCCGGGAAAGCTGATCCTCGTTTACCATTCCGTCGATGGTAACGCGGTATGTCTTGGGAACGTGCTTCGACGGGTGCATGATGTCGTTCGCGAACTCGCCGTCGTTCGTGAAAATAAGCAGACCCTCGGAGTTGCGGTCGAGCCTTCCCACCGGGTAAACCCGCTCGGGAACGTCGGTCAGCAGGTCTGAAGCTACTTTCCTGCCCATCTCGTCCGCCATGGACGTTACGTAGCCGCGCGGTTTGTTAAGCATGATGTAGCGCTTTTCTGCGCGCTCCGCAGCTATCTCCTCGCCCTCGACGCATATCAGGTCGTTATACGGGTCAGCCTTATCTCCCAGGGAGCAGGGTCTGCCGTTGACCGTGACTACGCCGGCGGAGATCAGCTCCTCCGCCTTTCTGCGTGAGCATCTTCCGCTGTCTGCAATGATCTTCTGAATTCTAACCTTTTCCATATTTATCCTCTCTATGTACGCCCTCCCGGGCGGAATCAGCGCATCACTGCGCAATTTATCTACACATATATTCCCAGTTTTGACAGTACCGTTTCAAAGAATCCCGGCTCGGTGTCGTCCGCCTCCACGGCTGAATCAGCCAGAAGCGGGCAGGCGCACACGACCTTCCCGTCAAGCAGGAACCTGATCTCCCCTAGCCGGTCTCCCCTGCCGACGCTCCCGTAAACGAATCCCGGGAGGTAGACTTCCCGGGCGATCCTGGTGCGCTGCTCCGGAGTGAGCGCCAGTGTGCGCGCCTGCGCGTAAACTCCAACGCTCTGACCTGTTCCCGCGACTGCGACCCTGTTCGTGCATGAAGTCTCCAGCGGGTACGCCTTCACCTTCGTGAAGCCGTAGTCCAGCATTTTGGCGTGGTCGTTCCAGTCGTCTCCGGCGTTGAGCGTTACCGCGACCAGGGTAACTCCGCCGCGCTCAGCCGCAGAAACCAGGCACCTGCGCGCGTTGTCCGTGAATCCGGTCTTGACGCCGATCGCGCCATCGTAGCGCCTGAGCATTTTGTTGGAGTTGTACAGCGTACGTTTATACGGCGGATTCCCGAACTCCACCTCCGCCGACTTACACGCCGCCACCTCGCGGAACACCTCGTTCTTCATCGCGAACGCCGCAAGTTTTGCGAGATCGCGGGCGGTGGTGTAGTGCCCATCGGCGTCAAGACCGGAGGGCGTGACGAAATGCGTGTTGGAAAGTCCCAGCTCCTGCGCCCTGGAGTTCATCAGCTCCACGAACGCGCCTATGCTTCCGCTTACCGAGACCGCCGCCGCGTTTGCCGCGTCGTTCCCCGAAGGGAGCAGTATCCCGTAAAGCAGGTCGCGCCGGGACACCCGGTCGCCCTCGCGCAGACCCATGGAAGTCCCCTCGACAAGTATCGCGAGCGGATCCACGGTGAATTCCCGGTCGAGGCCGCCGGCTTCAATGGTGAGCAGTGCGGTCATGATCTTCGTGGTACTTGCCATCGCGCGGTGTTCGTCGGCGTTCTTTTCCCAGAGCGCCGTGCCGGTGTCCGCCTCAATGACTATCGCGCTGACCGCCGAAATGTTTTCCGGAGCCGCCACAGCCGTCACGGAGATTCCCGCGGCCCCCGCCAAAGCGGCGAGTACCGCCGTGAATTTTCTTAAATGTCGCTTCATATCTGCACCTCTCTGATGTAATTTCTTCCATCATAGGGTGCGCAGTATCAGCGGATTTTATTCAGCGTCGTCAGATTCGTCTGCGGAATCGCTGTTTTTCTTGCCGACGAGATCCTTTATCTTCCCGATAACGCCCGGAATAGCCTCTACAACGCCTTCCAGCGGGCTGGTCTTGCCTGCGCCGCCGAGCTCCAGCAGTTCAACGTCGCCGTCGGTCTTGATCACGATGAACGCCTGCGGCTTTACCGTAACGCCCGCGCCTGCTCCGCCTGCGAACTTCTCAGCCGCCTGTGTGGGAAGGTCGCTGCCGCCGGAAGCAAACCCGAACGACACCTTAGAAACCGGGATTATAGTAGTTCCATTAGGCGCGGAGATAGGATCGCCGATGATGGTGTTTACGTCCACCATCTCGCGGATCTTCTCCATTGAAACGCCGAGGATTCCTTCAATTGCATTTGACATGATAAAACTCCTTTCAAGCCTTTATATTAATGTTACTTTCTTAGCTTATCAACTGCGGCTGCCGCGTCCTTGCGGGACATGTAGTTCCTGATCAGCCTGCCTGCGACCCAGAACAGGAAAGCCAGCGCCGCTATCACCGTCAGCCTTGCCGTGAAACCGCATTCCGTGCGGGTCTCCTCGCTCTGGAAATTGCAGGTCACATTGAACTTCGGGTCTTTCAGCGTAAAACAGCCGTCCAGGAACGCAAGCGCCGCTCCCGCCGCCATGTTGGTTTTTCCGAACTTTATCGCAGCGTCCGCGGCGTCGTCTCCTCCAACCGAGATATCAAGCCGGAAACCGGTGACGCGGGTCGCTTTAAGCAGCCTTTTCAGCGGCTTTCCGAGGCTGTCCCAGACTAGCTTGACCAGCGCGAAAATATCGCTGAGCGTCAGCTTCTGACTCTTGGGTTTGTCAGATTTGGGAGGCTTCCCGGATTTTCCCCGCTCCGTTTTCTGCGATTTTTGCGTTTTCTGCGATTTATTCTGCTCAGCGGACTTGCTTTCATTCAGCGTCTGCGGGTCCGCAGTTTGTCCGCCGCCGGGATCTTCCGATTTCTCAAGCTCAGCGGCGGACTTCACGTCCTTCTCAGCCTTCTTGTCGCGGCGCTTCTGCTTTTTGGTTTTCGCCGGAATTCGCACCAGCGTTACGAAAAGCCAGCTTATTATCAGCCGGAGTTCCCCGGGGTCGGAGTAGTCGAACCGCACCTTTACCGAGGTCATGAGCAGAATGAGAATGACTGCCACAACTGCACCTGCAATTATCCAGCCCATTTCCTCACCTCCGCTGCAAACTCGCTCAGCCACTCAGCCGCCTAGTCGCTTAATCGCTGCCGCTGAAATTCATCTCGTCGAATTCCTCAAGATCTATCTGGTCGGTGCTGTCCGGTATCGCCGGAAGCCCCTTTATATCGGTAAGCCCGAAGCACCGCAGAAAGTTCTCCGTAGTCTTGTAGGCTATCGGACGTCCCGGCAGGTCGAGTCTTCCGTACTCCTCGAGTAGATCGCGCTCCACAAGGCTGTTCACAACGCCGGAGCTGTCGACTCCGCGCACCTGCTCCACAAAACTCTTGGTGACCGGCTGGTTGTACGCCACCACAGCCAGAACCTCCATCGCCGCCTGGGACAGCGGTACCTGCCGGCGGGTCTCCAGCGCGGTTTTGATATACGGCGCAAACTGCGGCTGAGTCATCATCTGGTAGCTGTCGCCGAGCCGGTTTATCCGGAACGCGCTTCCGTTTTCCGTGTACCGGTCGTTCAGGCGGTCTATGATTTTCAGTACGGTATCCTTTTCGATCTCGCATGCCTCGGAGAGTTTCGCTGCGTCTATCGGCTCGCCGCACGCAAACAGCACGGCTTCAATTACCGCCATTCCTTCGCTGAATTTCACTGCTCCGCTCCCTCCGTTTCTGCGGGTCGTTCATCGTCGGACTTTCTCCGCAGCCTTACGCTGTTTCCGTCCTCAGATATGAATATCCTGCCCTCTTTCGAAAGCTCAAGTATCGCAAGGAACGTCGCCACGGTGCGCGACCGGGGCTGTCCCCTGTAAAGCTCGTCCATCTGCACGGTTCCGTTCCTTCGCAGGCTTTTCAGCACCGCCACAATTCCGGTGAACACCGTAACGTAGCTTTTCGCGACGATCGGGCGTATCGACCTCGGGCGGTAGCTTGCCTTCCTGCGGGTTCGCTCGTTGAGCGCGCTGTAGGCAAGCATGAGTTCCTCCGGCTGGTGGAGCTTGTGGTAAGACTTGTCGATGTCAAGCTCCATAGGTTCCCTGACGAAAACTACGTCGCCGAGGTAGCGTTTTTTCAGGCGCTCCGCCATGGTCTTGCACAAGGCGTACTCGATAAGCGCTCCCTGGAGTTCACGTTTCATCTGCTCGGCTTCCTCCCGAGGAAGCAGCGCCGCAGACTTTATCATTATGAGCCGCGCCGCCATCTCAAGGAAATCGGAGGTGATCTCCAGGTCAGCCTCCGCCATTCTGCTGAGGTACAGCATGAACTGATCCAGCAGCACGCTTATCTCGATGTCCTGGATATTCAGCTTGTGCTTCTGTATCAGCGCGAGCAGTGCGTCCAGAGGTCCTTCGAATATCTCAAGCTTGAAGCTAAGTCCCTCCATGCGTCACCCGAGGAAGAACGAAGCCTTGTCGAGCAGCCACATGATACCGTTGCAGGCAAGTCCGAACGGAACGGAGAGCACTCCGAACATGAGCAGCGCGAAGAATACCCAGTAGATTATCTGCTGATTCTTCTGCATGAAGTAGACCGCCCTGCCCGGCAGGAAGCTCGCCAGTATGTTGAAACCGTCGAACGGAGCGATCGGCACAAGGTTGAATACCGCAAGGTAAACGTTGATCTGCGCGGTGTAGTAAAGACCGAGGGCGATGTAAGCGCCGGTGGTGGACGTGAGGTTCATAAGAACAAGCTTGTACGCTATTATCATGATATAGCTGAGCAGGATATTCGCGAGTGGACCTGCAAGGGAGGTCAGCGCCAGCGCCGCGCGGGGCTTGACCTTATTGCACCTGCGTATGTCCACCGGGGTGGGCTTCGCCCAGCCTATGCGGAAGAGCATCATCATTACCGCGCCCATCACGTCGATGTGAGCGAATGGGTTCAGCGTGAGCCTTCCCTGACGTTCTGCGGTGTCGTCGCCAAGAATCTTCGCCATAAGGCCGTGGGCGCACTCGTGTATCGGGAACACCACGAAAATGATGACAAGCACCGAGAATACCGACAGAACAACGCTAACCACCTGGGATTCAGTGACGCTGCCTGAAAATAAGAGCATGAATAATTCTATAAGAGGTCCTCGAAACATAAAATCTCCTTATAACTTTAGCCTGTACAGAAATATACAGTATATATTATAGCGCAGTTCAGCGGATTTTTCAAGTATCCGGACAAAAATAATTGCGCATTCCGGCGGAAAATGCCCGAATGCGCAATAATATGCGGTTTTATGAAGACGGTCAGGTCTCACTGAGCTTCCCGGGTGAAGGTGTAGGTATGCTCGGAGCCGTCTGCGCCGTTCACTGTGTAGGAGATGGTGCCGTCCTGCTCGCTGAATGTCAGTTTCAGCAGCGACTTCCCGTCGGGTGCCTTGACGTTCACACCATCGAAGGCGCGCTCATATTTGAGCGTTTCGCCGATGGCTTCCCCGCTGGTCTGTGTGAAAGTGCGGTCAGTGAGGGTCACGCGGAGCTGCGTTCCGTCCTCTGTGGTGCAGACCCAGTTCCCTTCTATCTTCGCGGTGTCTATCGAACGGCTGCATGCCGTGCAGACCATCAGAACGACCGCCGCGGCAGCAAGCGATTTAATTAATTTTCTCATGTAGATTCTCCTGTTCAAAATCATGTCCGGAGAATATTGTACCACAAAACCCGCCGTATGTCAACAGAAAACAAAAGCCCGGCGCAAAGTCCGGGCAGATGTATCGGTTTTGAACTGAATTACTCAGCAGCCTCAGCGGTAGCGGCAGCCTGTGCGGTTGCAGCAGCCTCTGCGGTGGAAGCAGCAGCGTCAGTGTTTCTCATGAATACGTACTTGTAGGTAACGTCGCCAACAGCTACGCCGTATGCTAAGATGTCGCTTTCAGCGTCGTAGGTTACGGGAAGCTCCATGCCGTCTAAATCAACGGTGATGCCATTCTCGGTTACAGTGTAGGAATAGTTGCCTTCAACACCCATAGCCAGGCTATTGTAGGAGTTCTCGTCGATATTAACGTAGATCAGGGTATCCTCAGCGGAAACATTGTTTGCAGCTGCAAAATCAGCAACGCTCATTGTATTGGTGCCATCGTTGATTGCAGCGAGAACCCAGTCGCCGTACATAGCGGAAGCGTCGAATGCGGAAGCCTCAGCGGTAGCGGGAGCAGCAGCCTCAGCAGTCTGTGCAGCCTCTGCGGTAGCAGCAGCGTTGGAAGCAGCCTCAGCGGTCTTTGCAGCCTCTGCGGTGGAAGCAGTGGAAGCGTCGGAAGCAGTGGAAGCGTCGGAAACAGCGCTGGAGGACTCGGAAGCGGAAGAAGTGTTATTGCTGCAGCCTGCGAAAGACAGAACTGCTGCGGCAGCTACGATAGCTGCGGTGATCTTTGTGAACTTAGTCATAGTAGTTTCTCCTCAAAATCATATATCTGTTATTTGTTGTAAGCATCTGCCAAAAAACAGCAAATTCACAACATGAGGAATTATAACACACAACTAGTCGCTTGTCAACTACTCCGCATATACTTTTGGCTGAAGGCACAAAGTTTCTCAACCGTTGTTTAAACTTTACTGTTCAATTTTACAAAATTATGAAATGCAACCATGTAACCGTTTACAAATTACAAACGTCACCTATTATAGGAAACTGCTGTCAGTTTTCCGCCGGTTTCGGATTTCTTCCGCGCTTTACAACTGTCGTATATCCGTCCGCCGTGAAAGTAAGTGTGTCGTCCTGCGGCGAATAGGTCATCAGAATAACCGCGCCGTCTGTATCCCTTATCTCCGCGCCTTCATCGGTTATACGGTAGCTCAGCGTTCTGAGAACTCTGTCGCCGCTGGTAATGTCAACGCCCTGCGCCGTGAAGATCATCATCTTCTCCTGATCCTCGTCGTTCTGCGCCGCATATTCCCAGTAATCCTGACCGTTTACGCTGATGACGCTCCAGGTGCCGTATATCCAGTCGGCTATGTAGTCGACCTCTGCGGACTGCGGATATTCGCCGCGTTTGAATACGGCAAAATTGTCCGCCTCATCTATCATAGTAAGGGTGTCAGTCGACGGGTCATAGGTCAGCGTCAGGGATTTCTCTCCCCAGCTGTAATATATATCAGATCCTGCGTCCGTTATGGCATAGCTATACTCCTGCTCGATACCCACAGTTCCGTTTCTGACCAGGACTTCCTCGCTGTTGAAAATAAGCTGCGACTGCTCCGTAAGCCCGTTCGCGAACGCGTAATCCCAGTAATCCTGCCCGTTTACGCTGACGGCGCTCCATGTTCCGTAAATCCAGTCGGCTATGTACCCGCCCTGCTCCTCTGGCGCGGACGTATCCTGCGTAGCTTCCGTCTGCGCGGCGGTGGTTTCTGCCGGCTCAGGAACCGCTTCCGTCACTGGAGCTTCCTCCGGCTGCTCTGTCGGCGCTGCGCTGGTTGTGACCTCCGCCGTGGAGCTGTCGGTCTGCGAGGAGCTTTCACTCTGGCTGGAAGCATTTCCGGTGCAGCCTGCTGCGAGTACTATAGTAATAAGTACTGCGGCTGCCATGTATTTTTTCATATTATCACCCCATTGATATTGTATCACATTTCGCGCTTTTTCGCAATAGCGGAGTGATTTATTTTTTCCGGTGTATTATCCCGAAAATTACGGGAACTATATGCACATACCCCACATTATAAAGAAAGGACACTGCACAATGAAAGACATGTTTTGCTTCCAGTGCCAGCAGACCGCCCACAACACCGGCTGCGAGGGCAAAGCGGGAGTCTGCGGCAAAAAAGCCGACACCGCGAACTACCAGGACGAGATAATCGGAGCGCTCATAGGGCTCGCCCGCGCCGCTAAAAACGGCAGACCCACGGAGTCCACCGACGCGCTGGTTGAAAAAGCGCTGTTCACCACCATCACCAACGTAAATTTCAACAATTCAACGATAAAAGCCATCAAGACCGAGGTCGAGCAGGAAAAGCACCGTATCTCCTCAGAAAAGTTTGAGGACTACTCAATGCCGGAAATCTGGGACGGCAACGCGGATATCCGCTCGCTGAAATCCCTGGTTCTGTTCGGGCTGAAGGGTATGGCGGCCTACGCCTACCATGCCCGGGTGCTCGGCAAGACCTGCCAGGAGGTCGACCAGTTCTTCTATGAAGCTCTGTACCACCTCGGCGAGGACGAACCGCAGGACGTGCTGCTTCCGCTGGTGCTCAAAACCGGCGCGGTGAACCTCAAATGTCTGGAGCTTCTCGACCACGCCAACACCGAAGCATACGGCGACCCTGTCCCCACGGAAGTGCCACTCACAATTGAAAAGGGACCGTTCATAGTAGTCAGCGGTCATGACCTGCACGATATGAAGCTGCTTCTGGAGCAGACCGACGGCAAGGGTGTAAACATCTACACCCACAGCGAAATGCTCCCCGCGCACGGCTACCCGGAGCTTAAAAAGCACCCACAGCTCAAGGGAAATTTCGGCACCGGCTGGCAGAATCAGCAGTCGGAATTCCACAATATCCCGGCTCCGGTGCTGTTCACCACGAACTGCATAATGCCGCTGCGCGAGAGCTATGCCGACCGTATTTTCACTACCTCCGTCGTGTCGTACCCCGAAGTAACCCACATCGGCGCCGACAAGGATTTCACCCCGGTTATCAGGAAAGCGCTTGAATGCGGCGGCTACGACGAGGACAAGGAAATGACCGGAATGAACGGCGGACACAAGGTCATTACCGGATTCGCGCACAACGCCGTACTGAAGCATGCCGAAAAGATAATACAGCTTATCAAAGCCGGAAAGATACGGCATATATTCCTGATCGGCGGCTGCGACGGAGCCTCCCCCAGCCGCAGCTACTATTCTGATTTTGCGCGGCTGACTCCCCCGGACACGCTGATACTCACCCTAGCCTGCGGAAAATACCGCCTTAACGACATGGATCTTGGCGATATCGACGGGATCCCACGAATCCTCGACATGGGGCAGTGCAACGATTCCTACAGCGCCGTGCGGGTCGCCTCCGCGCTCGCAGAAGCGTTCGGCTGCGGAGTAAACGACCTGCCGCTCACGCTGGTGCTTTCATGGTACGAGCAGAAGGCGGTATGTATTCTGCTGTCTCTGCTTTATCTCGGGCTGAAAAATATAATTCTCGGTCCGACTATACCAGCGTTTGTTTCACCGGCAGTGCTGGAAGTGCTCCAGAATGAATTCAAGCTCCGGGCGGCGACTGCTCCGGAAGACGACCTGCGCATGATATTGGGATAATCGTCAGACTTTTGTAAACCCGGAATTTCAGAACGTCCGCCGGCTCCCTGCCCTGACAGAGAAGCCGGCGGACGTTTTTTCCGCTGACGTATAGTGGCTGTGCAGTCATTACGCCTGATTTTACCCCAAATTCATTGATAGTAAATTGTGGAGTTAATTAATAAGCATAGAAAAACGGCTCTATCTGTGGATAGAACCGTTTTTTATTGAGATATTTACTTATCCGGCATAATCAAATCTTCTGAGCCCAAACAATATTGTTGCGGCAGCGGCAGCGTGCAGTTCCATTTCAAAAACGCTGCCTCAAGGTTTCGAGGGTTTCATGATTTCTCGATATATTCAGTTGGATTTGAAATCTAGCAGGCATCTCCGCATATTTGCCCACGATTTTAATTGCGCTGCGTCAGTCGCCTTTTTTCTCCTCGCGAACTAACGCAGGCTCCTCAGATACACTGCCGTCTTCATAGCCGTCAAGGAACAGCGACGTATCTCCGGCGTACTCCCTGGTCTCCTCGGGCATTTTCTTCTTTTTCAGGCGCGAGGATACGAACTCTGCAAACAGCAGGTAGATAACCGCGAACACCGGAACGCCAAGCAGCATTCCCGGAATTCCGAACAGACCTCCGCCTATGGTTATGGAAACCAGCACCCAAATCGCGGGAAGTCCCATCGAACCGCCGAACAGGTGCGGCTTGATAACGTTGCCGTCGAGCTGCTGGAGCACCAGCACGAACAGCTCGAACCAGATGACCTTCACCGGATCAACCAGCAGTATCAGGATACCGCACGGAATAGCTCCGATGAACGGACCGAAGAACGGTATGAGATTTGTGACTCCGCAGACTACTGCAAGCAGCATGGGGTACGGCATTCCCATAACGAGGCAGCCTATCGCCATCGCAACAAAAATTATCAGCGCGTCCACGAGGTTAGATATTACGTAGCTCTTGAAAATCGAATTGGTTCGGGAGCCTACATAAAACACCCGCTGACATATATTGTTCTTCAGGAACGCGAAAAGGATCTTTTTTGTCTGAGCCAGAAGCCTCTCCTTGCTGAACAGAAGATATATCGCAATGATAAGTCCGATCACGACATTCTTCAGACCCGTCAGCAGCCCCGCCGCAAACTGGAATACGCCGCTTGAAACGCTGCTCATGATGTCCCCGGCCATCGGCTGAACCATCTCGGATATTTTATTTACGATCGAGCCTATTTCAGTAAAGCTGTCGGAGATAAGATTTGCGATCTCCGGATTGTTCGCGAAGAAATCCTCAAGGAATGCGTCCAGCTTCTTGATGTACCCGGGCATCTGGTCGGCGAGGTCGACCACGCTCTTTGCCACGCTCGGAACTACAGCCACGCAAATCCCCACGACTGCCGCAAGAACTATGATATACGCGATAGTCACCGAAAGCGCGCGTGCCGCGATCTTACGGCGGCGTGACTTCTTCTCCATCGAGGGGCCATGCTTCTCGAGCGTGCGGACCACCGCGGTGGAACCGACCTTGGATTCCGCCAGTTTCTGCATCACTATGCCTTTTTCAGGCGGCGGATTCTCAACGAGCTTGTGGAAAAAAGTGCGCTCGATCCACATCATGAGCGGATTCACGATATACGCTATTACGATACCGCAGATAAGAGGTGCGGAGACGCTTCCTATCCATGAAAATCCGCTCTTGAACGAGTCGAATTTAAATACAAATACTACGAACAGAACCGCCAGCATAATGACGATGAGCGAATAAACCGCTATGGTAGTGTATTTCTTGTTCCATTTTATCTTCAAAAGCGTGTCCTCCTGCTAAAAGCAATCACATATCATGCTTATTGTAACATATTTAAATACACATGTCAACCGGAACATGTGAGAATAAGTTAATTTTTAACTTATTCACGTATATTTCACAATTGTTAGGCTATATTATCCTATGTACAGAGATTTACAGGGATCAGGCGGGAATGTTCACATGTTCAGCTATATTATGCCCGGATATCTTCAAAAGGAATCAATCGGAGGAATCAATCACGCTGTATAATTATTAGAAAAATCGCAGCGGAAAATGTGCATTATTAACAAAACGAAACATAGCATATGCCACAAAATGGGGTTATTGGGCTGTTATTAAGGTCAACCAGCGCTCGTTTTTCCATTTTATTCCTTGAATATGTAATATTTATCGTTTTGATTTCTGTTAGGTGTCATTTTCACCCGCGCCATATTGTAAAATAATATAAGGTGCAATACATTTTTTATTGGAATGGATTTCGCATAATTTTTTTATCAAGTAAGGAGAGTCCACATGTTTAACAACCGAACAACCGACGGAAGAAACAACATCTGCGGAATCAACGTTGCAAAGCTGCGCAAGGCATTGAAGATCTCACAGCGTGAGCTTGCAGACAGACTGCAGGTCATCAATCTGGATATCGACAAGAACGCAGTTCAGAGAATCGAGTCCGGTCAGAGATTCGTCACAGATATTGAGATAATCTCTCTGGCAAAGGTTTTCTCTGTCACCGTTGAGGATCTGCTCAAGGTTTAAACGTTTTATATTATTAAAATGGGGCTGTGATTCACAGCCCCTTTAGTTTATTGCCTTCGGCCTGAACCGTTCAGCGGAGTATCTCCCCGGGAACGATATCCGCCATCTGCTTGTAGCCCATCTTGCTCGGGTGGAGGTGGTCGCCGCTGTCGAACTGCGGAAGCATTCGCGTCGGACGCTCAGGGTCGGCTAACGCTCTGTCAAAGTCTATGCACCCGTCGATGAGGTCGGTGGTGCGTATCCACTCGTTGAACTGCCCCCGCACCTCCTCGCGGAACGGCGCATATGTACGCCAGCCCTCGATAGGAAGCAGCGTCCCGACGTACACCTTATACCCCAAGCCGCGCGCCTGCTCGATGTAGTACTTCATGCAGTCGGCAAGCTCCTGCGCGGTGGGCATGTCGCTCATCGGGCGGAACGGATTCACCTCGGTGCCCACCGGGTGGATTATATCGTTGATACCATGCTGGATTATCACCGTGTCCGCTCCGTCGGTGGGGACCTCGTGGGAAAAGCGCTTGCTTCCCATCAGCCCGTAAGATTCGTAGGTTATGCAGTTATACTCCCGGAGCATTCTGGTTCCGCTCGCCGCACGGCGTATTACCGCAGTATGGAGCTTCTCCTCGCGGTTGCAGCGCAGCGTGAGGTACTCCGGCCAGTCCTGCGCGGTGATGGAATCCCCGTAGCAGACCACCGTGCGGTTCTCCGCGGAGGTCAGCACCGATACGTTGCTGAGGAAGTAGATAACGCTTATGCCGCGCTCGATCTCCTTCGGGATAAGCTCGGTCTCGGTCATGTCGCCGATGGCGTAATAGCCCTCGGTCAGCGGTCCGCTGGTGAACACCGCCGATCTCAGCAGCGTGAAATCCCTGAACCAGAAGCTGACGGTTATAAGGCTCTGCGGCTCCACCTCGCAGGGAAGCTCATCGGAAACTATGTTTTCGCCCGCGCCGACGGTTGCTTCGCGATTCCCGCCGAATGTAACGGGGTAAAACTTCCCGCCGATGAACGCCGTCACCTTGTTGAACGTCACCGGCTCGGTACCGCAGAAATTGTCGAACGTCAGCCGAACGGCGGTTCCGCCGAACTGCGAATAAATCGGATAGCGGAAAGTGATGTTCCTGTTATATCCCTCGGGGCGGTTTTCTCCTATAGATATAGCGTTGCCCCAGACGCTTGCCCAATGCTGTTTCATGTTGTTTCCTCTCTGTTCTGTAATTTCTCCGTTAGATATTATATAACGCAGCCGGGAAATTGTCAAGCCGTGCCGCGGCACGGAATTAACAGTGAATTATTCCAAATTTAACGGCAAGATTCTGCCCATTCGGACAAAATGCGTTAAAATGCTTGACTTTTTACTGATTTAATAGTATATTAATAATATAAACTAAAAAGGAGTTCAAACATGAAAAAATATGTCGGCAAAATAATTATTGCCCTGTTCATCGTTCTGTTCATCGCAGGCTGCTTCATTCAGGCTCCGATCACAGAAGCGATAGGGTCGCTCTGGTCGCTGCTTCCTCCGATAATCGCTATCGGACTGGCGCTTATTACCAAGGAGGTATATTCCTCGCTGTTTATCGGTATCCTCACCGGAGGTATCGTGTACGCGGCAGCCACAAACGGCGGTTTCGAGGGAATGTTCACCACCGTTATCCAGGACGGTCTCATCGCCAACCTGGCGGATTCCTACAATGTGGGAATACTGGTGTTCCTGGTGGTACTAGGAGTTATCGTCGTGCTTATGAACAAGGCGGGCGGAAGCCGCGCCTACGGAGAATGGGCGGCGGCTCACATCAAAAGCCGCAAGGGAGCAGCACTCTCCACGTTCCTGCTGGGCGTGCTCATCTTCGTCGACGACTACTTCAACTGCCTGACGGTGGGCTCTGTAATGCGCCCCGTTACGGACAAGCACAACGTTTCCCGCGCTAAGCTCGCGTACCTCATCGACGCTACCGCGGCGCCTATCTGCATTATCGCGCCTATCTCATCATGGGCGGCGGCTGTCAGCGGAACCGTCGAAGGCGTCAACGGAATCAGCCTGTTCATCAGCACCATTCCCTACAACCTGTATGCGTTGCTGACTATTCTGATGGTAATTTTCCTCGCAGTCACCGGATTCGACTTTGGTCCCATGAGGACTCACGAACTGAACGCACGTAACGGCGACCTTTTCACCACCCGCAACAAGGTCTACGAGGAGGACGCTCAGCCCGCCCACTCCCGCGGAAAGGTCATCGACCTGATACTCCCGGTTGCGGTGCTGATCGTGCTGTGCGTTCTCGGCATGATATACACTGGCGGATTCTTCGGCGGCACCGGATTTGTTGAGGCGTTCGCAGGCTGCGACGCTTCCTACGGACTGTCGCTCGGCTCGGTTGCGGCTCTCGTGGTTATAATGATATACTTCATGTGCCGCAGGGTGCTCACATTCACGGAGTGCATGGATTCCGTTGCGGCGGGATTCAAGCAGATGGTTCCCGCGATTCTGATCCTCACCTTCGCATGGACCCTCAAAACCATGACTAACCACCTTGAGGCTGGAGCGTTCGTTTCCGGCATCGTAAAGAGCGCTACCGCCATCAGCATTCTTCTGCCGGTTATCCTGTTCGTCGTTGCGGTTGGACTGGCGTTCGCTACCGGTACCTCCTGGGGAACCTTCGGTATACTTATCCCGATAGTTACAAGCGTTTTCAGCACAGAACTTGCCAATGTCGCCGAGTCCGGCGAGATCCCTCAGATGGTTATTGTGTGCATTTCCGCGTGCCTTGCCGGAGCGGTCTGCGGCGACCACTGCTCGCCAATTTCGGACACCACGATCATGGCTTCCACCGGAGCGCAGTGCGACCACGTGAACCACGTATCCACACAGCTCCCCTATGCGCTGACCGTCGCAGGAGTGTGCATCGTGGGCTACCTTATCTCCGGATTTATCCAGAACGTGTTTGTGGTACTGGGCATTTCGATAGTTCTTATGCTCGGACTGATGTTCCTGCTAAGAGCCGTTATCGGAAAGAAGCAGAACTAACGATCAAACGGTATATCAATACGTTAAGTATCAAAAAGCCATCTTTCTTTTCAACGAAAGATGGCTTTTTCGATATACAGCTTAATGGCAGAATAATTTGACGTGAAGAGGTTAAAGCAAAATATCCCCGTCTAAAAAACGGGGACATTGGATTATCCTCTGTTACGGCTCATGACCGCGCCAACCGCCGTGAATCCCGCAAACACCAGGATATTCACGCAGACGATGCTCGCACCGCCGGGAGTTCCGAACTCGTATGAGATCACCATGCCCGCAATGAACGTCACCACTGAGATGACCGCCGAGCACACCGTGACCGCCTTGAAGCTCTTGAACACCCTCATGCTGCACAGCGCCGGGAATATTATCAGGCTTGAAATCAGCATCGAGCCCATCATGCGCATTCCGACTACAATTGTTATCGCAGTCAGTAGCGCGATCAGCATGTTGTACAGACCCGCCTTTGTTCCAGTCGCGCGGGCGAAGCTCTCGTCGAAGGTTATCGCAAAGATCCTCGTATAGAAGAACACGAAAAGTATAAGTACCAGCAGCGCCAGAACCACGCTTATCACAACGTCCTCGTCGCTTATCGCGTAGATACTGCCAAATAAGTAACTGTCAAGGTCGCTGTTCATTCCGGACAGTGAAACCGCCATTACGCCTATCGCAAGCGCGCCCGTGGATATAAGCGCTATCGCGGAATCCCCCTTTATCTTGCTGCTTCCCGAGATTCTCAGAAGCAGGAAAGCCGCCGCGATCACCACCGGAACAGCCACAGCCATCGGCGCCCAGTTCATCACCGCCGCGATCGCAAGCGCGCCGAATCCAACATGAGAAAGCCCGTCGCCTATCATGCTGTAGCGCTTGAGCACCAGGCTGACTCCGAGAAGAGCCGCACACAGCGAAACCAAAATACCTACCACCAGCGCCCGGAAAAGTATCGGCGTACTGAAAAACGCGGAAATAATGTCACCCATTGACCGCGCCCCCTTTCAGAAAATCCGAGGCACTGCTCGTGAGAAACTCCTCCGGTGTGCCGAAAAACCAGCTCTCCCGGGTAAGACCCTGCCGCATGCATAGGATATGCCCCGCGTATTTCAGAGCCGCGCTGACATCGTGAGTTACCATCACGACTGTAACTCCGCTGCGGTTTATGTCCGCGATAAGCTCGTACATCTCCGCCGTGACCATCGGGTCCAGCCCGGACACCGGCTCGTCAAGCAGCAGCAGCTTTGAAGTCGCGCACAGCGCCCTCGCAAGAAGCACCCGCTGCTGCTGACCTCCCGAAAGCTCCCGGAAGCTGCGCTTTTTAAGGTCGGATATGCTCAGCCGCTCCATGTTTTCGGCGGCTTTTTTGCGTTCGCGGTCGGTGTAGAAAGGTCTGAATCCCATCGAATTAAGGCAGCCCGAAATCACGACCTCCCCCACGCTCGCCGGGAAATCATGCTGCGCGCCTGTCTGCTGCGGAAGATATCCTATCTCGTTGCGGCGAAGTCCTCCGCCGAAGGTGATCTCGCCGCCCACCGGTTTTTTCAGCGACAGCAGCGACTTCACCAGCGTGCTCTTTCCGGAGCCGTTTTCGCCGACTATGCACAGGTAATCCCCGCTCTCCACGGTGAAGCTCAGATCCTTCACCACCGTCATGTTTTCGTATGACAGCGTGAGATTTTCAACTTTTATCAGATGTTCGCCCATATATGTCACTTGCCTTTACAAAATGTCAGATAGTACTTCGCAATTGCGCTCCATCAGAGAAACGTATGTCTCCCCCGCTGCGAGGTCGTCAGCCGAAATGTTGTGGCAGGTGTGGAACTCCACGACCGGCAGCCCGGAATCCTCCGCAAGGACCTCGCCCAGCCGCCTGCTCGAAAGCTCGATACAGAACACCGCCGGAACGGAATCCGGCTGCCGGAGCTTATCCAGCAGGAATGTCATGGTCTGCGCGGACGGCTCCGTTTCGCTTCCGCAGCCCGGGAACGCCGCGTAGTAATTCAGCCCGTAATGCCTGAAGAAATACAGCAGCGGGAACCTGTCCCCGAAGATGAAATAACGCTCCTCGCCGCTAAGAAGCTCCGCGAATTTCGCGTCCAGCTCGTCTACCTTACCCGCATAGGAATCAGCGTTCGCCGTTACCGAATCGGCATTCTCCGGGAAAAGCTCCGCGGCGCGCTTCCCGAGCGCCTTCACGATCGCGGAGGCGTTGTCCGGGGAGGTCCACACATGCTCGTCGTATTCGTCCTCGTGTTCTTCCTCGTCATGGTCGTGCTCCCCGGCGTTCTGCATTCCCTCGGTGACTTCCTCGTCAAGAAGCGAAACCGCGTCCGTCATGCGGAAGGTCTCCACCTCCGGCGCGGATTTCAGCACGCTCTCGACCCACTGGTCGGACTCGCCGCCGTTGTAGACGAAAAGGTCGCAGCCGCTTATCTCTACGATGTCCTTTGCGGAGGGGTCGTAGCTGTGGCTCTCCTGACCGGGCTTGAGCAGCATTTTTACGTCCGCCGTATCTCCGAAAACCTGCCGCGCAAAGTCATACGCCGGAAATATCGTCGCGATGACCTTCAGTTTCCCGCTGATTTCTGATTTTTCCGGGCTGGTGCAGCCGCACAGGGAAACTCCCAGCGCAGCGGCGGCAATAACTGCAATTATCTTTCTGAATCTCATTTATTCTCCTTGTTCTTCTGTTCCTCTGACTCAATGGCGCGCTGGCAGTCGCTGCAAAGTCCGTAGATAACGGTTCTCCCGACATCCACCGCAAAGCCGTGGTTTTTCTCTATGTGCTGCTGCATTTCCTTCATGAAGCCGCAGTCCATGTGTATCAGCTTCTGGCAGCGGTCGCATTTCAGGTGGAAGTGGCTGGAGCATTTCTGCTCGTCCATTAGCTGGTAGCACGCACCCGAGCCGTCCCCGGTAAAGCGCTTGAGCACCCCCTGATTTGCAAGCTTGGTGAGTGTCCTGTATACCGTCGCCTCGCCCACCGTCACCTCGCCGCTCGTGATTATATCCTTTGCGGTGAAGCAGCTTCCGCGGTGGCGGCTGAAAAACTCCACTATCTCGTCACGCTGTTTTGTATTGTAATTGTTTCTGTCCAAAGTGATCAGCTCCTGTGAATTTGATTTTGATTTTCACTTTCAGTTTCATATTATAGCATACTGTTTTGCAATTGTCAAGCGGCGGGGAAAAATTTGTTGATTTTTATAATAGTGTGTGCTATAATAATGTTAACCTCTAAAAACCGGGACACGAGAGGTTTTTAGAGGTTACCTAATGATAGTACCTTACTTAAAATAATAGGTGGTGATACCATGCTGGATTACTGCATGTGCCCGAAATGCGAGCGCATGATAATGCTGGATTCCGACTTTGAAACGGGATTCTGCCTGTACTGCGGCACGCACATTTCCTATCAGGACTCCCGGGAGTTCCTGCTGGAAGGGCTGAAAAGCGCCGTTCCGGACGACATGAAAATAGAGGCCGACCTCAGCGAACTCATCGACGAGGACGACGCCTACACCGACGTCTACGGCACTGACGAATGCCGCATGGAATGCTCAAAGGCGCAGGAATACATGGGAAAATGGGATTTCGCCAACGCATTTAAGCACTACACCGCCGCGCTGGAGTGGCTCCCGAAGGACTTCGAGGCGTGCTGTGGAAAGCTCACCGCCGGAATTCTAAAACTCAACGACGTGGAAAACTGGGAGTCCTACCTCAGGGACTGCACCGCGCTGATACGCTCCCAGCCCGACTGGAACATGGCGCAGAAGTCGCTTGAATACTCGCTGGATATCCTCAAGCGCTTCCTTTCGAAGGGCGGAAGGTTCGTTTCCCCGGCGTACACCTACGGATTTTTCAAGGAGCTGTGCGACAGCTTCCCCGCGCTGCGTACCCAGGCGGCTGTGATACTTGCGCACTGCGTGAATGTCGACAACGCGCCCTACACCGACGCGGCGCGGCTGGATCACGAGACCTCCCGCTTTGCGGTGGGCAGCTACCCGCCGGAGCCTGACAAGAACCTCGCGCGGCATTTGCTTCTTATAATGAAGTACCACCCGGACGAGCGCGCGAAGCACACGCTGATACGCGCCGTGTATGTATACGACCGCGCGGTGTGGCTCAGGAACCACGACAACGCGCGTATCGACGACGTTCTCGACTTCCTCGAGCAGATGTTCTCCGGGAGCTACTCCACCGAGGACAGGAAAGCCGCGCTCGACGCCGGCTGCGACCTGCTGCTCATGCGTGCGCTGGAGCCTGCCTCCACACAGCGCGAAAAGCTGATGTTCCTCACCGGGGTGTACTCCTTCGGGCAGATACGCCGCATGGAGCGGTTCTTCAGCGGAAGCGCGTTCTTTAATCGGCTCTACCTTGAAATTTACCTCAAACAGCCCGGCGCCAGTCCTATCTCATCGGAGTACCGCCGTATCGAAGAAAAGCTGAAAACACTTAGCTGACAGAAAGGAAATCACCATGGCAAATATGAAAAAGCTCACCCGCGACTACGGTGAGATCATCTGGACCGGCAAGAAATGCATAATGGGTATGCCTATTTCGTTTACACGATACATTCTCACCGACAGCAAGCTGATAACCCGCGTGGGTCTGCTGAACCTAAAGGAGGACGAGATCGAGCTTTACCGCGTTTACGACAAGTCGATGAAGCTGCCGTTCGGTCAGCGGATAGTAGGCTGCGGAACAATCACGCTGCTTTCCAAGGACTCCGACACCCCCACAAAGGTTATGCAATCCGTAAAGCACCCCCGCGATGTAAAGAGGCTGCTCGACTCCGCGATACAGGAGCAGCGCGACAAGTACAGCGTCCGCGGCAGGGACATGATGGGAGCCTCCGCGCACATGGAGGACAGGGACGGCGACGGTATCCCCGACCCGCCTGAGTTCCCCGGCCGCCCTATGGTCTGAGCGCAGGTTCAGCAGTATTTTTCCCAATAAATGCAGTTTATTCCACAAATGCCGCATGATCGGGTGGCAAATTCCTAAAAAAATACTTGATTTATTTCTCGCCGTGCTATATAATATATTTATATATTCTCAGAATCAGGCGCCTTATTCCGGCGCCGATACGGCCTCTGTTAAATCGAAGGAGTAAAAACCAATGTCAGACAAACTGGACGGACTGAATGTCTGCCTGATGAACGACTCGTTCCCTCCTGTTATTGATGGAGTTGCAACGACGATACTTAATTACGCTGAAATAATCAACAACGGACTTGGCAAGGCAACCGTAGTTACCCCGGAATATCCCGGCGCAAAGGACGATTTCCCGTTCCCGGTGGTGCGCTATACCAGCATGTCCATCACTGAGAAGATATGCAGCTACCGCATGGGATATCCGTTTTCCGCAAGCAAGCTGGATTCCCTCACAAGCAGCGGATTTGATATTATCCACACCCACTGCCCGTTTGCGTCAATGCTGATGGCGAGAGTCCTCAGGATCAAGACCGGCGTGCCGATGGTGCTGACCTATCACACCAAATTCGATATCGACATACGCCGCGCCCTGCCGACAAAGCTCATGCAGGACCAGGCAATAAAAATGCTCATCTCGAACATCTCCTGCGCTGACGAGGTCTGGACGGTAAGCGAAGGCGCGCGTCAGAACCTTATCGACCTCGGCTACGAGGAGAACGAGCACCACCGTATCCGAATCATGGAAAACGGCGTTGACTTCCCCCGCGGAAGAGCCCGAAGACGCGGCGGAACTCCGCGCAGAACTTGGCGTGGAAGGTCACGGCCCGGTGTTCATTTTCGTGGGACGCCTGCTGTGGTACAAGGGGATACGTCACATTCTCGACAGCCTCAAAATACTCGATGAAAAGAACATCGACTTCCGCATGATGTTCGTAGGCGACGGCGCCGACCGCGCCGAAATCGAAACCTACGTCGACGAACTGAAGCTCCGAGAAAAGGTGATATTCACCGGCGCGATATACGACCGCGAAGAACTTCGCGTGTACTATACCGCCGGCGACCTGTTCATTTTCCCATCGCTTTACGACACGAACGGAATCGTAGTCCGGGAGGCGGCAGCCTGCGGAGTTGCCTCCGTGATGATAAAGGGAAGCTGCGCCGCAGAGGGGATCACCCACATGCGCACCGGAATCCTCACCGAGGACGACCCGCAGGCGATCGCCGCCGAGCTGGAGTTCGCGGCTTCTCATATTGACGAGGTTCGCCAGATGGGCGACCACGCAATGAACGAGGTGTACATGTCCTGGCAGACCTCGGTTGAGAACGCATACCGCCGCTACGGCGAGATAATCGAGGAATGGCGCACCGGAAACACCTGCAACCGGGAAACCGAGCTTCAGCAGGATCTTTTCACCGGTATCAGCCGCGTCACCGACGCAGTCCAGAAGTTCCGCAGCATTCCCGCGGTCTCCGCGATACGCGAGAGCAACAGCCGGAACATGGCAAAGTACCGCGCCCGCAAGGAAGAAAAGAAAAAGCAGGAATCCGAGTAACTCCTGCCGCAAATACAATTGAGACCGCCTGATAAATCAGGCGGTCTTTTTTTATCTGATACCCAGGCTGTCCGCGATGTCCTGGAGCCTGTCCACCGACTCCCTAAGCCTGGCGAACTCATCGTAATTCTGGCGGTACAGCTCAATCATGTAGGCGCCGCTGTAGCCCAGCGCGTCCATCTCCCGCATGAGCCTGCGGAAATCAAACTCGCCGTGCCCCACCGGGAGGCAGTCGCGCTCGACGGAGCCGTCGCTTATATGAAGGTGGACGATGTTCTCGCCGAGGGCGCGGATATACTCGAACGTATCGCCGTGCGCGCGGCGAACCTGCTTTAAGTCCAGCACGAACCTCGCGTACCCGCCAAGCTCCCGCTTCATCATTTTCAGGAACTCAAGGTCGCCGGAAAGGCAGTAGCTCACGTTTTCCTGCGCAACGGTCACGCCGTATTCCCTGCCGGTCTCCGCGAGCAGTCTGAACTGCTTCACGTAATGCTCCGGCGGGCACTTGCTGCTGAGTATCGCGCCGTGGAGAACGAATATTTTCGCGCCAAGCCGCTTCATGGTCCCGAAAAACTCGCTGTAGAGCTGTATCATTTCCTCAATACGGCGGTCGTAGGTCGAAAACAGGTACACCGACTCCATCGGCGACGAGAACGGGTGAAAGCTCAGAACCTCAATGCCGTTCTGGCGGCAGGTCTGTTCTATCTCCCCCACAACCGGGTCACGAGCCTCACAGGTACTGTTCGCGAAAAGCTCCGCGCAGCGCACTCCAAGCGCCGCAAGTTCGGCGAATGCGTCCTCAGCGTGCAGCGGATACAGCGACGCCGACGATACTCCTATTTTCATTGCTCCACCTCCGTAACAATGTCAGTATACCACAACTGAACGGAAATTTCAAGGCTTATTTCTCAAGCTCCACGCGGACTCTGCCGTCTTTCAGCACAAGCTTTCCAGCGCAGGCATTTCCGCTGCGGTCGAGGAACCCCTTGAGCGTGATGGAGCTTCCCTTGTCAAGTATACGCTTCGCCTGGGTCTCGCTGACCTCCTTGCCCCATATCTCCCGCGGAAAATAGAATCCGCACGCGCCGCGGCTGTCCTCGCAGGAATAGGACTTCGGAAACTCGTAGACGTTCTTTCCGCAGTTCGGGCACTTGCCTATCACAGTAAGCCTTGAGAACCGGAACGGATTTTCGTTTCGCGAGGTCTCGCCCGCGTTCTCCCTGATAAGCTGCTTCGTGAACGCGATTATATCGCTCAGGAACTGCTGATCGTCAGCTTCGCCCTTCGCTATCTTCTGGAGGGTGCTTTCCCACTCGGCGGTCATTGCGGCGGATTTCACCTTCTCCGGCACGACGTCTATCACGCGTATTCCCTTGTCGGTGGGTATGAGCTGCTTTCCCTTGCGCTCGACATACTGCCGCTTTACAAGGGTCTCGATTATCGCCGCCCTTGTGGCGGGAGTTCCAAGCCCCTTCTTTTCTACGTCGTCGTCATCGTCGTAGCTGTCGCTGCCGGCGCGCTCCATTGCGGAAAGGAGCATATCCTCGGTGTAGCGCTTCGGGGGCGTTGTCTTATGCTCAAGCGGCTTCACCGACTTCACCGGTATCTCCGCGCCCTCAACAAGCGGCGGGAGCACTCCGGAAGCTTCCTCGGCGTCGTCCTCGTCCGCGTCCTGGGAAAGCCCCTTCAGCCCCGCCTTTATTGTGGCTTCGAGCTGCTTCCAGCCGCCCTGGACTACCGTTTTGCCCCGGGCTGTGAAATCCATGCCGCCGCACTCGAGCACAGCGGTCACGGAATCGCAGGTGTTCACCGGGGACACCGCCAGCAGCAGCCTTATCGCAATCAGCGACAGGACGTTCCAGCAGTCCTCCGGCAGCCTTGTGAAGTCGTAACGGGAGATCTCCTTCGTAGGAAGCAGCGCGTGATGGTCGCTGACCTTCTCGTTGTTTATCAGGCGCTTTATATCCGGGGTGCAGCCCTGCGCGTCGTAGTCCGCGCCGAACTTGAACGCCGCCGCAGTGCGCCGTACCATGTCAGCGGCGGTCTGCTCCATATCATCGGTGATGTAGCAGCTGTCGGTGCGCGGGTAGGTTATCAGCTTGGATTCGTACAGCTTCTGGGCGCAGTCCAGAGTCTGCTGCGCGGTGTAGCCGTAGAGCTTGTTCGCGTCGCGCTGGAGAGTCGTCAGGTCGTAGAGCTTCGGCGGGTTGGCGTTCTTCTGCTCCTTCACCACGGACTTCACAACGGCGGTTTTGCCGCATTTCGCCGCAGCCTGCTCCGCCTGGAGCGGCTCGATTTTTCCGCTCTCAGCCCTGAATTTGCCGCAGTTCAGCTCCAGCGTGAAATACCGCGCGGAGGCAAACTGCTGTATCTTCTTCTCGCGCTCCACCAGCATTGCAAGGGTCGGGGTCTGGACTCTGCCGACGGAAAGCAGGCTGCGGTACTTCACCGTGAAAAGCTGCGTCGCGTTCATTCCGACGATCCAGTCCGCCTTGTTGCGTGCTAGACCGCTTCGGTAGAGCGCGTCGTAGTCGCTGCCCGGTCGGAGGTGTTCGAACCCATCGCGGATAGCCTCGTCGGTCATGGAGCTTATCCACAGCCGTTTGAACGGCTTTGTGCACCCCGCCTGGAAGTACACATAGCGAAACACGCACTCGCCCTCCCTGCCTGCGTCGGTGGCGCATATTATCTCGTCTACGTCAGGTCGCTCCATCAGTGCCTTGAGCTTCTCGAACTGCGGCGCGGTGCTTTCCGCGACGGTCCAGCGGAACTCCTCCGGGATTATCGGCAGGTTGGACAGCTTCCAGGGCTTGGCGTAGCGCTTGTCGTACTCCTCCGGCGAGGAAAGCGCGACAAGGTGCCCGAAGCACCAGCTTACTATGTATCCATTGCCCGAGGTGAACCCGTCGCCGCGCTGACGGTCAGCGCCGATCATTCGCGCGATAGAATTTCCAACGGAGGGCTTTTCTGCAATTACCAGCTTCATGTGTGTTCCTTTCAGCCAGTCTGCCGCGCACCGAAACTTCGGTCTTGACAACCGGCGTACAAAGTGTTAAAATAAAAGTATAAGTTATTCGGAGGTGCGACATGGCAAAACGTGACGAAGAGAGACAGAAAAATCAGCAGAAATACCGCCGCAGGGTCATTATAAACTGGATAATCTGCGGGGCTTCGCTCGCTGCGATAATCGTACTCCGGCTGATGTCGAAACAATGACCGGCATTGTTTACGAAATATTCAAAATGTACGAAATATCAAGGCTGTACAGCAATCAGGCTGCACAGCCTTTTGTTTTATAATCTCTTATTTATGAACGCCAGGATATCGTTCATGACTTCATCGGCGTTCAGCTCGAACAGCAGCTCATGCCGAGCTTCCGGGTACACCCGGATATTCACGCTGCAGCCGTGCTCGAGGTACTTCATGCACGCCGCGCGTACGCCTGCGCCATACTCGCCGACGGGGTCCATTGAACCCGACAGGAAAAGTATCGGCAGATCGGTGGGGGTGTTCTCAATAACGCTGCGGGAATTCGCGCACATCAGCGCGTTCAGCAGATCCTTGAACCCCGCGACTGTGAACGTGAAATTACACAGCGGGTCGGCAATGTAGCGGTCGACATTCTCCTCCACTCTGGAGAGCCAGTCGTTGTTCGTGCGGTGGTTCGGGAACCGCAGGTTGAACACTCCGAACGCCAGCTTGCTGCTGAACTGCGGGCGGAAACGGCTGTCCTTCGCATGGGTCAGCACCTCAAGCAGCTTACGCAGCGGCGCGGAGCCTGTAACTCCGCCGGCGGTGCCCATGATAACGGCGCCGTCCCAGCGGTCGTCGAACCGGGACAGGTAGATCCTCGCGATGAAGCTTCCCATGCTGTGGCCGAGCAGGAACTTCGGAATATCCGGGAGCTTCTTGTCGAGAATAGCGCGCATTCGGTGGAGATCCTTCACCATATACATGTAGCCGCCCGCCTCGCCGAAATAGCCCAGCATGTCGCGGTCGCTGACGGAATTCCCATGGCCGATGTGGTCGTTTCCGACAAGCGCTATGCCGTTCCTGCAGAGGAACTCCGCGAACCCGCAGTAGCGCTGAAAGTACTCGCACATGCCGTGGGAGAGCATTACCGCCGCCCTGGGATTTTCCGGAATATACATGTAATATCTACACCGGCAAAGCCCGGACGTACTCGGGAATGTTCCTGTTATCCTGGTTATCTTCATATTGACCTCCGATCACTCAGGGACTACCGCTTCCAGGCGGTATATCGGCTGACCCAGCTCCGTGAAGCGCTTCTCGTATTCGGTCATAATGTTCCCCTCAAAGCTGCTGTTATGCAGGTCCAGGGATACATTTTTCATCGCGAAGCCGTTCTTTGAGAAATGCTCTATCGAGAACTCAAACAGGCGCTGGTTATCCGTTTTCTGATGTATTTCAGAGCCGGGCTTCATCACCTGCTTGTATATCTCAAGGAATCTTGTGTGGGTCAGGCGGTGGCGCGCATAGGTCTCCTTTGGGAACGGGCAGCTAAAGTTGAGGTACAGCCGCTCCACGGTGTGCGGACGGAACAGATGCTCCAGGTACTCCGCCTGCCCCAGGCAGAACCGCACGTTCTTGATGCCGCTCTCCATCAGCGCTTCCGCGCCGGTTACAAGCACGTTAGGGGTCTTTTCCACCGCGACGTAATTTATATCGGGATTTCTCCGCGCAAGCTCCAGAATGAAGCTCCCCTTTCCGCAGCCGACCTCAAGGTGCAGCGGGTTGTTGTTTCCGAACACCTTCATGCTGTCGAAGAACAGCTCGTCGTCAAGCGGGTCGTTGGCGTGCTCGTTCTGATTCTGCATTTTGAGCATTACCGGCGCGCAGGACTCAAGGCGCTCCTCAAGGTGCTTCTTTTTTCTCATTCTCATATGTGAAATACCTCAGTAAAATTACCGCCGTGCAGTTCCTGACCGCACGGCGGCTGTATTTTTCAACAATTAAAGATCAAAGTTGAAATTTGCGAAATCGAACGTTGAGAAATAATCAGCGGCTGTCTCAGCGCGTCTGATCATCTTGACGGAACCGTCCTCACGGAGCAGCAGCTCAGCGCTTCTGAGCTTGCCGTTGTAGTTGTAGCCCATTGAGAATCCGTGCGCGCCCGCGTCGTGGATAGCGAGATAGTCGCCGATGTCGATTTTCGGGAGCATTCTGTCGACTGCGAACTTATCGCAGTTCTCGCACAGACCGCCGGTAACGTCGTACTTGTGGTCGCAGGGTTCGTTCTCCTTGCCAAGTACGGTGATGTGGTGGTAAGCGCCGTAGATAGCGGGTCTCATGAGGTTTGCAGCGCACGCGTCAAGACCGATGTACTCCTTGTAGATGTGCTTCTCGCGGATAGCCTTCGCGATGAGCATTCCATTGGGAGCCAGCATGAAGCGGCCAAGCTCGGTGAACAGCTTTATGTTTCCGAGACCTGCGGGAACGAGGATCTCGTCGAACTTCTCGTGTACCTTCTCGCCGATGACCGCGATGTCGTTAGCGGGCTGGTCGGGGCGGTAGGGTATACCTACGCCGCCGGAGAGGTTGATGAAGCTCAGCTCAACGCCGGTCTTTTCCTTGATCTCCACAGCAGTGCGGAACAGAATACCAGCGAGTGTGGGGTAGTAGTCGTTGGTAAGCGTGTTGCTAGCAAGGAACGCATGCATACCGAACTTCTTCGCGCCCTTTTCCTTGAGTATGCGGTAGCCCTCGATGAGCTGGTCGTGCGTGAAGCCGTACTTCGCGTCCTTCGGGGTGTCCATTACGTTGGGGCTGCCGTCGGTCTTGAACTCTCCGCCCGGATTGTAGCGGCAGGAGATGAACTCCGGTATCCCGGTCAGCTTGTCGAGAACGTCGACGTGTGTGAAATCATCGAGGTTTATCAGCGCGCCCATCTTGTAGGCAAGCCTGAAATCATCGTCCGGCGTAGCGTTAGAGCTGAACATGATCTCATGACCCTCAGCGCCGACCTGACCGCTCAGCAGAAGCTCGGTGTAGCTGGAGCAGTCAAAGCCGCAGCCCTCGCTTCTCAGGATATTCATAATGAAGGGGTTCGGGGTAGCCTTCACAGCGAAGTACTCCTTGAAGCCCTTGTTCCAGGAGAACGCCTTGAACAGCGCTCTTGCTGTCTCGCGAATGCCCTTCTCATCATAGATGTGGAACGGCGTGGGGTAGGTCTTTGCGATCTCTTCGATCTGCTCTTTGGTTACGAATGGTTTCTTCATTTCTTTTGTTCCTTTCGTTTATGCATTCAGGCGCGGACGGCTCCGCCGCCTGTATAGTATCTGAATTTACCCGAAAATCGGCATTGAAAGCAGGAACACCGCCGCGCACAGCACGAACTTCGCGATGATACAGCCGCGCCTTACCCGGTGGTAATCCCGGTCGGAAGCGGATTCCGGCTTTTTCATTATGTTGGTTCCCTGCGGGTAAACGCCGCAGACCGAGAACAAGCCGTAAATTATCAGCAAGACCACCAGCATTATGATGTTCCCGCCGCCGGAAACTCCCAGCGCCATCAGCGCGATGATGACCGCCGCGAATACCGCAAGCATTATCCCGCCCAGTATCTCAGCTTTTTTTTCGCCGGAGGTGTAAGCTACCTTGTCTGGTACCATATTCTGCGTCCTTTCCCAGCTCAGACGTTCATGTACTTTGCGAGGAACTCCGCAGACATGGGTATCCACTCGCGGACGTTGCGGAGATAAAACGCCTCGTTCCAGCCGGTAGCCTTGTCGCAGGTGGAGAGTCCGTGCGGTCCCTCGTCGAACAGGTGGAGCTCCACCGGGACCTTGTTGGAAACGCACGCCTTCGCCATTACAAGCGAGTTGTGCGCGGAAACGCAGTCGTCGTTCGCAGTCGCCCAGATGAACACCGGAGGAGTCTTGGGAGTTACGCGGTTCTCAAGCGAGAGCCTGCTAAGGTCGGAGCGGGAAGCGTCCTCGCCGAGGAGCACCTTGAAGCTGCCCTCGTGGGGAGCGGTAACTCCGCTGATCACCGGGTAGCAGAGTATAGCCGCATTCGGCCGGAGATCCTCCGGCTCGCAGCCGATGGTCTTTGTAAGGGCGATGTCGCTCCACATGGTGGCGAGGCAGCCCGCGAGATGTCCGCCGGCGGAGCAGCCGCGAACAGCCATTTTCTGCGGGTCGATCTTGAATTCCTCGGCGCGCATGCGTATCTTGTAGAATATGTACGCGGCGTCCATCAGCGGCTCTGGGAAGCGCTCGTTGCAGCTATATGTAACCACGAACGCGGCGTATCCCAGCGCGAGGTACTGTAACGCGATAGGCTCGCCCTCGCGGTCGGAGCAGTACTCATACCCGCCGCCCGGGAATATCAGGACAGCAGGACGCTTTTCGCAGAACGGAAGCCCCGCGATGGAGTCCGGAAGATATGCCCGGACGAACGCGGTCTTGTCGGTGTTGATATTAAAAGTCTTGATGGTCATATTTCTGCTCCTCATTGATGTATATGAACACGTATTATGTTCTGGATATTTACTATACTATTCTACCATTTTTTCATAGAAAAATCAAGGGGTAAACGAAATTAATGTAAACCACCCTGTTGACCTTGGTTTTGATTTGCGCTATAATATATCCGGGGGTGGTCGCATGATATGTTCCGGGGAATTCGGCAGACTTCATTTTTTCAACGCCGGCAATCTTGTCAGCCGCGGGGAGTTTATCCATCAGCGCCGCGTTATGAAATGCTGGGTTCTGATTTACGTGCTTTCCGGCAGGCTGGATATTTCCTCCGGCGGGATCTGCCGCTCGGTGGCAAGCGGCGAGTGGCTGTTTCTGAAGCCCGGGGAGGAGCATTTCGGCACTGCGCCGTCCGAGGGGGAGCTTTCCTATCTGTGGGCGCATTTCTCGCCGGAAACGCCGTTCTTCGAAGCAGAAAGCGGCGCGGCTTACACGCTGCCGGAGTACGGCAGGGCTTCCTCGCAGAGGATAAGCGTGATATTCCGGCAGCTTGTGGACTGCTCCCGCAGGAACATGTATACCACGCGCATGGTGGAATGCGCCCTGGAAATGCTGCTGACCGAACTCACCCAGGAGCACCTGGATTCCTGCGGAACCGGGAGGGCGTCCAACCCGCTCATTGAAGACATCAACGAATGGATACGCCTCAACTGCCACCGCCAGATCACGATAAACGACGTAGCGGAGGAGTTTCACTACAATCCGGAGTACCTCTCATCGCTCTACAGCCGGGAGACCGGCAGCACGTTAACGCGCAGCATAGTCATGGCAAGGGTGGATATTTCCAAGCGAATGCTCTCCGACAGGAATATGAGCATAAAAGAAGCCGCATTCTCATGCGGCTTCAACGACGAAAAATATTACATGCGCGTGTTCAGAAAGTTCGAGGGAATGACCCCCGCCCAGTACCGCTCCGCAATAGGCGTGAAATGATCACTTCTTTGTGAAGTAAACGGTGTACTCCTCGTCAGTGACCTCGTACAGCGGTCTGAACATCACGGACTGCGGCTGATTGCGCGTGCGCCAGCTATTCTGTCTCCACGGGAACGTGCCGTAGGTGTGCTCCATCTGCGGCATGAACTGCTCGTTCAGCTTGTCTGCTCCGGTGATCCCGCAGTCGCTGCCGGTAATTCCCGCAAGCACGATGGGACCGTCGACTACCGCCATCAGCTCCGGCATATCCGGAAGTGTCTCAGCGCGCAGCTCCGACGGGAAGAATACCTGCACGGAATCGTTCTGCCAGTCTGCGGTTATATCCAGCCAGCCGTCCTTAACAGGGGCGGCAGTATTTTTGCCGTTGACCTCCAGCTCGACGCCCTTCGCCCACTCGGGTACTCTCAGCGACAGCGTGAATCTGGCGGGCTTGTCGCACTTTACGCTGAATTTCAGCAGCCAGCGCGACATCTGACCGTCGTCCTTCTCGTCGAAAAACGCCTGATCGTTGTAGTACTTCATGCCAGTGGTCTGGCTGACTGTTACGTTTGCACCGTTCATTTCAGCAGTGAACTCAGACGGAATGTACTGCGCAGCGGTGATCTTGTCGCCGTCAGTGAACCACACAAGCTCCGGATAGAGGGTCTGCGCCTGGACCATTGTTCCATGGCAGCACCAGAAATCGTGGGTCTTGGTTCCCCACTTCTTGTGGCTTCCCGCGCCGAGGGGGAGGAAGTAGGTCGGCATGCCGGTCTGCGCGTTCTGCTGCGCGAGGAATCCGTTATAGAGTGCGCGCTCGATATAGTCGGCGTACTGAGCCTCGCCGGTGTATTTCAGCAGGTAGGAAGCGGTCCTTACCATGTTGTAGACGGTGCAGAATTCCTGATCGTTGCTGCCGAGGAAGTGCCCCTGCATGTGCGGAGGAACCCAGAACTCGCCCGCGTTCATGCCGGTGGTGCTGAACATTCCGCGGTCGGTAACGGCTGCCTTCCAGAACAGCTTGATGACCTCCAGCCAGTCGCTGTCGCCGGTTATCTCGTACATCTTTGCAGCGCCGTGGGTAAACGGAATGCTCGCGTTTGCGTGGCAGTTAGTCAGACTGTCCTTGCCCTCCTTCAGCTTGCGGAACAGACCTGCGTCGGCGTAGCGCTTCGCGAGGGTGAGGTACTTCTCGTCCTTTGTGAGCTGGTAGAGCTGCGCCCAGACCTCCAGCATTCCTGCTTCCTCTCCGGCGTACACTGCGTGAGGATTGGTCTCGGCAGCCTTTTCAGTCCAGGTGATGTACCAGTCGGAGAGGTGGGAGAGGATATCGAGAGCCTGTGTGTTTCCTGCGTAGATATACGCGTCGGAAAGTCCCACGATGGTCTTGTGCATAACATACTGCGGAGACCATATGTACTGGTTCTTTATCAGCCTTGTGAAGTACTTCTCTGGGATAGAGCCGACCCACTCGCCGCCGTTGAGCTCCTGGCAGCGTGCGAGTTCGCTTACAATATTATCGAGCTTAACGCGCAGCTCCGGCTCGCCGTCCGCGGCAATGAGCTTTGCAGCGGCGCTTATCCAGTGTCCGAGGAAGTGTCCGCGGAGTTGGCAGGTGGGGGCTTCCCAGCCCCAGTGGAGGTTAGCGGTCTCGGGATTGTCGACTACCTGGAGACCCGGGAGGATGATCCCTGCCTCGAGGTAGAAATTCTGGAGCAGACAGTTGACGTCAAGCTCAAGAAGGTACTGGCGGTTTACGTCCATTCTTTCACGGAATACGCCGGGGAGTATTTTAACGGAGCCCTTTTCGGCAGGTTTCAGCATGATTTTGTCCTCCTGATGTTGGATTTGTTGGTGATATTATTATAGCACATAATATCTGAAAAGTAAGTGGACAAAACCCTATATTTTACCGAAAAATCACAGGTCAGACGGCGGAATGTCGTCGTCATCGTCTGTCTGGACTGCCGTGCTTGCCGCGGAGACCTCTGCGGCGGCCGCAGCGTGGATCTCCGGGGCGCCAGGTGCAGAACCCGCGCCTTTCTGCGCCATCGCGGAGCCGGTCGCTGGGGTTCCAGAAGCGGCGATTATTGCCGCAGCAACTAAAGCAAAATACCGAGCACTACTCATTTCACTCACCTTTCTTTCTGGCATGTCCGGTTTGTTTATGTTTATAGTATACCGGGGGAATGTGAATTTCTTGTGAGATGAGTGAAGTATATTTGTGAATTCTGCCTAAAAGGTGATTCTTTGTCCGCAAAGATTTATATTGTTGATGTCCGTGGTTTCACACTTTGAAATCAGCTTTTTTCGCACGGTACTGAGGGGAAACCCTTTCCCCTCTCCCCTCTTTTCCCCCTGCTCGTTTTTTCCATGCATAATTCATGCCTTCATTAAAAACATCAGTCACGCACATGCGTGCTTGGCGGACTTTTCGAATCGTTGCCGCTTATATTCATTGCAACCTAAAACAAGATCCCGGATTAGGGTAAATAATCCGAGATCTGGCGGTATTTTTCCAACATCTCCGCTTCGGAGATCGTACGGTTTGCCGGGCTTGTGGACGGCAGGCAGACCGCCTTCATCGAATCCGGGAAGAACCTTTCGTACAGCGCCTGCGCCTTCTTTCCGGTGGTAAATACAGCCCTGATATCCGCCTGCTGGAATATCGTATCAAGCCGGTTCGGGACAGCGTTCTTAATGCTGCTGTCAGAAGCGCCGTCAATGCTGCACTCCGCAAGGACGTCCCACAGGGCTACACCGCGGCGCAGGCACATTTCACGCCTGCCCGTGATATCCGCCGGAGTCTCCTCTCCTAGAACCTCGCTCAGCATGCGCCAGAAGCGGTTCTGCGGGTGCATATAGTAAAACCCCCGCTCCCTGGATTTGGGCGAGGGTATCGTCCCGAGGATCAGAACCCGGGAATTTTCATCGAAAACCGGCGGGAACTCATGCTCGACCCGCGCAGTGTGCTTCTCAGAACTCATAGTCAACGCTGTGGGACTCGGTGCGTATCGACTTGCAGAACTTCGACACCTCGACATGCAGCGGGTTAGTGGAGTACGCCTTCAGCGCCTCCAGGCTGTCGAACTCGCTGACAAGAACCGCGTCGAAGCTGCGGTCTGAAGGGTTCATGTTAATTCCGACCTCCATCGCGCGTATCTCCGGGATCTGACCCTTCAGCGCGAGCAGTCTGTCGCGGAATATCAGCATGTTGTCATGCTCGCCTTCTTTGAACTTCCACATAACGATGTGCTTGATCATACTGTACCTCTTAAATGACAATGTACCTGCCCTGGGTCATGACCGGGGCGGTCTCAAGTATGTAATCCTTGTTGCGGTGCATTCCCTTGCTGTGAAGGTGATCTTCGGTGCATTTTTCGGCGGTCGCGGGAGTGTTGTTCTCGCGGCTGAGGTGTCCGAGGATCAGCTTTGTAGTACCGCTTGCCACCAGCTTCGCCGCCATTTCCGCAGCCGCATTGTTGGACAGATGCCCCTTCTCGCCTGCGATACGCCGCTTCAGGTCGGTGGAGTAATTCAGGTTTTTCGCCAGCATTGCCGGATCGTAGTTGCTCTCGAGCAGCACCGCTTCACAGCCGAGCAGGTTCTTTTCAACCTCCGCCGTGAGCTTTCCCAGGTCGGTGCAGACCGCGATTTTCTTCCCCGCGTACTTCACGACATACCCCACGCTTTCCGGTGTATCATGCGGCGTGTGGAACGCCGTCACCTCGAAATCAGCGCTCTGGTACGGCTCGTGCAGAACGTCATAAATGCGGACTTCCTCCGGGATAGTTTCGCGAACATCCCGACGGAGCGCCTGAATTGTTCCCGTGCTTGAGAAAATCGGGATATTCGTGTGCTTCGTGAGCTGTAACAGCCCCTTTACATGGTCAATATGCTCGTGCGTGATGAACAGCGCCTCTATCTGGGACATTGAGGTGTCGATGAGTTCCAGCGAGTTTTTCAGCGCCCGGAAGCTGCACCCTGCGTCGATCAGGATACCATGCCCCTTCGTGCCGATAAACGTAGCATTCGCGCTGCTGGAGCTGCAAATCGGGAATATCCTCGCCATCAGAGAGCCTTTCTGAGCAGCTTTTCCTCAGCGGTGGGGTCAGGCTCGTCGACCTTCTGGATATCAGCGCCAAGGCTGCGGAGCTTGACTTCCATGTTCTCGTAGCCGCGCTCCACATGGTGGATATCGTAAATTTCGGTAACTCCCTCAGCTCCGAGAGCCGCAACGATAAGCGCCGCGCCTGCGCGCAGGTCGGTAGCCTTGACCGGAGCGCCCTTGAGACGCTCAACGCCCTCGATAACAGCGACTCTGCCCTCTACGGAGATATTCGCGCCCATTCTGCGAAGCTCGTCAACATAGCGGAAGCGGTTGTCGAAAATGCTTTCCGTTACCATGCTGGCACCCTTTGCACATGTCAGGACTGCCGCCATCTGTGGCTGCATATCCGTCGGGAAACCCGGGTGCGGGTTGGTCTTTATGCTGGTTCCAAAGTACTCAGGGCCGCCGATGACTCTTACCGCATCGTCGAACTGCTCGACCTGCACGCCTATCTTAACTAGCTTCTGGGTGATGGGCTCAAGGTGCTTCGGAATAACGTTTCTAATAAGAATATTGCTTCTTGCTGCGGCAGCTATCGCCATGAACGTACCCGCCTCGATCTGGTCGGGGATAACGCTGTAGGTGGTGCCGTGGAGGTACTTCACGCCGCGTATCTTGATAACGTCGGTGCCTGCACCGAGGATATCCGCGCCCATGCTGTTGAGGCAGTTGGCGAGGTCGACAACGTGAGGCTCCTTCGCTGCGTTTTCGATTATTGTGAGGCCGTCAGCCTTGACCGACGCCATGATGGCGTTGATGGTGGCTCCGACAGTGTTCTTGTCAAAGAAGATCTGGGTTCCGACCAGCTTATCGGCGCGGAGATTCACCATTCCGCCGTCGATCTCGTACTCAGCGCCGAGCGCCGAGAAACACTTGAGGTGCTGGTCGATGGGACGGTCGCCGAGATTGCAGCCGCCGGGCATGGATACGTGAGCGCTGTGGAAGCGCCCGAGCAGAGTCCCGAGGAAATAGGTGGTGGCTCTCATGAGCTTCGCCTTCTCGTAGGGAACAGGAATATTCTGAAGCTGACGCGTGTCGATCTCGACGGTTGTCTTGTTCAGCATGCGTATTTTTGCGCCCATCTCGGACATTATCTGTAATGTGATGCTGACATCGCTGATATTCGGTATATTTTCAATGATGCAGGGCTCGTCTGAAAGAATGGTGCACGGCAGTATAGCAGCGACCGCGTTTTTCGCGCCGCTTATGAACACCTCTCCGCTCAGTTCTTTTCCGCCCTTTATAACGTATTTCTCCAAAACTGCACTTCCCCCTTGCCCCCGCTGACGCAGAGACATTTTATATATGCAGCCGCAAAAGCAGCCGGATATGTCGGTATGTAAGCTCAGGGCATAGTTATCCCTTAAATATTTACACCATTCCATTATAACACACAACCACAGAAATTTAAAGCGTAATTTGCAAAAAAAAACTCCGAGTTATTCATTTTGGAATTTTTCACAAAAATATTTGTTAAGTTTGAATAAATTTATTGAAAAATCCGTCTCTCAATAATCGAAAAGTGTAACACTATTATTGACTGAACGGATTATAATTAATCATCGGACATGTGATATTCCGCATATTACCGCCAATGAAACAGGTTTTCACAAATTTCGTTCCGAAGTATCGGATTATTTGCCAGAATTAATCACGCGTTTTTGTGCAGAATTGCCACTTGCAATAATTTACCCGCTGTATTATAATGTTCATTGAACATTGGAGAACGTCTGCTTCCCCGCAGAAGTTCTCCGAATCGGCGAAAGCCAGTTTACACAGTTTAACTGTAAATTGTTAGGAGGAATTATTTCATGAAGATCAGAAACATCGTTTCCGCAGCAGCCGCCTGCGCAGTTGCAGCAGCCGCACTGGTAATCCCCACCTCTGCTGAGGAGAGCTATGTTGCAGGTATCACATGGCAGTCGTCCAGCTACTATTTCCGCAACACTATCGCTCAGTCCGAGCTGCTCTACTGGGACAACGACCTCGGCGAGGCTGCTCCGCTTGAAGGCGCTACCTTCACCGACGCCAACATCACCGGCGACGGCGAGTACACCGTTACCCTCGATGGCGTTAACGACGGCGGCTGGAACATGCTCAAGCTCGAGAGCAATATCGACCTCGACGCTACGCCTGACGTAAAGTTTGAGATCACCTCTGTTGAGCTCAACGGCGCCGCTGTTGACTTCGACAAGGACGCAGCTGTAATGAGCGTTGACGCTGCTACAAAGAGCGATGATTATTCCGATTGGGATTTCGATATCAAGAACACTGCTCGTATCCAGCTCATCAACGTATACGACAACCTCGCAGCTATCCCGAACGACACCTACGAGTCCATCAAGGTTACATTCACCGTTACCGGTCTTGGCGGCGGCGAAGCTGCGGCTGATGACAACACCGCAGCAGCAGAGGACACAGCACCTGTTGAAACCGGCGCTGACAAGGGTTCCCCTGACACCGGCGTTGAGGGCGTAGCTGCTCTTGCAGGTATCGCAGTTGTTGCCGGCGGCGCACTCGTTATCTCCAGAAAGAGAAAGTAATTCCTCTTAAACAACATTTAAAGCCCTCCTTTCCGGAGGGCTTTTTTCATTTTGTTTTCTGGCTCATTTTTCGGCGGGACAGTTCCGCGTATTTTCTGCGTGTAGCCTGACCTCCCCTAAGGTGCCGCTCTTGTTTGTTCTTCTCAAGCACTGCCTTCACCTCGTCGTGAAGGTGTCGGTCGACCTGCGCAAGCTTCGCGGTGATATCCTGATGCACAGTGCTTTTGCTCACGCCGAATTTCTTTGCAGCCGCGCGTACTGTCGCGTTATTTTCAACTATGTAATGTCCGAGTATGACACATCTTTCCTGATCAGCTTCCCCTGTCGCAGCTTTCTTCAATGTATTTCGCACCCCCATTGCATAACATTTTCCTTTCACTCTCCCCTGCCCGCAGGGAGTCCGCGGGCGTTTCCTTTTTCACAGTTTATGAGGAAAAGTCAGGTTTTATGTATGTTATGCAGGGAATGTGCTCATTCGTTCAGGGCGCAGAGACCTCCGCTGCCATCGGAAGTATCATACCACACCGCGAACCGCTGTCCGCATAGAGTGCACCTCACCTCGTGGCGGTAGTATCCGCGAAGGTCGCCTTGTATATCCTCCAGCGGAACCGTGGCGCTCTCGACCGCCATATCTCCGAAGCTCACCAGGCCGCGTATCTTGCTTATCTCATGAGAGTATTGCAGCGCCGACCTGAACCGGCTGTAAAAATGCAGCTGACCGCAGCTTTTGCACATATTTGCCTCCGTATAAGAAAAGGCCCACCACTATTGCGGTGAGCCTTCGCTTATTTATTATGGATTACTTTCTGGACTTCTTGGTAGCAACCATTACAGCGCCTGCAACAGCAGCAACGCCAGCTACGCCAGCAACGCCAGCAACGCCGGTCTCAGGAGAGCCCTTGGTGTCATCAGCAGGAGCAGCGACCTCAACGGTCTCTGCCTCAGCGGTGGTCTCAGCAGTAGCAGCGTCAGCGGTAGCAGCTTCAGCAGTGGTCTCAGCCTCAGCAGTTGTAGCAACAGCCTCTGCAGTGGAATCTGTAGAAATTGCTACGACCTCGCCTGTAACCTCAGCGGTCTCAGCGGAAGCAACAGCAGCGGTAGCTGCAGCCATTGTAGCTGCGATAGCAGCAGAAAGAACGATCTTAGAAATCTTCATGATAAGTACCTCTTTTGTTCGATATTTACCGGTTTTTGATATCCGGCATTTCTTTTTACGATTTGTATTTTATCACTTTTCTAATAATTTGTCAAGCGATTTGCCTAAAAAACAATTGTATATGTTGTACAAATTGAATAAACTTTATTCAGCTGGTTTTGTCAGCATTTTGCTTTTGGCAGTGTATAATCTTTCACGATCCCGCAATACTAGTATAAAAAAACGCAAAGGAGAACAACACATGGATCTGAAAGGAACACGAACGGAGGCAAACCTCCGTTCCGCATTCGCCGGGGAGACCCAGGCGCGCAGCAAGTACGACTATTTCGCGAAAGCCGCAGAGAAGGAGGGCTTCCAGCAGATAGCCGCGATATTCCGCGAAACCGCCGACAACGAGGAAGCTCACGCGTTCCTCTGGTTCAGCCAGCTCGGAGCGCTCTCGAACACCGCACAGAATCTCGTGAACGCGCAGTCCGGCGAGCATTTCGAATGGGCGGAGATGTACGAGGATTTCGCCAGGGTCGCCGAAGAGGAAGGCTTTACCGACATCGCAAATAAGTTCCGGCAGGTGGGAGCCGTCGAGAAAGCCCACGAGGAACGCTTCCTGCGGCTGCTGCACACCGTGGAAATGCAGAAAGTCTTTGAAAAGACCGACGAAATAATGTGGCAGTGCCGGAACTGCGGTCACGTCGAGTTCGGAAAGAAAGCACCTGATCACTGCCCCGTCTGCGGCTATCCGAAATCATACTTCCAGCAGAAGCCCGAGAACTACTGACGGAAAAACTCCGGTACGAAACGCACCGGAGTTAGAGCTTGTCGAAAAAGTGTCTTTTGCCCGCGAAGCGGGCATTTGAAATCCATTTTTTGACCCAGCTTTTCCGTCTGCCATGAATTTCGTGCCGCCGATAGTTACGCGGGCGTTCTTTGCCTCCGGTACGGAAACCTTGGAAGTTCCTGCGGCGCGGAGCTTACACCGCTCTGATTTCCGGAGAACCCGGTCAGCAGACATACCGCGCTGAGAACCATTGCAAGCTGTTCCTCACTGAAAATAATTTTCTTTTTATTGTGGACTTTTTCGGTAGGTTTTTCAATATAAAAGCGGCGCGTTTTACACAGGAAACGCGCCGCTGAGTTATTTTTTCAACTTTTACTGCACCGCATAGGTGGAGAACTTGTTCAGCACCCTGGTCTTTGCGATGATCTTGATAATAACTACTCCGCACACAAGACCGAACGCGCCCTGAACGAGGTTTCCGGGAACGCTTGCGGCAGCGCCTGCAAAGCTCTTTCCGAGCAGAAGCGCAGCGTAGAGGTAGTAACCGCCGACCATGATGATCTCACCGGCGAGAGCGCTCACGATGTACGCGGGAACGCTGATCTTGGGCATCTTCTTGAGCATTGCGCGGCAGATGAGCGCAGCGGCTACAGCGATGAGTCCCTTAATAACGAACGTGCCGGGAACGTAGTGAACATATCCCGTGAACAGGTCAGCCAGCGCAGAGCCGATGCCTCCGGCGGCGAAGCCGTAAACCGGGCCGAGCACCCATGCGGCGATAAGTATAAAGCAGTCGCCGAAATTAACGTAGCCGTTCAGCGGCGACGGGATCTGAATAAGCATTGTAGCTACGCAGATGAGCGCTGCAAACATTGCGGTCACGCATATCTTCAGCAGTTTGTCCTTTGATGTTGACTTTTCCTTGATATCCATAGTTGTTCTCCTTTTCAGGCTTTTCGCCTTTATCTGTTTTACATTATTATACTCCCTGGCTGGTGATAGTTCCAGTACCAGAATGCGTCGGATTGATGATACCAGTTCCCTTTCATCAGCGGGCATTCTTAAAATCTCCTGGGAGTTTCTGCCGCTTATTTCCAGACGCGTCCACACATACTGCCATACCGCCAATCTGATATTGTAATATTGCGCGATTTCAGCCGATTAGATCATGTCAGAATCAACTTCGGAGTATAATACCGGAGATGTCGAAATATTAATGAAATATTGCAAACTTTTGTGTAAATAATATAAGAAAAAATCAGAACACCCCCTTGAAAACGTTTACAAATTATGATATAATATCAACAGAAGCAGGGGCGGAGAATCCCTGCACACGATATCAACGCGCGATCCGCGCTGAAAAAACCGAAAGGAATTACGACCAATGGAACAGAAGATCTATTCAATCGAAATGGGCGCGGCAAAGTGCGCCGTTGACCTCGGAGACGGCAGCGAGCGCGGCGAGTACGTAGACCAGGACTACATACTCCACAAGATGGGCAGACCCCACCGTGCGATAAGCCTGATGTACTGCTATTATCCCCTGGACAAGACCTGGCCGGTACGTGCGCGCGACGCGTTCGCAGATCAGGAAGTAAGCTTCCAGTGGGACTACCCCTACGACGACTACTTCACCTATAAGGGCGGCATCGGCGGAACCACCGACGGCGAGCCGTTCACCTGCATGAAGGACGTCCGCCGCCACGGTCAGGACGTTATCCTCACCATGACTATCGACCCCAACCTCACCGACGACTACCTTATTAAAATCGCGCAGGAACTCCGCACCTACGGAAGAATGCAGCTCCGTATCAACCACGAGGCTACCGGCAACTGGTTCAGCTTCACCAAGCGCGCTACTTACCAGCAGATTGCGGATTTCTACGTACGCTTCCACAATATCATTAAGAAGGAAGCTCCCAACGTTTCCACTATCCTCTGCATCGGCGGCGTTGAGCACCCCGAAAAGGGCGGCGAGATCGAAATGGAGAAGGAATTCGCAGACGCAGTGCGCGCCACCGATATCTGGTCCGTTGATAAGTACATGAGTCTCCACTGGGGCTGGCCCTACGACGTTGCGGAAGTCGGCGGCACGAGCTTCGGCAGAAGCAAGGTTTCCGATACATACAACCTCACCAAGCTCTCCCAGAAGCGCTACAAGGAACTTTGCGGCGGCGTTCAGAAGCCGATGGTAATGAGCGAGTTCAACGCTGACGGCGACGTTACAGGTCCCTACGACCAGGCAGCGATGATAAAGGAATTCTGCGACATGCTGAAAAACGACACCGAGCAGGGCTGGTTCAACGGATTCACATTCTACCAGTTCCGCGACAGAGGCAGACTCGGCCTTGAGATCGAGGATCCGAACAACAAGAACGTCGGCATTGAGCAGCCCGCGCTCCAGACCTACAAGGAGATCATTCACGACGATTACTTCTACCCCTCAATGAAGCAGGGCGAGGAGCAGCAGCTCCCCGTTACCCTCCGCTGGGGCGGCAGCGAGGACGCGACCGGTATCGCTATCCCGCTCCACTTCGATAAGAGCCCCGTATTCTGCGAGGCTACATTCGACGAGCCGCTGAACCTCATGATGGAAATTAACGGCAAGTGGTTCTACAAGAGCCCCGAGGCCAAGACGATCGACTTCATGCCCGCATTCTTTGAGAAGCCTCTCGACGGCGCGGCTGACCTCACACTGAAGATTTTCGCCCCTCCCGCTTCCGGCGAGAACGATCCTTCCCAGGGTGCCGACTGGCAGACAAACTACTACACCACTATCACCAAGCTGCCGAACATTCGTATCAGATTCGCTCCCATCATCGAGGGCTGATCGGAATAACCCATAGATTCACAGCGATTCGGGATACCGGGTCGGAAATAAAGCAGGGACGGTACTCCGCCCCTGCTTTTGTGTGCCGCAGATTTTAAATTTTTAATCAACAGCTGAATCTGGCAGGTATTCTGACTGCATGATATTACCGCTGTTTTTCGGCGGTGTAATGCACACAATATGCATATTGACCAGAATAACTGACATATCAAAAAAACATAGTAAGCACACATAATTATCACGCTGATTTCACAATCATACTGTATAATCAGCAAAAGCTGTGGTCGACTGCACTCAACTACACACAGTCACGCTTTTTCGGAGGATCTCAATGACAGACTACAGAACCGATTTTGAAGCGCTTGAGAAGCGCCTCGCAGAACGCCCGGCGGATCCGGGAAAACTCGTCACCGACGACCCTACGCCGAACACTCTCAGGCTGTGGGAATTCCTGAAGTCCTGCTACGGGAAGAAGTACATTTCCGGGCAGCAGTACCTCTGGGAGGACGAGAAGGAAGATCTGGTATACTACAACACGACCGGGAAGATTCCCGCGATACGCGGCTACGACTTCATGGGCATAAGCGGACTCGCCCGAGGCTACGACCAGCTCGGCAGAGCCATAGACTGGGCAAGGCGCACGGGAGGCATCCTCACCATGTGCTGGCACTGGAACGCTCCTGATGACATGAACGACATCGGCGGACTTAGCTCCTTCTACTACAAGACAACGAACTACGACCGCAAGACAGGATTCGACATCGTCCGCGCCATGCGGGAAGGAACTCCCGAGCACGACTTCATCATCTACGAGATAGACCTTGTTGGTTCCGCGCTGAAGATGTTCGAACAGCAGGACATTCCGGTCATCTGGAGACCGCTCCACGAAGCCGCCGGAAACTGGTTCTGGTGGGGCAACCGCGCTCCCGCGGGTCAGCAGGATCCCGAGAGCGTCGCAGCTTACAAGAAGCTGTGGTACACGATATTCGACCGGCTGATGAACTATCACAAGCTCCGCAACCTCATCTGGGTGTGGAACGGTCAGGCTCCGTTCATGGCGGTCAGCCCGAACACCTTCGATATCGCCGGCGAGGATATCTACGACGAAATACCGAACCACGGTTCGCAGCTTGAAAGATTCAAGGCTGTCAGCAGCTACACTCACGGAAAGATGATAACGCTTTCCGAGTGCGGAAGCATTCCCGACCCGGACGAAATGCAGAAGGACGGCTCGAACTGGCTGTGGTGGCTCCCATGGTGGGGAACCTTCGTGTACGACACCGACGGCGAATGGAAGCCGATTCTCGATGAAAACGACATGCCGCGTCCCAATCCGAAGTACATGGACGAGGAATTCCTGAAGCGGGTATTCAGTGACCCGCGGGTAATCACCCTTGAGGACCTCCCGTGGTACGACAAGGACAGCAAGCCGCTGCCGAACGCGCTCCATCATCGGCTTAATAAATGCTGAGACCGCCGGAAACGGCGTTTCAGGGGTTAACACCCTAATATTATAGAACCAATGGCAAAGCAACAGGAAAGGAAATTAAAATGAAGAAATTTTTAGCAACAGTAATCGCACTTTCTGCGATCACCGCAGCTTTTACAGGCTGCTCCGGCAACACCAGCAGCGCAAGCAGCTCAAGTAGCTCCAACAGCTCCAACAGCTCCAGCGATTCAAGCAGCTCCGCTGCAAGCGACAACAGCTCCGCAGGAACTTCCCAGGCTGAGAGCGGCTCCGAGAGCCAGACCACAGAGCGCACTGCCGAGGATCTCGCACAGGCTGTATTCAAGGCGATCGACTGGGTAAGCTCCGAGCAGATCACCGACGCTGAGATCGCAAAGACGATGGTAAACCTTGACCTCGACCTTCTCGACGACTACTCCATCTACCTTCCGACGATGAGCGTACACCTTGATGAAATCGTGATCGTAAAGCCGAAGGCAGGCAAAGAAGCCGAAGTTCAGGCAGAGCTTGACGAGCACTTCGCGTATATCAAGGACGGCGCTGCATTCTATCCCGACCAGGAGATTGCAGCAGCGGGCGCAGTCGAGGGTAAGACCGACGACGGATTCTACTATATCATTGTAAACCAGATCGGTTCCCAGATTGAAGAGATTATCAAGGACTACAAGCCCGGCGATGAAGTTCCCAAGCTTGAAGTTCCGGAGGTCGACAACGAAGTGACTGTTCCCACCGACGAGCTCGGCAGCGTAGTTTTTCCGTCAATGACCACTGAGAGTGTTATGCCCGGCGACGGCGTTGAACTCGGCTGATAATCAGATATAAGGAAATCTCCCTCGTTTTACAGGGGACATCAAAGGGATATAGTCGCAAACCCGCATTACAAAAGGAATAGTAGTGCCGCATAACTTACGCAGACCATACCCCAACCAATAATAAGGACGCTTTTCACTGAAAGGCGTCCTTTTTCTATATATAAATATAGTATAGACATTCGCCAAACCAGAAATCGAATAACAAAAAGGGAGAGTTTTTTCAAGCTCTCCCTTTTTGCTAATAAATCTGCCTGTTGCTCAATTTTTAGCATAAGCGTTTGTTAATTAATAACAAAGATTTCATCACCACGCACAAAACGCAGACAAAATCTTTGGCATAATAACCGAAATTTGTTTGCTCCACAATATACCAAAACAATCTAAAAAGGAGACTATTATGTTGAACTTTCTCTATAACACCAAGTCGCCCCGCTGCAATTCCAGTAAGTGCTTTGCCTATTGGGACGGAAAATGCTCTGCTTTGGTAAGCAGCAGCTTTAAGGGCGGCTGCCCGTTCTTCAAAGATAAGGAAGCGAAAGCAGCGGAGGATTTACGCTGCAAGGATAGGGTTGAAAAGTGGAAAGCAGCGCAGAAGAAATAAATCCACAGTAATTCCTATCTTTCAGAAAGGCGATGATTTTTTATGAACGCAATATTCCAAATGCTAAACCCCAGCAACACGCTGACCGTAAACCGCTTGCTTGCTCACGCAATCGGTTTGTCAGAAGCGGTGATATATGCCGCCCTCATATCGAAATGCAGCTACTACGAGCGTAACGGTATGCTCGACGATGGCGGCTGGTTCTACTCGACCGTTCCCGACCTCGAAGCAAGCACCGCCCTTTCTGAGTATCAGCAGAAACGCTGCATAAAGAACCTGGTGGAATCCGGACTTATCGAAAGCAAGAACCGTGGACTTCCCGCCAAGCGCTGTTTTCGTATAATCGAGAATATAGAGCTTATTTCAAAGCTCATTTCAGAGGGCGAAAAGAAGCAGATGTCCATAAAGCCGGCTGCGGCTCTGTCCTATGAGAAGAAGCGTAAGAACAAGGCTGAAAACGAAGCACCGCCCCCTTGCTCCGAAAAAACTCCGGAGCAAGAAATCCCTGACGAGCCTATCTCAGATAACTCCGGTGCTTGCTCCGAACATTCTCCGGAGCAGGGTGTCAAGGAACTTCCGGTACTGCTCCCCACAAACTTCGGTGCTAGTTCCGAAAAATCCGATTTTCTCTCATTATATAAATCTAAAACTAATAAATCCATAGTTAATAATCATCTATCAATCAATCCTTACGACAGCGATGATGGGATTGATAGGAATGATTCATCAATTCCGGATTTGAGTTCCTCCGATGAACGTTCGGACTACCTGGACATTATCCGTGATAACATCTCCTACGATTATCTGATTGAAAGCAGTCCGACGCAGAAAGGCAGGATAAACGAAATCGTCGGGATAATGCTCGATGTGGTATGCTCCACCAAAAAGTATATTCGTGTGAACGGCGAGGACTTCCCGCAGAGCGTTGTAAAGTCGCAGTTCCTCAAACTGGACAGCAGCCACATTGAGTATGTGATTACGGCGCTCGACAAGAACACAAGCGATGTGCGCAACATAAGGGCGTATCTCATAACGGCTCTGTATAACGCTCCACTGACGATTGACAGCTTCTATTCGGCAATGGTCAATCACGATATGTACGGCAGTAAATGAGGGTGCTGGCAACAGCACGGAAAGGACATTTTATGAACATAATCGCAATCTACAATCACAAGGGCGGTGTCGGAAAGACAACAACGGCTATCAACCTCGCAAATGAGCTTGCCGAGCGTGGCAAGGTGCTTGTAATCGACTTTGACGGACAGGCTAACAGCTCACGCTTCTTCGCCGAGCCGAAGGCAGGTCTTGGAACAGCCCTGATAAAGCGAAACTGCCTGCCTACCGTGGCGAGAAGCTCCACACGCTACCCGAACATCGACATACTTACAGCAACTGCTGCGCTCAACTTTGTGGCGGCGCAGTTTGAACAGCTTCCCGATGACATTCAGACCGCAAACGTGCGAAAGATTCTGACTTTCGACAGCGGCTATGAATACGCAGTCCTCGATCTGCCGCCGGCTCTGACAAAGCTGACAGAAAAGGTAATCACGCTCTCCGACAGCGTATTCGTTCCCATCGAGCTTGGAACATTCGCAATTCAGGGCATTCCTGCTGTAACAGGAGCGCTTGCAAACTGCAATGCCAGATTCGGCGGCTGTATCGTGAACAAGTTTGACAAGGAAAATCCTGCCGATATAGAACTGCTGGAATATCTCAAATGCACACTCGGAAACAAGGTGCTGAACACCACCATTCCTTTCAGCCGTGTTATCAAAAACTCGTTCAGTTACAAGCTGACTGCAAAGGAATATATGAAGTGGACGGCTGCGGCGCAGGCTTACGAAGATTTGGCGGCAGAAATTATTGAAAGGCTTGGTGATGAATAATGGGCAGAAAATTACAGCTTGACAGCGCAATAGCAGCGGATATTCAGACCGTCAATGCCGACAGCTACATAGACAGCCTAAAAATGATAGACATTGAAAATATCGAGCCGAACCGGAACAATTTCTATGAAAATTCCGAAATAGAGGCTCTGGCGGACGATATAGAGCGGCAGGGCTTAATGACGGCTCTGGTGGTTTCCGAACACAACGGCAAGTATGAGCTTATCAGCGGACACAGACGGCTTGCTGCTATCAAGTCCCTTATCGCAGACGGGCGCAGGAGAAGCGGCAAAGTCCCCTGTTTCATCAAGGGCGCAAAGCCGAATACCGAAACCGAACTTGACCTCATAATGCTGAACGCAACTCAGCGCAAGTATTCGGACGCAGATACCATGCGTGAATATGAGGAACTGACACGGATTTTCAAGGAACTTGAAGCTGCCGGAAAGCCTGTCAAGGGCAGAATAAGGGATAAGATTGCAGACGCACTCAATGTATCTCCGGCGCAGGTCGGAAAACTGGATAACATCAAGCACAACGCTATCCCCGATGTGGAGCAGGCGGTAAAATCCGGAGATATGTCGATTTCGACAGCCAACGAGGTGGCGAAGCTGGCTCCCGAAAAGCAGCAGGAAATAATCTCTGAAAAGCCGCAGATTTCCCATAAGGAGGTCAAGAAAATTCAGCGGCAGGAAAACACCTCCGCTGACGCTGCTCCCGAAACTGACGAGGAAGAAGATGAGGACGAAACAGAAGATGAAGATACATCTTCTGAACCGCCTGTCGTTCTTTCCCATGAGGAAGCCGAAGCCCTTTCAAAATACATTGAGGATCTTCTCATTCTGGCAAGGGGCGAGGATTTCAAGGTGCTTCGGAAACTGGCTGACAGACTCTGACTTTCGGAAATGTGCTATTTATAGCACAAAGTCGACTTGACATAATATCAGTATTGGGTGTATAATAGAATTAAGCAACAGGGCTTGTGTGAAAGGAGCAGAATATGGCTTTACCGACAACAGGTTTCAGCGCATTGGGCATTGAGGAAGTCGAGTGGGGAGAGTTCATTACCGCTTGGTCGATAAGGTATATGGACGAACTCAAAAACAAGCAGTATCACAAGGACTTCAACCCCAAGTTTACCGATGTTCTGAATTGGGCGTTCGCTCACAGGGATATAGTTTGGGACACTCCCTTTGCAGAACAGGAAAAGATGATGATTGCAGACGGAGTTCTGACCGAGAGCGACCTCAGAGAGATTGCTTGATAAATAACAATTGAATATTAGCTTTAAGCGGAGAATGTAAAAAGTTCTCCGCTTTTTTTGCGTTTAGGGGTGATTTTATGATAAACAAGCTGACGGGAGAGCCGATTTCAGAGGAAATGCAAAGCGTTCTGAAACGGCTTGCTGCTAATGAAACCGTTCCGGAAAGCGAAATCTACGCACTAAAGGAAATCAGGGAAGCTAATTCCTGTATAAGCAACAGCGTTCCAACGATAGAACTGAACAATCGTTCCGGTATTCAGTTGGGCGTGTTTAATAGATTGCAGAATATGGGCAGCGCCGTTATCGAAGATAATGGCGCTGTTTCTTTTACGGGAGAAATCCACTGTGGGCGAAGATTGGATATTGTAATCGGTCTGCCTGCGTCGGGTAAATCCTCGGCGCTTGTCGAGCCTATATCCGAGATGTATAAGTCAAGGGTTATCGACAGCGACGAAGCCAAAAAGCTGCTTCCTGAATACAATGACGGTTGGGGCGCAGGTGTAGTCCACAAGGAGAGCCAGCGTATTTCGGAGCAGCAGTTAATGACCGCCCTAGACAAAGGCGAGAACATAACCTATCCCCGTGTTGGCGGTGACAGCACAGAGCTTCTCAATATTGCGGCTATTGCAAAAAAGTACGGCTATTCCGTTTACGTCCATTTCAATGAACTTGACAGGAATAAGGCTCTTGGACGAATGATAAACCGCTTTCTTGAAACCGGACGGTACATCAAGCCCGAACTGATAATAAAGTACGGCAACGACATCAGCAATACATACGAACAGGCAAAGAAAGCTACCTCGCTTGTTGACGGTTTCTCCAAATGGAGCAATGATGTTCCGATAGGCAGCCGCCCGAAGATGATTGAATACAGCGCTTCCTGTGAAGATATTGTAAGAGCGCTCAAGCCTACCCTGTCGGAACGTCTGGAGGAAAGCGAAAGCAAATGCCGCATACTCCGAGCCAAAATAGACGAGGTGAATGAGGTTTTCCGCAAAAATCCCGAACTTTCACGGGAATATGTGAAAAAACGTGATGAGCTGCGGGCAGGAAAAAAGCTGACCGACAAGACCTTTACGATAAAGAAATCCACACCGCCAAAGCACTAAATGTGCTATTTATAGCACCAAATCAGAACAGGAGGTAATAATATGGCTGATGAAGTCGGCTCTGCTGCATTGCAGTCGGGGCAAAAAATCATTGAGGTGAGCGCCGAGCTGATAAAGCTCCTCGCTCCCCTCCTTGAAAAAATGCTGAAAGAACTGTACCACAATTCAGTTGAAAGCATTAACCAAATCGGAGGCAATATTGCCGCAAGAATGGCGAAAGGTTCGGTCACGAACAACGAGCTTCTGTATGAAGCTAACAAGGCTGAATGCGGCATTTCCGCAACTAGCAACATTCTTTCCGCTGACGCGAAAGCCTTTGCCGCAAAAGCAAAGGAGTACAAAATCCCCGTTGCGGTCGTGGGCAAGGGAGATAAGCAGACGGTAGAGTTCCTCGACCGTGACAAGGGCATTGTAAACCAGATTACGCAGGAGATAATGCAGGAGCGCCTGAAAGAAGCGCCGCAGAGCGTAAAGTGCTTTAACATCAGCGCCAACAACGTGACCGCTATGAAAGCCGCTTTTGAGAAACAGAGTTTGAGCTGCCAGTTCATGGAATCCGCCGACGGAAAGATAAAATGCGTCTATCCCGCTGAAAACGCTGAGCAGGTCGCCGTTGTCAAGGAAGATTACAAGCGTGTTCACGGCGAAATTTCAGACAACCTGGATATTCGTTCAGACGAAAAAGGTATCGTCATTGCTGATGACAAGCTCGGAAAATCCTTTGAGTATTCGTCCGTGAATAAGGCGCAGACGATGGATATGCTGCGAGAGCAGTTCGGTTATTCCGAAGCAAAGGCTGATTTGGCGGCAAATAAAATCTGCCGTGACCTGAAGCTGGATAAGGACAAGTTCCTTGCCCATACGGAGCAGTACGATAACCTCAATTCGCTGAAAACGAATATCCGCTATCCCAGCGACGACCTTACCCTGCGGGATATGCGGTTTAATTCCGTCAATTTCAAGGACGGCGGCACGACAGGACGTCGTGGGGCGTTCGCCCAAAGTGCGGCAAGGACGCCGCACATACAAAGCGAACGCTCGTTGACGCATATTTTCATTTCAAATGGAGATAAGACTGCCGCCCTCACTCCGGAGAAAATGAGCGAAACAGAGATGAAGAACATCTGTACTAACCGGCTCGGAATGACGGAATATCAGGCTGAAAAGGCTGTTGCGAAGTCCCAAAAAATCGACCGGCAGGTCAAGTCCAAAATCGAAGAACGCACGGTCGGCAAGGACGGAGTTTCGCAGAGCGTAGGCATTGAGAGAATCTCGCAGAATGGCTTTACACTAACGCTCGGCAACAAATCCAAGACTTACAATTTCAGCACGATAAACGTTGCGGACAAAATATCCAGAGATTTTAATATTCCGAAAGAAAACTCTGCTCACATAATCGACAAGGCAAAAAAGCAGAGCCTGCTCCAGAACAAAATTCATGATTCGCTGAAAAAGCAGCCAGCCGCGCCGACTGCTCCAAAACTCAAACTTAACGAAATTAAGGGGTTGAAACATTGAAAAAGAAGAAACCTGATATGCTTACGATTTTGCTGTATGCAATTATCGTCTTTGCAGTTCTTTATGTTTCGGCGGGTCTTGGCGCGGCTATGGATTTGTCAGTGGACGATGAGGGCGTGCTGGATTTCAATGTGCTTATGACGCAGTTTGAAACCGTGCTTACCTCTACCGATACGGTAGGAGCGCATTTCACGGACTTTTCATCGTACAGTTTCAAGATAACGCTCATGGTGACTTTCGCCCTCGGCATATATGCGCTTATGAAATACACTTCCCGAAAACGCCTGCACCGAAAGGGAGTAGAACACGGCTCGGCTCGCTGGGCGAACGAAAAGGAAGAAAAATTTCTTGCCGACAGGATGTCGGCAGGGAGCAAGCCAAAGCGCGGCAAGGACGCCGCGCAACAAAGCTTGCGGACGGCGACAAAGCCCGAAAAGAAAAAGGGTAAGAAATCACCGAAATCCCCGTTTGAAACAGACAACAATATCTTGCTCACGCAGGAAGTCCGAATGTCGCTGAACACTCGCCAGCACCGGGAAAATCTCAATGTTTTGGTAATCGGCGGCTCCGGTTCCGGTAAGTCCAGATTTTACGTCAAGCCGAACATCATGCAGCTGAATACGTCCTATGTCGTAACCGACCCGAAAGGCGAACTGCTGCGTTCCTGCGGACGATTGCTGAAAAAAGCCGGCTATGAAATCCGTGTATTTAACTTGATAGATATGTCGCACAGCAACAATTACAATCCGTTCAATTATATTTACGATAAGGACGGAAACATCAACAAGACCTACGTCATGAAAATGGTAAATTGCCTGATGAAGAACACAAAGCAGGAAGGCGCGTCCGGCGGCGACCAGTTCTGGGACGACAGCACAAAGGCGCTCACGCTTGCGATTGCTTTCTATCTTCTCGAAAAAAAGACGGACGAAAACGGCAATTCCATCGACCGTAATTTCAGCACGGTAATGAAGATGATGAGGTTAGCGGAAATCTCCGAGCAGGACGAAAACCACCGTTCCCCGCTTGACGATATGATGGACGAGCTGAGAGCCGAAAATCCGCACAGCATGGCGGTTTCGTTTTATGCGGATTTCAAGAAAGCACCCGCCGAAACCGCAAAGTCGATACTGATTTCTGCGGCTGTGCGGTTTGCGGCGTTCAATCTTCCGGAAGTCGCAGACCTGACGCACACGGACAACATACACCTCGATACATTGGGCGACCGAAAGACCGCCCTCTTTATCATAATACCGTCCTCGGACGCTACGTTCAACTTCCTTGCGGCAATGATGTACACGCAGCTTTTTGATACGCTTTACGATACGGCGAATTTCAAGTACGGCGGCAGACTCCCCGTCCATGTAAGGTGTCTGCTCGATGAGTTCGCAAATGTCGGCACCATTCCGGATTTTGACAAGCTGCTTGCAACAATGCGAAGCATGGAAATATCCGCAAACATTATAATTCAGAATTTGGCGCAGCTCAAAAAAATGTACGACAAATCATGGGAGATACTCACGGGTAACTGCGACAGCCTGCTGTTCCTCGGCGGTCAGGAAGCAAGCACACTTGAAGCGATATCGAAATCGCTTGGCAAGGAAACGATAGATGTGGTTTCACAGAACCGCACACGAAGCCACAAATCTCCGTCAACCTCGGAGAATAACAGCATTTTGGGTAGAGAACTTATGACGACAGACGAACTCAAGGTCATGAAACCGAACGAGTGCGTACTGATTGTCCGGGCGCTCTACCCTTTTTCTGTCACAAATTCGATATCGAAAAGCACCAGAATTACAAGTACCTGGAGGACAGCAACAAGAACTATGCATATCTCATCGACGATTTGCACACCGAAAAAGCTCCGGGTATGACCGAAATTTATTCGGAAACCGTCGAGCCGAAACCCGTTGTACAGCCTGCCGATGATGAAAAGGACATTTCAGATATAGACGTTCCCGACGAGGAGGATAGCATGACAAACCTTGACGAAGAATTTGACACAAAGGAAATCGCCGCTGCTCTGAAACAGCATGAGGAAAAGACCGCCGGCGAAGAGATGTTCAACGAAAACGAGGAACTTGATTTTTCCGATGAAGCCGTCCCCGAAAACCTCATGCCTATGGATTTATCCACACCAAAGGTCATAGGAGAAGCGGATTTCAGAGAAATCGTGGACAGCCCGTTTTGATCCGGTTACTGCCGCATTTGCGGTTGTACATATATTTTTTCAAGGAGGGTTTTCTTATGGAAAACACAATCACTACCACCGCTGCACAGGGTGCAGCAAAGCGCACCAACCCCATTAAGAACTTCATTTCTGCTCTGAACGCAAAGCGCAGGAAGGCTGTGCTCTCCCTCACCACAATGGTGACGATGGCGATGGCGTCCTCTGTATCCGCTTTTGCAGAGGGCGGCGAGGGAGTTGCCGACGGCGAGGCGGCTTTTAACAGCGTTATCGGTTTCTTCGCGACATGGATCGGGCGTATCGGTCTGGTAGTCGCCTTTGTCGGCGGCATTATGTTCGCCCTCGCGATTAAGAACGACGACGCGGAAGCAAAGACCCGCAGACTTATGACGCTGGCGTCGGGCTTTGTGGTGTTTGCGCTCACGCTTTCGCTTGACCTGTTCGGAATTACCGGGTAAACAAGCAAAAAAAGACGGAACAGCGGCAGGCGGCTTGTTTGCCGCTGTATTTCCGTATGCAGAAACGAGGTGAATTAATTATGTGGGGATATGGACAATGCCTTGATACTATCAAGGGTATTGTAATGGAACTTAACAGCTTATTCTCAATGCTGATAGAGCTGCTGACGAACGACAGCCTTCTGCAATCTGCCACAAGCACCGTTCCGGATTTGGTATCCGCTATAAAGGCTACATCGCTCACATTGTGCGTGATGTTCTTTCTTATAGATTTCTTCACGAAAACGCTGCATTTTCAGTGGGTGACATGGGAAAACGTCATGATGCTGTTTCTGAAAATGGTCGCTGCAAAGATCTGCGTGGATAATTCCGAGTTCTTTACGACGGTGATTTACAACGGCTTTAACAGCTTTGTGAATGAAATCAGCGGCACCATAACGCAGTATTCTTTCATCGACACAAGCGACTGGCAGGTCGCAGCCCAGTATTTCGTATCTTCTTCGCAGGCGTCGCAAATCATCAACAATACGGACGCAGGATTTCTTAATTTCCAGCCGTTGATTCTCAATATGCAGATTTCCATACAGGGACTTATCATGAAAATCATTATGATTATAGCCAATGTTGTGGTAATCGCCCGACTGTTTGAGCTGACGGTCTACACGATGATCGCGCCCGTTCCGCTGTCAACGTTCGCCTGCGACAGCCTTTCAGACATAGGAAAAGGGTTCCTTAAATCCTATGCCGCAGTAACGCTGCAATCAATAGTCCTGGCGGTAATGTTTATCGCTTATGCCGCCGTGAACAATGCGCTTATAGCGGGTCGAATAGGCAGCTATAATCTTGCCCTTGACGGAATAATGGGACTGATAACAACGCTGACGCTGGGTATCGGAGTAATGAGTTCCGGCGCATGGGCAAAGCGGATAGTCGGCTCATCGTGAGGAGGAAGATAACTTGATAGAAATAAAGATACCGAAAGAAATCACCGAATACAAGGAGAAATTTCTGTTCGGGCTGACGATAAGGCAGTGCGTATGCGCTGTGGCGGCTCTCGCCGTCTGCGTTCCGCTGTACATCTTTGGAAAGGACTTTCTCGGAGATGATGTTGTCGGCTGGCTGGTTATCATGATAGCCGTGCCGATATTCGCGTTTGGCTTTTTCAGATACGACGGTATGCCGTTTGAGAAATTTCTGGCTTTGCTGTACAGACAGAAATGGGTTGAGCCGCAGAAACGCAAGTATGAGGAACTTCCCGTTTTCTGGAGCTGCCGCAATGAAATATCCGAGGACGAGATAGCTCATCAAATCGCAGAGCAGACAAATAAAATCCGAAAGGAGAGAAAGAAGAAATGAGTATGTTTTCTTCAAAGACCGGCACTACCGAAAGTTCCGCAAAGGACTTGGACAGGGTGCGCCTTGCAAAGCAGAAAAAGCCTAAAAAGACAAAGGAAAAGCCTGTCCGTAAGGTCGCCAGAACCGTGCAGTACACGATCCCTTATGAACACGTTCACGGGAAGTACATTTTTGAGGTAGAGAAGAACCGCTATTCCGTCACTTATTCTTTTTCAGATGTGACCTACGACGCTGCGGACGCAGCCGAGCAGGAGCGTATTTTTCTCGCATACGGCGACCTGCTCAACAGCTTTGATACCTCGGACGATATCCAGATAACGCTCCACAACAACGTTATCAATCAGAAAGAGTTTTCAAGTCAGATACTGCTGAAGCACGCCGGCGACGGCTTTGACGAATACCGCGACGAGTACAACGAAATGCTTTTGGATAAAATGCAGCAGGGTCAGAACGGCATTACCACAAAGAAGTATTTCACGGTGACAGTCACGGCGGCTACTCTGGAACTGGCGCAGCAGAAACTCGCCGCAAAGGAATTGTATATGCGGAGCTGCTTTCAGAAAATCGGCAGCAACATAGAAAAACTGAAAGCCAACGAGCGTATCCGCATTATTGCAGATATTTTCCGCGGCGTTAATCAGGAGATACGCCCGATAAGCAGTTCGGAATTCCTGCGCGGCGCGGAAAAGTCGCTGTGCTGCCCCGATTACTTTGAGTTCAAGAAAGACTATTTCATGTACAACGACAAATTCGCGCGAATGGTCTATCTGAAACATCTGCCGTCCTCGCTGGTGGACGATATGCTGAAAGACCTCTGCGAAACCTCGCTGCCGATAGTGGTAACGGTGAACATCGCCCCTGTTGAGCCGAGCGAAGCTATAAAGGTCGTAAAGCGGCAGCTTACGGCAATGCGCTCCAACAAAATGCAGAAAGAGAAAAAGGCGTCGCAGCACGGCGTTTACTCTGACGTGATTTCGGACGACCTGAAACAGTCCCTTGCGGAAGCCGAAGAACTGCTGAACGATTTGCAGAGCAAAAATCAGAAGATGTTCCTGCTTAATCTGGTGGTAATGGTGACGGGAACCAGCTTTGACGAACTGGATAATAACACGGATAAAATCGAAGCCGTGTTCCGTAAGCACGTCTGCACTACCTCCAGAGCCAACTTTCAACAGGAGGACGCAATGGCAAGCTGTCTGCCGCTGGGAAACTGCCGCTTAAAGGTGCGCCGCACTCTCACAACGGAGAGCGCCTGCGTATTCATGCCGTTCAATTCAAAAGAGCTGTCGCAGAAAGGCGGCGTTTACTACGGATTGAATCAGACCACCAACAATCTGATCATCTTCAACCGTGCAAGCCTTATAAACGCCAATGGATTTATTCTCGGCTGCCCCGGATCCGGCAAGTCGTTCAGCGCAAAGCGGGAAATGGTGAATGTGTTCCTTGCGACCGACGATGAAATCATCATCGTTGACCCGGAACGCGAATACACGAATCTTGTCAGAGCGCTCGGCGGAGAACTTCTCTACATCTCCGAAAGCAGCGATACACACCTTAACCCGCTTGAAATCTCGCTTGAGGAATACAACAAGGGCGAAGATGTCGTAAGCTCAAAATACGACTTTTTCCTGTCGTTCTTTGAAACCATCATGGGAAAACAGGGCATTTCTCCCGAACAGAAAACTATCATCGACAACTGTCTGCATGAGGTCTACCGTGATTTCCTGCTCGGCAAAACAACGGAAATGCCTACGCTCAAGGATTATTACGATATTCTGTCAAAGCAGACCTCGGAGGAAGCAAAGCCGCTGTATATGTCGCTTGAACTGTATGTAAACGGCTCCATGAAAACATTTTCCTACCCGTCCAACGTGGACGTCAATAACCGTGTTGTCGTGTACGACATAAAGGATCTGGGCAAGCAGCTAAAACCCCTCGGCATGATGGTAGTGCTTGAAAACCTTTGGGACAAAATCGTCCGCAACCGTGAGCGCGGTATCCGCACCCGCATTTACATAGACGAGATTTATCTTCTTTTCAGAAATGAAGAAAGCGCCAATTTCCTGTTTGAGCTGTACAAGCGCGCAAGAAAATGGGGCGGCATTCCGACCGGAATTACGCAGAACGTCGAGGATTTGTTGAAATCCGATACGGCGCGCTCCATGCTTTCAAATTCGGAGTTTATTCTCATGCTCAATCAGGCGGCGAGCGACCGTGACAAGCTGTCGCATCTTCTGAAAATACCCGAGAACATGATGAGTTTCGTTACCGGAGCGCCGGCAGGCTCCGGTCTGATTTACTGCGGACTTAACGGCTCTCTGCCTTTCAAGGACGATTTTCCTACGGATACAAAGCTGTATAAGCTTATGACTACGAAATTCGGTAAGTAATGGTCAGATAGTATAGGGGTGATATATTTGAAAATCATTACCGAAAAAGGCGGCGTAAAAGCTCGTTCCGTGAACGACCGTTCAATCGAACACAGCATATCTCAGAAAACGGAACTTTCCAAGAAGAACGAAAAGGCGCTTTCGGGCAAAACTGAAAGAACAGTACGCCGTTCTGAAAAAGATGAGCCTATGCCGCACCACAGTGGATCGGCGTCAACCGAACAGCGGCAGTTTGTCGAACGCAAGGAACACGCCAGCGGCAAAGCTGCTGACCGCAAAATCCCGCTTTCAAAATCTGCAACTCCTGTTGGCGTTCCAAGAACCGAAATTAAAACTTCCGGTTCTTCTGAGAAAATAACACCCACTCCATTCCGACCGCCGAAGCAGTACAAGTTGTCACCTCATCAGCCGAAAAACAAGAAATACAAAGTCTTGAAAAACGGCACGGTTGCTAACGGAACGCTCACCAAGCGGAAAGAGCGTGTGATTTACAGCCAGCAGCAGAACAAAAAGCTGCGGAAAATAAAGCGGAAAAAGATTGATAAATCCCGTCTGAAGCTGCTCAAATCCTTTAACAGACAGCAGAAAAAGATTTTCCGAAAAAAATCCGAGCTTATCTCCATTGCCATGGGCGGCGTTGCTCCGTCAAAGGTGAATATTACAAAGTACCGTAGACTTTCCTCCGCAGTGAAAACTGCCGCTAACATTGCAGCAAAGCCTGCGGAGGTGCTGAAAAAGGGCTTTGTGGCTCAGGCTGAAAAATCCGACGATAACGGCGTTAAAGCCGCGAAACTCGGCGTTCAGATATACGACCACGGCGCCAGCGGAATTAAAACCGCCGCAAATGCCGGAGTGAAAACAGCAAAGAACGGCGCTAAAATCACCAAGAGAGTTTACCGGAAAATCCACAAGCCCACCTCTGCGGAATTACGGCGAAAGCTGCGGAAACGCGTAAATCACAACATCACGGCAGAAGCCAAATTCCTCGCCAAGCGAGCCGTGAAGAAAGGTGCTGCCAAAGCCGGAAAGGCTGCTGCTCAAACCGCCAAGACAGCCGCTAAAGCTGCGCAGAAAGCGACACAGGCGGCAGGCAAAGCGATTGCCGGGGCGCTATCTAAGATAGCGTCGTTTATTTCGTCCACAATGCCGTACAGCCTTATCATTATCGGCGTGATACTGATAGTTCTGGTTATCTGTTTGTGCTTTGCCGAAATGATAGGTGGCGCAGGCGGTTCTGTCGCCGGCGGCGGTGCATGGCTTGTCGATGATAACAGTAATCAGACCCCCGAACAAATCTACGAGGGTTACAAGGAGTTCATCGAACAGGCAAAGGACGTCATGGAAAAACAGGCGAAAGACGCTCTGAAAGACACGGTGACGGGATTTTGCGACGGAGATACTACTGCTCCCAGAAAAATAATCCAGTACATCGACAAGAGCCACAATAACACTTTCTACCCCGCCAAGGGCGCTGACAGGACTATAAATTCGTGGATAGACGATTTTGGCACGGACGATTACGCAGATTATATGTCCCTGCTTTTCGTACTTATGACAAGAGAGAAACAACGGGCTGACGGAGTTTCAGACGGCGAAATATACGACTTCGATTTCAAACGCGAGGATTTCGAGGAGTTCATGAAAACCGTCAATCAGAATTACTGCCGCTGGGGTGATACGTTCGTTTACAAGACAGCAGTCGAAACCTCGCCCGTGGCTTGCCCCGGCGAGAACTGCAAGACGAAATACAAATCCGACCGCTGTGCCTATTACACGGACGATGACGGTCACAAGCATTACTATTGCAAAGGACACCCATATTGTCCTATCAATCACACCAAGCTGACCGTCAAGCTCTATACGGTCAAGGATTATTACAACGAAGATTATTCCGAAATCTACGATTTCACGGATAACGAAAAGGCAAGGTATCAGGCGTCAAAAGCGATAATACAGAGTATGCTTGATTATTGGGAGGGTGGTATCAATTAAGAAACTGTACAATTCATTTATGGGCAAAAGCGTTAAACAGCGCATATTCATCTGCATTATTGCAGTCGTGCTGCTGACGTTTTTGTTCTTTATCATAAAGGCAAATTTCTTTGATATTCCGCTTGAACCGGCAGAGGGTTCAGAGCCGTCTGACCGTCCGCAGTTCCACATCAGCCTTGTTGACATAGGGCTGCTCGCCGCCGTGACAGGCGCATACGTCATTCACAAAATCCGCGAAAAACGGAAGCAAAGGAGATTGTAGCTTGAATACAGACGAGAAGATCGCCGCCTATTCCGAAAAGGTCGAGGTAAAGAAAAAGAAGCTCGATGAAATTAATGCGGTGATCGAAAAGAAGAAAACTGCCGCCGCGGCTCTGAAAGCGGATATTGACGCTCTTTCAAAGAACATCTTTGAGCTGGAAGCACAGCGGCTTTTCAGTATGCTGAAAGACAAGGGTATCGGCATTGGAACAGTCATTGAAGCTGTCAGCACGGGTATTTTCGATGATGAAAACAGCGCTGCGGACAGCAAAGAAAACGGTGCTATAAATAGCACGATCGAACAGGAGGAAAACAAAAATGAAACTGGTAGTAGCGGAAAAACCGTCGGTAATGCGTGATATTGCCGCCGTTCTCGGCGCAGCGCAAAAGACCGCCGATGGAGCGCTTTGCGGCAACGGATACATAGTCACATCGGCGAGAGGACACCTTGTCCGGCTGAAACAGCCTGACGAGTATAACGAGGGCTACAAGAAGTGGTCGCTCTCCGACCTGCCTATTATGCCGGATTTTCAGTTCGTCCCGATAGAGAATGCGGTTTCAGTCCTGAAAACGCTTGCCCGGCAGATGAACAGTTCCAAAATCGACGAGATTATCGAAGCAACAGACGCCGGACGTGAGGGCGAGTGCATTTTCAGATACATATACGACTACATCGGCTGTACAAAACCGGTGCGCCGCCTGTGGATCTCCTCCATGACGGAGGCGAGTATCCGTTCCGGGTTCGCTGACCTTAAACCGGCAAGCGAATACGATAACCTCTATTCCGCAGGTTTTACCCGCAGCAAGATAGACTGGCTGTGGGGCATAAATCTGACGCGGCTCTACACAAGCTATTTCGGCGCAAAATGCTCGATCGGGCGCGTCAGAACCGCAGTTTTGAATATGCTTGTTCAGCGCGAAAACGAGATAAGCAATTTCGTGAAGCGTCATTTTTATAAGGTGAAACTCTCAAACGGCGCTGAATGGTTTGACGACGATTCAGACTGCCTTTTCGAAAGAATCGCCGCTGAAAGAATACTTGAAATGTGCAAGGGTCAGCCGGCTACGGTAAAGAGCATAATCTCCAAGAGTAAAAAGGAGAACCGCCCTCTGCTTTTCTCGCTCACCTCTTTGCAGATAGCCGCAAACGATGAGCTGGGATTTTCAGCGGCGAGAACGCTCTCCGTTATGCAGAGCCTTTACGAAAAGAAACTGCTAACCTATCCGAGAACGGACAGCAGCTATCTGACGGACGATATGGCAGAAATCCTCCCCGGACGCGTCGAAATGCTCCGCGCTTTCGAAGAAAAGGCGGTAAACGTTCTTCTGTCAAACGGGCTGAACATCGACGGCAGGATAATCAATAACGCAAAGGTGTCCGACCACCATGCGATTATTCCCACCGAGAATATCGGAAATGCTGTAAATATGGAGCTGACCTCCGATGAAAAACAGATTTTACATCTGGTTATCCGCAGGGTGCTGGAAGCTCTTTCGGCGCAGTACGAATACATGGATATTGAGTACGTCTTTGATATTTGCGGCGAAACATTTAAGCTGAAACAGAAAAAGCCTGTCAACCTCGGCTGGAAAGCGCTTTGCCCCGATGATGTCGAGATACCGCCGGAAATAAACTGTTCCGAAAACGATACATTTTATGCGGAAGATATTTTTGTTACAGAGGGAGAAACCAAGCCGCCGAAACGCTACACGGAAAGCTCGCTCTTAAAGGCGATGGAGAATATCGACCGCCGCATAGAGGACAAGGAACTTTCCGGATATGTTTCCGAAAGAGGGTTAGGCACTCCCGCAACAAGGGCAGCGATCATCGAAAAGATACTCGCAGACGGCTATGCAGAGCGCAAGAACAAGGTTATTTCCGCGACTGAAATGGGAATAAAGATGATAAATTTTGTCCCTCCCGAAATTAAGTCCGTTGAAATGACCGCCGCAATGGAATTACAGCTTGCCGCAATAGAGAACGGCACCGCCAGCGCTGATGAAGTAATCAGCAGCATTACGGAGAAAATCAAGGCTATCATTGAAGCCGAAAAGCACAGGGCGCATACTCCCGTCGCTGAGCCGAGAACCGCTCAGAAAAATCCGGTCGGGAAATGCCCGAAATGCGGCGGCAATGTATATAAATTCGTTCGGGACAATACTGGTATATTCTACTGCGAAAAGGCTCCCAAGGACTGCATTTTCTGTGTTTACGAGGACGATTATTTCTTCACATCTAAGGGCAAAAAACTGACAGAACCCATGATGAAAAATCTGCTGTTGCAGGGAGAAGTCAAGGTCAGTGGTTTCAAATCCGAGAAAACCGGAAACACATACAATGCTGTCGTTTCTTTTGCCGACAGAACCGACAAGAACGGAAACGCCAAAATCGGCTTTACAATGCGTTTTGAGGACAAGAAGAAAAAGTGATCTCCGCTTGCGATGAAGCGGAGATTTTCATTATTCGTAGTGATAGCGGCAGGAAATTATATAAAGCTGACCGTCCTCTACTTTGTAGACATGCCGGTTCGTATCGTCAATTCTGCGGCTCCAGTAGCCACTCAGATTATGCTTCAGCGGTTCGGCTTTTCCTATTCCGTCAAAAGGGTCACGCTCAATATCCTTGATGAGCAGGTTAATGCGTTTCAGAGTTTTTCTGTCCTCGCCCTGCCAGTAAAGGTAATCCGCCCAAGCCTCGTCAGTCCAGAGTTTAATCATCGTCCTCTACCTCGACAAGTTCGTGCCTGGAAACCTTTCCTGCATTGAGCTGAGCGATAGAACGGTTGATGTGAGCCATATTCGCAGGGCTGTAGAAATAATCGTCAGCTCTGTTGTGAAGTGTGACCTCAAACGGAATTCCATCGCAGCGGATAGTCTGCTTGATGAACATATTGAATGCCGTTGACATATTCAGTCCCAGCGCATTGAAAATCTGTTCAGCCTTTGCTTTATCTTCGCAGTCCACACGCATAGTAACACTTGTTGTTGCCATAAAATCATCTCCTTCAGCACTATTATACTTACTCTGTACTTATATTGTACATCAAAAAGCATACTTTGTCAATATTAAATTTATAAAGAAAGGTGGAAAATAATGTACTTTTTCAAAGTTGACATATCGAGCTTTGACTATGAAGCCGAAACCGTGTTCATTATCCCCGAACAGAACGCTGACGAAAACGGTGTTCCCTTTGAGGAAAAGATAATCACACAGACGGCTGAATACAAGGCTTTCGTTAAACGTACAAAAACGGCGCTTGTCGATTGCGCCTACACGCAGTACCAGACAGAAGCTGTCGCAGACGGCTTGAATGACGAAAAGTTCGCTCAGCTTGAAGCCGAGGGAAAGCTGACCGTAATCGACGCAAATACATATTCCATTTCAACTGGCAAATCCGCAAAAAGCAAGGGGAAGAACAACCTTACAACCTACCTCATCGTAGGCGGTATCGCTGTTGTGGCGGTAATTCTCATTGCGGTTTCAGCTTTATCCGGCGGCGATAAAAATGATACTCCCGCTGAAACAACTGAAACTTCTGCAACTGCGGAAACCGCAGAAACAGATACCCCGACCGAAGAAACTACCACAACCGAAACGGAAATTTCCCCTGCGGAATCCTCCGAACAGGGCGAAGCGGACGAGCCTGTCAGCGAAACATCTTCAACAACGGAGCCGCCTGCGGAAACTACCGAAAGCGGCTACACCGACAGCGGTTACAGTTCGTCCTCAAATTCGGGCGAAAGCGGAGTTTACACTATAACTTTCTACCCGAACGGCGGCGAGGGTACTCTTGAAAGCATTTCGGCAGAAGCCGGACAGTATGTCGTTCTTCCCTCTGCCGAAAGCGCGTCAAAATTCATATCCCGGAAAGGCTACAAGCTGCTCGGCTTTTCGGATAATACGGACATTGCGTATCCCCTTTATGACTACAAAATGCCGTATGAAAACGTAAAGCTTTTCGCCGTCTGGGAACCGGACACATTCACCGTGAATTACAATTCCAACGGCGGAACAGGTCAGCTCTCACGGGCGGAGGTCAGATACGGCGACAGCGTTCCTCTGCCGAAAGATGTTTCAATATACCGGGACGGTCTGTTCCTGACAGGCTGGGCGAAAACGGATAACGCCAAATCTGCGTTAAAAAGCCTTACCATGCCTGCGGAAAATCTCACCCTATACGCCGTGTGGAGCAAGAAACCGCCGACAGCGAAAGTCACTCTGCACTATGACGATAAGGTGCAGGTCATTGAAGCCGAAATCGGTTCAACGCTGGATATGCTCGATGATTTCGGCGTGACAAAGGACGGCGAGATAGTTTCCGGCTGGTACTTTGAAAATTCTCCCGTCCGTGTGGAGGATCTCGATGTTTCCGGGGACTGCGCTCTTTATGCAAAGTGGCAGAGTGCTGAATATATCACAATTTCCGTTGACCGAAGCTATCTGAACAAGGAGCCTTTGGAATACAAAGCTGCTCTGGATATGACGGGTAATGCGAAAATTACTCTCCCTGTTGTAGATGACAAGAACGACATTTATAACAGCGTTTTCGGCGCCAAGACGGAGCTTGGCGCCGTTTGCCCAAAGCGCGGCACGGACGCCGCGCAACAAAAGCAAACCGGCTGCACCTACGGCTACTCCACCAAAAAGCAGAACGGAGATTTCGGCACGATCGAATATTACGGCGGCGTTGAAAGTAAGTTCAGCAAAAGCACCAAGCTCTACCGTGTGCTGAACGAATACGGTGGCGGTAAGGGAACGGCTGAAAATCCGTATATCATCAGCTATTACGACCAGCTCCTGCGGCTTTCCGAACAGGGCGCAAAGGGGTATTTCGTCCAGACAGCGGATATTGCGTTTCCGAGGAATACGGACAGAAATCCTATCAGCACGAAGAAAATCACCCGCGGTTACGAAAACAAATCCTACGATTATTTTGTGTACGACGGGCAGGGTCATTCTATCAAGAATATTTCCGACGACGGCGGTTTATTTGGTACTATTGCCGCAGGGACTATACAGAATGTTGTAGTTGACGGCGCAAATATCAAAGCCGGAAACAACAAAAATCTCGGAGTAATCTGCAACGAAATCGTATCCTACGCTTACCCCTCGACCGACACTGACGAATATTTCTCCACCGGAAACACACGGATAATCGGCTGTAAAGTCCTGAACAGCAAAATCACATCTGACGGCGCTGAAAATGTCGGAGGAATATGCGGTTTCGGCGGTGATATTTCAAACTGCATGGCGGACGGAATAACGGTCAGCGGCGGCAAAAGTATCGGCGGTGTAGTGGGCAACGCCTGCATCGTGACAGGCTGTATCGCAAACAACATTACCGTCAGCAGCTCGGCTGTTTCCGCAGGCGGAATTGCCGGGACTGCTTACGGCGTGGAGCTGTTCAACAGCGGAGAAAAACCGCACTGCGCAGGCGGCAGTATAATCGGCTGCGGCGTGCGGACGTTCACGTCAACTGCCGAAAACAGCGGCGGTATTGTAGGTACTGCAACGGCTCATAATGTTTCGGCATACATCAAGAGCTGCTATGCTGCGAATATCTACCTTAACGGTACGAACAACGGCGGCATCGCCGGCGCTGACGGAAACGAGAACGGTCACAAGATACTTTACTGCATTGTGGACAACGCCAACAATTACCCCGTTATTGGCAAGAGGACGCGTTCCTCCGCAAAGACGATGATACTGTCAGTCCCCGCAGATACAGGGCTTACGGTCGAGGGAGTTCTCTCCGTTCTCAACGCAAAATCCAGCGGATACGGTTATTGGGAGCGTTCAGACAGTGTAAACGGCGGTTATCCTTATCCGTGCAGGATATTCGCAGAAAGGAATTAATATGGCAGAAGAAAACAACAAGCCGTGGAAAGTGTACATCATACCAGATTTGCGCACATGGGCAATGCCCCGTGAGTACGACCGCCCCACACCTATCGAGTATTACGATACCTTTGCCGAAGCGCAGAAGCGTTTCAATGAGCTGCGCGAAAAGCCCTACAACGCTGAAAAGGCGTTAAATTGGGATAAAAAGCCGTCCGCAAGGCTCACGATGGGCATTGAAAGAGAAAATGCGGCAGCGGACATTCTTCATGTACGGGACAACAAAAATGTCCTTGTGGAGGATTTCACCCGCAGCAGTTCTATTTACGAAAGCAAGGAGGCGCTTGCCATCATAAGTCAGGCGGCCAAGGAAATCGGATTTGAAATGGTAAATCATTATCCGCAGAAAAGCGACGGCAAATTCGGCGAGCCTGTTCTCATGCCGTTTGAAACATGGGCGGCGGATCATTCTCAGTACAACCTGACAGGAGGAACAACAATGGAACACAAGACTTCTTTCGACGTATCGTCAATTTCAAAAATCGAGAACGGCGGCAATGTCAAGGCTATCGCAAACGTGGTAGTCAACGGCGAGCTGGCAGTCCGGGGCGTAAAGGTCGTGGAGGGCGAAAAGGGTGCATTTGTCGCTATGCCCAGCAAGAAGATGGGCAGAGATTACGCAGATGTAGCCTTTCCCATTACCGCAGAAGCGAGGACGGCGCTCAATAATGCTGTTCTGAAAAGCTACGAGCAGCTCATGAGTTCTCCCGAAAAAACGCTTAAAACCGAAGTCCCCGCTGCCGAACAGTCCAGATCTTCCGTGAACGTCCAGTTAAGACCCGTGGATAATAACAATCTTAAAGCTGCGGGACAGGTCACAATAGACGGCTGTTTTGTGGTAAAGGACGTTAAGGTGATGACGGGCAGCGAAAACAAGCCGTTTGTATCAATGCCGTCCTATCAGACGCAGACCGGCGACTATGCGCAGTATGCTCTGCCTATCACAAAGGATTTCCACGAAAAGCTCAGCAATGCAGTTCTCAGAAGTTATCAGTCCCTCGGCAAGACCGAATACAAGGGAGTAAAGTATGCGGAACTCGGCGACAAGGACAGCATTGCGCACCTCCCGAAGCAGAACAACAAGTTCGCAGAGAAGCTCATGACTGAACTGGACAAGGCTGGAGTTAAGTATCAGGCAAAGGTCGAGGGTACTACTACCATTTCCGTGAATAAGGCGGATATGCCGAAGGTAACGGATATTAAGAACCAGCTTGTGAAAACTCTCAACCCCGAAAAACAAACTAATTCTGCCCCAAAGTATAAGAGATAATACCCGATTGCGGTCAAACAGCAAAACTGTATCGAATTCAGTCCTGTTTGACCGCAAATTTTCTGCATTAAGATATTGACTTTTATGCTTTAATGTGATAAACTTAAATTGAGGAGGAAATATGGCACGAATAGATGAAGTTCGTGAGAGGTACGAAAGCATTACTGAACAGCTCTACCAAAACAAGGAAACCTTTGCGGAGTATCTGAAATTCGCAGGCAGGTTCTTCAAAATGCCGACAGCGCAGACCATGACGATGTTCGCAACAAATCCGAAAGCCACAATGGTTGCCGACTATGATACCTGGCAGAGATTCGGACGTCAGGTACAGCGTGGGACGAACAGCATAGCCGTCCTGGACGGCAGCGGGCTGAAACATTATTTCGATATTTCCCAGACTGCCGGCGGCAGACCGCCCTATCAGTGGACGCTCGACAAGCAGACGGCGCAGGAGTTCATCGCTGCGTTTTCAAAGGCAGAGGGTAAGGAATACAAATCCATGTCCGGCTGCGTGAACGCTATCGGCAGAACGGCTGCGGCTGACAATCTCGAAAATGCGATAAAGGCGCTGAATATCTCTGAAACTGACAGAGCTGCATTTGAAAAGTCTTTCGTATCCATAACGCAGTATTTCATAGCGGCTCGGTGCGAGCTTGGCGGCAGGTTCGACTACAAGAACAATCCTATGGATTTATCCGCATTCGACCTTGTTCACAGCAAGGCAGAAGCCGAAAAGCTGACGGAATACGTTCAGATCGCGGCAAGACCGGCACTGTTATCAATGGAGAAAACTATAAATTCACTTATTGCTGAAAGGAGTATCGACAATGGCAGAGGTAAAACAGATTTGGTGCAGAGAGGACAAGAAGTTCTATCCCGAAATCAAGGAGGAGAACGGCAGGACGTACAAGCTGGATCCGGAAACGTTCGTGTATCTGGAGCAGGTGGAGCTGGGTCTGACGGACGAGGAACAGCAGCTCCTGAGCGAACCGATAGACCGCTGGGGCAAGGCGTGGCAGAAATTCATGACGGAGAATTATCCGGAGGAGATTCCGTCGCTGGAGGGTCGCCTGAAATGGGAACTGATTCCCCGTCAGATAGACAAGGAAGCATGGGAGATGTGGGAACTTCTGCGGAAGCAGTACGCAGAGAAGAATCCTCGCCCGAAAACGACATTCACCGAAATAGAGCGCTGGGAGAAAACACGGAGCTTCATAGTGGAACACGAGGTAATGGAGCAGATAGTTCTTCAGCGCAGAGGATAAACAGCACATCAGCGGAGGATATTTTCCCCGCTGTTTCTGTTTATATTGGGCTTGCGGCAGGCGCACTGTATGATAACAGCCTTGTTCGTAACGCGCACCAAAACACCGACAGGGAGAACTTCGATGTTGAGGTAGAAAACGCCGTGACCGGCTACTACACTCGGCTCATCACCGGGCGTGAAAGCTCGGAATATTCCGCTGAACAGCTTGCACCTCTGTACAACAGATTTCAGCGGGATAATGATTTCCGGGCGGAAGTAATTTCGGAAGTCGCCGACCGCCTTGACGAATCTCTCACCAGTCTTGAGGTGGCAAGGAGCAAGGCTGCGGAACTTGGTATCCCTTTTTCAGACCGTCCCTACGATTCCGAGGAAGATGACCCATACGCCTACGACGGCAGCATGAGCATTGCAGACAGCCGCAAGGTCGCTGACGCAAGTAATCTGCATGACTTTATGCTCGATTATTCCGATGAGTTGGAAATGGCTGCGGCGTCATACAGCGCCGACGAGTTCCGCACATACTTTGCCGACCGTGCCGCCGAAGCCCTCCGCAACTCCCACAACGATGCATTGACAGAAATGCGCGAAGATCCCGAATATCTCAAATCAGTTGTGGATTTGGTTTCGGACGGTCTGTACAACGATATTCGCTCGGAAATTCAGCAGAGGAACATCAAGTATCCCTGCGTTTACGTCAACGGCAGCCACAACAGGAATTTCTCGCCGGAGGAAGTCGGGTTCAAGGTCAATTATCCCTATTCCGTGGAGGAATTCAACGCAGCGCTCAATCAGGCAAACGAGATTTGGAACAACGATGAAAAGTACCTCGACAGCCTGCACAGCGTTTCTGTTTCCGTTTACGCAAGCCGCACGGAGTCCTCAACATACGATGTGGAATTGTACGCCTCATATCACAGTATCGGTGAAATCATCGATGAAAAGCAGTCCATTGCGTCCGCAAATATTCTCAGCAAGATAAAGGCGGCGATATCTGAAATCGAGAATAAACCGCAGGACGAAATACCGGACGACGTGGATAAATTCTACGTCAATTCTGAAATGGAAAATGTCACTTGGATTTACTACAATCCTGACAGCACCGCAGGCGGGCAGTTCGTCTGCACCTATATGTCCTTCGACGATATTTTCGACGCTATGGAGCATAACGACCCGATGGAATACCTTACCGAAAACTGTGGGCAGGAGTTTCTCGACCGTGGCGCAGAGGGCTTTGACGGCGTTGCGGAAGAATTCATGACCGACAGCGAGGATATTTCAAGCCATGACAGCGACTGCCTGAGCAAGCTGTTTGCGCTTACCGAGCCGAGGTATGCGATTTATCAGCTCAAAGATGATGAAAAGCTGCGTGACTACCACTTCACCAACAGCGAACATCTGAAAAATCACGGAATGTATATCGACCGTGAGAATTACGACCGTGTTTATCGCGGCAGATTGCAGGAGAACGAAACGCTCGATGATATTTACAAGCGTTTCAATGTTGACCACCCGCAGGATTTCCGCGGGCATTCCCTTTCGGTCGGAGATATTGTCGCCGTGAAGAAAAACGGTACAATAAGGGCGTACTTCGTTGACAGCTTTGGATTTACTGTGGTGCCGGATTTCACGCTTTCCCGCGAGGAACGCAAAGCCCGTAGAGCGCTGACGGACAACATCGGTCTGCTGGCTGAAAAGCAGCTTGCAAGCGATGAAATGGACGATTTGGGCGATAAGCTGTTCAATTACGACCATGCTCCGGTATACAGCGGCATAACCAACTGGACAATGGGAGCAAGCCTGAGCGCTGATGAATTTGAGGATCTGACCACCCGTTTCCACAACGGCGAGGACGTAAGCGCCGAGCTTGCAAAAAGAATATATGCGAATATGCGGTATCTCAATTTTGAGTACCCTCCCGCCGACGGTATCAGCAGAGTTGAGATTTCATCAGAGAAAACCGATTCCGGCATGATTTTCCGTACGAATGGCGGTTTTGAGGTTTCCTACACTTGGGAGACCCTCGGAAATGCGCTGATTACTGCGGCAAAGCAGGAGTTCGACCGTCACGAACAGCTTGACAGAGAATATTTTCTGAAAGAAGCCAAAGCCCGGATAAACGAATATTCACAGCGAGAATTCCGCGAGGACGCAAACTTTTCCGAACTGTCGCGCGTTCCGCTTGCCTACACCACTCACGAAGATACCGAAGTCGGGATAAGCGTTTATGCAGACCTTGAGAATAAGAAAATAGTGACGATGTACGGCGATAAGGTCGCCGAGGAGAAGAATTTCAGATTTTCTGACGATATGATTTCTGCACTGGGTAATCTGGAGTTCAGCGACCTTGTTTCAATCACCGATGAAACTGTGCAGAGGCTCACAGAACCGCAGAACGATACACTTTCTAACAGTTCCACCGAAGGCGTTCAGCTCAACCTTTTCGGCGAGCCTGCGGAAAATTCCGCTCCGCGGAAACAGACAGCGATTACGACTGCTGATACGAATTCACCGCTCATAACGCAGGATATGTTCGACTGTGTTCTCCGCTGCGGGTCGAACGAGCCGCGCAGCCTTGAGCGCATAATCAGCCAGTATCAGCTTAACAAGGGCGCTGAAAGCAATGCTGAATATCTGCGCAATGAGTTCGGAACGGACGCCAGAGGAATAGATTTTGGTCAGTCAACCGGAGCAGCCGACCGGAGAATTACCGCATGGTATGACGAAAACGGCATTACTATCGGCTTGGGAGATACTGCGCTCAACAGCCCCGCGCAGAAAACAATCACCTGGGAACAGGCTGCGGAGCGTATTGAGGAGCTGCTGGGTGAGGGAAATTTTGCGAATCAGGTCACAATCGACGACGCAGAAGCCTACAACCGCAAGAAGCTCGCTGAAAAACTGTGGTATCTCAACCGCGACGTTGAGGGTGATTTCTTTATTCCGGACGAGTTTTTTATAGGCGGTTTCCCGGAAAGCACCGAAAGGATCTCTGAAGCGCTAAAGGGAGAAAAGCCAGTTTCGGAGTTCATCGCCGGCATGACCGACCTTATAAAACGCTGCGAAACTGATAAGGACGTTCTGCGTTTTCCTCATCGCAACCTCCACGAAATTCTTGAAAATCTGAAAGATTTACAGCTTGAACGACGGGAGTTCAGAACAGAAAAGAATTTTGAATTCTCTCCCGTCATGTTCATTTCGGAGGAGGAAAAAGACCTGCTTATATTAAGCGGAAGCGGCGTTCAAGGCGGCAAGTTCCGGATTGAGAACTATTTTAATCAGCCCCATTCCAGCAAGGAAAAGGCTGATTTTCTGAAAAACGAATACGGCACAGGCGGCTCGGGTCGCACCGGATATGATACATGGCACGACGCAAAAGGTATCGTTCTGAATAAAAGCGGTTTCGGCGGCAGTGAAGCTACTGTAAAGATGAAGTGGAATGAAGTCGCAGCCCGTATCGACAGGCTTATATCCCAGAAAAAGTACATTACGCAAAGGGACATAAACAACCGTATCCGGAGCGCACAATGGACTGTCGATAATTCAGACGACCCACAACAGATTGAGAGCGCAAAGAAAATTCTCGCTAAATACAGTGCAAACAGCCCCAAACCTGTTAAAGAGCCTACCCCTGCCGCACGTCCCGTCCAGGTTAAAGCACCCGTTGAAAAGCACGATTTCACCATTACCGACGAACATCTTGGCGAGGGCGGTCAGAAAGCCAAATTTGCCGCCAACATCGCCGCTATCCGAACTCTGAAAGCAATTGAAAGTGAAAACCGCCTTGCAACTCCGGAGGAGCAGACAGTTCTTTCAAAGTACGTCGGCTGGGGCGGGCTTGCGCAGGCGTTTGACGAGAATAACAGTTCTTGGGCAAATGAGCATAAGGAGCTTGTGGAAACGCTGACAGATGACGAATACACAGCCGCAAAAAGTACGGTACTGAACGCACACTACACCTCGCCCACCGTCATAAACGGCATTTATAAGGGACTGGCGGCTCTCGGTTTCAGTGGAGGTAACGTTTTGGAGCCTGCTATGGGCGTAGGTAACTTTTTCGGCGTCATGCCCGAAGAAATGCGTAAGGAAAGCCGTCTGCACGGCGTTGAACTGGACAGCATAACCGGACGAATCGCAAAGCAGCTCTATCAGACGGCGGATATTCAGATAAAGGGGTATGAGGAAACTACATTCTCCGACAATTATTTTGACGCCGCTATCGGCAATGTTCCTTTTGGAAATTACGGAGTGTTCGACAAGCGGTACAACAAGGAGAATTTCCTGATACACGACTATTTCTTCGCAAAAACGCTGGATAAGGTAGCGCCGAACGGCATTGTAGCTTTTGTCACCACAAAGGGTACTATGGATAAGCAGAACCCGAAAGTCCGTGAATACCTTGCGAAACGTGCCGATCTTTTGGGCGCTGTCCGTCTGCCGAACAACGCTTTCAAGGCGAATGCCGGCACGGAGGTAACGGCGGATATTATCTTCCTGCAAAAACGTGAGAAAATGGCGGTGGAACTTCCCGACTGGTGCTATGTCGGCAAAAATCATGACGGCATTCCGATAAATAATTACTTCCTCGACCACCCCGAAATGATACTCGGTACAATGAAACAGGGCATGGAATTTTCCATGTACGGCAATGCAGACGAAACAGCCTGCGTTCCTATTGAGGGAGCTGACCTTTCCGAACAGCTCGAAAAGGCTGTAAGCAATCTAAAGCTGACAAACGCTATCCGAAAGCGGACGCAGGAAACTGAAAAGGAAGCCGGCGTTATCCCTGCTGTCGAAGATGTCCGCAATTTCGCCTTTGCCGAGGTTGACGGAAAGATGTATTTCCGTGAAAACAACATCATGACCGAGGTAACGGAAACTGGAAAGAAAGCCGAGCGAATAAAGGGTCTGAACGAACTGCGCGCCACATTCCGTGAAATGCTCTCCGCACAGGAAAGAAACTGCTCCGATACGGAACTGAGATCCTTGCAGGATAGACTGAACGCGCAGTACGACAGCTTTGTAAAGAAGAACGGCTGCATAAACGACAGCAGTAATTCGCAGGTTTTCAGCCGTGACGATGATTACAATTCCCTCTGCGCTCTGGAAATCATCGACGAGGAAGCCAAGACCGTAGAAAAGTCGGATTTCTTTACCAAGCGCACGGTAAAATACACCGCCGAAATCACCCATGTGGACACTCCGCAGGAGGCTATGCAGGTTTCCATTGATACAGTGGGTAAAATGGATATACCGTATATGGCACAGCTCTGCGGGCAGGAACCGCAGGATATTGTAGAAGTTCTGAAATCGGACAACCTGATATATCTTAATCCGCTGAAATCTGACGAGAACGACCCTTTTGTCGGCTGGGAGGAATCTTCCGAATATCTCTCCGGCAATGTCCGTGAAAAGCTGCGCGCCGCCGAGCTTTACGCAAAGGACTATCCCGATTTTCAGCGCAACGTAACGGCTCTGACGGAAGTCCTCCCGAAAAAGCTGGAAGCCGGAGATATTACCGCGCGTATCGGTGTGTCATGGGTAGATGTTGAGGACTATCAGCATTTCTTTGAGGATTACGCAAAGGCAAGATTTTACGAGCCTATGCGCCGTACTGTTACCGGCGAGTATAAAATCGAAAACAAGAATTGGGATACTTCTGCCGCCGCAACGCAGATTTACGGCACAGCCAGAATGCCTGCAAAGGCGATCTTTGAAAATCTGCTAAACAATCGGGATATTGTCGTCAAGGACAAGATAACCGATGTTGACGGAAAGGAGCATTATGAAATAAACAAAAAGCAGACTGATTTGGCGCAGGATAAGGCTCTGAAAATGAAAGAAGCCTTTAAGCGCTGGCTGTGGGAGAAGCCGGAGCGCCGCGAGGAATATGTTGAGCGCTATAACAATCTGTTCAACAGCATTGTCGGCAGAAAATTTGACGGTTCTCATCAGACGTTCCCCGGAATGTCACCGTCCATAAGGCTGAAACCTCATCAGCTGGACGCTGTAATGCGGGCGAAATTCGGCGGCAATACTCTGCTTGCCCACTGCGTCGGCGCAGGTAAATCCTTTGAGATGGTGGCGGCGACTATGGAGAAAAAGCGGCTCGGTCTTATAAACAAGGCTTGCGTTGTCGTGCCGAAACACCTTGTGGGTCAGATGGCAAATGAATGGCTGCGGCTATATCCGCAGGCAAAAATCCTGACCGCAACGGAAAAGGATTTTGACAAAAACCACCGACAGAAATTCATCGGGCGGTGCTGTACGGGCGACTATGACGCAGTTATTATGTCCTATGAGCAGTTTGAGAAAATCCCGATGTCTATGGAGTACCGCAGGGATTTCATTCAGCGTGAGATTGATACTATGCAAAGCGGAATTGACGAGTTAAGCGGAGATTATCGAACACGCTCCAACAACCGCAGTTCTATCAAGGACCTTGAGCGTGAGAAAAAGCGGCTTGAAACACGCTTGCAAAAGCTCATAGACGGTGGCGGTAAAACCAAGGACACCTCGCTTACCTTTGAACAGCTCGGTTTTGACAGCCTTGTCGTTGATGAAGCCCACAACTACAAGAACGGTCTTGTTGTATCGAAGATGAGCAGGGTTTCGGGAGTTCA
>ENA-OPEE01000048-OPEE01000048.1-human-gut-metagenome-genome-assembly--contig:-NODE-48-length-97494-cov-18.132216_pt1 | contig 97494 bp, 84 predicted proteins | sample MGYA00241263_ERZ501506 | MGnify/ENA primary metagenome ERZ501506 (study PRJEB25962, sample SAMEA2042626) | human gut metagenome | biome: human gut; feature: human-associated habitat; material: faeces...
CCCCCCCCCTACAGCTGTAAGGGTTTCAGGGTAATTGAAACAACTTTTTCTCAACATATCCATATATATAATATATTCCACATTTAATGATTTTATAACACGAAATTAACAAAATGTTACATTATGCCTTAATATTTCGTAAAAAAACCTTTTTTAAAAATGTATTTAGATATAAAATAGTATTACTCCAACGATTACGAATTAAGAAAGGACTTTCATATGGTGCTTGAAATGACTTACCCTCAGCTGGAACGAGCAGTTAATCCGACTCACGATATAAGACTTTTTTCAGGTCGCTCTAACCCGAAATTAGCTCAAGAAATAGCAGATTATCTTGGCACAACGGTCGGCCCGATGGTTATTAAAAACTTTGCTGATGGTGAAATCTATGTTCAAGTCAAAGAAAGTATCAGAGGCGATGATGTTTTTATCGTTCAACCGCTTTGCAATCCGGTTAACGAAAACCTCATGGAACTCCTTATAATGATAGATGCATTTAAAAGAGCAAGCGCTAAAACAATTACAGCAGTAATTCCTTACTACGGCTACGCACGTCAGGATAGAAAAACATCCGGTAGAGAAGCTATTACTGCAAAACTCGTTGCAGACCTGCTTACAACTGCAGGGGCAAACAGAGTTCTCGCAATGGATTTACATACAGGTCAAATACAAGGGTTCTTTAATATTCTGGTTGATCATATATTTGCAACTCCAATACTTGTAGATTATGTAAAAAGCTTAGGCCTTAACCCTGACGAAATGGTAGCAGTAAGCCCTGATATGGGAGGCGCAAACCGCACAAGACACTTTGCAAAAAATCTAGATATCCCTATGGCAATTATTGATAAAAGACGCGATAGACATAATGAAGCAATTGCAGCACACATTATTGGAGATGTGGAAAACAAAGTGTGTCTTATGTTTGATGACATAATCGATACAGCTGGAACTATCTGCGAAGCCTCTAAACTACTGAAAAGCAAAGGTGCGAAAGCAGTATATGTAGGAGCTACACATGCAGTTCTTTCCGGACCGGCAATTGAGCGTTTGAAGACTGCACCTATCGAAGAATGTATTGTAACCAATACTATTCCTTGGAACAGCGAAGATTTACCATCAAATGTGAAACAGCTTTCAGTTGCTCCGTTGTTAGGGCAAGCAATATCTCGCATACACGATGATGAGTCTGTTAGCTCACTATTCGGTTTTGAAAAAGAAATGAAAGTTTAAATAAACTAAACTTCTTTTATTAAGATATTAACATCAACATCTAATACTCTAGCAATATCAATGACTTTCAAGATTGTAGGGTTAATTTTACCAGTTTCAATCAAACTCACTGAATTTCTGGAAATATTAGTCAGTTCAGCAAGGCGTTCTTGAGAAAGATTTTTTCTCAAGCGCTCACTTTTGATATTAATTCCAAGATTTTTTAAACGTATTTTTTCTGACATAACATTTATATTTTCTTGTATTGCTAAGTTAATTTCCATAAAATATAATCACAATTTATACATTATATTAAAAACTATAAAAGGAAGCCAGCAAATTACATGACTTCCTTTTTATATATAAGGGCAGACTTAGAGCCGCCCTTTACCGCGTTTGATCTCTAGGACAAGTTCCTCTAAACTTAACAATAACCTGCTAAGTGGATCTAGGCGGCGCTTCTAATTTATCTCAAGTTTTTTACCTTTTGCAGTTTCTGTATCCTGCTTAGGAATTTTTACGCATAAAACACCATTTTTATATTCAGCTTTTGCCTCAGATGCTTTAATTGGCTGATCAAAAGATATTGTACGCTGGTATTTACCATATCTGAATTCACAGGTATGATATTTTTCGTTTATCTCTTTTTCTTCTTTCTGTTCTTTTTCTTCTTCTATTTCTGCAGTAATTGTCATAAAATCATTATCCAATTCTACATCAATATCATTTTTTTCTACACCTGGAAGCTGAACTTTTACTTTATATTCTTTGTCATTTTGTTTAATTTCTACTGCTGGACGCCAGATTGAATTTTTCTTGATTGTTAGTGGATTTGAGAAACTCGGATGCAAAAAAGTATCTCTTAGAAAATTATTCAATTCATTATGTATACTATCAAAATATAAGTCAGGTTCTCTTATCATTAGTTCTGTTTTCATCTGTCACATTCTCCTTTTGACTACACTCATAATATAAAGGAGTTCAAAAAAAGTTACATTAGACAAAACGGCTATGTTGAGATTATCAACATAGCCGTATATATATCAGTAATAAATTTATTCTTCTAAACTACCAGCTGTTTTACCCCATTTTCTTATTGTTGCATTCAGCATATTTTCGTGGTGTTTTTCTCTGTATATCTGGCATAAAAGTTTATATGCGTGTTTATTATACGGATCCTGATTCAAAATTGTTTCTAATTGTTCAATTGCAGAATTTGAACGTTTTGTATAATAATCAATAAGCGCCGGCAGAGTTTCTGTCAGGTCATTCATATCTGTTGCGCTTGCAATTTCTGCACAGCTCTTTGCCTTATCAAATTCTTCAGCATCAAGATACATTACCGCAACTTCATAATAAACTTCTGATTTACTTCTTCTGTCTGTTTTCATCTGAGCTACAGCCTGATATTCTTCAGCAGCCTTATCGTATTGAGCTCTTTTTCTGTACTGCTCGGCAAGTGCAAGCTTTGTTTCAATATCATTTGCAACTACTTCATCTGGATTCATAGTATCATTTACAGGAACATTCAGAGTCGCTAGAATTTCTGGAACAGTGAAAAATTGAGATTTTTCTTCTGCTGTAAGAGGTTTATTGGTTACATCTGGAACAACTGAATATAACAAAGCCAGTGATTTTAAATCTCTTGCAGTGATTTCTGTATTAAATTTTGTTCCAATTGGATACATAACATCATATATACTAGGGCTTTTACCATTTAAACCTAGAGAATGGCCTATTTCCTGCAATGCAGAAGAGAAGAGTTGTTTTGAATCAAGATTATGCTTCTTTTCATCAGTCTTTTTAAAATTAATAGTAGAGCCTTCAATAATATCACCTTTAACTTCAAAAGACTGCGCACCTATAGAAGGGCTGTCACTCGGGTTTTTGAAATAACATTTCATATCAGCTTCTTCAGGGGTTTCTACAAACATAAAGCTTACAAGCCCTTCGCTTGCTCTCTGCCATGTTTGATAAGCACTCATTACTACTTCTCTATAGTAGTCAGGTAAATCTGTACTGTCTTCAATATATACTTTTAAAGGGAATGAAGCCTTATTCCATCTAACAATTTTCCCATTAGCAGCAATTTCTCTGAAATAACTATCAATAATTGCAGCTTTAATTGTTTTTTCACCCATTGATTTATCATAACCCAGTACTATTGCATATGAGTTTTTGAAATTAAATTTCGCAGATTGGGAATCAATTTTACTGTTAATGCTTAATAATGAAGCAGCTCCGGCTGCAAACAGGAATGTACAAATAACTATCTTTTTCATATTTTCAGAAAACCTCATTTTCTTTTAACTTTTACATTATATACTAAAAACCGTAAATTTAAATTTTTGCGCTTACAAAGCTATTAGTTTTTCCAAGCATTGTAGCCATTGATGTATAAGACTTTAATGCTGTATACAATTTCAAAGCAGAATCTTTGGAAACACCTTTATCTTCAAGTTTTTCTATAAATTCCTTTGCAGTAGCAGTCTTATCGCTTTTTATACCAAGATAATTGTTTATTGCAGAATTAAATTTATTTGCAGAAGAATTTCCATATAGAGCTGTCATTGTGGTTCTATATGTATTCATATCTGTATATTCTTTCAGGGTTATATCGTACTCACCCTTTTGAAAATTTTCCAGCGTTTCTTTATCAAGAACTTTTGGCAAGTCTTTTAGCTGTTTGTTAATATTATCAAGCTTTTCCGATACACCTGCAGGATAGAAACCTGTATTTATACTTTCAATTGCTGTCATTTTTCTAACCTTTATTAGTCATTATACAACATTTTTGTTAAATTTACAATTCTTATCAGACTTGAAAGTTTAAATATTTTAATGTAAACTTAACAACATTAAGGAGGTTATATGCACGAATATGTATTCAAAATGAAAAAGGGCGATATAGAGATTGAATTAAAGTCTGATGATTTAGAATTTGTTGAAGAACAGCTCAACAAATGGAGAGAAGAACTCCTTCAAGATAAGTAAGTGTTTTTCAGATAATGCAGTGAAGGTTAAAGATGTCAGTTTATTCATTTAAAATTACAAAAGGCCGTTATCAGCTTTCTCTTACAACAACAGATAAAGAGCTGGTAGTTGACCAGTTTGCCAGATGGGTGCGTCAAGCCTCTGAATATGTACAAAAACATAAAGTACAGCAGTGCAAAGAGATTGTTAAATCTCAAATTAATGCTGAACAGGAGATTACGCAGAAAAAAATTGATGAGCAGCTTAAACGTATGCCCAAAACAGAACCTGTAGAAGAACTTCCAAAGGAAGACACTAACAAAAACCTTGATATATTTTACGCTCCTCATAGCAGCAATAATGAAGAGTTTAAGACTACGATAACCCAAACAGAACCGCAGGTTGAAATGAGCGGCGGATTTGATAATATTCTGGAAAAATCAATTCAGGCTCCGCAGACAGAATTATCCTTCAAGCCAAGTCCATCAATAAAAAAAGATAATGCTTTTATTAATTTTATTTCTGCAAAACCTATTGAAAAAAAGATTGATTACCTTCTTATGACAGCTTATTACTTTACACAGTATGAGCAGAAACCAAGATTTACTCTAAAACAGCTAAACGCCAAACTTATGCAGAATATAGCTGTTATTATTGATCACAGCGTACTTCAGGAAGCTATAAACAGAGATTATATTGAATGTCTGCCTGATTTAACCGGCCTTGTAGGAGCTTCTGAATACAGACTTACTGCATATGGCGAGAAAGTGCTTTTAGATGCCTGAGAAAATTGCAGTTGCATTATCCGGCGGAGTTGACAGCAGCGTTACAGCTTTTCTTTTAAAGGAAAAAGGATATAACGTTGTTGGAGTTACAGCTAAAACAACTGACTCACCTGCCGCCGAAAAAGTTATACAAAACGCCTCGGAGGTTGCAAAAAAACTTCAAATACCATTTTATCCGCTGGATGTTACAGATATTTTTAAAGAAAAAGTCATTAATTATTTTGAAAATTCTTACAAATCAGGAATGACCCCGAATCCTTGCATTATGTGCAATAAATATATGAAATGGGGAACTCTTTTTGATTTTGCAATAAATGAGCTAAATGCAGATTATATTGCGACAGGACACTATGCAAAAATAAAAAAAACAAACGGGCTATTCAAGTTATATCCGGCTTCTGATGAGCATAAAGATCAGCTTTACTTCTTGTTTATGCTGGAGCAAGAGCATTTAAAAAAGACATTATTTCCTTTATCCGAATATACCAAAAGTGAAGTCAGAAAGCTTGCTTATGATAATGATTTACCGAGCAAATCTTCTAAAGAGAGTCAGGATATTTGTTTTATACAGTCGCCAATGACAACCAAGAAATACCTTAACAGCTTAATTCCTCCTCTTAAAGGTTATTTTGTTGACGAATCTACCGGAAAGAAACTAGGAGAGCACACTGGTTTCTGGCAGTTTACAATCGGACAGAGAAAAGGTATAGGGCTTGCAGCTCCGGAAGCTTTATACGTAACCTCTATTGATGCTGCAACAAATACAGTTTATGTCGGATATAAAGATAAACTTTTCTCTGATAGATTGGTTTTAAAAAACGTAAACTGGAATTATCCAATAAACAAAGAAAAGTTTGAAGCAATGGTTAAAATCCGATACAACATGAAAGCTGTGCCGGCCGAAGTTGAAATATTTGGTTCTGATGCTGTTGTGGCTTTCCCCCAAAGAGTTTCGGCTGTTGCAGCCGGTCAAGCCTGTGTTATTTATGATAAACAGGACGGCCATCTTATTGGCGGTGCATTTATACAGCAGGGGTAAATACAAGGGGTAAACGCAAGGGGCATAATCATTGTTGTACGTAAAGCAAACTTACAACAACTGTAATGCTATAGCTGGTGTTTGGTTTGCTGTAGCCATAAGCGTGGTGGCAGCCTGCTGTAAAATCTGGTTTCTTATATAAGCGCTGCTCTCTTCTGCAATATCTGCATCGCGAATGGTTGATTGAGTTGAAACAAGATTGTCATACGCAACGCCGACTTGTTCAAGCACGCTTTCCAAACGATTTTGCAATGCTCCGAGTTCTAATTCTTTGGATGAAATAGAAGCAATCATTTCATCTATTTTCTCAAGAGATTTTTCATCATCAAGACCTAAATAACAAAGATCTTTTAGACCTTCTATTGTAAATGACAAATCCTGATATATTCCTGCGGAATCTTCTCCGGATATTCCTACTTGAAATGTGACAAATGCCGGTGAATAAAGAGGGCGAGAAGAGGTATCATAAATATCAGGAAGAGGTAAATCCAAACCATAATCAGGAAGATGACCTTTTGCTACCATCTTATTTAGCTCAGATGAACTAAGCCCGACTCCTTTGCCGGTATCATTCTGTCCGGTTGACTCCATATTATAATAAATATTTGATATACTGCATTTTTCTGGATTATCTATTGTAAACTGACCTATCAAACCTCCGCTGTTTGTGCCGGATGAAACTTCTCCTACTGCATAACAATTAGTCATATTCAGAGTACCGGAAACTGAAAAGTCACCTATTAAACCTCCCACAGCATCATTATTTCCTCTGCTAGTTACACTGGAAGTTGATACACAATTATTAATAACACCTTTCACATCGCCTCTTATCCTTGCCCAACCTATCAAACCTCCTGCTGTGTAAATACTACTATTGACACTTCCTTCGGTATAACAATTTTCGATTCTAAATGAATCATTTTCATCAATAGCACCAATCAATCCACCTATAGAACACTCTCCACGCACTTCTACATCAGCATAGCTATTTTTAATAACACATCCTTTTACATTTCCGACAAGACCTCCTACATTATTCCTTCCTTTGACAAAACCTGTAGCATAACAATTACTCAGTTTTATGGCACCACCCCCAAATGCACATGTGCCATCATTGTTACTACTAATATTAACATTTTCTAAACCTAAGTTTTTAACTTTTGAATTTTGCCCCAAAAAACTAGATGTTGAAGAAAAATTTGATATTATATAACCATTACCGTCAAAATTTATGCCAAAGGCCGTTGCATGAGTACCTGTAAATTCTGAGTAATCAACATCATTGGCAAGTACTAGCTCTGCAGATTTTAGTTTGCCGCTATTAATCATAGAGAACGCTTTTTCTATCTCCTCTACAGAAGATACCGAATAACTTCCGCCCGTTGTTACAATACTCTCATCAAGACTGGATACACTGGTCATTTGGGATGTATCTCTATGCACTACTTCTACCATAAATTCATACTTCTTCTCTGGCGTTCCATCAGGAAAGGTTATATCAGATGGCTGCTCAAGACCGCCAAATAAACTTATGCCGTTATATTCTGCATTATTTTTTGTACGGTAAAGCTCATTGATTATTGAAACGGCTTCTGCATTTATTGCATCTATTGACTTATTTCCATAAGTACCATTCTGAACCTGCATTGAAAGACTGCGAAGACGAGATGAATAATCTGACATTACGGATAGAGCGCCTAGAGCAGTGTTAACCATATTAAGAGCCTGACTTGCATTATCTTCCGCTACCTCATACCCACTGATTTTTGTTGAAAGTTTTGTATTTATTGAATAATTAGCAGCATTGTCTTTCGCATGATTTATCTTAAAACCTGTGGTCATGCGCTCGATTGCTGTATTTAATCCATTGGTTGATGATTTTAAGCTGGATTGAACTATTAAGCTTGATAGATTGGTGTTAATTTTCATTTTAACACCTCGCTTAAAAGCCCTAATAAACTAGAGTGTTTTACCCCCCCCCCTACAGCCGTAAGGGTTTCAGGGCAATTCATTATACCTGATTTTCGTATAAAGCTACTCATTAAAACATATCCTTATGTATATTATATTCCACATGTAAATACTTTTATAACCTTTTATTACAAAATCGTTACATTTTGCAGGATATAAGGTGGATTCAAATACTACTTTACATTCTGTCTTAATAATTGTATTATTATAATAGATTGGAGGAATTTTGGCAGAAAAGTTCAAAATACAAGGTGGAGAGACTCTTAAAGGTGAAGTTTCAGTAGGCGGAGCAAAAAATGCAGTATTGAAACACCTCGCAGCCACTATTCTTGTTAACGGAAAAACAAAAATATATAACGTACCTCATCTTACTGATGTAGATATTATGCTGAATGTTCTTTCTGATTTGGGGGCAAAATATACTTACGATAAAGAAGAGAAATCAGTCGTAGTAGATGCCTCAAATATAACTTCAATCACTGCAAAATATGAACTTGTAAGTAAAATGAGAGCATCATTTATTATACTTGGAGCCTTAATGTCACGCTGTAAAGAAGCAATTGTTGCCCTTCCAGGCGGGTGTGCTATTGGTGAAAGAAGAGTCGATTTCCATATAAAAGGTTTAGAAGCTCTAGGCGCTAAAATAAAAATTGAAAATGGCTACGTTCATGCAAAAGCTTCCAAATTAGTCGGAGCTGATATTTATCTTGATATTCCTTCAGTTGGTGCTACAGAAAATTTAATGCTTGCTGCAGTTCTGGCAGAAGGGTCTACCAGAATTCAAAATGCCGCTCAAGAACCTGAAATTATTGATTTAGCCAATTTCTTAAATACAATTGGCGCGGATGTAAGCGGAGCTGGAACTTCTGAGATATTGATTAACGGGGTTAAGGCAGAAAATTTACATTCAGCTGAGTACACAACAATTCCGGATAGAATCGAAGCGGGAACATTTATGGCTGCTGTAGTTGCTACTAGAGGTAAAGCTATTATTAAAAATGTTTACCCTGCACATTTAACATTCTTTAATGATAAATTAATCAAAATGGGCGCAAGCATCAAGCTTGTTGAACCAACAACTATAGAGGTGAGTTGTAAAGGGCGTTTATCATCTATTAACTTTGTAACACAGCCTTATCCAGGTTTTCCAACTGATTTGCAGGCTATCGCAATGACACTTTTGACAACTGCAAACGGAGTCGGAATTATTACAGAAAGCTTGTATGAAAATCGTTTTATGCAGGTGCCTGATTTGAGAAGAATGGGTGCTGATATTCATCAGGATAGAAACCACGCTATTGTAAAAGGTGTAAAAAACCTTACCGGTGCTACAGTTGCAGCCAGCGACTTAAGAGCAGGAGCAGCACTTGTTATTGCCGGACTTATGGCAAATGGACAAACTATTGTTGAAAAATTGCACCACATTGATAGAGGTTATGAAGAGTTTGAACATAAGTTGACAAAACTCGGCGCTAAGATTTGCCGCTATGATGATTCTACGGAGGCAAAGATTATACAAGAGATAAGAGGGAGCATTTAAATGAGTCCTGCATACAAGAGATGGTATGACCATGATCCGAAGCTTTTGGAAGTTATTGAATTGTTAAAAAACTATCAGGATGAACTTAAAGAACATGCGGTTGTTTTTTTAGATAAATTAGAACAAAAAGTTTCAAAGGAAGCACTTGATCGTTTTTACGATTTGGTAAGACCTGTTAACGGCTGCCGCTGGTATGACAAGGATCCTATTATCTCCAAAACAGTCGAAATCTTAAGAGTTGTGCCTCCGGAAGTTCAGAATGCCTGTGCAGAAAGATTTATTGCAGCTTTAAAGGAAATGGGCATTGAATACGAAAGCCCAAAGTTTTAAGAAATAAATTAAGAGGGAAATGTAAACATTTGTAAAACTTTGACTAATATTATTAAAGTTTTTGCAAAATGTACCGTTTAAGAACATGTATACTATTTTGTTAAAAAGGAGTGTTCAATGACGGAAGGTTTTAGAATTGACGGACATTTTATCCCTATTTCTTACGATACAAACAATGACAGAAAACTTCAGTCTACAGAATTGAGCATATTTTGTAGAGATAATGACTTAAAATATGATAATAAAACTAATAAAATAATTTCTGCTGCCGGCGATTATTCTGATTATGATAGCGAAAATAAATTGGACGATGAAAAATATTCTCTAGAAAATTTAAAAAAAAGATACCCTGAGGCTAAATATACTATTGATAATTCTAATGGAACAATTACTGTAATTAACAAAGAAACCGGTAAAAAAGTTATAACTATAGTAAAAGATAAAGATGGTACTTTCATTGATATGTATGATGACAATGGTAAATCCGTATATTTCAGGAATTATGATAAAAACGGAAATTTACTATTCTACGACAAAGACAATCAAAGACATTATCCGTTAGCAGAAAATATTTATAAAGCAGTCTCTGTAAAAAAAGGCGGATGTATTGCAACTACCGATGTAAATAAGTTAGTTATGAATGTGAAGAGAATTACTCCAGAAAATATTCTTGATTTAGCAACATATTATGAAGAAGAGTATGGAGAAAGTCTTATTGAGGCTATTGAGAATGAGTGGGGACTTGATAAAAATATTAAACAAAAACTAATTCAGCATATTAATAAGTGTGCTTATGAGGCAATGCAAGGAAACAAGAATTCTCCTAATTGTAAAATTGATAAAGATTTTAAACAGGGAGATACTGGTGACTGCTGGTTTTTGGCAAGTATTGCAGCTGTACAACGTTCACCCAAGGGACAAGAAATTCTTAATAGTATGATAACTGATAACCATGATGGAACTTATACAGTTAAATTTAAAGGTGCTAATAAGGAATATAAAGTAGACTCTCTTGAAATATTAACCGCTAAAAATTTAGCAAAAGGTGATTTAGACGTAAAAATATTAGAGATCGCTGCTAAAAAACATTTTAGTATAATGGGAATAAATGGTGGAAATCCAGCAACCGGACTAGAGTTATTATGCGGGACCGGTGATAAATGGAAAAATGTTGTAAGAGCATATAGTTCAAAACCTGACCCAAAAGAAATCAAAAAATTATTAAACAATAAAAATATAGCTATGACAGCCTCAATTAATCCTTTTTCGAAATTATGGGGTTACATTGTGAAAGATATTCCAAAAGATGCAGACTATAAAGAGGATGTGGGTACTGCACACGCTTATGCAGTAGTTGACATTGATGATAACAATATCTATTTAAAAAATCCTTGGAGTACTGATAAAACAATAGCAATTCCTCTTGATATTTTTAATGAATATTGGGGTATGGTTCAATATACAGAAATAACATAAATTGTATGATAAAATATTTTTATAATGAAAATAGAACAAAGTTCGTTTTTTGACAAATTTGTCAGAAATATAAAAAAAGGTAAGAGTTTTACACTAACAGGCCTGACGATTTTTAGCCGCCTGTTACTTTTAAAGTACATTTTCAAGCTTTCCGGTAAAAAGGTTTTATTTATCACCTCTACCGAACAGTCTGCTTTAAAGTATTCTTCTGATTTGGAAAGACTTTTTGAACTTAACTCAGAAACTCTGCCATATCAGAATACTTCTCCATATGAGGTTGTCACCGGCAATTTATACGATTATGCAAGACAGGTTAATACTCTTTTAAATCTGCCTGATATTGTTATTGCACCTGCTAAGGTTTTGTTGGAAAAATTTCCTTCCAACACTTTTTTTGAAAATAATTCTTTTAAACTAAAAGTAGGAGAAAGTATAGACCAGAAAAATCTTCTGAGCAGGCTTATAAAATTAGGGTATAAACGCTCTACAATGGTTTCTGATATCGGGGAATTTAGTATAAGGGGAGATATTGCAGACATTTATTCACTGGAAGAAAATCCGGTCCGAGTAGAGTTTTGGGGCGATGAAATCATTGATATAAGATTTTTCAATAATGAAACCCAGAAATCTATAGAAAAGATTAAAGAAATCACTATCGAACCTCTATATAAGTTTATTTTACCGGACAGTACTCCAGAAGATTTTCCCAAAGAGCTTCAAGAGCAGCTTGATAATGAGGGATATTTTGAGGGAGTTAACGTATATCAGTCTTATTTTAACAATGATTTAGTAAGTGTTTTAGATTATTTTAAGGATTATATAATTGTATTTGACGAATATGCAGAAGTCAGTGCCAAATACCAGCAAATTGATGACAATTTCGTTAATAATTATAACGAAGGTTTAAAAACACAAAATATTCATCCGCTAAAAGAAATAAATCACTTCACACTGGCAGAAACGCTCAACAGAACTGCCGGTATGCAAAAGATTTATTTTAATAATTTTCTGTCTGATGAAAACAACGAAGTTATTGATATAGACGCAAGAAATGTTCAGGTATTTGATGCTGATATGGATGAAGCTGCAAAGTTTTTAAAAGAGCATAAAGGGTATCAAATTACTATAGCAACTGATTATCAGGAGAGAGTGAAAGAGGTTCTTTCTGATTACGACATTTTTGATATTAATTTTATAAAAAATATTACTTCTCAGGGTACAGAAATACAAGACGGTAAGATACTGCTTCTTACAGATAGAGAACTTTTTAATAAGCGTCAAAAGGAAGTTCCGAGCAACAGAAAAAGACATTACAAAGAAAAAGCCGAATATATTGAGAGTATTAATGATATCAAAGAAGGGGAGTATGTTGTACACTCGATTCACGGTGTTGGTGTGTATAAGGGGCTTACCAAGCAGGAATTTGACGGGCAGTTAAAAGATTACCTGACTATAGAATATGCAAACAAAGATAAGCTCCATATTCCAGCCGAACAAATTAACATGCTATGCCGGTACAGAGGTTCCGGACAGGTCAAGCCTAAGCTTTCTAGAATGGGCGGCAGTGATTGGGAAAATACCAAGACAAGAGTCAAAAAAGAAGTTGAAACAATTGCTTATGACCTACTTAGACTTTATGCAAGAAGAAAAATGAAAACCGGCATTGAGTTTGCTCCGGATTCTCCGCTGCAGCTTGAGATGGAAGATACTTTTGAATACATAGAAACACCCGATCAGTTAAAATCAATTAATCAGATTAAGGCTGATATGGAAAGTCCAAACCCTATGGATCGACTTGTCTGCGGCGATGTGGGATTTGGCAAAACAGAAGTTGCAATGAGAGCTATGTTTAAAGCAGTAACTTCGCTTAAGCAGGTAGCCGTAATTGTCCCGACGACAGTCCTTGCATTACAGCATTACCAGACTGTTTCAGAAAGATTTAAGCCGTTTGGAATTGATGTAGAACTACTTTGCAGATTTAGAAGTGCTAAAGAAAAGAAAGAAACTTTAAAAAATCTTGCCACAGGCAAATGTGATGTTGTAATAGCTACTCACAGCTTATTGCAGGACAACGTTATATTTAAAGACTTAGGGCTTCTTGTAATTGATGAAGAACACAGGTTTGGCGTAAGGCACAAAGAAAAGTTAAAAGAGTTCAGAGAAAATATTGATATAATTTCAATGTCTGCAACACCTATTCCTAGAACCCTTTACATGTCGCTTTCCGGAATTAAAGATATTTCCGTCATAAATACACCTCCGCAAAACAGGCTTCCTATTAAAACATTTGTCGGAGAGTACAATGAGCAGACTGTTAAAAACGCTATTGTAAATGAACTTGATAGAGATGGTCAGGTATTCTATTTATACAACAGAGTGGAAACAATTGAAGAGTTCAAGCTTGAATTGCAAAAGCTTGTGCCAAATGCTAGAATAGCCGTCGGGCATGGACAATTAAGCGAAAAACACCTTGAGGACGTAATTATAGGTTTTGATAATCATGATTATGACATTCTGTTGTGCACAACAATAATAGAAAATGGTCTTGATATTCCAAATGCAAATACAATGATAATTCATGAAGCAGATAAGCTCGGATTAGCGCAGCTCTATCAGCTTAGAGGAAGAGTCGGAAGAAGTGAAAAACAAGCTTACTGCTACTGCTTCTATAAGAAAAATAAAGAACTTTCACAGGAGGCAACAGAAAGACTTAAAGCAATAAGGGAGTTTACTACTCTTGGAAGCGGCTATCGTATTGCAATGCGTGATGTTGAAATAAGAGGAGTCGGAAATATTTTAGGCACTAAGCAGCATGGACATATGATTAATGTCGGGTTTGATACTTACTGCCAGCTTCTGGAAGAAACAGTTAATGAGCTTAAGGGCGAGAAAGTTAAAGCTAACAAGCCTACTATTGTTGATATAAATATTACAGCTTATATTCCTGATGAATGGGTCGGTTCAGGAGAACAAAAAATGATTGAATATAAACGGCTTTCGGATGTAAAAAATGAAACAGAGCTTGATTATATTATTTCTGAATGGAAAGACCGTTTTTCAAGAATACCGGAAGAGGTAGAAAACCTTATCAAACTTATCAAAATAAGACTTCTTGCAACGGACTGCGGAATTACAATTATCCGTGAGGCCGGAAATGATATACGCGTGTATTCTCCATTCACTCCGTATGAGTGGAACATTATTAAGCAGGGCTTAGATAAAACTATATTAAGAAGAGTTAAATTTACAGTCGCCCCAAAAACCTGTGAGGATGGGAAATCAATACTCCTTGTTAACAATCAGAACTTAACATTCGAAGAAATGTTTAACATTTTATCTGGTTTGTTTTATTATATAAAAGAAACCATAAATAAATATCAGTAGAGAGTTTATATAAGGAGTATTAAATGAAAAAATTACTGACATGCTTAGCATTATCAACAGTGCTGTTTTCCGGCTGTACATTAATGCAAAAATCAGAAGGTATTATTAAAGTTAATGATACTGTAATTACTCAATCAGAATTTGATAAGGCTTTTGATGAAGGAATTGATAAATCTTTCTTGAAGCAATTTGGCGGTTCAAAAAACTTTGTAAAATCAGATGAAAATCCAATGTTCGGGATTTTCAAAGATAAAATTGTTCATGAGCTTATAATAAAATCTCTTCTTGATGAAGAAATTGCAAAACGCGGTATTACCGCTACTGAAGAAGATGTTCAGAACGAAATAAAAACTATTATTGATAAAGTCGGCTCAAAAGAAGAATTAAACAGACTTCTTAAACAAAGAGGCGTTTCTAATTCTCAATTTACTGATGATTTAAAAACTCAAATCAAAATCAGAAAATTAGTAAATTCAGTTGAAAAAATTAAAGTTACAGACGCAGATGCTCAAAAGTACTACGATACACATAAAAACGAATTTGTTCATGGTGAACAGGTAAGAGCTTCACATATTCTTGTTTCTGCAAACACACTTGAAATAATTCAGCAAATCAGAGCTAAAAATCCGAATATTGATACTACAGAGTTAAATCAAAAGCTTGATGAACAAATTGCATCTCAAAAAGCTAAAGCAGAAGCTATCCTAGCAGAAGTTAAGAAAAGTCCGGAAAGCTTCGCTGAAATTGCACAAAAGAAATCTGACGACAAAGCAAGCGGAGAACGCGGCGGAGAACTCGGATTCTTTACAAAAGAAGCTATGGTTCCTGAATTTGCTAATGCAGCGTTCAGCATGAAACCTAATACTGTAAGCGAAACATTAGTTCAATCTCCGTATGGTTTCCACATTATCAAAGTTACTGACAGAATGGAAGCTGGTTCTACTCCATTTGCTAAGGTAAAAGATGAGATAAAATTCTATCTGGAAACACAAAAACAAATCGAAGTTTTGAAAAAACTTACAGAAGGTTTGATGAAAAATGCCAAGATTGAATATCTAAATGAATCTTATAACCCGAAAAAAGCAGTAAAAGAAGCAAATCCTGCACCGGTAAAAAAAGAAGAAAAGAAAAAATAATAAAAAAAAGAGCGGTTTTAAAACCGCTCTTTTTTTATTTAACAACCTGTTTAATCTTACCGTATATTTTTCCCTTCTTTGAAGAATCAATAATATCCATAATAATATCTTCCATTATGCTTATTTCTTCCTTTTGAGCTTCTGGTAAAGATTTTCTCCAGGCAGAAAGAGATTTCCTAAAATCATCCCCGTCAACCATACAATCATCTGTTCCAATAAGCTTTGAATACTTTTGCGTAAACCAATCATTAAATTTTTTGTAGCATTCTGTAATTAAATCAGAAGCCATTTGTGCATTTTTTAAAATAACATTCATATCGGTGAATACAAGTTCCTGATATTTTCCGGATTTGATATTCGCTGCATTTGAAATTTTCCCTGTATGATAACCGAATCCGCAATATTCAATTCCTCGTTTTGCAGCAGCACTTGCCTGAGCCAAATCTTGAGAAATACCTACAGAACCATCCATGTCAAAAAACATTTTTTCGCATGAATATCCGCCGTAAGTACACACAAGCCCTGTAAACATAGCTTCAAACGGGTAGTCAGTATTATCTGTTTTATTTTCAAAAACAGCACCAAGGAAATTACCTCTCGGATCAAGAGTTATAAAATTAACATTTTCAGAATTATGCCATGGCTTACCTTTACGCTGCATAATATCATTCATTACTTCAAGATTTGTTGCATGCCCGCATTCATGAGAAGTGGTAACTATTTTATTATACATAGGCATTTCTGGACGTGATGTCCTTCCTGTCAGCATTTGTAGATAAGCCTCTATAAACTCGCCTATTGATGCCTTGCTTTTATTTCGTTCATACATAATCTGCTCGGCTTTTTCTATAAGAGATTTTATCTCCACAAACGACATATGCTCGGTAAGTTTTACAAGCTTATCCATCATGTGTTCTTTATCTTCAAGCTTTCTATATGCTAGAGGCAGTTTTGATTCTTTTATTCTATTCTCAAGAATTTCTTTTCTAGAAGCTTTATTAAATGCAGGAGAATCGACAGCTATATGTTGATTAAACCCTCGAACAACCTCCGGAATCAAATCAGCATAATCTTTTTCCGTAGAACCTATTACAAGAATGCTTACATCCTCAGAAACAGCTTTTTGCATTTCATCCGTAAGCTGTGCCATTGCCTGTCTGTAACCAGGCAAGTACGGGCCGGAGAAAGCAAATTCTTCAAAATTGTTAATAAACATAATAGCTGTTTTATACTGATTCTGCCGGGCAGCTTTTTTAGCTTCTGTAAAAATTCTGCTCATAGCATTCTTAGGTGTTTCTATAGAAACACCTTCGTTGTCTCTCTCCGAGACAGCGAAGTCCGAAGAACTTATTGAAAGGAACGGAACTTTTGCTTCTCCCGCTATTGTTTCAGCAGTGTATTTTCGCCCAGAACCAGCTTCAGGGTCTTTTGAATATATTAAAAGACCTTTTGTACCTATTTTACCTGTTTTTATTTGTCTTATTATAGCCTCAATGTCCTTTTTTGTAGTTTCTTTTCCATACATTGAGGCAAGAGTTTTACCGGTATCATATATAACTTCCGGCTGCTTTGCAGATTTATCAAATAGTTCATTGGCAATCTGTGCAAATTCATCTACTTCTTTAGCTGTAATCTTTTTCTTTGAATTAGCATAATATCCGGAAACACGTTTCATTAAGTCAACAGCTTTATCAGGAAAAATTCCTTTCATCCGGCCTGCATGATAAATAACTCGGTCCTTTGCGTCTGATGTGAAAGGAAGAGGGACATCTTTAAGCATCTTTTTATTCAATAATGATTGTGCTTCATACGACTGAACCGGAGGTATTGAATATGATAAAAAGTTATCAAACAAAGATTTCAATGTAGGGTCTTTTACAAGTTTGTAATAAACATCACTGCTCTGGAAAAATACAATTTTTAACTTATCATCAGTACTGGCAATTGCCTGACTTAGTCCATTTGTGTAGCTAATTTCACCATTAGCCTGCATTGAATTTACAAGAAGTCTGTCCAAATCTACCAGAAATATTTTCTGCATTTCAGGATTTAGTGTTTTTTGATTCATTACCTCATCCATAAGTTCGGTATCTTTTATATCATTAGACATTGCAAAGATATGTGTATTTTCAGTGTTAAAATTTCCATGCTTTTCTGCATTCAATGTATTTACTATACTTGCAGTAATTCTTTCTGCTTCTTTTGCATCATCGTAAGTAACATTTAAGTTTGAACCAAGAGCCAGTTTATTCCATACTTCAATAGCCCTATTATCATATATTTTCATATAATTAGGTTTAATGTCCTCAATATTTTTATATAATCCGTAACTCAGAGCTCCCTGCAAAAATTGCTGTGTATATGTGCCCCCTTTTTTAGAAATCTCATTTATAGCAGTACCAAGAAGCATGTAAGAATCGACTGCATGAGTTTTTTCCTCAACAGCCTTCAATTCTTCTTCCATAGAAGCAGAAAGCTTTACATTTTCGACCTTTGCTTCTACCGGAATAGTATCCATGTACGCTGCATTATCCTCACGCAAATCATTAATTAAGTCATTCATATAATCTCTTGCAGCAGCAGTTTGCAGCATATTATTTTTAGTATAGTTATTGATAAGCTTGCTTAATGTTGATACAGAATCAACAACACCGGTAGATAACAATTCTTCATCAAGCTGTGAAAGGTTTTCGTCAGTTTCTTCTATAGATGCCTGAATTATATGTGCAGCTGAAATCTCTGAATGTCCAAAATTTTTAGCAATTTCTTTTGCTCTGTCAAATAAACGCTGTGCGTCATCTGTAAAATTAATCTTACTGCTGTCCTTTGCCTTAAAGGAAATATAACTCTTAGGAACACCTAAAAGCTCATTATTTTCAGTATTTAACACAGCAGGGCTGTCTTTTTCAGCATCCTTTTTCAGGGAAGGTGCAGAAACCTTTGACATTGAGTCAATCAAACCTATACTTAATATCACGTAAAATTCTCCTTAAAATATATTATCTCAAACCCTATAAATTTAAATTTTGCTATCTCGCCGTAAAAAATTTACAATTATTAATAGTTGTCTGCTTCAATAATATTACATGGTATAATATGTTTATAATTTTTTTAAAGGAGAAGGTTAATGAACACAGCAACTATCATTGGAAGAGCCGGTCAGGACGCTGAAATTAAATATTTTGAATCAGGAAAAGTTAAAACAACATTTTCTCTGGCTGTTGGCCGCTGGGATTCTAAAACAAAAGAAGAAGTAACAGATTGGTATAATATCGAAGTTTGGGATAAGCAGGCTGAATTTGCAGGCGAATATATTAAAAAAGGCCGTCAGGTAGTTGTTGACGGCAGGATTTCCATTAGCAAATGGACAGATCAGACAGGCGAGGAAAGAGAAAGATTTCTTATTGTAGCAAATAATGTTAGATTATTAGGTTCAAAAAGAGACGCAGAGTAATGATTTTTACTGATATTGTTGGAATAATAGCAGACGACCTGACAGGAGCAAATGATACAGCTCTGCAATTTCATTTAAGAGGTGCCAATACAAGAATATTGCTCGATGGAGAATATATTCCTCAAAAAAATGAAGAAACAGAAGTATGGGCATTATCAACTGAATCAAGAAACATTGATGAATGGGAAGCTGTTGAAAAAGTTGAACGGGCTGTTAAATCTTTTCTTGAAAACTTCTCGTTTGAGTACTATTACAAAAAAATAGATTCCACACTAAGAGGGCATATTGCATTAGAAACTCTTACTATGCTTGACATTCTGGGTTATGACGCAGCCATCATTATACCGGCATTTCCGCAGGAAGGGAGAATTACAGTTGGAGGCTACCATCTCTTAAAAGGTGTGCCGATTGGAAGAACTGAAATTGCAATGGATCCGCATTCTCCAATATTAGAATCCCATATACCAACACTTCTGCGTTCACAACTAAAAGAAAAACAAAAAGAGCTTGTTGGTACTATTGATTTGAAAACAATAATGAACGGAGCAGGCCCTATCTTAATAAAAATCAACGAGCTTATAAAAGACGGTAAAAAGCTTATTATTGCAGACTCTACATCTATTACAGACATTGAACAGCTTGCTCTTGCAATAAAAAAATGTGACAAAAAGCTTCTTCCGGCCGGAACTGCTGCCGGAGCTCAAGTTTTGGGCAAAAGCTGGCTTTCTGGTATTGAAAAAGAAAGAGAGTCTGTAAAATTACCCAAATTGCCAAAGTTTATTGTTTCAGGAACTGCTACAAACATAACAGCAGAACAAATACATAAACTTGAGCAATCTGATGATTACAATGATGTTAATTTTATACCTCTAGAAACATCAGATATTTTAGAAGGAGTTAATAACGACATTGTAGAAAGAATTATAAATAACCTTAACAGCGGAGTAACAGTTGCAGTACATACTTCGCATTTGATAGCCAACTTTGACGGCTTTTCTGACGATTCATTTAATGCAGAATTAACCAAAGAAAAGCTTTCATCAATGATTACGGACTATCTTGCAGAGCTTGCACGCAGAGTTCTTGAGCAGATTAATGTAATTCTCATAACTCTGGGCGGAGAAACATCATACAAATGCTGCAAAAGTATAAATTCAAATGAACTTAAACTCATTGATGAAGTTGCACCGGCAATTTCATTATGCGTTGATACACACGGAAGGTGGATTGTTACCAAATCCGGCAATCTTGGCAACACAAGGACTTTAATAGAAATATTAGATTATTTTAAACATCATGAATAATTATCAAAACAAAATTGTAATAACAACCGGAGATCCAAACGGGATTGGAGCGGAAATAACAATAAAAGCATTAAATTTATTGAACCTTCCGTCCAAAGATATTGTATTGGTTTCTAACTCTAAAATTCTCAACAGTTATGGCGTGTTAAATAATAATTATGAAATTGTAGAACTGGATTACCCGCATAAGGTCGTACCGGGAGAAGTTTCGGATTATGCCGGAGATTTTGCATTCAGGGCATTAGAAAAAGCTTGCGAATTACAGCCTAAATTTATTGTTACTGCTCCGACATCAAAGGAAGCAATGAATCTGGCCGGTCACGCTTATGAAGGTCAAACAGAAGTACTTGAACATTTTCTTGCTCATGACGGACAAAAAGCAGAAATGCTATTTGTATCTAAAGATTTTCGAGTTTTATTACTAACAAGGCATTGTGCATTAAAAGATGTAAGCAGTCTTATTACCAGAGAGATTATAATCGAAAAAACAGAACGCTTAAGAAGCTTTTTCCAGAATAAATTAATGATAAAAAAACCTTCTTTTGCTCTATGTGCACTTAACCCTCATGCTGGAGAAAGCGGTATTATCGGCAAAGAAGAAGATGAAAAAATTCTTCCGGCCATCGAAGCCGTTAGAAAACGAGGTATTAATATAACTAATCCGCTTCCTGCTGATACATTATTTGTAAAGGCAGTTCAGAATTATATAAAAGGTGATAAACTACCATATGATTGCTATATAGCCTGTTACCATGACCAGGGCTTAATCCCTATAAAAGCAATTGCTTCTGAAAAAACAGTAAATATGACAATCGGCCTTGATATCATTAGGACCTCGCCAAGTCATGGAACTGCGTTTGATATTGCAGGGAAAAATATAGCTAATCCTGAATCGATGATTGAAGCTATCAAATATTGTCTTTATTAATATTTAAATTACTAAGCAATAATCCTGCTGTAACGGCAGGATTATTGCTGTTTTCTTAGTTTTGTATTCGTTTTTTGAATACTATTTGTATTACAATTTGTTAAAATTTGTTACATTGTGTAACAAATTGTTCAATTTTACTAAAGTTTTTCAAAAAAATACCGTAATAGATAACATATACGTTTTAAATAATGGATGTGCATCAAAAGAAAGGAGCGCAAATGTCAATGAATGTTAATGGGAATGGATACAATCCATACCTGCAAAGAACCAGTTCTTCTTCAAAAACAACCGGAGCAAACAATGTAGATAGTACCGGAGAAACTAAAGAAGAAAAAATTAAAAAATTAACAGAGAAAATTAAGACATTAACAGATTCTATTACAAATTTAAAGGCTCAGGCTGAAAGTTATGAAATGCAAGCTGAAAATGTCAAAAACAGTGTATCTTCTATAACAGCAGCTGCTGAAAGCGTTCAAACACTTGTCAGTCAATTAGATAGTTCAATAAGTGAATTAGAAAGCCGTAAAAGTCAAGTAGAGGCAAATAAACAAACTGCACAGGAAAACGTTAATAAAGCGAAAGAAAACGTTGAACAAAAGAAAGAAGCTTTAGAAAATGCAGAAACTAATGTTACAGAAAAGCAAGCAGCATTAGAAACAGCAGAAGCCGCAGTTACAGAAAAAGAAGAAGCGGTGGAGAATGCAAAAACAGCTTTAGAAGAAAAAGAAACTGCATATCAAGAAGCTCAAGATAAACTTGCAGAATTAGATGAAAACTACAAGCAAGCAGTAGAAGCAACACGTGCAGCACAGGAGAAGGTTAACAGCGCTCAAGAAGCAGTTAACTCTGCACAGTCAGCTTTGAGTTCAGCACAGGCTACTTTAAGCAGCACCCCGTCTACAATACCTGAAACACGTACAGGAACAAGTGCAGATGGTACAACATATACCTACACCGTTCAGGTGCCAAACCCTGCATATGCAGCAGCTCAGCAGGCAGTAAAAGAAGCCGAAGCTAACCTTGCCGAAAAAGAAAAGGAACTTCAGGCTGCACAGGAAGAATTACAAAAATGTAAAGATGCAGAACAAAAAGCACTTGATGCTGTAAATACACAGAAAGAAGAAGTTGCACAGGCAAAGCAGGCTGTTGAAGATGCTCAGCAGCAGCTTGAAGAAGCAGAACAGGCCTTAAAAACTGCAGAAGAGGAACTTGAAAAAGCTCAGCAAGAAGTCGAAAAAGCCGAACAAGAGCTTCAAAAAGCTCAGGAAGCAGTTACACAGGCAGAAGCTGATCTTGAAACTGCAAATCAACAATTAGAAGAAGCTTATGCAGCTCTGGAAGCTATAAATGAAGAGTTGAACCAGATTAATGAACAATTGGCTCAGAAACAATCTGAAAAAGCTCAATTATCTCAGCAGCTTGGAAAACTTCAAGGACAGCTCTCAGCTATAGATCAACAGGCTGCCCTTTATAAGCAGATGGCAGAAGCTTTACAGCCAACCATTGAAGCAATGGAAGCTGAGTTAGAAGCAGCCTGGGAAGAACTTAACCAGCTTAAAGGTGAAGAATTAGATGAAGAAGCTCAGGCTGAAATTGATAAAGCAAAACAAGAAGCACTTGCGGCTCAGGAAGCAGCCCGAGCAGCACAAAAAGCTGCACAAGAAGCGCTTGCGGCAAAAGCTACCAGTGAATTTCAGTTAGCAGCACAGGCTGTTGCATTACAGCGCGCATCTGCAATATTAAACAGATTAAAAGCAATGTACAACTATGACGGCACATCTGAAATTAACATTGATCAGGAACAATACGATGCTCTTCAGAAAAAGCTTAGAAAAGGTGAAGGTCTGACAGACTTAGAAAATCTTCAAATGGCAACATTTGAATTAATGCAGGCTACCAAACAGCTTATACAAGATGCTACTGAAAAATTCAGCAAAACAGCCAATGTTGACACAACAAAAGTAAAACAGATGACCGATACAACCGGCCGTTTAATGTTCAAAGATGAAGACGGTAAAATTGTATACAAAACCGTTGATGAAGAAGGCAAAACCGTTTACCAGTACGAAGATGGCAAAGAATACGAAGGAGAAGAAAAAGACCTTAAGGCTGTTATGGGTGCGCCGGTCATCGAAGATAAGGGCGAAGTCTATACAGATGCAAACGGTAAAAAAGTATACAAAAATACCGATCAAAACGGCAATGAAGAATTCACATATGAAGACGGAAGCTTATTCACAGGTCACTACAGTGAATTGACACAGAAGATACAAGAATACAACGGCAAAGATTCTCTTATGGAAGAAATCAACGCTAAATTTGACGAAATGGATGCAGAAATGACTGCTGCAGAAGAAGAAAGAGCAGCTGATAATGATACTGCCGTAGACGAACCTGTTACTTATCCAGAATCAAAAGCTGTTGATACCGAAAAAAGAGATGCAGAAGCTAAAGAACTTGGATTAACACCTTCTGACAGAGATGGCGCTTACCTGAAAGAAACTGCATTTGGAACCTTCTTATATGTATGGGATCCTGAAACAGAAGAATTTAAAGAATTCCCTGCTGGCGAAGAAGGCGATGAAGAATGCGACTTCACAACTTCTGGAAATGTAATTGACCGCACTAACGACAAAGCTGTCGAGGCAGATGCAAAAATTGCATTACAGGAGGCTGGACTAAACGTCGTACCAGGAGAACCGTTCATTGCAGAAAAAGACGGAACATATTACGAATACAACAAAGAAACCGGTAAATTCGAAGAAATGAAAGAGTAAAAACAAACCGGCGGCGATTTAAAATCGCCGCCGGTTTTATTATTCTTATTTCTGATATCTCAGATAATTTGCTATTTGCGGATGAAGCTCATTTATTTCTAAAAGACTTATTGATTCTTTCACCGATAAATCAGAATCTACTGCCAACTCGGTTATTTTTTCTTCTAAAGCATTTTTTATCTCTTTTGAATGCCCCATTTCTTTATGATAGGTATAGGCTGTATCTCCATTTGCATTACACAGCATTAATATATCTGCAAGTTCATCCGGATTATTCTTCAATACTTCAAACGCCTTTTCTAAAACTTTTATTTCAGATGTATCAAACAGAATTCCTGCACCAAAATCATCTCTGTTAACAAGCATTTTTGCAACAAGTTCAGGGTTTTCTTTAAAATAATCCATCGCAATAATAGCAGCTTCATCTGTAATAGTGGCAGGAATATTTCCTCTTATGTCTTTGGTTAACATGATTTCTTCTACATCATCACCGGATAAGCAGTGTGTAAGTGTATCAAGGCTGGTTCTAAAGTCATCTTTCACTCTGCTCGCATTAGCAGCATGATGCATTAATCCCTGCATCTCGCTATCAGTTCGTTCATAAAGCTCTTTAACTTCATTCGGCTGCATGTAGTGTAGCATTATATCAATGTGCTGCGATTTTGGTCGGGAAAGATCAATTGCAGATATCATTTCACCTGCAAATCTCTTATTAACACTTCTCCAGTTTCTACATATATCTTGAATAGCATCAACCTCTTCTCTAGAAAATGCTGAATTCAAAAGTATCTGCAACTCATCAGAATCTGCCTTGTTTAGATAATCAGCGTCCAGTTTTTCAAAATCAAAGTTTTTTCATCTGGAGTAAAGAATTTTGCAGCTTCAGCTATTGGCAATCCAAGATAAGTAGCATCAGATGTTTCCACATTAACTTTATCGCCTTTGCTTTCCAGGATTTGATTATACGAAGCTTCTTTAACTTTAATATTATTAGAATTTGAAGATGATGGTTTTTCTGCTCTTGCTTTCATAAATTTAATAAGATTTTTATTGAGTTTATTTTTTTCTAAAAGCTCAATAGATTTGTCAATAGGAATATCACCAAAAGCAGCAGTTCTAGTAAGTTTATTCTGCATTTCATGTTTCATGTCTTTATCATTATTTGCTAAATATGCAGTTCTTCCTTGATTATCAGTTTTCAAAAAAGTTTCTGCAATATGTTCGCAAGTACATGTATCGAAAAATCTTTTCAATGGTTCAAGGTTTCCTTCTACATGAAAAATAGTTTTTCCGTTTTTATCTTGAGCACTTGTTGTCTCAATAAAACTCAAATCGTCCATTTTTAATAATTCTTCTTTGGAAGGAAGTCTTTCTGCTCTTGCAATAGCAGATAGTTCCTTTTCATCAGCTTCCTTATCAGCATCCGCCGCATATAATTTTGCAGCGGCCATGGCCGGAACAGTATAAACCAATCCCCTCGCCGACTTAATCTCCAGATTTGTTAATGGTTCTAGCTTGTTAAGCATTTGTTTTACAAGAGGTTTTGGTACTCTTGCCTGAAAATTCGGTCTTGACTGAGGTTTAGCGCTTGTGATTGGTAATATGTGCATAATTAATTCTCCTTTTCAGTATTATAAAAACCATAAAAAATAAATTTGTTATGCCAGAAAGGCTTCTGCAATCGATTTTTTATAATCCGGTCTTAGAATTCCCTTTTCTGTTATAATACCGGATATTAATTCATGCGGAGTCACATCAAACCCAGGATTTATAATATTTACTCCTTCTGCACATATTCTTTTGCCGTTAATATGCGTAACTTCTTCATGCGAACGTTCTTCAATAGGGATTTCCGCTCCAGTAGCAATTGATGTATCAATTGTAGATAAAGGAGCTGCAATATAGAATGGAATATTATGGTATTTTGCAGCAATTGCAACGGTGTAAGTTCCAATTTTATTTGCAGTATCGCCATTTGCAGCAATTCTATCTGCGCCAACTACTACCATATCAATCATACCTTTTTTCATAAAATATGAACACATTCCATCAGTAATAAGAGTTACAGGAATACCGTCCATTGCAAGCTCAAAAGTTGTGATCCTTGCCCCCTGCTGGCGCGGTCTTGTTTCATCAGCAAAAACCTGAATTGTATTATCTTTTGCATATGCAGAACGCACAACCCCTAGAGCAGTGCCATAACCTACAGTTGCCAGAGCACCTGCATTACAGTGGGTTAAAATAGCTGCTCCCTTAGGAACAACCTCAGCCCCGAAATCGCCAATTTTTTTATTAATCTCTATATCTTCATTTTCAAGCTTTATACCGTTTACCTTGAGCTCTTCAATAATACCTTTAATATCTGATTTAGAATTTCTAATCACTTCGATTTGTTTTTCACAAGCCCACATAAGATTTACAGCTGTTGGTCGTGATGTTTTCATATATTCCGCTTTTTCTATAAGCTTCTTTACAAACTCTTCTCTTGAAAGATTTTCTTTTGCAAGAGATTGAGCGTATAAAATTACCCCGTGAGCTCCTGCAATCCCAATTGCCGGTGCGCCTCTTACAATCATATTTCTAATAGCATCAAACATCTCATCGCCTGATGTAATATTCACAAACTTGTATTCATAAGGAATGACTGTCTGATCAACCATTTTTGAATATGTATCCACCCATTCAATTGTCTTTATCTTTGATTTAAATTCCATTTTCTTATCTCCTTTATACAAATAAACTTAACACAAAAGCTCATTAAGTATTGTAAATTATGAAAAATAAATCTAAGAAACAAGACCGGCTTATAAGCCGGTCTTGTTTTATAAAACACTGAATATGTCGTTTACAATAATCAGAAATTGAACAATTAGAGCCATTTCAATAATTTCATTAAAACGTTTTAATTTACCCTGAGTATCATTTTTCTGCATCAACTTAACAATAATAGTTGTAATAAACAATAATACAAATAAAATAATTGAAATTATCATAATACCAATCCTTTCTTTTTACCTTATCTCAAAATCTACACTTGAATTCTGGTTATTTTCTTTTTTAATACCGGTTATAAGTTCGTAAACATATGCAGTCACCAGCCCTGAAAATGCGTTAAACAAGGCACTTATACCACCCATAAATATTATCAGAAAAATCATTACAATAAATGAACCGAAACTGCCGAGAAAAAATCTCATAAAGCCTTGTGTATAAGAAGGAATAAGCCATCCAAGAAGCATACTTATAGGAGTAAAAACTACAGCAAAAGCCAGAAAAGAAACAAATCCTATAACAGCTCCGAATATACAGCCTTCTCTTACACTTATAATACCAATTAGTTCATTTTGTTTTAAATAAGCCAATACAAATGCAGAGAGGCATAAAATCAATAGCATAAAGCTAATAAAACTCACATATGGAATTATTGTAATAAATCCCAGTATCGCACCTGCAAATGCACTGAGTATTGATAATTGTTTTAGTAGTAATAAATTCATAAACACCTCTTTATTCTGCAGAAATGTATCCTCTCAAAGCAGTGTAAGCTGCCACATACGGAGAGGCCAGATAAATAAATCCCTTAGTGTTTCCCATTCTGCCCTGAAAATTTCTATTCTGAGTTGCAAGACAAACCTCACCATCGCCTAAGATTCCGGCATGAACACCTACACAAGGTCCACAGCCCGGAGCCATAATTGCAGCATTTGCCTCCACAAAAATATCAATCAATCCTTCTTTTAAAGCCTGTTTAAATACATCTTTAGAAGCAGGACAAATCAACATTCTTACATCAGGATGAACAGTTTTGCCTTTTAGAATATCCGCAACAACTCTCAAATCTTCTATTCTGCCGTTTGTACAGGTTCCAACATAAACCTGATTAACTTTAACATCCTTGAGTTCTTCCACTCTTTTGGTATTGTCGACAGTATGAGGACAAGAAACCGTATGAGGCACATCCTCCGCATTAATTTCAATAATTCTTTCGTAATTAGCATCTATATCCGGCAGAATTTGTCTGAATTTTTCCTCTCTGCCTCTTTGGGCAAGAAATTCCTCAGTCTTGTCATCTGCCACAAACAAGGCGCATTTAGCACCGGCTTCTACAGCCATATTGGCGAGAGTAAATCGTTCAGACATCGTCATATTTTCTATTGTTTCGCCGCAAAACTCAAGAGCTTTGTAAGTTGCCCCATCTGCTCCAATCATACCGATTAAATGCAGCATTAAATCTTTTGAACAAACACCTTTTCTAAATTTCCCACTAACAACGATTTTAAATGTAGCAGGAACTTTAAGCCAGGTTTTGCCGAGCGCCATAGCAACAGCAACATCAGTAGACCCCATGCCGGTAGCAAAAGCACCCAGTGCACCTGATGTACACGTGTGAGAATCAGCCCCTACAAGAACTTCACCCGGATTAACAAAGGTTTCAATTAATCTCTGATGGCATACGCCGGCACCAACATCAGAAAGAACAGCACCGTATTCTTTGTGAAACTCTCTCAAAACCATATGAGTATTAGAAAGTTCTTTTCTTGGACTAGGGGCCGCATGGTCAATAAATAAAACAGTTCTTTCTGGATTATTAAGTTTAGTTTTGTCCAGCTTCTTGAATTCCTGCACAGTTAAAGGCCCTGTACCATCTTGAACTGCTGTAACATCAACTTTTGAGATAACTAATTCTCCAGCATGAACTTCTTTGCCGGCATGTTCTGAAATTATTTTTTCTACTAATGTTAATCCCATTTTATGTCCCCTCAATCTTTCCCCTGCAACTTTATATATAAATTTTAACACAATAATTGATTTTTGTTATATTATAAGAATATAAAATTGTTTTTTATATAGGGATGAGAGGAGTTTAAGCTTGGCTATAAATAAGAAATGTGTGCTATTTTACACAGCTCTAGCTGTATTCAGTATATTTTTAGCTTGTCTTTCTACAAATTATGATTTTGATTTATTTGCAAGATTAATTGTAGGCGAGCGATTTATTGAACAAGGTATACTGCCTTTTAAAGACTTTTTATCATACACTCCTACACACCCGTGGTATGACCATGAATGGGGTTCTGGTGTTGTATTCTATTTCTTAATAAAACACCTGGGTCCATTTGGCCTTGTTGCTTTTCAGGCTGCTGTTATGTTTTTCACTTCAGTGTTTGTTGTTAAAACACAGAGATTACAAAAGCATGCTCTGCCTTCGTCTTTAATATTTATGGGAATATTCCTTGCGTTATTTCTGAAGCTTAACTCCAGCTTGGTTCGCTGTCAGCTCTTCAGCTTCTTATTCTTTAGTATTTTCTTATATATTCTGGAAAGTACCAGAAGAGGAAAACACAAAAACCTCATCTGGATATTTCCACCGCTTGTTATATTATGGAACAATGTTCATGGCGGAGTTGTATCAGGACTGGGATTGATTGCTATGTACTTTGCTGGAGCAGTCATTGAAAGAAAACAGTGGAAAAAATACCTTGCAGTTCTTATTACATCAGGACTGGCACTCGTCATTAACCCATACGGCCCTAAATACTTGAACTTCTTATTCTCAGCAGCAACAAAGCATCGTAAATATATTGTAGAATGGTGGCCGTTTTTTGCATACAGACATATTTTGTATTACATTTTGCCAAGCTTGTTCGGAATTTTTGGATTTCTATCTGCAATTAGAACAAAGAAAATTGATGTTACGAAAATAATAGTTCTGGCTGTTACTTTATACTGCGGACTTGCTCATGTAAAATTACTCTCAATAACAGTTATTGCAGCAGCTGCACTATGCTACAACGATATGGCAGTTTTTTTCCTCAGGTTCAAAAGAGGGCTTAAAAAGTTTGAAAAGAGTCTTTATCCTGCAATATTTGTCCTAGCCTTAATGATACCGTTATTTTCACCTACAGCTGCAAGGTGTGATGAAGAAAAATTTCCACTCTACGAAATGGAATTTCTTAAGATTAACAATATAAAAGGAAATCTTGTAACACCATTTGCTCTTGGCAGTTACGCTACTTATAAACTCTATCCGGACATACTAATATTTATGGATGGAAGGTATGAAGAAGTTTATAATGATGAAGAATTTAAAGTTCTCAAACAATATGATCTAGTAGACAAAAATTGGAAAGACATCTTTACAAAATACCCGACAGATATACTTATGCCTTATAAAGAATCCGGTACATATACTATACTTAAACAGGAGCCGGACTGGGTACATATTTTTGACGGCAGAATCTGCGGAATTTTTGTAAAAAAAGGAAAAGAAAAATTCTCATACTTTGAACCTGAATACGATATGAATTACTACAGAAAAACAATGTTTAAACATGGAGATTTTACAAATGACTAACCCGTTAAAGTATACATGTCTTTTCGGCGGAGGAGCAATTCGCGGTATGGCCTATATTGGAACCATACGAGCACTGGAAGAGCTTGGCATCGAATACGATATAATTGGTGGATCTTCAGTGGGCTCTATTATTGCTGCTCTTGTTGCCTGCGGATACAAATCATATGAGCTTGAAAATTTGTTTATGAAGGTAAATTTTGATTTATTCAAAGATATCCATCTGGGATTTGGAAAGGCTTTTGCTATAAGTAAAGGGGAAATTTTCCTTGATTGGCTTAATGAACTGCTAGCCAAAAAAGTTGTAAATGTTAAAAGAAAAAATGTTACTTTTAAAGATATAGAAAAAAAGCTGGTTATTATAACAACTAATCTGACCAAATTTTGTACACAGGAATTTTCTGACACTGAAACTCCTGATTTTGAAATAGCTCAGGCTATTAAAATTTCATCAAGCATGCCCGGACTTATGGCTCCATACAAATACAATGACTCATTCCTTGTAGATGGAGATTTACAAAAAGCCTCACCTATGTGGAGGCTTTCTGAAACACTTAAAAATTCAGAGAGCAGAATTCTTGAATTTAGGCTTGAAGGTGATTATAACAAAGATGAAAAAAATCCGATTTCATTTATCAACACTATTTATAGCTGTGTTACAGATATAGCAACTGATTTTGTAACAGAATTATACGGAAGCAATGACCGGTTTGACTGCATTAGAATAAATACAGGTGATATTTTCTTTGCCGATTTTAATCTGAATAAAGACGAACGACGAAAACTAATAGATATTGGTTATAACCAGACAATGGACTACTTTAAAAAAGTTTTACCGGAAAAGAAGCAAAAATTAGTAGAAGTTTATTCTCTAATACTTACTTACCTAAAAAAAGCACAAAAAGGAGTAAAAAGTAATAACGTCGAAGAAACGCAATGGTGGTTTGGTGATATATTTACAACGATGTGCGAAAACAAAGAGATTATTGACCCTGTTATTTATAAAAAGATTGTAGACTTAAAAAATGATCTTGTGAAAGGCACATCAACAGTTCTGTTTTTCCACACTTGCTTTAAAGGTGCAAAAAGGCTTGATGCACAGATTCGTGATGTAATTTTAGCCGTAAATACACGGATTGCAGACTTAAAACTTTATTTACAGCTTAGCGCAGAACTACAAACTTCCAATAATTACGAGCGAAGTGACTCGGAATTATAATAACTGTATTGCTATAGCGGGTGTTTGGTTTGCAGTTGCAAGAAGTGTGGCCGCTGCCTGTTGGAGAATCTGCTGTCTGATATATTCACTTGAAACTTCCGCTATATCAGCATCTCGAATTGTTGATTGCATGGAGATTAAATTATCCTGTTTCGTGTTAATCTCTTCCAAAACACTCAAAAGTCTATTCTGTACAGAACCAATTTGTACCTGACGTTCAGCTAGTAAATTAACAACTTTATCAATTTGAAATATAGATTTTTCATCTTCAATACAGCCTAATATAGAATCAATTAAAGAAATGTCTGAAACACCTAAAGCTATTGAGATATTTGAAGCATTTGAAGAATTTATTCCTACTTGAATATTAGTTATTCGTTCAAAAATAACCCCAAGGATTGCTGATTGATTGGTAGTTTCTGCTCCATATCCAATTTCTGCAACTCCTTCATTATCTCCTTTATTATACATAACATTTGTTATTGTTGTACCATTTGCTCGTCCAACAATTGTTCCGGCTCTATCCGCCCCTGTCACAAATCCATAACTCGAACAATTTTCAATTTTTCCATAATTAGTATTTGCATAACCTACTAACCCTCCAGCATAATATCCAGATGCTGTTACATCCCCTTCTGCAAAACAATTTAATGTGGTGTGTGAACTAACCCCAATAAGACCACCTACATTTTCGTTCCCGGACACATCACCAAGTGCATAAGAATTCTTAACTGTAACGCTAGAGCTACCTATTAATCCTCCGACAGTGTTGTACCCTCTAACTTCCACATCAGTCCAGCATGAATCTACATTAGTATATTGAAGCCCGCCTGCTATGCCGCCACACCTGTATCCATTTGATTTAATGCTGCCGTCCTTAACATAGCAATTTATCAAACCATTCATTTGCCCCTGTCCTACAATACCTCCTGTATCATTTTTACCAGTAATATCGACATTTTCTAATCCAAGATTTCTGACTTCGACATGCGCCCCTCCTATCAAAGCAACATTTGCTTCATTAGGACGATTAATATAAAGGTTTCTTATAACATACCCGTTCCCGTTTACCATACCTTTGAAACCGCCATACTTAGCTATAGGTTCAAAACCTTCGCCTGTTGAATATGCTGACATATCTATATCATTTGCCAGAACAAAACGTCCGCCTTTTATTTGACTATTGTTTGACATTTTAGACAGTTTAACAAGTTCTTCCGCTGTTGATATTGAATATTCACCGGATGAAATAATCGCATCCTCTGCTACATCCGAAAGTTTTATCATTTTAGAAGTATCAACTTTTACAACCTCTTTTATAAATGTTCCGTCTTTTGATTTTATTGATTTTACATCTGCTCCAGCACCATCTGGAATATCAGTTATAGACTCCAACAATTTTATACCGTTATATGTTGTATTATCTTTTATACGATATAACTCAGAAATAATAGAAGCTGCTTCTGCATTTAAAGCTGCAAGAGATGCTGTATCATAGGTTTTATTACCAGCTGTTAATGCAAGAGAACGCAAACGAGATACTAAGCTTTCCATGGTAGAAAGTGTATCAGATGCGGTTGTAAGCATATCTAAAGCTTGCAAAGTATTATCTTGAGCTACCTGATACCCGCTGATTTTAGTTGATAAGTGCGTATTTATTGAAAAATTAGCAGCATTATCTTTTGCGCGGTTAATTTTAAAACCCGTTGTCATGCGCTCGATTGCTGTATTTAATCCTTTGGTTGATGATTTTAAGCTGGATTGAACTATTAAGCTTGATAGATTGGTGTTAATTTTCATTTTAACACCTCTCTTAAAAGCCCTAATAAACTAGAGTGTTTTACCCCCCCCCCCTACAGCCGTAAGGGTTTCAGGGATATTATTTGCACCTTTTTTATACATATCCATATATATAATATATTCCACATACAGCTAATTTATAACACTTTATTACAAAATTGTAACAAAACATATAATATTAAGTTTTGTAAAACTTTCTTAAAAATCCAGATATTTTTGTAATATTTCTTAACAAAAGTATTGAAGTTTATATACTTTTGATATATTATGAGTATATAAGATTTGTTTGTGTTTCAAAAATATACATTTATAGGAGTTTAACAGTATGAAAGATCAAGTTATCAGAATGAAGTCAACAACCAACCCTGCAAGAAGCGGATTTATTTCATTTAACACAGAAGAAATGGGCGCCTACTTAAAGAAAGTTAATTCTTATAAATCTTTAGACAGCGCAGAAGAAAAAGAAATTGCCAGAAAAGCAAAAAATGGCGACAAAGAAGCTAAGAAAATTCTGGTTCAATCCAATTTAAAACTCGTTTTGACAATTGCAAGAAAAGCCATCCATGTATCAAAATTACCTATGGTAGATTTAATTCAGGAAGGTAATTTAGGTTTGATGATTGCAGTTGAAAAGTTTAACCCTGATTTAGGATACAGATTTTCAACTTACGCAAGCTGGTGGATAAAACAGGCAATGTTCAAAGCTATTTCTGAACAATCTCACTGCATGAAAATTCCGGTTTATATACAGGAAACATTATCTAAGTTTTCAAAAGTAAAAGCTGAAATGGAAAGAGCTTATAATTGTCAGGTTACAAATAAAGATGTTGCTCAAAAAATGAATCTTGAACCTGAAAAAGTCGATACCTACTTATCAGCTTACACTACTACTGTTTCAATTGAAGGCAGTTTTGATGCAAAAAACGGCAGCGAACTTAATGTTGCAGACGTTTTAGAAGATGAAACTACCAGCGTTGAAGCTTCAATTCAGTATGAAGAACTAAAAAAAGAAATCGCAAATGTGGTTTCTACACTAAAAGAACGCGAACAAAGTGTTATCAAAATGAGATTTGGGCTTGAGAATTTTGCAAGAACGACTCTTGAAGATATTGGTAAAATGTTCGGCGTAACTAAAGAATGCATCAGACAAACTGAAATGAGAGCTCTTAATAAATTGAGAGGCTGCAGCTCTTTAAACTGCTATGCTGACTAAATAATAAATACACCTTTACATTCCTTTACATACTAGCAAATTATTGCGATTTGAATTGTTTATTTATATAATGGAAAAGAAGTGTGAAGGTGTAATTTATGGTTGATATGTTTAACATCGGTTCATCCGGTTTCAAGCAAAATTCGTATGGAAATATACAAAAGATAGGTATGACTCCAAACGGAAGAACTGTATACAGAGTCATTGATTCTAACGGAGAAGAAACAGGTAAACTAAGCGTACCTCAGACAGAATCAGATAAATTTGAGTCTGCTTACAAAGATATAATGGATACTGCACCTAAAATTCAAAAATTTGTTATTGAAAACTCTTCCGAAGAAGATATTAAAAAGCGAAGAACTCTGTCACGTGTAATAGTCGGCACCGGTGGTATTATCGGTGCAGCAATACCAATAGCCTGTATAAAAAATTTATCCACCGCAAAGAGAGTTTTATCAACTGTTGCAGGCATTATCGCAGGTATATCAGCCGGTTTTGCGGCATCGCTTGCAGCCACAACCCCTCCTGGTACTTACAAATTTGCGAAAGCAAACAGAACATTCTCAAAACTTGATATTCAACCGGTTATTGAAAAATAAAATTAAAAATTCCTTTTTTTGCGTATTCTTCATTTTTATACTATAATTTTAATGGAAAATTTTAGTATAATTTAATGGAAGCATCCGGCTTTCGAGTAGCCGGAGAAAGAAGGAAAAATGGTACCGGAAACAAAAAGTTTTCAGTTAGAAATCGGCGGCAAGACCGTCACTGTAGAAACAGGTAAATACGCTCAATCAACAAATGGCAGTGTTACCGTAAGATGCGGAGATACAATGCTTTTTGTTCATTGTGTTGTAAGCAAAGAACCAAGAGTCGGGATAGACTTTTTCCCATTACTTATTGATTATGAAGAAAGAATGTCTTCAATAGGCCGCATACCTGGCGGATATAACCGTTCAGAAGGTAAAGCAAGCGACAAGGCTATACTTGTATCACGTCTTATCGACAGACCTATAAGACCGCTTTTCCCAAAAGGATATAGAAACGATATTCAGATTGTTGCACAGTTATTCAGCTATGATCAGCAAAACCAGCCTGATACACTGGCAATGTTAGGCGCATCTTGTGCATTAATGTTATCTGGAGCTCCTTTTGAAGGTCCTATCGGTGCTGTAAGAGTTTCTAAACTTGACGGCCAGCTTATTGCTAACCCTACACACCAGCAAGCAGATAAATCTGATTTAGATATAGTTGTTGCAGGTACTCACGACAGTGTAATCATGGTTGAGGCTGGATGTAAATTCGTTACAGAAGACGATATTATGGAAGCTGTTGAGTTTGCTCAGGGTGAAATCAGAAAACAGTGTGATGCTCAGGTCGAATTTGCTAAAGCTTGCGGCGTTGTTAAAGAAGAATTTGTTAACCCTTATGATACAACTGAACTTAAAAATATTATCAATGAAGTTGCTCATGATATGATTTTTGATGCATATCACAACTTTGATAGAAAATACAGACAGGATAAGCTTGAAGAAGCTAAAAAGCTTGTTAAAGAAAGAGTTGAATCTCTTCCGGAAGATCATTACATCCACCAGATTATTGAAGAAACCGGCATCGACTTTGTAGCCGAAGAATTTAAAGCTGCAGAAAAGAAAATTATGCGTGCAATGATTCTGGATGAAGGAGTTAGAGCTGACGGCAGAAAACCAACCGAAGTTCGTCCTATCTGGTGTGAAGTTGGTGTTATACCGCGTGCTCACGGTTCTGCTGTGTTTACAAGAGGACAAACTCAGATTTTATCAGTAGCAACACTTGCCGGCCCTGGTATGAAACAGGAATTAGACGGTGTTGATCCGGAAACTGAAAAAACTTATATGCATAAATACATCTTCCCTGGATTCTCTGTTGGTGAAGTAAAACCTTTAAGAGGCCCTGGCAGACGTGAAGTTGGGCACGGAAACCTTGCTGAAAGAGCAAATGTTCCGGCACTTCCTTCTCAAGAAGAATTCGGTTACACTATCCGCGTGACTTCAGATGTATTGGAATCCAACGGCTCTACATCGATGGGTTCAACCTGCGGTTCTTCAATGGCTTTAATGAATGCAGGTGTTCCTGTTAAATGTATGATTGGCGGTGTTGCAATGGGTATGATTACAGAACCTGACAGAGAACCTGTTGTATTAACTGATATTCAGGGAATTGAAGACTTCCTTGGTGATATGGACTTTAAAGTTACAGGCAATGATGACGGTATTACTGCTCTTCAAATGGATATGAAAGCCAAAGGTATTGCAAATGAAACTCTGAGAAGAGCTTTAGCTCAAGCTAAGGAAGGCAGACTGCATATCTTAGGTGAAATGAGAAAGGTTATTACTAAACCTGCAGATCATTTATCACCATTTGCACCAAGCATTACAACAATGACAATTCCAACTGAAGATATCGGAACAGTTATCGGACCTGGCGGAAAACAAATCAGAGCAATTATAGAAGCTTCAGGTGCTGAAATTGATATTCAGGACAGCGGTGTAGTGACAATTACATCTAACGATCAGGAAGGCGCTGCTATTGCTAAAAAGATGATTAATGATTTGACTTTCAAACCTGAAGTTGGAATGGTTATCAAAGGTAAGGTTGTAAGAATTATTCCTATCGGCGCATTCGTTGAACTCGGCGGTGGCAAAGATGGTATGGTTCATATTTCACAAATATGCCAGGAAAGAATTGAAACAATTGAACCACATGTTAACATTGGTGATGAAGTTATCGTCAAAGTAATAAAAATTGACGATAAGGGCAGAATCAACCTTACAATTAAAGGTGTAAGCGAAGAAGACAAAGCTAAAGTCTTGAATGCTTAGTAAAGTTACCTAAATTTAATGGCTGCGGTATTAACTATCGCAGCCATTTTTTCGGCATACGACAAAAAAAATGGTGGAGCCCGAAAAATTCGGACTCCGGTTTATTATGTCATATACGTTAGATTACTTCCTGCAAGTTAAAAAGTTCATTTGCTCCAAGCTTTATACTCTTAACTGCTGCCTGAACTCTATTTGAAACACCAAGTTTCTTGTAAATGGATGCTACGTGAGCTTTCGTAGTATGGTTTGAAATAAAAAGTTCATCCGATATTTCCTTATTATTTAGACCTAATAACAATAAATGCAGTACTTCCAGCTCTCTTTCAGTAAAAATTTCTTTTAACACTCACCTTTCCTCTTTTTATAACATACTAATATTTGTACAATATCATTTGCCATGCTGTCTATAAGCTCGGTGGCTACTTTTTTGAATAATAAATTAGTTTTCTTATTAAGTTTTGTAACAATTTTAAATAGTCCCGAAATTACCTATTTTTTCTATACTTTATATATATAAGATGGTATAATAGGAAGAATTACGTAAGATGGCACCAGGATACAATACAGATTTACAATCAATATTAAATAAGGCAATGAGCCAGCTCCAGTCTTTGAGCTCCGGTTCAGAAGCTTCTGGTAAATCTTCACAGCCTGAATATGTTAATTCAATATTCGGTCTGGTGCAAAATGGACAGGAAGCTTTAGAAGGAAATGATGAACAAAAAGCTAAAGCAACTGTTAACATCATTGAAGGCCTTTTGAGCATGGTATCTTTCTCGAAGAATCAGACCGCTCAAGCGAATAAAGAAGTAAAAAACAATGCAGATGATATAAATAAAAATCAGGCTGATGCTGATAAAAAAGCTCAGGAAGTTCAAGCACAAATAGAGAAAATCACAGCTGACATTGCTGCTAATACTACAAATATTCAGGATGCAATTTCTAAAATACAAGAACTTGGCGGGGACAGCGGCGATATAGCAGAAGTCCAACAGCAGATTACAGAGCAGCTTGATATTATTGAACAAGCTAAACAAGATTTAAATAATCCTGAAAAACGCGATGAAGCATTAGAAACTATTAAAACCGCAGCAGGAGCTATCAATACATTAGTCGGCAATATCCAAAACATACAGACAACAATTGAAGCTCAAAATGCTGTTGTTGAACAGAGCGTTAATAATATATCAGATTTAATAACAGAATCAGCTACAAAAATTTCTGAAGGCGTTGCTGATATTCAACAATATATTCAAAAAGGAACCGCTTTAGGAGCTAAATCAAGCCAGATTACAGCTCAGGGCGGAACTGATGTACCGGTTGGCAATGGTGAAATTAAGCTTGGAGAAGCTATTAATTCAAACGCTTTCTCTGCTATCGGCTCAGGAGGCAAAGGCGCTCAATATATTATGGACGGAAACCAGAGAGTGTCTGCCGGCCAAACAAGAATACAGGGCGGAGCAAAAAACCTTCAGTCATTAACTGCATCCATCGGAAAAATGGGTCAGGATATATCTTCATTAAGCGAATTTACAAATGCAATCGGCAAAGTCGGCGAAGGAGCTGCAAGCCTTGCCGAACAATATACTAATGCTGTAAAACCTTATATTGAAGCTACAGGAACCTGGGATGTTGATGCTATCATCGAAGCTAATACAGAATTGCAATCACAGGTTGAATCATTTGGATCTCAAACTCCTGCTGATACCAATACTGAAAATGGCGAACAAAAAGAATTTTTAGATACAAAAAAATTCAGAGCTGCATTCGGCATCTAACTTATTAAGATTATATTAATTTTTATTAGCGAGTGTATTAACTACACTCGCTAAATTAATATTGGTGCTTGAATTTGGGGCTTCTGTATATAAAATTTATCCCCTCAACATCACTGTACACTTGCGTTGACAACAATTTTAATTTGTGTTGCAATATTGTTATAGCCGTACAGAAAAAGGAGATTTTAATATGACAACGAAAACAAAAAAGAACGTTGAAGCTCTGGAAAAATCTCTCAACTCATCAAATGTAGTTGAAACACTTGATCAGTTGGAAGCATTAATTTCCCGCGTTCACAAAGCTCAAAGAATCTTTGCAACTTTTTCTCAAGAAAAAGTTGATGCTATTTTTAAAGCAGCAGCAGGTGCAGCTGATAAGGCTCGTATTCCTCTTGCAAGAATGGCTGTTGAAGAAACCGGAATGGGCGTTTTAGAAGATAAAATTATAAAAAACCACTTTGCTTCTGAATACATCTATAACAAACACAAAAATGCAAAAACTTGCGGTATTATCAAAGAAGACAAAATCAACGGTATTAAAATTGTTGCAGAACCTTTAGGAGTTTTAGCAGGTATCGTTCCTACTACAAACCCTACTTCAACTGCAATTTTTAAATCTTTAATCGCTTTGAAGACAAGAAATGGTATTATCTTCTCTCCACACCCTAGAGCTAAAAAATGCACAATTGAAGCTGCAAAAATCGTTCTTGATGCTGCTGTAAAAGCAGGTGCTCCTGAAGATATTATCGGCTGGATTGACGTTCCATCTATTGAACTTTCAAGCGCTTTGATGAAACACCCTAACATTGATTGTATCTTGGCTACAGGCGGTCCTGGTATGGTTAAGGCTGCATACTCATCAGGCAACCCTGCTTTAGGCGTAGGTCCTGGTAATACTTCTGCAGTTATTGATGAAACTGCTGATATTAAAATGGCTGTTTCTTCTATACTTATGTCAAAATCTTTTGATAATGGTATGATTTGTGCTTCTGAACAATCTGTAGTAGTTGTTGACAGCATTTACGAAGAAGTTAAAAATGAATTTATTTACCGTGGTGCTTACCTTCTAAATGAAGACCAAAAACAAAAACTCATCGACCTTCCTCTTATCGATCCTAAGAGAGGTACTGCACACCCTGACGTTGTTGGTCAAAAACCGCACAGAATTGCAGAACTTTCAGGATTTGGGGCTGATGTTCCGGAAGATGCAAAAATATTATTAGTAGAAAGACCGGAAGTTGATTGGGAAGATCCATTCTCTAGAGAAAAATTATCACCTGTACTTACAATGTACAGAGCAAGCGACTTTGAAGATGCTGCAGAAAAAGCTTACACACTTGTAAGCAAGGGCGGCTTAGGCCACACTTCAGTTCTCTATACTGACGAACGTCATAAAGAAAGAATTGACAAGTATTCTGAAAAAATGCCGACTTGCCGTGTATTGATTAACCAGCCTTCTTCTCAGGGCGGTATCGGTGACTTATTCAACTTCAAGTTAGAGCCGTCACTAACTCTCGGCTGCGGTTCCTGGGGTGGTAACGCTGTTTCAGGTAACGTAGGCGTTGAAAACTTATTGAACTACAAGACCGTTGCTGAAAGGAGAGAAAATATGTTATGGTTTAAGGTTCCTGCTAAAGTTTACTTCAAGAGAGGCGCTATTGATCTTGCTCTTCGTGAACTTGCCGGTAAAAAACGTGCATTCATCGTAACAGATAGATTCTTATTCAACTCTGGTGCTGTAAATGCTATTACTAATGTATTGGATGAAATCGGAATTGAACACGAAGTATTCTTCGATGTTAAACCGGATCCAACATTATCTACAATCGATCAAGCTATGGCTATATTAAAACCGTTTGAACCTGATGTTATCATTTCATTAGGCGGCGGTTCTCCAATGGACGCAGCTAAGATTATGTGGTTACTGTATGAACAACCTGATACAAACTTTGAAGATATCGCTATGAGATTTATGGATATCAGAAAGAGAATATGCTGCATCCCTGAATTAGGCAAAAAAGCTACAATGGTTGCAGTACCAACAACTTCAGGTACAGGTTCAGAAGTTACTCCGTTTGCTATTATTACAGATGACGAAACTCACGTAAAATATGCAATCGCAGATTATGCATTAACACCAAATATGGCAATCGTTGACCCTAACTTCGTTGATGGTATGCCAAAAGGCTTGACTTCAGCTTCTGGTATTGATGCTCTCGTTCACGCACTTGAAGCTTATGTATCTTGCATGGCTACAAACTTCACTAACTCAAATGCTTTAGAAGCAACTAAGTTAGTATTCAGATATCTTGAAAGATCTTACAAAGAAGGTGCTAACGATCCTATGGCAAGAGAAAAAATGCACTATGCTGCAACTATTGCAGGTATGGCATTCGCTAACTCTTTCTTAGGATTATGCCACTCAATGGCTCACAAACTTGGTGCTATGTACCATGTACCTCACGGTGTTGCTAACGCATTATTAATCAGACAGGTTATGAAATACAATGCTTCTGATGCACCGCATAAACAAGCAATCTTCCCGCAGTACAAATTCCCTTGTGCTAAGGCTAAATACGGTCAGGTTGCTGACGAATTAGGTCTGGGTGGTAACAATGATGATGAAAAAGTTCAATTGTTAATCAATGCTGTTGATGACTTGATGACAAGAATCGAACTACCTAAATCTATCAAAGACTTCGGTGTTGATGAAGAAACTTTCATGAAGAACCTTGATGAGCTTGTTGAATTGGCATTTGACGATCAATGTACAGGTGCTAACCCTGCTTATCCGTTCATGTCAGATATCAAACAAATCTACATTGATGCTTACTACGGTAACGTATAAGAACAATATTCCAAAACGAGCGGTATTTTTACCGCTCGTTTTTTTTTACAAAATAAAAAAAAGCCTAATTTTTTCAAATCAGGCGCTAATAGATTGGGGAATTAAATTAGTTAAGTAAGATGGTTTGGTATTATTAAAAACCTATTTTTTTGTTCTGGATATAAACGTAACTCTCGATTTCATATCCATTGCAAAAAGCCTCATTTCATCCATTAGAATGTATGATTTGTCATCAGCATGATTATTCTCATTAATATAAAATTCGCGCGAAATCTGCGTAGCCATAGCATTAATATTGTACGTTTCTAATAAAGCCATACTTAATACCTCATCTTTTAATCTGATAAAAGAGCGTATTTACTTAAGGCCTTAATTTCTCTCATTTCAAGGCGTTCTTACTTAAGCCGGTTTAATATTTTTCAAATTACAAACGGTTTGAAATATACCGTTTTTATAACGGCTGTTTGCAATTTTAAAATTATTTTACCTGTCTTGCTCTCTTATATTTGTCTTACATATATATAAAGTATATAAATTTAGCTCAATTTCATCAAAAGTAATCTTTGTTACATAACTTTACAAAGTTAATCACATACTCTTAGATTAAATTTGTTGTTATTACTAGTTTTTAGCCTATTTTTGTAAAGATTTGTAAATATTATTCAAAAAATCCTAAAGTTTTCAGAAAATATGCCGATATATATTATATATCATATAAGAGGTGTGTATCATGTCAAACTTCACGGTCAACGGAGTATATTCTTACACAAGCGCAAACATCTACTCTTATCTAGGCAGGGTGCCTACAAATTCTGCTGCATTAGAACGGGCTTTTGACGATTTTGATATTACCCCGACCGGCAAAACTGATGATTTAAAGAAACTAAATGCTGCGATGTATGAAGAGTATTCATCGCAGGTTCAGGAACAGATTAAAAATCAGAATAATCAGCAGGTAATACCTTGGGCAGGGTTATGTGCACAAATCGGCATACAGGCGACAGGTGATTATGACAAAGATTATGCAGCCTTTAACAACGCTATCCAATTATTAAGCCAGAGTGCAATTGACGGACAGGCTATGACATACTTTGCAGGCTTAAGAACGGAAGCACAGCAGGCTTTCGGGTTATCAAATAAACCGGGAGCACAGGATGCGCCTATTTCCTATAAAACTTATCAGGCGCAATTCCTATCATAAATGTCGGGCGGCTAATGCAGGGTTTAGCCGCCCTTTTGGTTTTTATGTTATAATTAGCTTATGAATATACTGGTTACAGGCGGGAGTAAAGGTATTGGAAAAAATATTGCCGGAGGGATGAATGGCTGCATTTTTACATGCGGAAGAAATGAAGACCTTTTGAAATCGTTTAAAAATTATTGCGTTTGCGACCTTGGAACACTTGAAGGGATGAAAAAACTCGGGGATTATATTGAAGCCAACCGGATTGATATACTTATAAACAATGCAGGAGAATATATTTACTCTCATATTGAAGAAATCGGAATAAATGAAATTGAACATATTACGCGGACTAATTTGGAAGCTCCTATGTACTTGATTTCACGTGCAGTTCCCTATATGAAAAAACAAAAATGGGGCAGAATAATTAATATTGGTTCAATAAGCGGTGTTATGGGAGAAGCGGGAGCAAGCCTGTATTCTGCGACAAAATCAGGACTTATCGGAGCAACTAAAGCTTTAGCATTAGAGCTTGCTGAATATGGAATAACTGTTAATACTATAAATCCGGGCTGGGTTGATACAGATATGGGAAATACATCTGCTAATGAAGGAGATTTTTCTAAGGAAGAAATTGTTGAATGCATTCCTCAAAGAAGATTTGTTCAACCTTCTGAAATTACAGGAATGGTTAAATATCTAATTTCTGATGAAGCAAAAGGTGTAACCGGCCAGTCAATTAATTTATGTGCAGGCTTAACCTGCGGTTGTTAATAATTAACCACGTCCTGACATAGTAAGCTCCATCATGATATTCCAAGCCTCATCAGACATATCTTTGCAATCTACAGATTTAGTTCTAATTGAATATATTGATTTGAATAACTCTGCGTCATTAATTCCTAAATCTGCATAGGAACAACAAGCAGGAACTTTATAGCGAGAAATTATAAATTTCCCGTCAGGCCCTTCCTCTGGCTTCATTCCAAAATATTCAAATATTCTTTTCATATCATGCTTTTCTATTGCTTCACCCAATTCTTTTTTAATTCCCTCTGCACCTTTTTGGGATTGTATTGCATAATCAACTTCTTTTTCCGCATCTTGATTCAATTGCAAGTTGTTTTCTTTCCTGTATTTCTCAAATATTTCGAAATAATTTAGAGGAATTTTTCCATTATTTAAAACACCTTGAATTTCTTTCACAGCACCATCTACAAACCGTACTCCTAATTTCGGCTGTCCGTTTTCCAGATAAACATGGAAATCTCCCTCGCTCAAATACGGTTCTGCATTAAAGGATTTTGTACACCAGGTCTTGTAAGAAAGTGTTTTAAGTTTATCAACATTGGCTTCAAAATTATCAGGGTTATTCTTTTTAGAAGGGATTACTACCCAGCCGGTCTTATTTGTGCCTGTATTTGTATCATTAAGCAAATGCGACCGTAAATTATTTTTATATAACTTATTAAAGCTAAAATCTTTTTTCGGCTCGGCTTGAAGTTCGCTATTCAATCTAAATACAGTATCGGCAAGAACACCTTTGGACAACATTGGCGGCAGAGTATCATTCTTTTCTGATAACTCTGAAGTTACGCCTGCTAAGATTAAAAGCCGCATCGCCCAACTATATGCATCATTTCCTTTAGTTACGTAATCAAACCAATCTTTTAAAATCCATTTTCGCTGCGTAACGGCTTCATTGCTGCGGGCGGGGAATTTTCTTTCTGTAATAACTTGCACCTGAGTCTTTGCCCAATTTTGAAAATCTGCAATTACATCAAACTTTTCTATCGGTGCTTTAAATTTTTCCACAACAGCATAATCAATCCCCTTAAACTGAGATTTTTTCATTGCTTGAAAATTCGGATTATAATACTGATTTCCAGAAATATACATAACTGACCTTTTACTTACTACACACCCTCTATAAGTAAAAACAATCATTAAAATTGCTTTTCTATAAAGAAATGTTAAGCAGCTTTTATGATACAATATCATAAAGGAAGGGACAAAAATATGTATACAAAAGCCGAATTATTAAATTTATACAATATGGACTTAGACTCTCTTTTAAATGAGTCTAAAAAATACTTAAAAGACGAAGTTGAGTTTTGTTCTATCATAAATGCGCGTAATGGCAAATGCTCTCAAAATTGCAAATATTGCGCACAAAGTTCACATTACAACACAGAAATCGAGTCTTATCCGTTGATGGAGGTAAATGAAGTTCTGGAAGCCGCTCGTGACAGCCAAAAGAACGGAGCTGACAGGGTCGCTATTGTAACCTCCGGCAAAACTCCTGATGAAAGCGATTTTGACACAATGCTGGATATGATTAAAGCTTTAAATAAAGAGGGGATTAAAAGCTGTGCCAGCATTGGGATTTTAAATGAAAGCCAGGCAAAAAAGCTTGCAGAAACAGGTCTTGTTAGATTTCATCATAATATTAACACATGCCGGTCATATCATCCGGAAATTTGCACGACTCATACTTATGAGGACAGAATCAACACTGCAAAACTCGTAAAAAAATATGGAATGGAACTGTGCTGCGGTGTTATTATCGGTATGGGCGAAAGCATTGAACAGCGGATAGAAATGGCGCTGGAGCTTGCTGAAATTAATCCTGACAGTATTCCTGTAAACATTCTTACACCTATTCCAAATACTCCTTTTGCAGATTATGGTGATAAGATTGATGAAGAAAATATTCTCAGAACACTTGCCATATTTAAGATAGCCTGCCCTGAAGCTTCTATAAGAATTGCCGGCGGTAAAAAAGCCAGATTGTCTGAAGAAACTATCGAAAAGGCTTTTAGATATTGCGCAGATTCTACAATTGTAGGAAATTACCTTACAACAACAGGCTTTACGCCGGATGAAGATGAAAAATTAGTTTATAGAATAGGACGGAAACTGAAAAAATGTCACTCTTTAAGCTGTTCTTAATTTTTGTAAAAATTGGAGCTATACTGCTCGGAGGCGGCTATGTCATTTTACCAATTATGACAAGTGAGTTTGTAGACAAAAGAAACCTTGTGTCGCATGATGACTTAATTAATTATTTTGCCCTTGCTCAATCTCTTCCAGGAATTATTGCTGCAAATATATCTATGTTTATCGGATATAAGCTAAAGGGTAAATGGGGTGCTGTAGCAGCCATGATAGGTGTTACATTTGTACCTTTCTGGTGTATAGTACTGCTTGCTTCAGTTTTAGGAGCTTTAACAAATAATTCATATGTACAAGGGGCGCTCTGGGGTGTCGGGATTTCTGTAATCGCCCTTATTGTCTTGACTGTCAAAGAAATGTGGCAAAAATCAAATAAAAACACTTACTTTTATACTATTTTTATTCTCACTCTTGCGACCCTGCTTGTATTTAAGCTGTCGCCTATACAAACCATTGTGTTGTTCACTATGCTCGGGGTTTTATATAAAAGGCTCAGGGAGGCAAAAGAATGATATATATACATTTGTTTCTTGAGTTTTTTAAAATAGGTTTGTTTTCCTTTGGCGGCGGATACGCAACAATACCTTTTCTATATCATATTTCTCAGGTATATAACTGGTATTCGCTTGATGAATTAACACAAATGGTTGCAGTAGCATCAATTACGCCGGGACCGGTAGGTATTAATGTTGCGACTTATGCAGGCTTAAAAAGCGCAGGGGTTTTAGGTTCTGCTCTTGCTACAACCGCAGAAATGCTGCCTTCACTATTCCTTGTAATAATTGTTTCTAAACTGCTAAAAAAATTCAGTGATAATTTTTATGTAAAATCGATTATAGAAACCTTAAAACCAATAAGCTGCGCTCTCTTAACCTCTGTTGCACTAGGACTTTTAAAACCGGAAATAAAGGATATTAAGGCTATGATTTTACTTGCCGCACTTCTGTTAATAAGCTGGAAATCAAAAAAAGATCCTTTATTTTATATATTAATTTCTGCTCTGATTGGTATATTATTTAAGATTTTCTCTATCTAATAAAGGTTCCTTCATAACAACCTTTAATTCTACACGACGGCTTTTTGCATAATCTTCTTTACCGTTAACAAGAACAGGTGTGGAAAAACTTGCACCTTCTACTATAATCATTTTACGCAATCTATTGCCGTTTGCTTTATTATAAGGAGTATTTGTCATGTAATTAGCTACAGCATAAGCTCTTTTAAGGCTAAGCTCCATATTTTTCATATATTGTTCGTCATCAGAATACTTGCCTTGAAAAGTTTGAGAGTCTGTATGGCCTTGTATAATAATTCTTTCTATATTTTTATCAAGATATTCATTAGAAAAAATAGAATTCAGATAAGCCGGAGCAAATTTCGAAAGATACTGTTTACCTTTTTCAGAAAGCTCATAACTGTTAACATCAAACAGCTCTAAGTCAGAAATTTTGACTACTCCGGAAGTATCAATATTAGCCTCTATGTTCTGTTCTTTTAATGCTTGTTCCAAAGCTTCAGAAGCCCTACTCTGTTCCATCTTACCCTGAATTTTTTCATAGTAGCTTGTCATATATGTATAGAAAAACAGCACAATAAATACCAACACAAGAGCTGTCATAAGGTCAGTCATTGTAACCCAGAATATATTATTTTCACTGCTGTCATCTTTGTGCGGTCTTATTCTCATCAGTTATCACCTGCCCCTCTAGAAAAGTTTATCCACAACATCTCCGCCGGAGCCTTTATTAAAAGATTCATTCAGCTTATTCAAACTGTATAAGATATTTTCCAGATAAGGCAGAGTCGTTTCACCGATACTCTTTTCCATAGCTTTTGCAAAATTCTCAGGTAAAGCTTTTAACAATTTCTCATTAGTTACGTTCTGAATTTTTGACTCTTTTACCAGATCAATAAGGAATTTTTCGCTCGTAACGACATCAAAAAGCCTGATAAACTCCTTTTGTATCGCCAGATAATACTTTTTGCACATTCTGTTATACATAATTTTTTCTATAAACATAAATAACAGAGAAAATCCGACTGCAAAAACAGAACATAAAGCTGCTATCTGAATATTTGCAATCAAACCATTCAAAGACTCTCCAACATTGGCTTCCATTGAAAAATTAACTTCAGTAAAAGCAACCGCCATTTTCAAAAAAGTAAAAAACGGGCCTAAACCTGTTAATAGCGTAGGCATTGTTTGTATAAATTTATGGTTTATTTTTGAAAACACAAGAGTATCTTCATTAAAGAAATAAGAAGCATCAATCGTTAGATAGATTTCCGGTTTAAAATCTCCGGTATTTGTAGGATTTTTTGTTGCTATATAAAGTTTTTCAGGGAAAATCAAAGCCTTTTTAAAATCTTCCCACGATGTTGACGTAAAAGGATTATTCTTCATAAAGTTATCAAGTTCATTAAAACGGTATGACAACTCTTTTTTATTCAACGACTTTAAAAAGTTATAAACTGAATTGAGGTTCTTTTCTACATACGCATAATTTCTCAAAACAGTCATTATAAAAAACAGAAAAAATACCGTAATAATTAAAATCGCCGGCTCTGTTATAATCTTCAATATAGTCATGTCAACTCCTCAACTTCCACTTCCCAATTGTAGCATAAAGTTTAATTTTAGGCTATAATCATACATATGAAATGTCCTAAGTGTCATAAAACGATTTCAGATAATATGACAGTTTGTCCGTACTGCCATAAGGTTTTAGCTCTGGAGTGCCCGAATTGCCACTCTTTAGGAGAATCACCCGTTTGTGAAAAATGCGGTTATATAATTCTTACAAAATGTTCCAAATGCGGCAAAACAGTTTCTACATCTGCACAAAAATGTAAGTGCGGATTTCCGGTCAAAACAAGCGTTGCTTATCAGGAATGCGAAACTGATGAATTCGCCTCGCTTATTATACAGTTTTCATCCCTGAAAAATATAAGACGTCTGCTTGGCTCTCAAGAACTTTTTACAAAATTCTTTTTCAGGCTGCGCAACCTGCTAATGGCTCAATTCAAAGGTATTGACGGGAAAATTATTAATTATAATGATACGTTTATCATTAATATGAATAAAGAATTATCATTCCCGACCTCTGCTAATAAAGCAATAAGGCTTGCTATAAAAATAATAAATGCATTCTCTGAACTCAACGCCAATGTAATTGAAGAACTCAGTACTCCTTTAAAATTGAATATAACCATAATTAAAAAATCATCTGAGGAACTGCTCGATAAAACAATCGTAGATACAAATGTAAAACTGCTTTCCGTTAAAAAGAACGAAAAACGTTATCTCAAAGGAATGCAGATTATACTAGACCAGTATGTCTGCGACTGCATAAGCAAAGATTATAAGACAGACTCACTGTATTCTGTAGAACAAAACGGCACACCGCTAATGTTTTATGAAATATTGTTAGACAGTTATGTTCTGCCCCCTTCTGAAAAAAACACAGATGTCCAACTGGAAGTTCATCAAAAAGAAATTACCAAACCTGCAAATGAGCCTTCTGATGATATATACAGCTTTAAGGTTTTTGACATTAATGCAAAGTGTAAGTTTGAAAAAGTTAACGCTGTATCTTTACTGGATAAACTTCAAAACAACAAAATTATATCTATCCGTTCTGAGAAGGACTTAGAAATACGCACCGGAGATTTGGTTAACTATCTGGAGTCAAAAGGTTTAAAACCGGTTCGCGCCATCTGTTCGGAAGAACTTAACTACAAGCCTTGGGGTGTCTTTGAGCAGCTTTTTAAAGATTATTACGGACTTTCATTCCATAAAGCTTTAATACCGCCGGATTTTGATGTAAAACGATTTAAGGCAATCATTGATTTGATTAACTCAAAACCTAGAAAAGCCTCTACGCCTGAAGATGCAAGATTTGCATATATGGAAGATTTCGGAGCATTCTTAAGTTCGCTCAAAAACTGTGCTGTAATAATTGAAGGTTTTGAATATATGGATGACACGTCCATTCAAACGCTTGAGCTTTATTTTGACAGGTTTAAAAATATTAATGCACAATTTGTATTTATCACTGACAGCGAAACCTCTCTTCATTCCAAAGTCAAAGGACTTTTAAGAACACCTTTATACACCGAATACACTCTTCTAAAGTCCAATATGGATTCTATCCTGTCAACAGTAAAAGAAGAAGCATCTGACTTTATTCAATCATTCTTTTTTGAAAAAATTAAAGAAAATTATAATGGTTCTCTTCTATATTTTGATAACGCGTTAAAATACCTGATTGAAAAAAATATATTAATAAATTTTGACGGCAGACTTATAATAAAAAATAACGGTTCTGTTATTCTCCCTAACAGTCTTGCCGGATTATTAAAAGCCAGACTTAAAGAATTAAGTAAAGATATGGATGCCTCAATGATACTTGCCTATTCTACTTATCTAGGAGGCAGGCTTGACTTTGAAGTAATTACCAAGCTTGGCATCAAAAACACAGAGAAAACTGTTCAAACACTTATTAATACAGGTTTTGCATATTCAGAAAACAATGTGCTTTATATTAATAACTACAATCTAGTAAAACCGGTTATTCAAGCTTCTTTGAAAAAAAATGTAAATGAATTTCTTGCAAAAAATATTCTGGCAAATATAGGAAAAGGCTTGGATGATACAACAACACTGCTTATAATGGGAAAACTTTCATTGTTTAAAGAAGAGTATCTTCTCCTGTGGAGAAACTCCCAGTTTGCAATGGCTGCAGGAGATTACGATTCTTATTTAAAAAATTGTCTTGGATTCTTATCTCTGATTGAACATATCGAAAATAATATACCTGAAGAAGATATTGAAAACAATAAAAAAGAAGTGTATCAAAATATCCTAATGAGTTTGTATAACTATTCTCCGGAGAAAATTTATGCCATTGAAAATGTTCTCTTAATAGATGCAATGAATGAAAACAATGACGAGAAAATAGTAAAACTATCAAATTTGATGCTGCAAGGCGCTTTGATTGCGTCAAATTACACAGATGCACTAACTTTATTACACAATATTCTTACGAGAATGCCTAACCCGACACTTGTAGTCGACGGAAATATAAATACAAAATTTTTGCTTCTTTCTCTGGTAAATATTGAAATTCTATTTAATATCGGTGATTTTGCGCAATGTGTAGACGTTGCAAAAGATTTGCTCGGAATACTACAGCCTACAGTAATAGAAAAAATTAAGCCGGTCAGCTTCTCTACGAACCTATTCATCGGTCATATGCTTGAAACATTCAGGCTCGCAGCATTTGCAAAATTGTTCCTTATGGATGAAGGCTTAGATGATTTATTTCAGGCTATTAAAGCGTCGCTTAATACAGAACTTCCAGACAAAGACTGTATACTGGCTATAAGGGATTTTCTGAACGGACAACGTTTTTCACCTTCAAACATAGAAAGCTCTACCGCATTTGCAAAAGTTATATATCTAATTCTACAGGAATTTGAACAACACAGTGATGACTACAAAACTTTTGCACAGAATATATATCAGGCAAAGCTGCTTGCAGCTGACCTGCACCAGATACAGCTTGAAATGTTCTGCGACCTATTAATAGCATATTCTTACGCAAATATTGGTATTACGAAAAAAGCTGAAATTATTTATAATGATATACTTGAGAAAGCTGAAAACTCTGCAATATTTAACATACTTACACTTGCGCGTTATTTTATTGCAAAACTCCAGATTTCTGAATCAAAACAGGATGAAGCTTTGCTTATAATTAATGACACGCTGGCTCTTTTGCAGAAATACAATAATCAATCCAAAATAATTTACATATTATTTGAAAAACTATTTATTGACCTTGTAAAGAATGAAGAATTCTCCTCCATTGATATTGAATCAGAAGAACAAAAACTTGCTCTAATAACATCTAATGGATGTCTTTCAAGGCTTACAAACTAGCAAAAAAACTTTTTACCGGTTTTAAAAAACAAGGAGGCATAAATGAACATTAAACCAATAAGAAGTTATATACCGGTAAATACTGGATTACGCAAAGTTTTACCCGCTGCTATAGCAGTCAGTGCTGTTACCGCTCCGGCACTAACATCATGCAATATTGATAACAGACAGAATAACCATAAAGTAGATTGGTTTGCAGTTGAATTTAACCGCCTGAGTGATGAAGATGTAAGAAAAATCAATAAAACAAGACAGGCGCCGCAAAACACTGTATTTGCAAAAATTGATGAAACCAAGACTGAATATTATACAGACAGTGAAGGTAACAGACACAGTCGTGAAGTCGAAACCGGCAGATGGCATTATGAGCTTGTTAACAACCGAAGCGGAATGGAAACCGGCACAACAACTCTTCCTGAAGGATTTAGTGTTGAAAAAGATGTTATGGGATTCATTCATGTAGTTGAAACAGGTACAAAAGGCTTATTTATGAAAGGAAACAAAAAGCCGGAAACCCAAAATCAGAGTAAAATTGGTTTTTTGGAAGCAGCAACCGGATTACTATCAGATGAACAGATTGCTCAAATTAATTCCACACGTCAGGTTCCGGAGGGAACAATTATTGTCAAAACTGAAGATGGGGACTATGACATAGAAAATGACCGCCTTAATTTAACAACCGGAACAAGAACGCTTCCGGAAGGGTATGAAGTACGAAAAAATATCCTCGGTGCTGCAAAAATAGTTCCAATTGACCAGAAATCAATTTTCTTAAAGAAAAAAGAACAAACTCAAACGCAAAATACCACACCAATCTCAGTTCTGGAGGCTTTTACAGGAATACTCAGCGATGAACAAATTGCTGAGATTAATAAAACAAAGCAAATGCCCGAAGGTACCTTAATTGCCAAAGATGAACTCGGCAATTATTACATCACAAACGATGTTCTTGGTATTGATACCGGAACCCGCACACTTCCTAAAGGATATGAAGTCAAAAAAGACCGCCTCGGTTTTGCAATTGTTGTACCGGAAGGCACAAAGGGGATTATGATTAAATAATCCCTATTTAAACCTTTCGCACAGAGTCGGAATGCCGATTAATGCCAGGTAGAATACTGCGCCAAATAATACTAAATTTAAGATTTCCATAACTAAATCCTCCTTATACTTTTTCTATTCCACATTTTTGATAATTAATAACACTTTTTAGAAAAATCGTTACAAAACTTCACATATTGTTGTTTACATTGACATACATTTGAGTGTACAATTATATAAGGAGGCTTTATAAATTTTGAGTAAAGGCTACGAAAATTTCAACAATATGGAAACTTCCTTTAGAAAATCCACACTAATCCAGGAACGCATAGGGCTTGTATCTACGCATATGTACAAGCAGTTTCTTGATTATCAGCATGCAACGATGAATACAACAGAAATCTTTGCAGAAATGATTGATAATTTGAAAGCTACAGCAGATTCTTTAAAACAGTCTTTTGCTGCACGCGGAGTTACTACCGAAAATATTTATGTTAATCATGACAAGGACAAAACAGTCGTTGTTATTAATATTTTGTGGCATACAATAAGCCTTACAACAAGATGTAATTACGAACCTCAGGCTTTGTTTAGAGAAAGTGCCCCGCCAATGTTTTCCGGACGTATTATGGCAATAAACGGCAACTACAATGAACTTATGGAAGGTATTACGTCCAGAAGTGATATGATGCAGGTTCTTCTTGATAAAGAAGTTGCCTCACTCTTTGTGCCGGCTGATAAAACACAGAACTCTATTTTTAAGATAAGACACCTTGCAAACAGAGAATTTTTCTTGAACTCTTCTGATGCATCAAGAGAATTTGTATTGAAAGTTATTGAAACAATCTGCGGCGGCGGTTTATACCACGAAGAAGGCTCTAGAAAAAGCTTTAACATTTGATACAACAGGTGGAGCAGCCAGACTGTCAAATCCGCTGGTTTCATTTACCCCTTTGATAACAATTAGCATTCACCTCTTGATTTACTACTTTTTTTGTGTTTATTTATAAATGGATAAGTCGTATCCTCTTAGACTTATTCAAGTATAGCGGCTAGGAGTAGATATTCAAGTTAAGCTACTCCATATACTAGAAAAAAGAAGGAAATTGAAATGTTAAAAATCAGATTAAAAAGATTAGGCGCTAAGAAAGCTCCTACATACAGAGTTATCGTTATTAACTCAACTACAAAAAGAGAAGGTAAACCAATTGAAGAATTAGGTTACTACAATCCAAAAACAAAAGAAATGAAACTTAACAAAGAAAGCGCTCTTGCTTGGATTTCTAAAGGTGCACAGCCTACAGATACAGTTAAGTACTTAATTACTAACTGCAATGAAGACGGTACTTTAAACTACAAGAAATCAGAAGTTGTTAAACTGTCTAAAAAAGCTCAGGCTAAAAAGGCTGAAGAAGAAGCAAGAAAAGCAGAAGAAGCAGCTAAAGCTGCTGAGGAAGCTACAGCTCCGGCTGAAGAAGCTGTATCAGCTGAATAGTATAAATATTTTTATAAAAAAACACCTTCCATATGGAGGGTGTTTTTTATGTAAAAATTTGTAAAGATAATTGTATAAACAGGCAATTTTTAATTGTATAATTCTTTTATAAAATATGTGTATCAGTTTGTAGAAGGTAGAAATGTATGATTAATCCAATTAATTTTAGAGCAAGCGCAGCTATTGCACCGGTAAAGTCTAATGAACAAGAAGCTCCGAAAACAGAAACAGTAACAAGCCCAATTGAAAATAAAACATCTTTTAAAGGGGCAGAAGCTATTGCAAACTATAACAAAGCAATTTTAGCTGCTGATACAACTGCAGAAGAAACTCCTAAAGCTCCAGCTTTCAAGGGTGATGAAACTACGGTTGAAACAGAACCAAAAGCGGTTTAAAAAAGAATTCTAGCTCCATTCTATAAAGGATGGAGCTATTTTAACTTTTTCAAAATATTTTCTGCCCAAGCAATCATATCAGGGTATCTTTTAGTATTATGACCGTGAGAAATCCACTCGGCCTTATTGTCGTTTAAATTTCCAATACCATTTAACATTTTGTAAATAAAAGAATACATTCCGGTTCTATCCGCCCCGGCCTTGCAATGTATATGAACTTTTCCATTCCTTTGTTTTATATTCTCTATAAGTCTTAGAAAAAGATTTACACCCTCCTGCTGCGGTGCAGCTGACACAGTGGGAATATTATGATAATTCATGCCTAATGATTCAACAACGTTCTTTTCTGAAAAATTCAGGTCTGGCTTATACATAGTTCTAAAATTAATAATATCGCTTACCCCCTGTTCTTTCAGCCACTTAAAGTCTTCTTTTGCCGGCTGAGCCGAGCGGGAAACAGTGTCGTCAATTTTTGTATAATTGGGCGGTTGTGCTTTAAACAACACACTATTTAAAACTACTTTCATAATAGAAATCCTTTACAAATTTTTCTGCTTCACTTTTTGAAGTTATGTCGCCATTAAGCTGTGCTTCAAAGAGAGCATTAACAATATCACCTAACAATGGAGAAGGTTGTATATCTAGCATACTCATTATTTCATTTCCGTCAAGCAATTTTGGAAGAGGTTTTAAGGTATCTCTTTTCTCCAGATAAAAATTCAAGAGCTTTTTAAGCCCGTTAATATTATTACTAACCATTTCCTCCGAAACATCAATACCTCTGGCAGAGAGTCGGTCAGCCCGCGCCAGAACAATATTATCAATAACGTTATCGCCCATTTTCCTGATATAACGCATCATAACCTTTTCGTTTAAATCCGGTGCAGCTATTACATTTGACGGGTAAATGTGATTTTTAATCATGCAAGTAATATAATCAATCTGCTTCTTAGAAAATTTCCATTGCTTAAGAAGTGGAATAACCATTTTAGCCCCGACATCATCATGTTTTATAAAACGGTGTCTGCCGGAAGGCTCTATTGTCCAGGTTGAAAACTTGCCTATATCATGCAAAAAACCGGCAAGTTTCAGATGGTTTATACGCGGGAAGCCGCCAAAATCAACATTATCTAAATGCTCTTTGATTTCCGGTTCAGCCTCTGAATAAGCTATCTCAATCTGCCTTACAGTTTCCACAACATGGTGAAACAAATCCAAATGATGGTGAGTATTAGGAGGAACACGCTTCATCTCATTAACACAAGGAAAAATGTTCTCAAGCAATCCAAAATCATCCATCAATAAAAGCGTTTCTGAGGAATATTTCCCGCTAAAGAGTTTCATAAGTTCATAATGAATACGTTCAGGTGCAGGATTTAGTGCAAGCGTGGAATAATTACGGAGTGCAGTTTTTAGGGCCGGAGTCATTGTAAAACCGGTTACCGCAGCAAACCTGAACGCTCTTAAAATTCTCAAAGGATCTTCTTCAAAATTTTCATCCTTTATATGGCGCAAAACGCCATTTTTCAAATCTTCTAATCCGCCTGTTACATCCACAAAACTATCATTTTTTAGATTATAGGCTATTGCGTTAATAGTAAAGTCGCGTCGTTTTAAATCATCTTCTATATTTTCACCCTGAATTTCAGATATATCAAGATAATTAAGTTTATCCGGAAGTACAAGCCTGTATATTTCAAACTCCTCATCAAGCGTAATAAAAGTTGCATCAAACTTTTCTGCAAGTTTTCGTGCAAATTTACCAGCATTTTTTATTGCTATATCACGGTCGTATGAAGTTTTTCCAAGTAAAAAATCTCTTACCGCACCGCCTACCAGATATCCATCCCGGAGTTCAGAGAGTATAAAATCATCCTTGATATTCATAAATAATATCTCCCAACCCGACAATTACTGCAGTTTCAGCTTTTAAAATTAAGTCACCAAGAGTTATAAGCGGAAAGTTGTTTTCACGGAAATAGTTAAATTCTCTTTCTGAGAATCCTCCTTCCGGTCCAATCACAACCAGCACTTTGTCCCCTTTTTTAACAGGATTTTTGCAAAGATATTGCTTTAGGCTCATATCCGCAGAGCGTTCTGCAAAGATAATTACCTTATCATACTTATTTTGAAATACTTTATCTAACAATAGTGGAGCATAGCAGGTCGGAATTTTTGCCCTCTCACACTGTTTTGAGGCTTCAAACATAACTTTCTGCCACTTTTCGTGTTTATCAACCTTAAGCGCACAATTATCAGTAAAAACAGGATACACCCCTCTCACTCCAAGTTCAGTCGCCTTTTCTATTACTGTAATCTGAGCATCACTTCTTAGAGGACTTTGAGCCAGATATAAATCAAAGTCCAAATCTCTTTTTGAAGGATATGACTTATTTATTTCACATTTAATTTCTTTTGAAGAAATTTCTTTAATAACGGTTTCATACTGAATTTGATTATCATCAATTAAGAGAAGCTTTTCTCCGGCTTTAGCTCTTAATGAACGTGCAATATGCCTGTATGTATCAGTATTACCAATAGTTATTTCTCCATTATTTATGTGGTCGTTTACACCTATAAAGAAGTGCGGCATGAGTCCTCCATTTTGGCAAATTTTCTTAAGAGAGTTACAAACATTATTGTACACAAAACAATTGCAGAAATTCCCAAACTATACCAAAAACCTAAAAGATTTAGTTTTAATTTTAATCCGAAGAAACATCCCAGAGGAATCGACACAAGCCAGTATGAAATAAAATTTGCAATCATTACAACGCTTGTTTTTTTTATTCCTTTAAAGACGCCGGCGAGAGCAACCTGTAAACCATCAAATACCTGAAACATGCACAAACAGAATACAACAGGAATACAAACCTGAACAAGTTCAGCATCTTTTGTAAAAAGGCTTACCAGGTACTCTGGAAACAACCCTACAACAATTGCGGAACAGGTCATAAATGCAACACTCATTCCAATTCCGGTATAAGCATAGGTTTTTAATGACTTATAATACTTTGCCCCATTTGCAAAGCCGACTTTTACTGCAGTAGCATTTGAAATAGCAAGCGGAACCATAAAAGAAACACTAGTTAAAGTACATACTATATTTTGCGCTGCTGCATAAATACCTGAAATTCTTCCCAGAATAACAGTTATTGCATTAAAACCTATAAACTCTATCATTACAGCAAGAGAAGCCGGAAGTCCGACTTTCAGCAGATCTTTATAATAAGCAGCATCTTTGAAAGGTTTTATGCTGACTTTCTTAAAACAATAAAGAAAAAGTACAAATCCCATTATATATCTGGTTATAAGACTTGCCAGTGCAAGTCCGGCAGTACCCATTTCTGGAATAATTCCGTATCCAAAAGCAAGAAGAATATTCAATCCGACATTTACAAAGATACAGATAACAGTTAGTATATTGGGAAAAATAACTATTTCAAATGCCTGCAAAAATTCTTTCGCCATACAGTGCAGATATGCGCCAAATATTGACAAAGATGTAATCCAGAAATAATCTTTTATAAGCGGTACCAGCTCAGGTTCAAAACCCAGCTTATCTATTAATGGAATAAAAGCTAAAACGGCAATTGACATTATAAGAGAGAGAATTGCAGCAAATTTCAAAGACGGGTAAAAATATTTTTCCGCTTCTTTACCTGCTCCGCGATAATTGGAAAGTACAGCTGAAATACTGCATAAAATTCCTATGCCAAAAATCATAATACAGTTAATAATCGCTGTAGCAAGACTTACTGCAGCAAGAGTATTAGTAGAATGTCTGCCGGCAACAATTACGTCGCCAACACCTATAAGGATAAAACCTAAGTTTCCGAGGATTATTGGGCCGGCGATATTTGCAATATCCTTTATATAAAAACTTCTGACTAGCATAAGAATATTATATTACAAAGATTACAAATCATGCCGGCTGCCTGATGAACAATTATCAAACCCGAGCTTCACCTCTTCTAGGGTATTCCAAGGATTTTGCCATTTTCCTGTGCTTAAATCCGTTGTAGAGAAATAATGCGCCTCATAGTCACCAATATTTAAATTATTGTCACCGCCATTTTTTATATAAATTCCATTTGTATGAGCTGAACAAAACATTTTCAATGCATCGTCGCTCATAAATCCAAGCTTTTCTGCATCTTTAACCCCTAATATATCGGTAATCATTTCCGGTCGTGGGTTCCCGACTGTATCAAGCCTGCCAAGCTTATTTATATCGTATGTATATTCAAGCATTTTACTTCCTAAGCCGCCTTGAAGGTTTTCTGGAGTATTTAATTTTGCCAAATCATTCCATCTAAATTCCATCACATATCCCGGCCTTGATATAAAAACTCTTACTCCGTCAGGAATTTGCTCAAACATTTGATAAAGTTCTATTCTTGAATCCGCATTTTTAATCATCGCATTCCAGCTGGAAATCTTTCCGCAGTTTCCAACTTGATTCTGTGAAATTGCATATCTTTCTACAGGCGGAAATAGTTTTTCATATGTAGATTTGTCTATCTTTAATTCTTGCATACCTTCTCGTGTTTTTACAAACATTTTTTCATCAATAGAAAATGCTTCGCCCAATTCAAGCCCCAATAACTCCTGCTTGCTTATATTTTTACTAAACTGTGGATAATAATTCTCACCCTTTAAGAGTTTTTGAATATCTTTTTTCGGGAGGGAATGAAAATTTGCTTCAGGAAATAAATTTTTCATATTATGTTCAGGAACAAGTCCTTTCCTATATAACTCAAACAGCCCTTTTAAATCTGCATACCTTTCAGGGTAATTATATTTTGCCTGCAAAATCGCTTTTATGGAATATAACTCCGTCGCAGATGTGTATAGAAGCTTTCCGTCATTTGTTCTCAAATTTTCTACAACATCTACATCTTTTAAAAATTTATTTAAAAACTCATTTTTATCTGCAAAATTGTTATGATTAATATCTTGAAGATATAACATTCTATTTTGCACATTACAATTACTCTTAGCCCCTTTTGGCAGAGGAAACCTTTTGATAAGCTCTTCTAAAAAAATGGAATTATTGCTATTTACATAGCCTTCGGCAATATCATCACATTTCTTTCCGGCAGAATTGAGAAGTTTATCTTCTACCATTCCATTTTCCGTCATAAGCTGACTAACTTTTTCTCGGGATGGTACACAAAATTTGTTCTTGGAAATCTGAACAACATCTGTCATTAAAGGAGAATAAGTCAACCCATCTATATTTATATTTGAAGGTTTCACCCATTTTTTAATACCAAATCCGGGCGCAGCTAAAACTGTATTAAATAATTTATCTACTCGTGCCATTTTATATCCCTTTATAATTATTAAAAGTCTGCAATTATGACAAAATTGCCTAAATATTACAGTTTTTTACAATGTACTTTGACATATAATTGTGATTATCTTACGATAAAGAAAACTGAATACGGGGAAACTACGGTGGAAATCCGTGACTGTGCCGCAGCTGTTAAAATAGTCAGAATGCCCGGGGGTAACCCCCTTTAGCAACACTTCGAGTCAAAGTTGTTGATGGTTTCCAATGCTGCGGTAAAACAAGAATAGCAGCAAAGGAAATATTTTTTTGTCAACGAATGTTCAAAGCATAAGTAGTATAAAGTCTGGAACTTGCCCGCACGGAATGGCACCGGGCGCATGTCCGATTTGTTCCGGCATGGGCGGAGGGGGAAGCTCAAGAGTCGGCGAGCGTCCGCAAAAAGCCGGCGAGATGAGTTATCATCAATGCGCTATGATTGGCGCGATGATGCGCGCAAGAGAACAACGCATTGAAAACCACGAAAAAAATCTACTCCAACACGCTGAATATATCCTTAAATTCCAGCAAAATATGGAAAGTCTGGCGCAAAAAATGCTTGCTTTCTCAAACCGGATATCAAACAGCTTTATTTTGAAACCTTTTGCGTATACAATAACTAATATCGTCGTAGGCGCAACTAAAAGTATAGCTGCTATACTAAATATAATTTCCACTATTACAGACAAACTAGCTCAAATCAAACAAAAACTAGTCGATATTCAAGACAAGCTTAATGCCATTTTCGGCGAAGCAAAGGCTTTTGTTGAAAAAAAAGTTTCAGAGCTTATTAGCAGCATAAAATCAAAACTGGAAGGTTTATTTAAAATATTTAAAAGAAATAATACCAGAGATGATGATACCAAAATAGACGAAGATAAAAAAATCTTTAATCTAAAAACCATACTTCACAAAATTATGAGAAAGAAACAGGATGATACCGAAAATAAATCAGGATCTTGAATCGACAAGACATCAAAAAAACATGACTGATACACAAAAACGCAATGATACTTATATAAAGGAAGGTATCATTGTTAACTCCTATGTCAAAGATCCGTTATTAGAAGGCCCTAAAGCTTCTATATTAGATGAAACCTGTGATACACTGGTAATTTCCAACACAATTATTGATTTACCCCAAAGAGTATATGAAAAAGAAGCTAAAAAAACAAACCCGCTCCTGCCGCTATGCTGCGCTACAATTGGTGTTATGGGACTGCTTGGCGGTTTTACTGCTATGATGAAAAAATTCTCTAAAGGAAAGCTAGAATCTTCAAAAGAATATCTGCTGCCGGGAATTACCCGCAACCACTGTATAAATGATGAAATACACCAGAGTATTTTCAGTATGATACAATCCCCGAATCGAAAAACTATTCTAGCTTCATTAGGCGTAATTACACTCGGTTCTATGGCATTTATGGGAAAAATCTTTATTGACGGATTTAAAGAAGTTTGGGTAAAAAAACAGGAAGCTGACATACAGAAAAATCTGCAGGAAAATCTTATTGCCATAGAAACACAGTCATTTTCGGGAAAGATACAGATTATAAGAAGTATGCTTTCTTCTAAAGCAAAAATATTCTCAAATGAGCTTGCTTTTAGAGGGAAACGTAATGAAAATAATAAAATACAGACCGACAGTAAAGGTTTGCTGTTATTAGGCAGCCTAACCCTTTTGTCAATTCTCAGCTTAGGATACTACACAGCTAAGAATATTAGAAAAAGCGACGAGTTTATTACCAGAGGGCTTAAAAATACACGAAAAGGTCTGGATAATATTATTGAAGATTTTAATAACGGCAAATCCATTGGGAATATACAAGGGCATAACGGAGAAACTTTAAGCGGGAAAGACGCTTATAAACTCTTGATAGAGAATCTGCTAGAATCAGTATACGCAAAACCGGACGAAGTTAAAAGAACAGTAGAAAAACTAAACCTGCCAGAGAAAGAAAAAGCAGAATATCTTAACCACCTTCTGGACACCATGAATCAGGCTACAGAAAAGGTAAACCCAATGATGGGAGGAAGCGGACGAAACAAAATAACCTATTTCTCCCACGTCAATGATTATTTATCATTTTTCTACGACTGGCTTATGAACCCTAAAAACCCGCAGTTTAAAAATCTTTTCTTCGGAATAGCTGGAGTTTCAGCCCTGGCATACGCTGGCAAGGCTGCTGCTGAAGCTGTTAAAGAAGTTCAGGTAAAAAAATATAACGCAGAAATTGAGCTTGACCTGCAAAACAGACTTGTATCTACTGAACTAAGGAACTTTAAGGCAAAAAAAGAATCTGCTATAGAGCCGCTTTGTGATGAATTTTTTATTCAGAAAGAACAGGGAAAATCAAAAGAAGAGCTGAAAATTATTGCAGATAACATTCTTTTTGAAATCAAAAACGGCCCTCCATTTGTTTATTCATAAGACAATATTGTAAAGTTTTGTAACAATATGATATATTAGGTGTTATAAAAACTATATAATGTGGAATTAATAAAGTATAATCTCTTTTCTTTATTTTCTCCTCCACTCCTTTATCTAACGAGAGTTAATGCCGCAAAAGATTGCGGCTTTTTGTTTTTCTTAACTTAATATTTCAACTTTTGTATGTTTGTATTATAATCATTTTACTCGGAGGAGGATATCATATGATTAATATTGCTGTATGCGGTGCTAACGGCAAAATGGGACAAGAGGTAATTAAAGCTGTTAACGAAGCTGAAGACATGGCTCTTGTTGCTAAAATAGATATAAAAGACGGAGAGTTTGCGACTATAAAAGATGCAGCAGCTTCTGTAAAAATTGATATACTTATCGACTTTACACAGCCTAAATCTATTTATGAAAACGCTCTTTATTGTTTGAATAACAATATAAATATTGTTATTGGAACAACCGGTTTAAGCGATGAACAAATTGATGAACTAAAAATAATTTCGACACAAAATGGTTTGGGTTGCTTTATTGCACCGAATTTTTCTACTGGAGCTGTTTTAATGATGAAATTTGCACAAATGGCTTCAAAATATTTTAATAACGCTGAGATTATTGAACTTCATCATAATCAAAAAAAAGATGCTCCATCCGGAACTGCTGTTAAAACGGCATTAATGATGGCTGGTGAAAATACCAATTTTATTACAGGAAACTGCCCTGAAGTAGAAACAATTGATGGTGCTAGAGGGGCAAATTCTTATAATAACATTCATATTCATTCTGTTAGATTACCTGGATACATTGCTTCACAAGAAGTAATTTTTGGTGCAGGAGGACAGATTTTAACAATAAGACACGATTCTATGAACAGAGAATGCTATATGGATGGTGTATTGAGGGCTGTTAGATATGTAGATAAAAATCACAGTTTTGTTTACGGATTAGACAATATTTTATAAAGGACAAAAGATGAGAAAACCAAGAATAGCAATTTTAGGCGCAACCGGTGTTGTTGGAAGAGAAATTACAAAAATTACAGAAGAATTGAATGTTGAATTTGAAAGCATTAGATTTCTTTCAAGTGCAAGAAGTGCTGGTTCAAAAATTACATTTAAGGGCAAAGAATACACAGTAGAAGAAGCTGTACCGGAAATTTTTGATAATATTGATATTGTTATGGCTTCTGCAGGCGGAAGCACAAGCCAAAAATTTGCTCCGGAAATTGTAAAACGCGGCGGCGTTATTATTGATAACTCATCTGCTTTCAGAATGGAAAAAGATGTTCCACTGGTTATTGCAGGCGTAAATGATGAGGACTTGAGAAAACATAAGGGCATTATTGCAAATCCTAACTGCTCAACTTCTCAATTAATGCTTGTATTAGAACCTTTGAAAAAATTTGACATTACAAGACTTATCGTTTCAACTTATCAGGCAGTTTCCGGTGCCGGGCTTGCTGCAATCAATGAATTAAGAGACGATACTATTGCAAACCTTGAAGGAAAATCATTTGAAAATAAATGTTTCAAAAAACCGATTTCATTCAATGTTATCCCTCAAATAGATGTATTCTGTGAAAATGGATATACAAAAGAAGAAATGAAGGTTGTTAACGAAACAAGAAAAATTCTCCACCTTGACGAAGATGTAAAAATTTCGTGTACAGCTGCCAGAGTACCTGTATTTAACGGTCACTCCGAAGCAGTCGATATTGAATTCGGAAAAGAAATAACACCTGATGAAGTACGTTCTATTTTAGAAAATGCATATGGAGTAAAAGTTATTGACAATCCGGAAAATTATGAATATCCAACAACAAGAGATGCCAGCGGTGTTAATCCAGTTTTTGTCGGACGTATTAGAAAAAATCTAGCTTTTAATAATGGTATATCTCTATGGTGTGTTGCTGACAACATCAGAATTGGTGCAGCATTAAATACAGTGAGAATTTGCAAAAAAGTTATTGAAATGGGGTTATTCTAATGAATGTAAACAAGATTGCCAGTAAAATTACAATAAGACCTACTAATAAAAAAATGAAACAAGCAAAGCAGTTCATAGAAAACAGCGGACTCCCTAAGGAAATGCCCGTTGAAAAAAAGATTTACTACAGGTCAGAGGCAGATTGCTTCGATAAAATAAAAGACAGCATACAAATATCAATTGAAAACATGAAGAGGAAGAGCTGATTGGGTAAAGTTGTATCACAAGCAGAAATTATTAATATTGTAAGAAACGGTCAGGCAGAAGGGAAAACTTATGCCGCAACAAACGGATGCTTTGACATACTGCATGTAGGTCATATTCGTTACCTGCAAAAAACAAAAGCTCTAGCAGATTTTTCAATTGTTATGCTTAATTCGGATAAGTCTGTAAAGCTTATAAAAGGAGATGATAGACCTATTAATTGTGAAGCAGACAGAGCTGAAATATTAACTTCTTTGAGCTGTGTCGATTATGTGGTATTATTTGAAGAGAAATCTCCGTCAAAATTGCTAGAAGCAATTAAACCGGACATTTATACAAAAGGAGCTGATTACACACTGGAAACTCTTCCGGAAAGAGATGTTGTTATAAGAAACAACATAAAAGTAGAATTTATTGATTTTGTTGCTGGTAAATCTACTACAAATGTTATTAATAGGTGTTTAAAATAAATAAAAGGAGTGTATTATGAAAACTTTTACATTGGAACAGATTGCACAAATTACAGGGGGAATGCTTTCTAAAGCGAAAGATGTTGCTATAACCAAAATAGCTCCACCGCTTCTTGCAGATGAAAATACGCTTGCCCTTGCTCTAGGAGAAGATGAAATTAACAATTTATCAAAAACTCATGCTAAAGCTGCACTTGTTCCTTTGGGAGTTAATATAGACGGATTTTCTACTATTGAGGTAGAAAGACCTAGGCTTGCGATGATGAAACTTATTACAATGTTCTATGAAGAACCTCATGTAAACTCAGGAGTACACCCTACAGCAACGGTTCATCCATCTGCTAAACTCGGACAGAATGTTTCTCTAGGTCCTAATGTTGTTATTGGAGAAAATGCTCAAATTGGCGACAACACTAAAATTTTAGCTAACGGCTATATCGGCAACGGTGCAATAATTGGAAATGATTGTTTCTTCCACCCTGCTGTATGTATAGGTGATAGAGTGAAAGTAGGTGATAAAGTTATTCTTCATCATGGCGTATCTCTCGGTGCAGACGGCTTCAGCTTTGTTACAGAAAATCCTAATAACATTGAACAAGCACGTAAAGATGGAGAAATAAAAGCAAACGATGTTGAACAAGTAATATTTAAAATACCTTCAATTGGGTCAGTTCAAATAGGTAATAACGTTGAAATAGGTGCAAATACCGCTATAGATAGAGGTACTATTGAAGATACAATTGTTGGTGATAATACCAAGATTGATGACCTTGTTATGATTGGCCACAATTGCCGCATAGGTAAAGGCTGTATGATTGTTTCGCAGGTTGGTATTGCCGGCAGCTGTGTAATCGGTGACAGAGTAGTTATAGCAGGTCAGGCAGGTCTTGCAGACCACATTTCAATCGGAGATGATACAATTATTGCAGCACAGGCCGGAGTTACTAAGAGTTTCCCTGCAAAATCAATCGTTGTTGGAGCTCCTGCTGTTCCTAGAAAAGAATTTATCAAGCAGCTCAAGATTATGAAAGATGCCGGCGATTTGATAGCAAAGTTCAAAAAATATGAACCGCTTTTGCGTTCTTTTGAAGAGGGGCAGACAGAAAACTAATGGGTACTATAAAAACAGAAATAAAAACATCAGGAAAAGGTTTAATGAAAAATCGCGAATGCGAAGTTATAATTAAACCTTCAAGAGGTGGAAATATAAGAATTTTTTCAAAAGGTTCTGATGTTCCATTTAACGTATGTATTGAAAATTTATATTCAACCGATCATTGTGTAACTTTATGCAGTAAAGAACATAGAACACTTTTAGGTGATTATAAATACAAAGTTATGCTTTGTGAGCACTTTGTTGCAGCCTGCGCAATCTGCGGAATTGATTCAATTGATGTTTATCTTTCTGAAACTGAAATGCCTGCGTTCGACGGAAGTTCTAAAGTATGGGTAGAATTATTTAGAAATGCCGGAATCGAAGGCGTTAGCAATGATTTGTATACAGTAAGCGAACCTGTGTACTACCTGAATGGCAAAACAAGTCTGGTAATTCTTCCCGATAAAGAGTTAAGAATTACTTATGCAGTAAACTATGATCATCCTGATTTAAAAGAAACCTGGGTGACTATGGATAACAAAAATCTGGATGAAATTATAGAAGCACGAACCTTTGGCTTCTATAAGGATTTAAAAAAGTTCCAAATGCTGGGATTTGCTAAAGGGGTTACGATTGATAATACAGTTGGGCTGAAGGACGAAGGCTTTACGACAGAACTGCGCTCCGAAAAAGAACCGGTTAAGCATAAAATACTTGATTTAATTGGAGATTTATACCTTACAGGAGTTTCTCCCTTAAATATGAGAGCTCAAATTCTTGTAAAAGAAGCCGGTCATGCTGTTCACACAAAAGTTGCACAAATACTTAAAACTAAATTAGTTAAAATATAAAGGAGAGATTTATGACAGAAGAATTAGGCGTAAAAATAGGTACAACAGAGGCTGGTGAAGATATTTTATCATTTGACGTAATGCAAATTATGGAAATGATTCCGCACAGATACCCGTTTTTATTAGTTGATAAAATTACTGAATGTGTACCGGGAAAATACGCAAAAGGTTACAAAAACCTGACTATGAATGAAGCATTTTTCCAGGGACATTTTCCTGGTAATCCTGTAATGCCTGGTGTTTTACAGCTTGAAGCTCTTGCACAATGCTCAGCACCTGTTTTAATGTGCCTTCCGCAATATAAAGGCAAACTGACTTTGTATGCAGGTGTTGATAATGTTAGATTTAAAAATATTGTAAGACCTGGCGACAGATTTGAAATGCATATTGAACTAATCAAGGCAAAAGGTCCTATCTGCAAAAGCCACGGTGTAGGTTATGTGGACGGCAAGGTTTGTATCGAAGCTGATATGACAGTTGCTTTGAAATAGTTATCAAAAAAAAACAGTCTGCGGACTGTTTTTTTTTGCGCAAAAATAATTTTTACATGTTTTCATATACGTATGAAAGTCGAAAGTATAAACTGTTCATATAATAAATACAAACTCCCGAATAAAAAGCATAATTCAGTCGGCTTTAGAGCAGCTTCTCCCAAGCTCTTTCAGCAGAAGCCGAATTTTGCAAGCAGAATTAAAGCATTTATCAATTCATTATTCAAAAAAGAGCAAGCTGTAAAAGGGGGCAAAGCCAAACTTCAAGAAATCGGATTTGACACAGAGGAGATACGTATACTGGCTAAAAGGACAAATGTTAGTGATGCAAGTGATTTCATAAAAAAAGCGATTGATGCAGGATGTTCAAAATCTCTTATATATAATTACTTCCCAATTGCAACTGGTCTTACTATCAAAGATTTTTCTGATTTTTTGGGGCTTGGATTTACTGATTTTGGTAAGCTAAATGATTTGGCTGAACAACTTTATGATGATGATAAGAATTATGATAAAAGGTTTATAGAAGCGGCTAAAGAAATTTATAAAGAAACAGGAGAGTTTAACTCACACTTAGTTTTTTCCTGCAGGCATCCTGACACAAAAGAATATTTGCCAGAGATTTTTGAATTCATAAAAGCCAATCTCAATGAAAACGATTTATACCGCTATCTTGAATTCGCCAGAAACTCTGCTCTTGATAAAATTCTTCCGGAGAAAGTTGAAATATGTAAATATATCTATAACAGCGACATATGGAACCAAATATCTCCAATAATGGCAATTATCGCTGATTGTGATGAAATAAAAAAAGATGATTGCAAAGAGTTATTTGAGCTTTTTGAAAAAATAGACGCATACGATGAAGAAGTGGATGATCCATGGCTAAATAGCTGTGTTAAAAATGTTGATGAGCTTAAAACAATTCTAAGGATATTTGATACAGCGCTTAAGAAAAAAGAAATCTTGAGAGAGGCGCAATGTGAGATTACAACCCAGGATATTTATGATTTAATAATGGGGAATCAGCAAAGAACCATGTTTGCAGTAAATACGCTCGGAGAAAAATCATTTATTGATTCTTTCAAGCATAAATATGATTATGTTGAGGATTATATGCAATTCTTTGCTGATTCTAACAATAAAACTGTTGATGAAGACTTACTGCGTGTAATCAACCCCGAAAATTCATCGCTGTACAAAGAACTTGAGAGCAAAATAAAAGCTTTGAAAAAATCTTTGGCAGATTCTCCGGACAAACAGAAAACTATTAAGGCAATTAACAACGCAGCATATCAAAAAAATAAGCTGATTAAAGATTCTATAAAAGATCCGAAAGATAAATTGGAGCTTGCTATAATGTACTTTACCGTAAAAGATAGCTGTAATGAAGCTGCTCTTGAAAAGATCAAGCAGTATATGAATTACAAAACCGACGAGGAAAAAGCTAAATTCTATGAGGTCTGTAATGAGCTTATATTTGATGTTTTAGAAACAGATCTGGTGCACGATCCTCACCCGAATATAAAAAGACTTCTCGACTTCTCTAAATCAAAATATCTTCCTGCTCTTTTTAACTGTGATGCAGAATTCAAAGAAAATTTTGACCTTATGGTAAGCAGATTATACGACCATCTTGATAAGAATGTCCTAAACTGTTTTAACAGCCTGCCTCAGAACATAGAAACAAAAGCTGCGTTTGCAAAACTTGGACTTCATTACAGTAAGTGGGTCAAATCCAGCAAGTATTCATTTGTAGAAACAGAAGTCAAGCTTGATACTGAAAACATGAAACAACATGCTCTTACAAACTTTGAGAAAGATATTAACGACGACTTGTATAAACTAATACCGGATGAAGAAAAACAAAAAATCGCAAAAGCCTTAAAATCATCCGGATTTGATATCAAAGAGATAGAGCAGACCGTTTTTGGGGAAGGCGGATGGTTCGATGGAACAAAAAAGGTGTTGAAATTATACAAGAATGATAAGCCTGCGGTTTTTGAAGATTTAAAAGAAATTCTGAATATTTTTAATACAGAGTTTAATACCAACCCGTTTTGGACAAGAGAGTACAGTGACGAAAGCATTAATAATGCAAAAGAAAATTTCAAAACCCATATTTCAAAGCTCAGGTACAACGAAGTCAAAAATGCACTTACGAATAAAAAAGACAGAACTACACGTATTCGAGTAGAAAAAACAAATATGAACAATATTCCTCACGCTCTGTTTCTCGGAAATCACGCAAGCTGCTGCACAGCAGTCGACAGTTTTAACGGCTGGAGTGCTCCTGCATATATTATGAACAAGCTTATTTCCTCTATTGAAGTCAAAGACGGCGATAATTTTATTGGAAACACAATGTGTTACATTGCCCTGATAGATAACAAACCTGCGCTTGTACTTGATAACATAGAACTCAAGCCGCAATACCAGTACAATGACAAAATAAGAGATGCGATTTTTGAATATGCAAAGAAACTATGTGCTGAGCTAGGCAAACCTCAAATGGCTATATATCTGGGACCTAACAGACATAAAGTCAATCTGGACGAATTCCCAATAGAAAATAAACATTTTACGATTGTCGGCTCAACCGGAGATGACAAAATTTATCTGGATTATGATGCAGAAGCGCACCAAATATCAAAGGATTTAACCATTGACTCTCCTATGTACAAAATAAGATAAGTTATACATCACCGATTTTTTCAAGCATAACAACAGCCTGCGCTTCAATCGCAAGTTCCGCCCCGACGGCATCAAGCTGCTCTTTTGTTTTTGCCTTTATAGATATATCCATTGTTTCAAGTCCGAGTATCGGCGCTATTACAGCTTTCATTTCAGGAATATAAGGCATCATCTTTGGAGCTTGAGCAATAATATTTGTATCAATATTATTAATCCAATAGCCCTGAGCCTGAACTTTATCATAAACTTTTTTCAATAACAGAAGGCTGTCTGCATCTTTAAATCTGTCATCTGTATCCGGAAATAAAGTACCAATGTCTTCCATTGCCATTGCTCCTAATAGAGCATCAATAATCGCATGCACTAATACGTCTGCATCAGAATGCCCGAGCAAACCTTTTTCATAAGGAATTTTAACTCCGCCGACAATGAGTGCACGGCCTTCGACTAATCTATGAATATCGTACCCAATACCTATTCTGAAATTTTGTTCTGACATGTATAAAACCCTCTAATACTACATCCTGTATATACTTATTATAACATATTTTTTATTGTTTTTTAGATTTGCTTAATATATCTTAACAAAGTTGAACAAAAAAGGCAATTATTTAGAATATAAATACTTTATATATATGTAAGAGATATTCAAAAGAGAGAGTGAAATTTATGGCAGCTACATACGACGCAATTGAAAGAAATAAAAAACCAGCAGGCGCTTTAGAAATTCCTGAAAACTTTCATTTCTACTATTTGAATAAACAAGACAGACAAATGAGATTTAACAACGGCGGAGATCCTATTTACGCTGTGTTCGATAAAATTGACAACAGACCGCTATCTAAAATCGCTAAAGATTTCGTCAAAGAATTAAAAGATGACTCTATCAGATTTATTTCTACTTTACTTAAATAATAAAATCTTCTTGAGCAAGCCATTCAACTAAAGGCTTATCTTCTCCAAAAAAGATATCAAATTCTTTTTCTACTTTAGACCCTCGTAAAAATTTTCTGTTTATATTATATGCTAGCGGCTCACTGCCGTCTTTAGCATTTCCTAGAAGAGTTTGGGTTTCTGTATCATAAACTTCGGAATAGTTTAAATTCAGATTAACACAGAAGGGAATTCGCTTCTTTTCTTTCTCATCAAAAGATATCAGCCCAAAAGTTCGGCATATAATCCCTCTTGCAGGATAAACAGAGCAAATGCCGTCTACCAGAAAAGGACATTCATACATTTTTTCGCGGGCTTTCTTTAATAAATTTATAATATTATCATCAACCCTGGTTTTCAAGTCATCTGGAAGCTCATTATAATAAAGCATCATATTAATATATTCAAGTTCAGATAATGGATATTCTCCCTCACGGCAGCAATAAGCACACCCTTTTTTACATTTAATAAAAGTTTTTTGAGCTTCAAACATTTTTGCCAGTTTCTTGTCTAAAAACTCTAAATACTCTCTATAACGCGTTATCATTTCTGAGCCTGTCCCGTCTTGCTTTGATTTCTTCACAACGTTCTAATTTATTATACAACTGAGAGTTAATCTCTCCACCGATAAGAATTAATATCGATGTATAGTAGAGCCACATCATCATAACAGCAAAGCCAGCAATTGTGCCATATACAAAGTTATAAGTGTGAAGGTTGTTTATATATACAGAAAACAACCAGGAGCCTAACAACCAGGATATACAGAAAAATATTGAACCGGGGAAAGCACTGTGCCTCCGCAGCTTTTCATTACCGCTTAAATCAGGAAGGATATAGTAGCTTAAATAAGCCATTATAAACAAAGTAAAAAACGCAATAGGCCAGCGTACAAAAAGCATAATATTAGCAAGATGCTGCGTCATCCCTATGTAGGCTACCAGAAATTTTATAATTACTTTACCGAATACAATCATTGTAATACTAAGAAAAAGAACCAGAGTATTTACAAATACCATTATTAGTGCGAGAAGCCTTGAATAAAGAAAATTTCTTGTTTCCTTAACTTTATAAGCTCTGTTTAATCCTTTTGCGACAATTGCCATTGTATTAGTAGAAAGAAAAAGCGTAATACAAAAACCTAAAACAGCTACAAGCCCGCCTTTTTTAAAGAAAAAGACCTCATTTAAAACAGTATTTACAACATTAAGTACATCATTAGGCATTATGCTCTGCATAAAAATAAATATTGGCTGCATAAAATACTGCTTGCCAATATACCCGAAAAGAGCTGTTAAAAAGAGTATGAAAGGACAAATACCGATACATAGCATAAAACCCATTTCGGATGCCATGCCGAAAAAATCATGCTCTACTACGGAGTTTATTATATTTTTTAATGTTTTAAATCTCACTGCTTAATTTCTCTCAATATTTTTGCAACCGCATCCTTAACGCCGGCTTTGATAGTGCATCCGGCTGCAAATGTATGTCCGCCTCCGCCAAACTTTGCACACACTTCTGCAACATCAATCCCTTTGCTTCGCATTGAAATCTTTGTAAGTTTAGAATCAACTTCTTTTGCGACAAAAGAAACTTCTGTAGTGTCAATTGCTCTTAAAGTTTCGGCTATCCCGTCTGTATAGTCATCACCTGCTGAGAATTTTTCTAAATCCTTTTTATAAACTGTTGTATACACAATTTTATTATCGTCAAGAAAAACCGCGTTATTTACGCAGTAATTTTGGAACATAACAAAGTTTTTAGTCTTAGTTTCATAGCATTTTTTGTAAATATAATTAGGAACAGCACCTTTTTCTACAAGTTCTGCAGCAGCTCTAAATACATTCGCCGAAGTATTTTCGAACCTAAAATTTCCCGTATCCGTCATTATGGCAGTGTACAAACAAATTGCCGAGTCTTTATCAATTTCCCACGTGTTAGCTTTAAAGTAGTCATACAAGACCTCACCGCAGGAACTCGCATCAGGATTAATTATCTGGTAATCTCCAAACCCGGGATTAGTTTTATGATGGTCAATATTAACCGAACATTTTGCTTTTTCAAAAAGGATTTTGGAATCCATAACTCTGTCTATTGCTGCAACATCAAGACTTATAACTAAATCGTAAACAAGTGATTTATCATAATATCTTTGAGCTAAATCAATATTAGGCAGAAATTTATAATTATATGGAATATTAGACACTACATTCATATCTGCTTTTTTCTTAAAGCGATGATAAATCATGCTGTAAAGCGCACACATTGACCCGAGTGTATCGCCATCAGGGTTCATGTGAGATAATAATAGTATCTTTCCAGAAGATTTTATGATATCATCTAAATTACAAATCATAACAAGATAATAATAACATAAACAATGAAAAAATTTCTTTATACAGATTTTGAAGGGGTAGATAATATCATAAGCTCAATGATGGATAATCCGCAGCTTAAAAAAGCTGTTACGCGGACTAACCTGATGAACTTCTGGGATAAAATACTGCCTCAAAAATTCAGGGGTAAATCAAGACCTTACTCTATGCTGCCAGGTTCCGTAATGGTAATTGCCTGCGAAAATCCGATTGTTGCACAGGAATTGTCATTGCATAAAATTATATTGCTTAAGAAATTTGAACCTTATCTCAAAACATTAAAAATGCGCGTTATTGACTTCAAATTTGACCCTAAAAAGTGGATAAATTAATTTCTTTTCTTCTATTATTTTTAGCAAGTTCTATGGCTTCAGAAACTGTATACTTATATTCGCTTTGTTCATTCTTTTCATTTGCGAATTTGTCATACGGATACCAATAAGAATTAGTTGTTATATAGCAGTTTTGAACCAATTCTACAATTTCTTTTGCACTATATTTACGTTGTGTATTCATAAAATGGCTAATATAGCGGTCTCTGTAGTCACTTTTTACCTGCAGCAATTCTTTGCACTGCTCAGATGTGAAAAATGGCTTGCCATTTTCATCAATAAACTTCATATGATTTATGTCTGTTGCATAAAAATATTTATCCATTTCACTAAGAATATTTAAACACTCTTTTTCATTAAACATAGGCTGTAAATTATCATATCTTGCATTAATAAGATTTCTAGCCTTAGTCGGATACTTTTGTATATGCTTGGCAGCTTTTTCTACCATTTCATCCGGAAAAACTTCTCCGTTTTCTAAAACAAGAGGTGTTTTATTTACTTTAGCGGTATTTACTTTTTCAAAAATACAATCTGCGCTTATCCAGCCAACCTGCTTATCCCAGGCATCCATTTTCTCTTGCTTAATTCTTTTTTCTTCTGCTAGCTGATTAGCTTTTTCTTCGGCTCTTTGCCTTGCAGCAGCTTCTGCCTGTATTCGTTTTTCCTTTTCTATTTGAGCCTTTTCATCTTCTTTTTTTCTAGCCTCTGCTTCAAGTAATTCTTGTTTTTCAGCCTCAGCCTTCTGAAGAGCCTCTTCTTTTTGAGCATAGATACTGTTTATTTTCTGAATAAGTTTTTTTGCACCGTCTAGTTTATCAGAAGACAATAATGCTTCTTGTAGAATGGCAGGATTTTCCTCTATTTTTTCACCTACACTATACACTACATTCAAGCAATCATAAGCACTAAGATTTTTTAAGGTTAATACTGAATTGAAAGCTTCTGGATAATTATAAATAGCTTCTGCATTCCCCATTAACAAGGCACAATCAGATGTATTAAATCTTGGTTTGTCATTACTATCTTTTTCTTCCAATATCTTTTTAAAAATATTCGGATATTTTTCAATGTTTTCAGCGGCATCTTCAAAAAGTTTTAAGGCTTCAGAACCATTAAATCTCGGAGTTTTATCTTCATATTTAGCGTTTATTATCCTCGAAAAAGCTTTTGAAAAAAGTTTAATATCTTCTGCTTTATTAAGTATATCAAGCTTTTCTTCCGGTGAGAATCTTGATAGTCCCTTTAAGCCGTAATCTTTATTTCTCAATTCAAATTCATTTTTATAATACTCATTTACTGCCTCGGAAGGATTTACCCCATCTTTTTTAGATGCAGCATAAAGGCTTCCTGCTGTTACTGTAAGAATTGCAGCTCCTTTTTTTAAAGCCTGATTACCTTTAAACGGGTTAGATACCAAGATTTTATCTACTTTCATTTCAATACTCCTTTTTTAATTGCAAGTACTTATACTTAACAGCTGTAAATACAAAATTTTAACTATATTTTTACAAAAATTTACATAAAAGTCTTTTTTTATTACCTTAGTCGGCTATTTTTAGGTGCTTTATAATGTTTATGTTATTATATTCTTAATTGGAGAGGATTATTATGATAAATTTTTTATTAAAGCTTATTGGTGACCCGAATGAAAAAAAAGTCAAAAAGATTTCAGGTATCATCGACCATATAAATGCACTGGAGCCAGAGTTTGAGAAGCTTTCAGATGAAGAACTCCGAGCAAAAACTGATGAATTTAAAGCTATACTGGCAAAACGTCCAACATCAGATAATGCAAAAGCTGACAGAATTCTCGAAAAAGAAGCTTTAGATAAAATTTTACCGGAGGCATTTGCTACTGTTAGAGAAGCAGGAAAAAGAGTTTTAAACATGCGCCACTTTGATGTTCAGCTTATCGGTGCATATTTTCTGCATAACGGACATATTGCTGAAATGAGAACCGGGGAAGGTAAAACTCTTGTTGCAACACTGGCTGCATATTTAAATGCTCTTACAGGAAAGGGTGTTCACGTAGTTACGGTGAACGATTACCTTGCTAAACGTGACAGCGAATGGATGGGGAAAATATATAAGTTTCTAGGGTTAAGCGTAGGTGTAATTCTTTCCAATCAGCATGACGCAGATGAATTTAACAGAAAAAGAGCTGCTTATGCGTGTGATATTACGTATGGAACAAACAATGAATTCGGCTTCGATTATCTAAGAGATAATATGGCTGCCAACAAAGAAATGCTTGTTCAAAGACCATTTAACTACGCAATCATCGACGAAGTTGACAGTATTTTGATTGACGAAGCCAGAACTCCGCTTATAATTAGCGGACGAGTTGAAAAATCCGCAGATACTTATACATTAATGGCTAAAGTTGCACCTCAGTTGAACAAGGACAGTGACTATGAAGTCGATGAAAAAAATAAAAATGTTATTCTTACAGAAGATGGTATTGACAGAGCTCAGGAGATTATTGGATGTAAAGATTTGTTTGATATAAACAATCAGTATGCGCATGATTTATTAAATGCACTTAAGGCAAAAGAATTGTTTATAAAAGATACTGACTATGTAGTAAAAGACGGTGAAATAATGATTGTAGATGAGTTCACCGGACGTTTAATGCCTGGCAGACGCTGGTCGGACGGACTCCATCAAGCAATTGAAGCAAAAGAAGGCGTTGAAATTCAGGATGAAACACAAACTCTTGCAAGCATTACTTTCCAAAACTTATTCAGGCTTTACCCTAAACTTTCCGGTATGACAGGTACTGCAATGACAGAAGAAGCTGAGTTCGGAAAAATTTATAACCTTGAAGTTACTGTTATTCCGACAAATAAGCCGGATATAAGAATTAACTATCCTGACGTTATTTATAAAACTGAACGAGCAAAATATAATGCGGTAGTAAATGACATTATCGAACAGAATAAACTTGGCAGACCGGTTCTGGTTGGTACTGTAAGCATTGAAAAATCTGAATACATTTCAGCTTTATTAAAGAAAAAAGGCGTTAAACATAATGTATTGAATGCAAAGCAGCACGAAAAAGAAGCTTATATTATTGCTCAGGCAGGACGTGTCGGTGCTGTGACAATCGCAACAAACATGGCCGGCCGCGGTACTGATATTCTCTTAGGCGGTAATGCCGAATTTCTTGCAAAAGAAGAACTTGAAACAAAAGGTATTTTACCGGACAGCCCTGATTACGAAAAATTAAAAGATGAAGCTTTAAAAAATGCAAGAGCTATTACGGAAGAAGAACACGCAAAAGTTATTGAACTTGGCGGGTTACACGTTATTGGTACAGAAAGACACGAATCACGAAGAATTGATAACCAGTTAAGAGGACGTGCAGCACGTCAGGGCGACCCGGGCTCTACCAGATTTTTCTTATCTCTGGAAGATAATTTGATGAGAATTTTTGGCGGGGATAAAATCACCGGACTTATGAATATGCTTAACGTTGAAGAAGATATGGCGATTGAATCATCACTTATCACAAGACAAATTCAATCTGCACAAAAGAAAGTCGAAACTTATCACTTTGATATACGTAAAAGCGTTCTACAATACGATGACGTTATGAACATTCAGAGGGAAAAATTCTACGCCCAGAGAAGAAAAGTTCTTGAAGGTAAAGACTTGAGATCTGACATTGAATATATGATTGATAAAGAAATTGACAGGCTCCTTAAGAGCTACATTGCTCCGGAGATGAACCCTGAAGAATATATTCAGGAAGATTTGGAAACTCTTATCAAGGAGCTTCACTCAACAATCCCTCAGCTTTCTTATATAACATTGAATGATATTAAAAGTTATAGATTTGCGCGCATCTATGATTCTCTAAAAGAGGCGGCACAAAAGGCTTACAAAGAACATGAAGAAGAAATTATCGGTTTTTATAACTCAATTTCCGAGCAGTATGATCCTTCTTTTGAGAAACAGGAATTGTTTGCAGAAAATAACATTATGCGTTCTCTGGAAAGAGATATTCTGCTGAGAGTTGTTGATAACCAGTGGATTGACCACCTTCATAACATTGATATGTTAAAGGATGGCATTGGTCTGCGTGCTTACGGCCAAAAAGACCCGCTTATTGAATATAAAAAAGAAGCGTATGATTTATTCAACAAAATGATGTTCGAAATTCAGAGTAATACAGTAAAATATCTGTTCAGAGCAAAATTCGGAATACAATTTGTTTCTGATGAAGGAATTGAAACAATAGAACAATAGCTAAGGCAATAAAACTATCGGAATATTGTATTGAGCTGCAATTTCAATTAAATCAAGCGGTATGTTTTCTGGGGCAACTTTTCTTAAAGCAATTTGCTCAACCTTAGGATTAAGTGCAAAAACTTCATTAACATCAGCAAGGTTGAATTGATAATTTTTAGCAGAAGGATTGTATGCTTCACCCAAAAAGGTATCAAACCCCTTTTTAGCACCAGAAGCATTTGCTGCTCCGTTAGCACAAACTACAACATTATTGCCTTTTGCAGTTGATAGTATTAGTGATACATTTCCATAGCCATTCAGCTGTATCTTATCTAACGTTGTTACAGTAGTAGATAGTGTCATATCCTTATTGGGATTAAGGTATGCCTGCAAAATATTTTTGATTTTTTCCGCATATGTACCATTATGATTATCACTGCAGTTATGAACCTGTACTTTAGTATTTCCTAATGATTTCCCGCTATACCAGCCAAAATCGGAAGCTTGTGCATCATAACTTACATTGCGCATATCAGATACACCGACTGAAACTTTTCTACCGTCTTTTAATGTATAAGTTCTTCTTGGGTATTTAACTACAGCTGTTGAATTTTGGGTAATTTGAAGATTATCTGCAAGCCCTGGAAGCAGAGAACCCTTCGGAGACGCTCCATTAGATGATTTAAATCTTGCAATATGATCACTATCTCCTAATATTTTGGCAACATTTTGTTGTTCAGGAGTTCTAAAATAATCATAAAAACGGTTCGGCTGTTCTCCAAAATGATGGTACTTTATTAAATTTACAATACCTTCTTTCATTTCTTGCGAAAGTTTAAATTTATCCAAAATACTCCTTGCATAAATTGCACTTTTTTCCCAGTGAGCAGTTTTCTGCCCCTCGGCTTTTCCCATATCATGCATTAGAATAGAAAACTTTAGCATCGTTTTTTCAAAATGCGATAATGTATTATAATCAGGATGTGAAATAGCTTCTGATAAAACTTGGAGTGTGTGAATATCTATACAATTTGCATGATTAGCGTCAATTTTACCAATAATTGACGTAAATTCCGGAAAACCTTGAATTAAATCATCTAGCATTTGTTTAATTTGAGGGTTCGAAACCTTTGTTTCATTATTTAAAACAAAATCATCCACTTTTGACTTAATAGCTTTTAAAATTGACTCTGCTTCGGGTGCGAATTCTTTGTAATTAAAATCCTCCGCTTTTACAAAACCGGAAAAATTATTTCCATTAAGTTCAATGTTCAAATGATTTAAGACCTTTGTTTTTTCATCCGCCGGAAGCTTAGAAAGAAGTTCTTCTAAGTCCTTTGCAAATTCCAGCCTTGAATATTTTAGCGGTATAGGACTATTTGTTTGTTCGAGCTGTGACAAATATGACTTAAATGTACGGCTTGAAATTATATCTTCTGAGCCAGGATTATTATTGCCTATAATTGTTTTTAAGAATCTATTTTGAGATGTTTTATTAACCCTTACTTCATATCCGGTAAGTTTTGGTTCTAAATCATCTAAAAGTTTTTCAATATTCATGCCGGCCTTTTTAAATATATTTTTTTCAGCCGGTGTCAGCGATTTTAAAACCTCTGTCATTTCTTTTATTTCTCCATTATCTAATTCGTCTAAACCGCCTTTTTGATAAGCATTTACAATTCTCTTTAAATACTCTTGAGTTTTTGCAGCAAGCCCCTTTGACTCTGGTAAAATTTTTGCAAATAAATTCAATGAATTTCCACCCCAACGATGAGCATCAGAAAACCAAATAAAATTCGCTGAACCTCGCCCTTCACCGAGAACAGACCGAACAACATCCGCCGGTAAATCTTTAACTCCTTGTATAATATTTTTCAATTGTTCTGGCGATATATAGCAATACTCATTTCCAAAATCCAAATTTCGGAACAAGTTAAAAACGGTACCTGAACCTTCAAATTTTTTAATAAGAGAAACAATCAAATCAATATCTGCCTGAGAATACTCTCCATTCTGTTTCAAAAATCTTATAATACATTCCGCGTCATAATCTGACATATCCAAGCCTTGCTTTAACAAATGTAAAATCGTACTTTTGTCTTTTTCATCCAGTTTAATCTTTGAATATCGACCATTACCAATAAAACTGATTACTTTTTTTGCCTTACTACCGGCTTTTAAATTATTAACCCCCTTAGAAACTGCATTTCCGCTGTGCCCCAAAACATTCCCTGCAACAACCCCTGCAGCAGCACCTTCCAAACTTGCAACGGCAATATCAGATACAGAACCGCCTTCTAAAGCTGCCCTTGTACCACCATCAACAGAACCAAACATAGCCCCTTCTGTTGAAAATCGCGCAGTATTAGCAACAACTTTAGGAGCTACTTTTAGAGTTGTATTTGCAACAGCTCCACCTACCCCCATTGTTACAGGAGCCAGTGCGCCGGACACTCCACCTATTATTACATCATTAACAAATTCTTTAGAAGTATACTCTCTTTCGCCTGAATACGCGTCACCTGCTTTTAGAAGTGCTTTTGTTGCTGCTCCTGCAGCAGTACCTGCACCTATACCAACTGCAATAGAAGATAATGAAGCTCCCGCAGTAAATGGAGCTGCAGCGACACCACCTGCAATACAAGCACCGGTAACAGCATAAGAAACAACACCGGCTGCGATATCGGAAGTCAGATCTACGACCATTTTTTGTCCGTCTTTATACTCATTTAATGCCATTTCAGATTTTAATTTTATCTGTCCTTTCAAAAAGTTCTCTAAATTCTCAGGAGTGTAATCAACTCCCGTAAGTTCTTTAAAAATAACAGGCCGCTGTTTTGAATTTGAATTAAATGTTTTTAATAATTTCTCTTCTGATTTAATCAATTCTCTTACATCATCAGAGCTGTCGCCTATTCCTGTAAGATTTTTAAAACCACTCCATGATTTTCCAATAAATCCATTACTTTTTTCAGCATCATCCAAAGATTTTGATGCATTATTGATACGCAGCTCAATTGTTTTATTAAGATTACAGTTCCTGCCATCAGGCAAGCTAACAATTATAGGTACAACCTTTGAGGTTTGATTTACAGCGGTTTTGCTGGAGAAACCATCGCCTACGCTATTATTTGAACCCGCAAGTAATTGAGAGAGTTGTGCAGCATCAGTCTTATTTAAGCTAGCATCATTACACATAATAGAAATTATTTCTGCATCCGTATTGTGTTTTACAGAGGGATGTGAAGCTTTATAATCAGCAATTAACTTCTGTATTTTTACTGAATCCATCAAAGTAACTCCTTAACTTTTTAATCTTACAGTTAAGCTAACGGCATTTTTTTATAAAACTTTAGGGGTAAAAATTTTTTGCGCAAAACTACTACTACGTTTGTGCCAATTGTAACAATTTTAGTAATTACTTAACAATTCTTCCATCGCCCTTACAAACCCATCATTATATACAGTATCCGTCGTATGAGTTGCTACTTTTTTAAGTTCTTCTGTTGCATTACCCATTGCAACACGAATTCCACCTGCTTTTAAAAGAGCAATGTCATTATTCTGATCACCAATCGTAAGAGTTTCTTCCTCTTTTATTCCCCAATAATTTTGCAAAAATTTTACTGCGCAGTATTTTGAAGCTTCTTTGTTTGAAAATTCCAAAAAATACGGTGTTGATTTTACAATATACAGTTCCGGAAATATTTCAGGAAGCTCACGCTCTAACCGGTCTATTTTTGCAGGATTATCATAATCAATCGCAAGAAGTTTATTGACTTTGTCCTTCCTGATATCACAAAACTGCTTAATCCTGTACTCAGTATGAAGATTGCCGCAATATCTTTCAATCTCATAACATTTTTGCTCAGAATAAAGAACATCATCATTATACAAATTAAGATGTATATTTTCTCTCTTTGCCCACTCAATAATTTTCTCTGTCTGCTCACAAGTTAAACATCTTTCATAAAGAGTTTTTCCATTTTGTTTAATCAAACCGCCCTGATAAGATACAACAGGAGTATCAAGCCCTAAATCCTCAGCAATAAGAGAAGCTGCCGCATTCATTCGCCCCGTCACTAAAACAACTTTTATCCCCTTTTGACAGAGCTTTTGTACGCACTTTTTCACACCTTCTGTAAACTGGCCTTCCGGAATTAAAAGAGTGCCGTCAATATCAGTTGCCACAAGTTTTATCATAATAAATCCTCTTCAATTAAGATATCATGCCCTATATCCTGCATCAACTCAAGGTATGAATAAAAATGCCTAGACATTGCGTTCAAATACTGGCTAAGAACCTCCTGATGCCCGTTTTCATTAATAACCAAATCTGTATAAGAATTTTTACCGCTTATATAACCATCCGTTGAAAGTTTTACAATCTTTTCTGAATCCTGAAGAATTTTCTTTGAATATTCCATATTCTCAGCTGAATACTTGAATGTATTAAAATCTTTTTTCAATTCATATTTTAACTGGTGCTCGTATGCTTTTTTGCCGGCTTTGCTTCTTTCCAGAAAAATCTGTGCTTTTTGGATTTCCGGAGTAAAATTATACAAAACAGGCAAATCCATATTAAACCCGACAAAGGCACCGCCGTAATCATTTGGAGCATTTCTATGCGCCTGCCATGCGTAACCGCCGGCAACACTTACATCCGGAACTCTCTGTCTTTTCGCATACGTAAGTTCCTGTTCCGCTTTATCAATATTTTTTTCAGATATTTTAACTACATAACTATATTGAAGAGCAACATTTTCTAAAAATTCATACTCTGGAATTTTTATTTCCATAAAAGCCCAGTGTCCCAGAAGAGATGGCTCCTTTGTATCATACATTACGTCATCCTTTCCGGTATTCAAAATTTTATTCAGTTCAAACTGTTTTGCAAGGAGCGCAGCCTTTGCCCTGTTAACTTCTATAAGCTGCTGTGCATATTGAATATCAGCCTTTAGGTTATCAATCTCATAAGCAGGATACTTAGGTTTATCAGTAGTAATTTTTACAAGATTTTTAAATAACTTAAGACGCTCTTCCTGAATATTGTAAACAGATTTTGCATATAATATATCAAAATAAGCCTGCATTATCTGGAGTTTATAATTATGTTCTGCCTGCCTGAGTTCAGTTTCTTTTATAGAATATTCTTCTTGAGCTATTTTCTTTCTCACACCTCTTTTAAGAACCTCTATCGGAAGAGCTACTCCTGCCTGAGAAGAATTACCCAGGGCAACATTACCTATAACGACATTAGATTGTATTTCCGGATTTTTAAGTCTGTTAGCAATTTTTATATCTTTTTCTGCAGCCTTAAGTTCCATGCGCTTAATTTTCAAATCGCAATTCTCTTTAAGCCCTATTTCAATCATCTTTTCCAAATCAACATTTACAACAGCAGCCTGAACTGAGGCTAATGTACAAAATAACAGAGCTAATGTAAATAATAATCTCTTCATACAAATATATCTTAGCATAAAAAAAACGCCCGCAGGCGTAAAAAATTTGGTTAATTAATAAGGTATTTTAATAAGGTTATTTATGCTAAATTTTATTTTTCTTAAACCAGTTAACAGGGTTTAATTTTGTTAGAAAACTTTTATTCTCTACTGGCGGTTTCTTTTTCCCCTTCAAAAACAGTGCTGCACTACCTATAATTAATAGACCAGAAACAATACCCTTTACAGCAGAAGGAATTCTATCAATAAATGAAACCGTACCCATCATTCCATTTGATATGTTTCTCCCTGCATCAGCAACCCCTTCCCAGGCATTCATTCCTGCCTGAGATTGTGCGCCTATTCCTTCCATACCAAAACCGTTCATGCCTGCAGAAGATTGAGAACCAATACTCTCCATTGTAAAAGGATTTCCGTTATTCATAGTAAAGCTATCTGCCTGACTTCCATACTGCTGGAATAAAGTACCTTGCATTGCATTAGATAAATACGGATTTTGCATCCCGTTCATGGATGAAACATTAACACCTCCGTTGCATAATTCATATGGTGCATAATCCAATATTCCATAATTGTATAGATTGTTTAATGTATACGGATTGATTGCCATATTTAAATACCTTTCACTAACACACATATATATAAAGTTATTTTTTATAAAAAAATTGCTTTATGTGTAAAGCTTTGTTAAGATAAAAATTATGCTAAAAGTTTTTTTAAAAAAACACTGGCAGATTATTCTGCTTAACCTTATTGTTCTTTTATGCTTTATACTAGGATATGGCAGATTTGGTGATGTTATATTTGATTCTTTTAGAGAAGCATACATTCCGGCACAAATTATTAAAGGACAAGTGCTCTACAAAAATATATTTAATATATATGCACCATTTGCGTATCTGTTTAATGCCCTGCTTTTTAAAATCTTTGGTATAAGTTTAAATGTTCTTTATTTCGCGGGACTTTTTACAACATTGGGAATTATAAACCTTATATTCCTTATTTCCAATAAATTTCTGGGGAAAAAATACTCATTTGCAATAACATTATTTTTTATTGCATCCTCAGTGCTTTCTGCAAATGCTTTTAACTGCTTTTTCCCTTATTCTTACGGAATGATTTACGGATTATTTTTTATTCTTGGGTGCTTGTATGCAGCTTTAAATAAACAATTTATTCTAGCTTATGCATTATATTCTTTTTCTATATGTTCTAAGTATGAATTTATACTCTTGCTGCCGCTTCTAATTGCAGTATCGTGGAAAAACAAAAGCTGGAAATACATTGCTGCGCTAATTATGCCTGCTGTAATTACTTATTTGCCGCTTATAATTCAAAAAGCAGGTCTGAATAACCTCATAATTTCATATCAATTAATCTTATCTATGAGTGCTACAAAAACTTTATACTGGTTCTATTCCATGACCGGCTTAGTTTTCAGACCAGAATTAATCCCGATATATTTAGAAAACTTTTTCAAAGCTGCAATCCCTGTTGCTATATTATATTTTATTAACAGCTATTTTATTCTTCCATTTATTTTTATTTACTGTTATTTTATATCTACACCAGAAATTTTAACCTATATATTTCCTTTGATACTTATTTTGTATGCTGTAAGATTTAAACATCTCACTGTCAAAGAAAAGCTATTTATTCCGGCCTGTTTATTAGTTTCAATGAAGATATTTTTTGCACTGACACTGCAATCTTACGGTATATATTTCGTACCTTTTGCGCTTATACCTGTCTTTATACTCGCACCGCAAAAACTTAAAAAATCTTTATTGATAGTTGTAATAATGTGTTCTATTTCTATCGCAGTAAAGAACATAACAACACTTTTTGCTAAAAATATTAAAACAGAAACGCAAGAAGGAATTGTTTATTCAATGCCTTACATAGGCAATTCTATAAACTCATTAGTTGAATACATACAAAACAATACCCGAGAAGAAGATAAAGTTTTAGTGTATCCTGAAGGTTTATCGATTAATGTTATGTGTAACAGGGATTCTGATAATAAATTTTATTCTCTAATTCCTCTTTACATAGAAACATTTGGAGAAGATATTATCATTAAAAGATTTGAAATAACAAAACCTGATTACATAGTAATTAGCAACTATGACACTTCAAGTTATTATTATTCTTATTTTGGCGTTGATTATGCCGGTAAAATTTTTAATTATATATTAAAAAACTATGAAAAACAGGCTCAAATCGGAGATAAGCTAAAATTTGTAGTTTTTAAGCTCAAATCTCCTCATCTTTCTCCGAAGCACGCTTGAGAATATTCCTGTCGAGTTTCTTTTTGCCATATTTTTTATGTGACTTCTCCATCAACCTTTCACTCGGACGTTTTGAGGAAGAAATTTTTGAAATCCCGCTATTCAAATTTTTATACCAGAGTGACCAGAGAATCGAACGCAGAGGCAGCGTATATTGAATCAAGATTTGTGCAACAAAGGTTTGTATTGTAAAAATTGCCACATCATAAGCAGTTGGTGATTTCAACCCGAACTGTTCCAATTCAGGAAGAGGCATAAGATTCACAAATGGTAAAATACCTTTTGACAAAAATTCACTTATGCCGGACAAGTCAAAAATCTTTATAACAATCTGCGGTATTAAAATGTATGTTAATGCACCTGCAAGCGCCATAAGCATAAAAGTAGAAGAAAAGTGGCCCTTAACCAGAGTTAAGCTCTTTTTTACGCATCCAACAGGAGATAGTTCCGGCTCAAATGTAAAGACCTGAAAAGTCAGAACAAAATACACTGCTAAAATCCCGCAAATAACCCAGAATAACGGACAGAGTGCTATAGCAGAGAATATTCCGAATAAAAACCATAACCCTATAAAAGGAATGGCCCGCCTTTTTATAAGTTCTGTATGCGCATCAAAATCATAAACTCGTCCCGACTTTTGCATATTCTCATACATTGAATTAACTGCTCCATAAGCAACAAGATATTCCCAGAATGATTTGCAAAATATTGCAAGTCCCGGGAGTGTTATTAGAATAGAAAGCAATATTAACACATTAAAATTATCCAGAGCTGAGAATTTCTCTATAAGCGGAGGAAGATTCTGGGTATAAAAATAAGTTATTAAAAATACAAGAAGCAGACCTCCAATTTGCCCTAACACCGGAAAAGTCATATATTTAATGAATTTATCAAAATTTGAAAAATATAATCCTATTGCTTCTGTAAATATTCCAAGCGGTGTATTATTTCTTTTTGCCATAATTTTTTTCTCCTGCTATAGTATAATATTATGAAAGACCTAACAGAACAAGATTTTTTATCAGGAAAAGTTAACCTGCATATACATACAAATTATTCCGACGGAAAAGCGGACTTTAAAAAAGTTTTAGATAATGCTAAAAAGAACGGCTACAAACTTATTTCCATAACAGATCATAATACAGTAGAAGGACATAAACATTATCAAGATGAAATTCTTGTAACAGGAGTAGAGTTCGACTGCTGGTTTGGCTACGTTTTTATCCATCTTTTAGCATACAATATCGATGTTAATCATCCTTCACTTTGCCCCTTTCTGGCAAAAACAAAAGCTGAAACAGAAGGTGATTTAATACGTCTTTTTGCAAGAAGAAATGTACCTGAATTAATAAAAGCAATCCACGAAGCAGGTGGTATAGCAGTACTAGCTCATCCTGCATGCTACTGGGCAATAAGTCTTGAGAGATTAGTAAAAAAACTAATGAAGCATGGATTAGACGGCATTGAAGTCTTTTATCCTTACCCACGTTTCCGAAAAATTGTAAAATTTCATAGTGCAAAAGATGTCAGAAAAATTGCAGACAAATATCCTCAGCTTCTAAAAACAGGTGGAACAGACTTCCACGGAGACGTTTTTAATTAGCCAGACGGGTATATATTATATAAAAATTTCCCCCCGGTGCGATAATTCTTTTTTTAGCTTGATTGAAATAACATGATTGAGTCGAAAGTTAAAGGAGGATTTATGAGTAATTGCATATATACAGCACCTGTTTATAAATTGGAAGAATTAAACAATTTATTTATAGAACTTACAGCTAAAAACTGTAATCAGAGATGTTCCGGCTGCTATATTGATTTTCCTATGAGCAAAAATGTAAAAGATTTTATTTCAATTGACAAAATAAAAGAAGCACTTAATGATACAAAATTTGAGAACCTCTACTGCATATATTTAACCGGAGCTGAACCCATGACACATCCGGATTTTAATACGATATTAAGACTGTGTTTGAAAAGATGCAATGTTTGTATTTGCACCAATGCAAGTTTTTTAAATGAGAAAAAAATAAGATTTTTAAAAAAAGTTGAGGAAGAAGGGGTAAACCAAATATTTTTTAAACTTTCACTTTGCCACTATAACGAACTTGATAGCGATAAAGTAAAATATCGCGGCAACTACAGACAAACAATATATGCGCTTAAAACTTTAAGCAGATATAATTTTAATTCCGTTCTATCCATTCAAAATTCCTATAATTTAAATGAAAGTGAAATACTAGAACAATTTAATCTAATATTTAAAGAGCAGGAAATTATAAACACAGATATACAAATAACAGTTTCTTATCCCTCTTTTGATGATAGCAATTTCTCTAAACCTTCCTGCAAGACCGATTGCATGCATGGAAGAATTCTTTGCCAGAATGGTATTTATGCCTGTCCGTTTTTAGCAAATGATTATAGAGGACGAGCAGGCAGTTCTTTCAAAGATTATTCAAAAAATATCACAGCAGAAACAGACTTCTGTGCAACATGCTCTAAAAATAACAACTATATGTTCGCAATAGGATAAAATTATTTTTACAAAAAAGATTTTATCTTATATAATCCTTATATAAGTGGTTTCAGGGGTTTTAGACGCTCAAAGATAGTTAACATTTGTAACATTATTCCGCTGAATTAATACTAAAGAGTTAATTTTTTGATAAGATTATGTTATAAATAATAATGTAAAAATATATATTCAAACACGAGAAATGAACGGAGGCTAAAATGTCAGTAGGACAATTCGTATTTATGTTACACAGCCATCTGCCTTATTATAGAAAAGCAGGTATGTGGCCATTCGGTGAAGAAAACCTTTACGAATGTATGGCAGAAACTTATGTACCGCTGCTTAATGCTATTGCTGAACTATATGATGAAGGTATTAAAGCGAAATTAACAGTAGGGATTACTCCAATTCTTGCTGAGCAGCTAAACGATGAACACTTACAGAATGGATTTGTTGAATACATAGATTCAAGAATTGCTGCTGTTTCAAAAGACTTGGACAGATATCCTGATCCTAAAGTTGCACATTCTCAGCATTTAAAATATCTGGCTAAATATTACTTCGATTTATGGAATAAATTAAGAGATGATTTTGTAAATAAATACGAAAAAAATCTGATTAAATATTTCAAAAAATATCAGGATTTAGGCTGTATTGAAATTACGACTTCAGGCGCAACACATGGTTTTTCACCGCTTCTTGCTACTGACAGCAACCTTAATGCCCAGTTTAAAGTTGGACAGGATACAACCAAAAGATTGTTCGGCAAAAAAGCAATGGGAGCATGGCTTCCGGAATGTGCTTACCGTCAAGGTTATGAATATGTCGGCAAAGATGGTAAAAAGCATTGGAGGCCAGCCATTGAAGTTACTCTTCAGAACAATGACATTCACTATTTCTTTACAGAATCTCATGTAATTGAAGGCGGAAATTCTATTGGTAACAGACGTGTAATCGGTATGTACGGAAACATTGAATACATTCCGCTTCCGGAAAGACCTGCGACTGGTTATGATACATACTCTGCTTACTGGCTGCCTGATGCTCAGGTTGCAGTTATGGGACGTAACGATAGAGCCGGATATCAGGTTTGGTCTGCTGCTGACGGCTATCCTGGCGATGGCTGCTTTAGAGAATTCCACAAAAAAGATGATAAATCAGGCATGCATTACTGGAGAATTACATCACCGACAACTGATTTAGGTGATAAAATGCTTTATGATCCGGTTCTTGCAATGAATAAAATCAACGAAAACTCTGATCACTATACAACATTAATTTACCACCTGTTAAATGATTACAAACTTGCTAAAAATAAAGAAGGGCTTGTAATGGTATCATTTGATACAGAATTATTCGGACACTGGTGGTTTGAAGGTGTTGAATTTATCAAACAGGTTATCAAGAAATTCCACGACTATCTTCCGGAAGTTGAAAGACTCACTGCTGGAGAATACGTTACAAAATATCCTCCAAAAGAAGCTATACAAATTCCTGAAAGCTCCTGGGGACAAGGCGGACATTTCTATGTATGGATGAACCACTTAACTGAATGGATGTGGCCTATTATCCACTCTTGCGAAAAACGTATTAACGCTATTGTTGATGCTCATTCTGAAATACCTGAAGATAAATTACTTCATAGAGCATTGAATCAATTAGCAAGAGAGAATCTGTTATTGCAAAGTTCTGACTGGCCGTTCCTGATTACAACATGGCAGGCTAAAGATTATGCAACTGATAGATTTAATGAACATGTTGATAGATTTAGTTTAATAGCTGATATGATTGAAAGTGGAAACATTGATGAAGCAAAACTTTCTGAAATAGAAAGCATTGATAACTGCTTCCCTGTAATAGATTACAGAGTTTACCAGTCAATCGAAGAAGGTGTAATTCCTCAGCAGGAAAAGAAACTTGCACCACTATATCAGTAAAACTTGATTTAAAGAAGAATGGCACATTAGTAAACTAATGTGCCATTTAAAATATAGGTAAAAATGAGAATAGTTGAAATAGAAAAAAGAACTCCAATACTAATCAAACAATTATTAAAAATATGGGAAAGTTCGGTAAGAGAAACCCATTTATTTTTATCTGATAATGAAATAAAACGCATAGTCGATTACGTACCACTGGCGCTAAACAATATTAATCATCTTGTAATAGTTGAAGATGATAATTATCAACCCGTAGCTTTTATGGGCATCGAAAAAGAAAGACTTGAAATGCTTTTCGTTGCACCTCATGAAATGAAAAAAGGCTTAGGAAAAAGTTTAATCCAGTTTGGCATAAAAAATTATCAGTTAAAAGAGTTAACTGTAAACGAACAAAACCCGCAGGCAAAAGGTTTTTATGAACATCTTGGATTTCATGTATACAAAAGAACTGAAACAGATGAGCAGGGAAATCCTTATCCTCTTTTATATATGAAGCTGGATTAAGTTATCTTGAAGTGCAGTTTTATTCGTGATATAATCAATTTGCCGTACTCCACGGGGACTTAGCGGATCTCTCGACTCGAACGCTTTATGCGAGGTGCAGAGCCTGCTGTGAGGGTTACAGGCGGATTGCCTATGTTTATAGGATTGTTGATAACTTAGAATATAATGGCGCAAGCTATCGAACCGTGTCAGGATGGAAACATAGCAGCACTAAGGTAATCCTTGCGGGTGTTATAATTTTAAGAAGTAGGTTTTATAAGCAAAATCAATTCGGTTGTATTTCGATAGGCAGTGGTACGGTTTTTACACTACGTGCGTAGATATTTGGCCGGAAAACATTTTACATAACTACTAACTTATTTTATTAACCACAAGTTTCATTCCAGATAAAACGGCCCTTGCCCCAACCGGAATAGTTACTTTTTCTTGATTATGCGTAATCTTAAACCCGCCAACGGCCGGTATAGAAAATTCATGAAAAAGTTCATCTAACCAATCCTGATTATCTACATAAAGAAAATCTCCGAGAACAACTCCCTTACAGTTAGCCCTAAATTTTTCTATATTAAAAAGCTGAGTAAACATTCTATCTATTTTATAAACCGGTTCATTTAAATCTTCTGCAAAGAAAATAAAATCTTCATCAGGTATAAAATCAAGTCCGCAAAGGGATACGACAGTTGCAAGATTTCCACCCCAGATTATACCTTCGGCACTCCCTTTTGTGTAAATTTTATTACCTTCAAACTCTAAATTTTGTCTGCATATTGCTTTTTCAAAATATTCAAGAGAGAACTCATATCCGTTTTCACAGCCAAAATCCGAGCAGGCCATTGGCCCATGATAAGTAATCATGCCGGTCTTTTTATATATCATTAAAAGAAGCGCTGTAACATCTGAAAACCCGCAAAATACCTTTTGGTTATTTTTAATAAGGTTATAGTCAATGTGATTAAGCAATCTAATCGCACCATATCCGCCTCGCGCGCACATAATTATATCAATTTCCGGGTTCAGAAAAAATCTATAAAGTTCTTCTAATTTATCCCCGTCAGAACCAGCAAGATAACGGCTGTTATCATAAATATTCTTTGAAAGTTCTACCTTGCAGCCCAGATTTTCAAGATTCCTAACAGCTGCATTCAACTTTTCCCTATTTACCCTCCCGGAGAGGGCGATAATACCAATAGTTTTCATACGGGTATTTTAGCATAATTTGTAAATTATTGTAACAAGTTTATATATATACCGCAATTTTTTAAATTTTTGAACGTTATTATATATATACAAGTAAAAAGGATATAACTATGGGTGTATCACAAGTACCAGGATTAGAGCAAAACTATCAATATGGACTGTACGGTCAGGGCAGTAAGATTCCATTTGGCGGTTTGACAGTCGGACCAAAGGTCACACCGGCCACCACCGTTGAACCAACCACGGGTATTTCGATTCCTACACAGCATTCATATGTAAATGATGAAAATGGAAACAAAATATCTATGGGACAGGATGGAGTCGGACTGGCTCACAGGGATGCTAAAGACTACGGTTTCATGCTGGTAGCTTAAATTAAAAAGACCTCGTTTGGGGTCTTTTTTTATGTTTCTCGATTTCTTGTTTTCAACCATTCGTCTTTTGGAAGGTCTGAAACAATGTTGCCGTCTTTAAACCTTATTATTCTTGAACAATACTCGGCAATATCAGGTTCGTGTGTTACAAGAACAATTGTCTTGCCTTCTTTATCATTAAAGCCTTTATTAAGACGAACAAAAAACTCCATTACTTCTATACTTGTTTTTGTATCCAAATTACCGGTAGGTTCATCCGCAAGAATAAGCGGCGCATCATTAACAAGCGCTCTTGCTATTGCAACTCTTTGCTGCTGTCCTCCGGACATCTGGTTAGGCATATGATGTTCTCTGTTCTTAAGCCCTACTATTTCAAGAGCTTCACGTGCTCTTTTATATCTTTCTTCTTCCGGCACACCTTTATAAATCATAGGCAGTGCAACATTATCAAGTGCAGAAGTTCTTGATATTAAGTTAAAACCTTGAAAAACAAATCCGATTTTTTTATTTCTTATCTTTGACAATTCTTCAGGGCTTAATGAAAACACATCAACACCATCCAGATGATAGCTACCGCTCGTTGGTCTATCCAGCGTACCCAGTGTATTCATACACGTTGATTTTCCAGAACCTGATGTTCCCATGATAGCAACAAATTCGCCTTTTTCTACAGAAAAAGAAACTCCATTTAAAGCATTAAAGCTGTCCTCTCCTGTTGTATATGTTTTTACAATATTTTTAATTTCTATTAAAGGCATATGATTATTTTATCATCTAACGGAAGAAAAATAAACCTTATAAACTTCTCCGGTTTTCGGGTTTGATTTTAAAAGAGCCTCTTTCATTTTAGTAAGGAATTCAAGAAATTGTTTTTTATCAAGGAATATATCTACAGGCAAAGTTTCCTGATAATACTCTCCTCGCTTATATCTGTTAAACATTTTTTTGAAAAAATTATCATATTTCGGGTTTATCATAGTAACTCCAATCTCTTCTCTGCACGACAAGATTTTGGGATTAGGCAATTTTACATATAAATCTACATCTTTTGCCAGATTTTCAAGTTCAGGCCTAATACGATTAAGTCTATCGCTAAATGCAAACTTTGCCATTTTTTCCGGCTTCGGCAAATAAAGCGCTTTGAAAGAAGTATTCTCTGCTTTATGAATTTTCATACTATAATAATACTGGACCAAATATTTTTTTGCCCTCTTTGTTACAAAGGTTAACATTAGCCCTATATACATAATGATACCTTCATGATACACTTGTAATACTTGAAAAAGAATTTTTAAAGAGCGTATTACTAAGTATTTGAAAAGGAGAAACCAATGACTCAAAATAAAAGAGTATGGCTGTTCCATGAAGGAAACGCTGATATGCGTAACCTCTTAGGCGGTAAAGGTGCAAACCTTGCAGAAATGACTAATTTAGGTTTGCCTGTACCTCCGGGGCTGACTATAACTACAGAAACTTGTATGGATTACATTAACAACGGTAATAAAATGCCGGAAGGTTTAATGGATGAAGTAAAGACTGCATTAAAAGACATAGAAGCAAAAGCCGGTAAAAAATTTGGCGATTCTGCCAATCCGCTTTTAGTTTCCGTACGCTCAGGAGCTAGAGTTTCAATGCCTGGTATGATGGAAACTATTCTTAATTTAGGTCTTAATGATGAAACAGTAGAAGCTATGGTTAAGTTAACAAATAACCCTAGATTCTGTTATGACTCATATAGAAGATTTTTGACAATGTTTGGTTCTGTTGCCTGGGAAATGGACAGACAAAAATATTTTGAATCAGAAGTTGAAAAGGTTAAAGAACGCGAGGGCGTTAAGTCTGATACAGAAATTTCTGCAGAAGGCTGGAAGTCACTTATTCCGATATACAAAAATGTTATCAAAGAAGTTACAGGAAAAGAATTTCCTCAAGACCCTTATGTTCAGCTTCAGGAAGCTATCGAAGCAGTATTCCGTTCCTGGAATATTCCTCGAGCTGTAGCTTACAGAAATATGAACAAAATTGACCATAACTTTGGTACAGCAGTTAACGTTCAAACAATGGTATTTGGGAATATGGGTGATGATTGTGCAACAGGTGTTTCATTTACACGTAACCCTGCTACAGGTGAAAACAAATTCTACGGCGAATATCTTACAAATGCACAGGGTGAAGATGTTGTTGCAGGTATCAGAACTCCAAAGCCGATTGCTGAACTTGAAACAGAAATGCCAGACCTGTATAAACAATATGTTGATATTGCTAAAAAGCTTGAACTTGGCTATAAAGATGTTCAGGATATGGAATTTACTATTGAACGCGGTAAACTCTGGATACTTCAAACACGTAACGGTAAAAGAACTGCCGCAGCTGCTGTAAAAATTGCAGTAGATATGTGCGAAGAAGGTATTATAACAAAAGAAAGAGCTATTCAGTTGGTTGACCCATATTCTGTAAACCAAATCCTTCTTCCTTGCTTTGATTCTAAAGCAATGGCAGAGGCTCATAAAATTGCACAGGGTGTAAATGCTTCTCCTGGTGCTGCTGTTGGTAAAATTGTATTTGATACAGAAGAAGCAGCTCAAAGAGGTGAAGCCGGTGAAAAAGTTATTCTTGTTAGAATTGAAACCTGTCCGGATGATATTCATGGTATGGCTGTTTCACAGGGTGTATTAACTCTTAGAGGCGGAGCAACATCTCACGCAGCAGTTGTTGCTAAAGGTATGGGTAAACCTTGCGTATCAGGCTGCGAAGATATGAAAATAGATCTTGCAAAAGAAACATTAACTGGCTGTGACGGTACTGTTTACCATAAAAATGACGTCATTTCTCTTGACGGCGGTAAAGGTATTGTTATGGAAGGCGCAGTTAAACTTGTTGAAGCAAAAATAGATGAAAACTGGAACAAGTTCTTTGGCTGGGTTAACGAAATTAAGCAAATGAAGGTTGAAGCTAATGCTGACACACCTAAAGATATTGAAAATGCTATCAAATATGGTGCAGAAGGTGTTGGTCTATGCAGAACAGAACATATGTTTATGGATCCAGACAGACTTCCTTGGGTTCAAAAAATGATTATTGCAGGAACTCCTGAAGCAAGAAGAGAAGCTCTTGATAAGCTTCTTCCAATGCAATATTCAGATTTCTATGCAATGTTCAAAGCAATAGGCGACAAACCTATGACAGTAAGACTTCTTGATCCGCCGCTTCACGAATTTTTACCGGATAAAGAAACATTAATTGCAGAAGTTGCTGAGCTTAAAGCACTTGGAAAAGATGCTTCTGAAAAAGAAGAACTTCTTCATGTTGTTGAAGGTTTATCTGAATCTAACCCTATGATGGGCTTGAGAGGATGCAGACTCGGTTTAACTTATCCTGAAATTAATGAAATGCAGGTTAGAGCAATTTTCGAAGCAGCTTGTGATGTTAAAAAAGAAGGAATTGATGTAAAACCTTGGGTTATGATTCCTCTTATCGGCCACGTAAACGAGTTAAAAGTTGCAAAAGAAATCCTTGAAAAGGTTGCAGAAATTGTAATGCTTGAAAAAGGTATAAAGGTTGAGTACAAATTTGGTACTATGATTGAAATTCCTCGTGCGGCTTTAACAGCTGACGAAATTGCAGAATATGCAGAATTCTTCTCATTCGGTACTAATGACCTTACTCAAATGACATTCGGTTTCTCTAGAGATGATGCTGAAGGTAAATTCTTGAATAGATATGTAGAACAAAAAATCCTTCCTGCTAACCCATTTGAAACTCTTGATCAAAAGGGTGTAGGCAAATTGATTGAAATGTCTATGGAGAAAGGTAAATCAGTAAATCCATCACTTGTCGGCGGTGTTTGCGGCGAGCACGGCGGCGACCCAGATTCTGTTAAATTCTGTCACAGAATTGGATTGGATTATGTTTCCTGCTCACCATTCAGAATACCGCAAGCAAGACTGGCTGCAGCACAAGCTGTTGTTGAAGGTAAATAATAAAACTAAAAAGGAGGCTGTAACAAGCCTCCTTTTTTAATGGTTAACACTTGATAATAACCCCATAACATTTTGCGCTTTAAGGTTTCTGGATGATGCTAAAAGGGTGGCAGATGCCTGTTGTAAGATCTGGTAACGGATGTAATTTGAGGACTCCTCTGCTATATCGGCATCACGCATTGTTGAACGGAATGATATTAAATTATTTAACTTTATTGACTGTGCCTCCGCTACACTCTCCAAACGGTTGATTGTATTACCAATATTTAACAATTGCTCGGATACACTACTTAACATTTCATCTATTGACTCTAGGCTCTCTAAGGCTCCTTCGGCGGTGGAAAAATCTACACTGAAATCAAAAAGGTTAAAGCTGATACTAGTACTTA